>Ga0136631_10000583_pt1 | contig 11366 bp, 12 predicted proteins | sample AntDrymUQ6012206_2_FD_104655 | JGI IMG/M metagenome (GOLD analysis project Ga0136631, IMG submission 104655) | Polar desert sand microbial communities from Dry Valleys, Antarctica - metaG UQ601 (22.06) | ecosystem: Environmental > Terrestrial > Soil > Desert | place: Antarctica: Dry Valley... | reverse complement strand
TGGTCCGGCAGCACCTCGGCGATGGCTGATCCCCGCCGCGACCGGCGCCGCCCGGGCGGTCGCCCGCCGCGCCTGACGCCCACCGTCGACGCGGCCCGGCTGGCGGCGTACGACGTGCTCAAGGCCGTCCGCGTCCACGACGCCTACGCCAACCTCGCGCTGCCGACGGCACTGCGTGAGCACGGGTTGAGCGGCCGTGACGCGGCCTTCGCGACCGAGCTGGTCTCCGGCACGATCCGCGGACAGGGCACCTACGACGCCGTTCTCGCCGCCTGTGTCGACCGGCCGCTGGCGAAGGTCGAGGACAAGGTTCGCGACGCCCTCCGGCTCGGCGCCCACCAGCTGCTGGCCATGCGGGTGCCGGACCACGCAGCCATCAGCACCACCGTCGACCTGGTCCGCGACAAGGCCGACCGCAGCACCGCCGGGTTCGCCAACGCGGTGCTGCGGCGGGTGGCCGAGCACGACCTCGCCGGTTGGGTACGCCGCGTCGCCCCCGACCCGGGCACCGACCCCGTGGGCTTCGCGACCATGGCGCACAGCCACCCGCGCTGGGTGGTCGAGGCCCTCCGCGCTGCGGTCGGCGAGACCGAGCTCAACGACCTGCTGGCCGCCGACAACCGACCACCTCGCGTCGTGCTGGTCGCACGCCCCGGCCGGTCCAACCGCGACGAGCTGCCGGGACAGCCGACGGCCTTCTCGCCGTACGGCGTCGAGCTCGCGGGCGGGGACCCCGGTTCGGTGCCTGCGGTCGCCGAGGGCCGCGCCGGGGTCCAGGACGAGGGATCGCAGCTGGTGGCGGTGGCCCTGGTCGCCGCGTCCGTCGAGGGCCGGGACGACCGTTGGCTCGACCTGTGCGCCGGACCCGGCGGCAAGGCGGCCCTGCTCGCCGCCCTGGCCCGCGAGCGCAACGCGCGGGTGCTCGCCAACGAGCGTCAAGAGCACCGCGCGGGTCTGGTCGCGCGCTCGCTGGCCGGCGCAGGCGGCGTGCTCGGCATCGTCGCCGCCGACGGCACGTGCCCCCCCTGGCCGCCTGCGACCTTCGACCGCGTCCTCGTCGACGCCCCGTGCAGCGGACTCGGCGCGCTACGGCGCCGCCCCGAGGCCCGCTGGCGTCGCACCCCGGCCGACCTCGACGCGCTCGTGCCGCTCCAACGGGCCCTGCTCGGCGCGGCGCTGGAGTCGGTGCGCCCCGGCGGCGTCGTCCTCTACGCCACCTGCTCGCCCGTGCTCGTCGAGACCGCCGGCGTGGTGGAGGCCGTGCTGAGCGATCACCCCGAAGTAGCCCTCGAGGACGCCCAGGCGCTGCTGCCCGACGTGCCCGACTGCGACGGCCCGCTGCCGGGCACGGTCCAGCTCTGGCCGCACCGGCACGGGACCGACGCGATGTTCATGGCCGTGCTGCGAAGAACCGGATGACGTACTAGGCGACACCACGTACTCTAGGTCGCATGGTGGACGACCACGACGAGCGGGAGACGCTGCTCCTACGCGGCGCGCTCGACATGTGCGTGCTGGCGATCCTGGACCGCGAGCCTCTGCACACCTATGCCGTCGTCGAACGACTGGGCGAGCACGGCTTCGAGACCGGCTACGGCACGGTGTACCCCTTGGTGACGCGGCTGCGTCGCGCCGGTCTGCTCGACCAACGCTCGGAGGCCGGCAGCGGTCCCGCCCGCAATGTCTTGTCGCTGACCCCCGCCGGGCGGGAGAGCCTTCGGCGCTGGTCGGCCCAGTGGCGCCGCTCCGTGGCCCGCGTCTCGACGGTGCTCGAGACGGCCCCCGACCGCGGGCGACGTCATGTCGGCTGACGAGCTCGACCCGCACGTCTCTCGCTGGTTGGAGCGGGTCGACGCCCGGTGGCGGTGGGCCCGCCTGGAGCCAGCCGTCCGCGCGCGGCTGCTGCTGGAGCTGGTCGTCGATCTCCGGCAGGCGATGGACTCGGGAGCCGAACCGGCAGACCTGACGCATCTGGATCCATCGGACTTCGCCGACCACGTCGCGGCGGCAGCCGGCGTCGATGCCAGAGCGCGGCCGACGCCAGGCCGCACGCCGGCCGGCACGACGTCCCTGCTCGGGGTCGGCCTCGTCGGCGCCGTCCTCAGCGCCGTGCTCGTCTATCGGGCGGCGGCGACTCTTCCGGATGAGGTCTGGCCCGCCTTCCTGCTGGCCCAGGTGGTCGCTCCGTTCCTGGTGGCGCTGGGCGCCTGGTGTGCCTGCCGGTTCTGGCGGCGACCGGGACCGGCGGCCGATGCGTCCCTGCGGTTCATGGTCGTCGGCATGGGGGTCGCGGGTCTGCTCGGCGTCTGGCCATCGATGGCGATGGACGCCACGTTCGGACTACGCAATCCGGACTACGTGGTGGGGACCCAGGTCGTGATGGCGGCCGCCTGCTGCCTGCTCGGAGGACTGACCGGCGTCGCGGTGGCTCAGTCCACGAGGTGGCGCAGGTAGCGCCCGGGCGCCTCCAGGAACCGTTGCCAGTGCTGCACCAGGTCGAGCTCGTCCCACGTCGTCTCTCGCAATCCCCACTCGCCGACCTCGAGGATCCGGGCACCGGGCATCGCGGCGAGCACGGGCGAGTGTGTCGCGCAGAGCACCTGACCGCCCGCCGCGACGACGCGTTGCAGCACCGCGATCAGGCCCAGGGTCGAGGAGAACGACAGCGCCGCCTCGGGCTCGTCGAGGCAGTAGAAGCCGGGGGTGTCGAAGCGGGTCTCCAGCACCGCGAGGAACGACTCACCGTGACTCATCTCGTGGAAGCGCGGCTCCCGGGAGGACGGCGGCGGCGGGTTCTGCTCCAGGTAGGAGTACCAGCCGTGCATCGTCTCGGCGCGCAGGAAGAACCCCCAGCGACCCGTGCCGAGCCCGCGCCGTACGACGAGCGCCCGGCCCAGCGCGGACTCCGTCGGCCGCGTCGTGTGCCGGCTGCCGGTCGAGCCGCCCTCGGGCGAGAGGCCGTAGGCAACCGCGACGCCCTCGACGAGGGTGGACTTCCCGGACCCGTTCTCGCCCACGAGGAACGTGACGCCCGGTGCCAGGTCGAGCCCGTCGGCGACGACCTGGGCAACCGCCGGGATGTCGAGCGGCCACTGGCCGACCTCGAGGTCGGCACGCTCGCCGACCTCCACACGCAGCACCGGCGGCTGGTCGAAGTCCATGGCGGCTACGTTAGAACCATGGCCGCGAAACCACCTGCCGTCGAGATCGAGGTCGACGACGTGGTGGTCCGGGTGTCCAACCCCGACCGGGTCTACTTCCCCGAGAGCGGTGCGACCAAAATCGACCTGGTCGACTACTACCTGGCCGTGGGCGACGGCATCGTCAACGCGCTCTTCGAGCGTCCCTGCATGCTGCACCGCTTCCCCAAGGGACTGGCCGGCGACAAGGTCCACCAGAAGCGGCTGCCCGCCGGTGCGCCGCCCTGGGTGGAGACCGTCCGGCTGCACTTCCCGCGGTGGAACCGCACCGCGGACGAGCTCTGCGTCACCGGGTTGGCCAGCGTGATCTGGGCGGTGCAGATGTCGACGGTCGAGTTCCACCCCTGGAACAGCCGCCGCGAGGACCCCGAGAAGCCCGACGAGTGGCGCATCGACCTCGACCCCGGTCCGCTCTCCGACTTCGCCCAGGTGCAGCGCGTCGCCCACGTGACCCACGAGATCCTCGACGAGCTGGGCGCGGTCGGCTACCCGAAGACCTCCGGCGGCAAGGGGCTGCACGTCTACGTCCGGATCCGCCCCGACCACGGTCACAAGGTGGTGCGCCGGGCTGCGCTCGCGTTCGCGCGTGAGGTGGAGCGGCGGATGCCGGACGACGTCACCACCGCCTGGTGGCGCAAGGACCGCGACCCCCACCACCTCTTCGTCGACTACAACCAGAACGCGCGCGACCACACCATCGCGGCGGCGTACTCCGTCCGCGGCTTCCCCGACGCCCGGGTCTCGGCGCCGGTGGGTTGGGAGGAGGTCGACGCGTGCGACCCGCACGACTTCACGATCTTCACCGTGCCCGCGCGGTACGCCGGGCTCGGCGATCTGCACGCCGACATCGACGAGCAAGTGTTCGACCTCGCGCACTTGATCGAGTGGGCCGACCGCGACGAGCGGGAAGGCCACGAGGTGCCCGCCGAGCCCGAGACGGGCTGACGGCTCAGCCCGGTGCCCGACTTCGCGTCCACCGCGTTGTCGACCAGGTTGGTCCCGACCTGGTCGAGATCGGCGCGGTGACGCGCCAGGAACATCTTGGTCTCGCGGCTGCGGTCCATCCATCGGTGCCCGACATCGGCTTGGTGCCAGTCGTCAAGCAGGTCGTCCATGACGGGTCACAGCAGGTCGACCGGCGGTCCCAGTGCTTCAGAAGGTAGTAGTCCAGCCCGATGTCGTTGATCACCCGGATCACCCGGATCGCCGGATCGCCGGATCGCCCGGATCGCTACTTCGGTGTCGGCACACACCTTCAGCGTCAGGAACTTCGCCTCCGGCGCGCCAGCGGGGTCAGCTCGTGGAGCGCCTCAGCGCGCGCCCGAGGACGCGCGCTGAGGCGCTAGCTCTCCGCGTCGCGGCTCGTCAGGTCCCAGGTGACGGCCGAACACCTGCGCGTCGTCGTCCACTGTCGCGATCGTCGGGGTGCCGGTCCGCTCACCCTAGGGTCAACGCGGCGCGCGGTCACAGCCCTGCTGGACCGCCCCGCTTGCACCATAGGATCACGGGCGTGGGTATCCAGATCACGCCGAGCATCCTCAACGCCGACTTCGCCGCCCTCGGCGCGGAGGTCGGCCGCATCGGCAGCGCCGACTGGGTCCACGTCGACGTGATGGACAACCACTTCGTGCCCAACCTGACCTTCGGTCCGACGATGGTCGAGGCGCTGTCCCGGGCAACCGAGCTGCCGCTGGACGCGCACCTGATGATCGAGGACGTGGACCGGCACGCACCGGCCTACGTCGAGGCCGGTGCCGGCAGCGTGACCTTCCACGTCGAGGCGGCGGCCGCGCCGGTGCGGCTGTCCCGAGAGATCCGCGCCCTCGGCGGCCGGGCCAGCATGGGCCTGCGACCAGCGACCCCGATCGAGCCCTACGAGGACCTCCTGCCCGAGCTCGACATGGTGCTTCTGATGACCGTCGAGCCGGGCTTCGGGGGCCAGCTCTTCCTCGACCTGTGCCTGCCCAAGATCCGGCGCACCCGAGCGCTGGTCGAGAAGCACGGCCTCGAGACCTGGGTCCAGGTCGACGGGGGCGTCTCGCTGGAGACGATCGGGCGCTGCGCCGAGGCCGGCGCGGACGTCTTCGTCGCCGGCTCGGCCGTCTACTCCGCCGACGACCCGGATGCGATGGTCGCCGAGCTGCGGGCGGCCGCCGCGGCTGCGACCGCGGACTGATCACCATCTGCGCCGGCTGGGCCCGCCATCTGCGCCGAGTGGGCGGGTGTGGCACTCTTGACGCCAGACGAGCAGACAAGCTCGCGTGCTCTGGGGGCGGTGAAAGTCCGCACCGGCGGTGAAAGTCCGCGACCCGGTCACCGCCAGTGACCGGTTGACCAGGTGGAACTCCTGGACCGACGGTCAAAGTCCGGATGAGAAGCGCACGCAGGCCGGTCCGCGGTGCCATTCGGGCGTCGCGACGGGCCTGACGCAACCCCTGGGCACCGTGACCGGACCAGGAGGCGGCAGGGTGGCCGGAAGAACCTTCACCGACGGTGAGCGGGTCGCGATGCGGCGTGCCCTGGAGCTCGCGGTGACCCCGGGGGTGCCGCTCGGCCCCAACCCGCGGGTCGGCTGCGTGCTGTTGGCCGACGACGGGACCGAGGTCGCCGAGGGCTTCCACCGCGGCGCAGGGACCGCCCATGCCGAGGCCGACGCCCTGGCCCGGGCCGGCGACGCCGCACGCGGCACGACGGCCGTGGTCACCCTCGAGCCCTGCAACCACACGGGGCGGACCGGATCCTGCGCGCAGGCGCTCGTCGAGGCCGGCGTACGCCGCGTGGTCTTCGCCCAGGCGGACGCCAACCCCGTGGCCAGCGGAGGGGCCGAGACGCTCCGGGCCGGCGGCGTCGAGGTCGAGGGCGCGCTGCTCGCCGCAGAGGCACGCCTGCTCAACCGGGCGTGGACCTTCGCCGTCGAGCACGGCCGCCCCTTCGTCACCTGGAAGTTCGCGACCACTCTGGACGGTCGCAGCGCCACCGCGGACGGCACCTCCCGCTGGGTGTCGTCGCCGGCCGCCCGGCTCGACACCCACCGGCTGCGGTCGCTCTGCGACGCGATCCTGGTCGGCACGAGCACCGTCGAGATCGACGACCCCGAGCTCACCCTTCGCGACGAGTTCGGCGACCTTCTCCCGAGACAGCTGCTGCGCGTCGTGATGGGGGAGCGCGACCTCGCGCCCGACCGCCGGATCCTCGACGACCGGGCCGAGACCCTGCACCTGCGCACCCGTGACCCGGGCGAGGTGCTGGCCACGCTGTTCGCCCGCGACTGCCAGCACCTGTTCCTGGAGGGCGGGCCCACGGTGGCTGCGGCCTTCCTCAGCGCGGGCCTCGTCGACGAGGTGGTGGCGTACGTCGCCCCGATGCTGCTCGGTGCCGGTCGCCCTGCGGTGGGGGAGCTGGGCATCAACTCCATCGCCGCTGCGTTGCACCTGCAGGTGAGCGATGTGACCGTGCTGCCCGGCCATGAGGGCGACGACGACAACGTCCGCATCACCTTGCACCCGAAGGAGAAGCACTGATGTTCACCGGCATCGTCGAGGAGCTCGGCACCGTCACCGCGATCGACGACCTGACGGACGCCATCCGGCTCACCGTCTCGGCCACCACAGTCCTGGACGGCACCGGGCTCGGCGACTCGATCGCGGTCAACGGTTGCTGCCTGAGCGTGGTCTCGACAGGCTCGACCACCGAGGGGGCTCCGGCCACGGCCTGGACCGCCGACGTGATGAAGGAGTCGCTCGACAAGACCTCGATGGACGAGATCCGCGTGGGGGACCGGATCAACCTCGAACGCGCCGTCACGGTCGACAAGCGTCTCGGCGGCCACCTCGTCCAGGGCCACGTCGACGGCGTCGGCACCATCTCGACCCGCACGCCCAGCGACCACTGGGAGGTCGTCGAGGTCACCATGCCCGCTGGGCTGGGCCGTTACGTCGTGGACAAGGGCTCAATCACCGTCGACGGCGTCAGCCTCACCGTGGTCGAGACGGCGGGCGACCGGTTCACCGTCAGCCTCATCCCCGAGACCCTGGCCCGGACCACGCTGGGCGGTCGGCAGCCCGGCGACCGCGTCAACCTCGAGGTCGACATCATCGCCAAGCACGTGGAGAAGTTGCTGTCCTACCGGTCTCGACAAGTTCGACCACCTACCGAGGAGCACCAGTGAACGACAAGGTCAGGCTCGACAGCGTCGAGCGCGCCATCGCCGACATCGCGGCTGGCCGGGCCGTCGTGGTCGTCGACGACGAGACCCGTGAGAACGAGGGCGACCTCATCTTCGCCGCCTCGAAGGCGACCCCCGAGCTGATGGCCTTCACGATCCGCTGGTCCAGCGGCGTGATCTGCGTGCCGATGCCAGCCGTCATGCTCGACCGGCTCGAGATCCCGCTGATGACGCCACACAACAAGGACAAGCTGCGCACCGCCTACACGATCTCCGTGGACGCCCGCGACGGCGTCAGCACCGGCATCTCGGCGGCCGACCGGTCGCACACCGCCCGCGTGCTGGCCGACTCCGCGACCGAGCCGGGCGACATCACCCGGCCCGGCCACGTCTTCCCGCTGCGCTACCGCGAGGGCGGCGTGCTGGTCCGCCGCGGTCACACCGAGGCGGCCGTGGACCTGGCTCGGCTCGCCGGGCTGACCCCCGCCGGGGTGCTGGTCGAGATCGTCAACGACGACGGCACCATGAAGCGCGCCCCGGCCCTGCGCGACTTCGCCGACGAGCACGGGCTCGCGATGATCTCCATCGACGACCTGGTGCGCTACCGCCGACGTCACGAACGGCATGTCGAACGCGCCGCCGAGACCCGGCTGCCGACCCGCCACGGCGACTTCACGGCGTACGGCTACCGGATCACCATCGACGGTGGCGAGCACCTCGCCCTGGTGTACGGCGACGTCGCCGGCGACGAGCCGGTGCTGACCCGGGTGCACAGCGAGTGCCTGACCGGCGACGTCTTCGGCAGCCATCGGTGTGACTGTGGTCCGCAGCTCGACGAGGCGATGGAGCGCATCGTCGCCGAGGGCCGCGGGGTGGTGGTCTACCTGCGCGGCCACGAGGGCCGGGGGATCGGCCTGGTCGCCAAGCTGCAGGCCTACCAGCTCCAGGACGGCGGACGGGACACCGTCGACGCCAACCTCGACCTGGGCCTGCCGGCGGACGCGCGTCACTACGGCACCGCCACCCAGATCCTGCGCGACCTGGGAGTCACCTCGGTGCGCCTGCTGACCAACAACCCCGACAAGACCACGGCCCTGGAGGACTTCGGCGTGCGCGTCGCGGAGCGGGTGGCGCTGACGCCGCGTCCCAACGACCACAACCTGGCCTACCTGCGCACCAAGCGCGACCGCATGGGCCACGTGCTGGCGGACCTGCCCGAGGCCGTGCTGTGAGCGGCGCGGGAGCGCCGGACCAGGAGCCGCTCGACTGCAGTGACCTGCGGGTCGCGGTGGTCGCCGCGAGCTGGCACGACGTGGTGATGGAAGGGCTGGTCGCCGGGTCGCTGCGCGCCTGCGCCGACTACCGGGTCGGCGAACCCACGGTGGTCCGGGTGCCCGGGGCGTTCGAGCTGCCGGTGGTAGCCAACACCCTGGCGCGGCAGGGGTACGACGTGGTGGTCGCGCTGGGCGTGGTGATCCGCGGCGGCACCCCCCACTTCGAGTACGTCTGCCACGCCGCCACCGACGGGCTGACCCGCGTCGCGCTCGACCACGGCGTGCCCGTCGGCTTCGGCGTCCTCACCTGCGACACCGAGCAGCAGGCGCTGGACCGTGCCGGGATCGAGGGGTCGCACGAGGACAAGGGCTACGAGGCCGCCTCCGCCGCCTTCGTCACCGCCCGGACACTGCGCTCGCTCTCCGACCCGACCACCTAGATGCGTGCTGAGCGGGGCGCAGCGTGCGACCCCTTCGAATCAGTCATCTAGGCTGGTCCTCCGTGAAGACGTTCGAGGAGCTCTGGGCCGAGCTGAGCGAGAAGGCGCAGACCAGGCCGGCGGGTTCCGGCACCGTGGCCGAGCTCGACGCCGGCGTCCATGCGATCGGCAAGAAGCTGGTCGAGGAGGCTGCCGAGTCCTGGATGGCGGCCGAGCACGAGGGCCCCGACCGCACTGCCGAGGAGATCAGCCAGCTGCTCTACCACGCCCAGGTGCTGATGCTGGCCTCCGGCCTGACCCTCGACGACGTCTACACCCACCTCTGAGGACCACCACATGACCGAGCTTCCCCAGACCCCGCTGCTGCGGGTGGCGGTGCCCAACAAGGGCGCCCTCTCCCAGTCGGCGACCGCGATGCTGCGCGAGTCCGGCTACCGCCAGCGGCACGACACCGTCGAGCTGCGTCTCGTCGACACCGAGAACGGCGTCGAGTTCTTCTACCTCCGCCCACGCGACATCGCGCTCTACGTGGGGGAGGGGCAGCTCGATGTCGGCATCACAGGGCGCGACCTCCTGCTCGACTCCGGGGCCAAGGCCGTCGAGGCGCTGTCGCTGGAGTTCGGTCGGGCCACCTTCCGGTTCGCCGGGCCCGCGGGTCGGTTCACCTCCCTGGACCAGCTGGCCGGCCAGCGGATCGCTACGTCGTACGACGGCATCGTCCGCGGCTACCTCGAGGAGCGCGGGCTGGACGCGACCGTGACCCGGCTCGACGGGGCCGTGGAGACCAGCATCCAGCTCGGCGTCGCCGACGTGATCGCCGACGTCGTCGAGACCGGCAGCACGCTGCGCGCGGCCGGCCTGGAGACCTTCGGCGAGCCGATCCTGCAGTCGGAGGCGGTGCTCATCACCCGCGCGGGCGCGGCGCCCGATGGCCTCGAGGTGTTCAAGCGGCGGCTCCAGGGCGTCCTGGTGGCCCGCAACTACGTGATGATGGACTACGACATCGAGCGCGACCGGGTCGAGGTCGCCACCGCCCTCACCCCGGGCATCGAGAGCCCGACCGTCTCCCCCCTCCAGCGCGAGGGCTGGGTCGCCGTCCGGGTGATGGTGCCCCGCGCGGGCGCCCACAAGACCATGGACCAGCTGTTCGACCTAGGCGCCCGCGGGATCCTGCTGACCGACATCCATGCCTGTCGGCTCTGACCCCGTCGGGCCCGCCTTGCCGGCGCTGCCGCACACCTGGCGTCCGCTGGGGGTGCGGCTCGCCGCCTTGGTCTTCGGAGGCGGTCTGCTGTTGATCTGCGCGATGGCGTGGATCGGCTTCGACGACGAGATCCAGGAGCGGTTCACCTCGCCCCAGAAGGGCACTCTGATCGTGATGGGCCTGCTGGTGGTCCTGGCTCTGTGGGGCCTGAGCCGGTCCCGGATCACCGCGGTCGGTGACCGGATCGTGGTCGTCAACGGCTACCGGCGGCGCGACTTCGCGCGGGCCCAGGTTGTCGCGGTCACCCTGCCGCGCGGTGCCCCGTGGGCCACCCTCGACCTCGACGACGGCACCAGCGTGGCCGCGATGGGCATCCAGGGATCCGACGGCGACCGCGCCCGGACCGCGGTGCGCGAGCTGCGCGCCGTCCTGGACACCTAGCGACCCTTGGTCGCTAGAGGACGCCAAGCCCCCAGGACGTCGAGCACTCGTCGCCGCCCCGGCCCGCGGGGGCGAGGGTCACCAGGTCGCGACCGGAGTTGAACGCATCGGCCGGGGCCGTCATCGGCTCGACCGCGATCGAGCGACGCCGCACGTCGGGGGCGTCGTCGCCGGTGTAGACCTGCAGCCACCGGTGGGCATCGTCCACCCACAACGACACCCCGGTCCCGTCGGAGGGGTCCCGGAGCTCGGTGACCGCCCGGCCGCGCTCGTCACGCTCGAGGTCGGTGAAGGCGTGGTCCAGGACCGCCCCGCGAAGCGGTCGCGAGACCCGGAAGTCGTAGGCGGTGCCCTCGACCGGCTCGTCGCCGACCGGCAGTTTGCGCTCGTCGGTGAGTTGACGCGTAGCACCGGGCAGGCGCAGCTCGAGTCGGTCGATGCAGCCGGGATCGGGAGGGCCGACGACGAGGTAGGGGTGCATGCCGGCGGCGTACGGCACGGGCCCGGTCCCCAGGTTCGTCGCGGTCTGCGTCACCGTGAGCCCGTCGGCGGAGAGGTCGTAGAGCAGGTGCAGGTCGAGCGTCCAGGGATAGCCACTCTGCGCCATCAGCCGGTAGGTCAACGAGACCGAATGAGCGGTGT
>Ga0136631_10000582_pt1 | contig 11373 bp, 6 predicted proteins | sample AntDrymUQ6012206_2_FD_104655 | JGI IMG/M metagenome (GOLD analysis project Ga0136631, IMG submission 104655) | Polar desert sand microbial communities from Dry Valleys, Antarctica - metaG UQ601 (22.06) | ecosystem: Environmental > Terrestrial > Soil > Desert | place: Antarctica: Dry Valley... | reverse complement strand
CTCCTTGAGGTGGGCCACCAGGACGAGTGGGTTCGCCTCGAGGCCGAGAAGCGCGTGGCGCTGACGCCGCCGCCGGACACGCCGATCGGCGAGCTGCTGCGCCGCGGCCAGCATCTCTCGGCGCAGGCGGCGATGCTCAGACGCGCCGTGTCGTCAGCCGATGAGCGCGCGCCCGCCTGAACTCGACGCCGCGGCGTGGGCGATGGTGCAGGCGAATGCCGACTTCGTGCTCATCGGCGGATTCGCGGTGATCGCCAACCGCTTCGTTCGAGCTACCGATGCTGAGCATCGCGCGAAGGCTCGGGTATCACAGTTGGCCACTTCCGCAGGCAGGTGAACTCGGCCATTCAGTGGCCATCCAACTTCACCAGTGGCCAACTTCAACCGCCCCCTACAGTACAGCGGGTCATCCGTAGTGTAGGGATCGATCGAGGATGGACACTGGGCCTGGGGATAGATGGACAATCCGGGGGACCGGCGCGGGCGTCTGGAGCAGGATAGATGGACAAATCCTTAGCTTAGCCTGAATCCACCGCGCGGCGGGCCGTGGAGCGGTTTGGCCGCTGAAATCTGCGCTGGCGGGGCGCGTAGCGCGTCTGGGCGTGTCGAGCGAAGCGTTGGAGGCCTTCAAGCAGGTGCGGGCGGTGGTTTGGCGGCGCGGTCGGGCGTTTGCGGGCAGGGTTGATCGCGCCGGGGTCGGCGGCAGGTCTGCTGGCTGGTTGAGGATCTGCCGGCGCGGTCAGGCCGCGGCGGGGAGCGCTCGGATGAGCTTCAGGGCGTCGGTGAAGGCTTGTTGGTGAGGCCAGCGGGCGGGCAGATGCAGCGTCCAGCGTGCGGCGTGCGTTGTCAGGCGGCCGGGCAGCGCGAACAGTCGGCGGCGCACGGTTCGCGCGGCGCGCACGACAGCGCCGGGTTGACCGAGCACCTCGGTCCATCTGAGCAGGTTGTGCGCGATCGCGGCGATCACCGTCCAGGCGCCGTTGGCGTGAAAGTCCCCAGAGGGGAAGTGCGCGAGGGCTTGGTCTTTGAGGTCGCGGATGACGACCTCGACGACGGCGTGCTGGCGATGCTCAGCCTCGACGACCGCGATCGCTTCGGTGCGGTTGGTCGCCCTTAGAGGACAGTTGGATGCTGATCGCCGGCACCCGAAGTCGGTTGTGGCGCTTCGCCTTGCGATTCTGCACCGTTTCACAGAGCCAGGGATCGTTGTGCTGCACCTTCGGTCGGTCGTAGGCCTGGGGGAGGCGAGAGTACGCCACAGCTGCCGCCAGGGTCCGTCACAGCGACGCGCTTCGGTGCCGTGCGAACAAGGTCGCAACGGCAGCAGCACCGGCGATGACGATTACCGCTGTTAGCGGCCTCTCGTAGCGGACGAGGTACTCGGGAAGCGACATCGTGTCGCAAATCGCGGGAACGAGCTGTGTCAGTCCCCAGTGCCAGTCCGTGATCGCGCCCTTCCCGGGGACCTCGCAGGACACCCGGTACACCAGCAGGCCGTTGGCCGCGGTCGCGGCGATGATCACAGCTAGGAATGCGCGCTTCAGCAGCCGTTGGCTGGGCAACGTCACGCGGGATCCGGGGTCCGTGCCTAGCACTTGATCTGCAGGGTGCAGATCTCGACAGCGTGCGACCGCTCGATCCGTTCAGCATGGGTGTAGATGACGCGCTTCGCAAAGAATAACGCCGTTGCCCGCTGGCCGCTAACGGTACCGACCGCGATCGCGCGGTCCTTGCTGAACTTGCGGTAGACAGCGCCACCACTGTCGCCGGACTCGGAGGACATGGCAGCCGCGCGCTGCTTGGTGTAGCAGTGCTCAACCACGCCGCCTTCCCGATAGCAGCCGGAGAAGTCCCGATCCTTCAGTTCGCCGCACTCCACCGACTTCCACCCAGAGATACAAACGATCTGTCCGCGCATCTCTTCGCTGGCGATGCTCTCGACATGATGGATGCGGCGCGAGTAGGACTCGTTAAACCAGATCTTCTTGCTCACGCGCTTACGCGGAATCTTGATCAGCTGCGCGTCAACATCCCCGTTGAACGTCCCAAGGGCGACCGTCGAGCCGATGCGCTTGCCGCCGAGAAACCAGGTGTGGTCGCCGCAGTGGTCCGCTGTCGTCAAGCGGTAGACACGCCGGCCTCGACGCATGCCACGCGCGCTGAACCCTGATGAGCATGAGCCGCCACTCGCGCTGTCGGCGCGTATCCGCAGCCCCGCTTCGATGCGCTCGCGATAATCGCCACGGCCAAGTGGCTCAACGGAATCCTCTACTGCGGCGACCGCCAGCCCAAAACGCAGCTTGAGCTGGGCGTCGACTAGCGGCGTGGCACCTGGCAGCCCGATCAGCACTTCGTTGCGCTGGTAATCGATTCCGGCTGTCGCGAGGTTCAGGGTTGTCGCCAGCTCCTCAAGCACGGCATTGACGGCGCTGAGCGCGCTCTTCAGCTCGGTTTCAGGTCGCAGTGCGGTAAAGGCACGAAGCATCCCCGGATAGGGAAACTGCTGCTTCAGTTCGTCAAAGCGCGCCAGCCCAGCGGCCGTGAATCCGACGTAGATCAGGCCGCCGTTGGCGTGGTCGACGTAGTAGCCGGCGTAGGTGTCTGATGCGACATTGTGGCCGAAGTCCTCGATGATTCCGAGCTTGGACATGACCTGCTCGCGCTCGTCCATCGTGTCCATCTCCGACGGGTAAAGCGGAGACCCGTAGTCCTTGGCGTTTGCCTCCGCGGCCGGGTCTGAGCGCGCTTGGCGTACATGGTCCTCATCGGCGTTGAGACCGAACCGGGTCCTGAAGGACTTGTCGTGGTCAATGGCCTCCTGCTCCGTCGGTGCGGGGTCCTCGGGCACGTCGTTTGCGGTCACCGGTCTGGTTCGGACGAACAGCGATCGTGTAGTTTCGGATCCTGTGCTGGTGGCAACGGTCGCACGGATTGTGTGCTCACCATCAGCCTGCTCGGAGGTGTCGAAGCTCAGCGACCGCGATTCCTCGGCGCAACCCGCGGCACAGGTGATGTCGGCGTCGAGTTCGGTGCCGTCGTCGCTTGTCGCGACGATCTGGGTCATCGTCTCGGGGCCGGTTCTCCGACCGAGGATTTGCAGGGAGTAAACGTTGTCTTCGTCTACGAGCGTCCCGGCGCGGTCGTTGAGGCTGCCGCTCAGCTCGACGTCCGGCGGGTTTGTTCCGGTGCGGCTGTGCGTCACGAATGCGTTGCGGTCCACAGCGTGGGTGGTCAGCTTGCCCGTTGCGTCGGTGACGGTCGTCAGGCCACCGGAGGGATAGGCGAGCGTGATGGTCGTGGCTGCGGTGCCGGTGCCGGTCGTTACCGTTTCGACGCGCCCGGTGCTGTCGTACGTGATCGCGACGCTCCCGTCCGTTGCGTCGATGGCGCGCAGAAGGCCGCTCGTGCTGTCGTACGTGTAGCTGGTCGTCCCCTTGTCTGGGGCCGCGTGTGTCGCGAGTCGGGAGCCCTGGTAAGTGTAGGAGTGCGTTCCGGCACTCGTGGTCGCCGACGTGATCCGGTCGCTCGTGTTAATGGCCATCAGGACGCCTGACCCGTCGCTGTGCTGCACGCCGCTTTGCGTGCCGTCGGTGCGATACTGGTAGGTCACCGCCTTGCCGCCGAGTTCAGTCTGCCGTTGCACCGCCCCGTTGAGCGGGAACTCAAACGTCTCCTCGTCGATCAGGCGGCTGAGGCGATAGCCGTCCCCGACACGCCGCAGGTCGGCGTCCGTGCCGCGCGGCGGCGTGAAGCTGCCGTCGGACTGCTTGGCGAACACCGCGCCGTAGCCGCTTGTGTCGTTGAGTCGTACCGACCCGTCGGTGAGCGTGGTGACCCGCAGGTCGCGTCCTAGGGCTGTCCAGCCCGAGCCGTAGGCGCCGGTGCCCGAGCTTTGGCTGTTGTAGTAGCGGCGCTGGGTGAGGTCCAGCCCAGACTCTGCGATGTCGTAATCGACCTCCCGCACCAGCAGATTGCCATTGGCGACGTTGACACCGACGCGCAACCGCGACGAGACCTCCTCCTGGGCGAACGTGTACTGCTCGCGCTCGCCAAGGCCGTCATCGACCGTCACCCACAAGGTCCGACTTGTCGGGCTGCTCTGATGGCCCAGCTGGTCGCTCGCGGTGATCGAGATCGACTTCGTTCCGGGCCCGCCCAAGACATCCTCACTGATCGTGATGTCTTCATGAAGTTCGCAGCTGTCTGTCGCGCACGTACGGGCAGGACTGCTGAGAATGCGCTCGCCTGCGGCATCCGAAACGCGAATCGTGATTTGCTTTCCACCGGACCGGCGCTGGGCCGGGCTCCCTCCGCTTGTCCCGTCGGTGGCGTCGACATGCAGCGTATAGGCGCCGCCTGCGATCGTTGCGCCGGCCGCGTCCGCGAGGGGTCCCCTGACTTCAGTGATAGTCGGCGGGCTACGGTCTATTTTTTCGGTCCAGGTACCGGCCGGGGCGGCGGGCGTGCGGTTGCTGACGAAGTCTTGGCCGTAGGCGGTGAGGGTGCTGACGCCTTCGTTGAGCGTGTATGTGAAGGGCTTGGACCAGTCGCTGGGGCAAGGGCTGCGGTCGATGTGGCCCTCGCAGCCGTGGCGTACGAAGCCGCCGCCAGTGGCGGCGCCGTCGAGGCCGATGCCCCAGATGCCCAGGCCGTCGTCGTGGACGCCGGGGGTGACCGTGTGCGGGGTGTCGGCCGGCTCGTCGGTCCAGTCGCGACTGGAGGGCGTGGCGGTGCTGAGCGAGGGGGGCCGGCGGTCGCCGAGATAGACGTTGGCCCACGCCATCGTGGTCGAGCCCTTGTAGGGTCCGGACACGAGGGTACTGCTGCCCGGAAAGGCGTTTTGGGCTTGCAGACCGAAGAGCGCGAAGTTCTGCTCGCCCGCTGCGGCGGGGTTGGACCCGCAGCGCGGATTGAAGCAGAAGTCGTGCTGTAGGCCGTAGTAGCCGCCGCTGTGCGGGCCATAGGGGTTGGGGCCCGCGATCCCGTCCTGGTTTATGTAATTGACGTTGCTCTCCCAAGCGGTATAGCTGGCGTTCATCAGGCCCTGGAATGCGCGCGTGTGGTTCAGGTTGTAGGCGTTCAGCGGATTGTGCGCGATCCCGCCGAACGTCGTGCGATACAGATAGCTGTTGAGCGGCGCGCGGTAGTACCACTGCGCGTAGCTGCCGTTGGTCAGCGTCGTGTTCGTCGGGACGCTCTGATACAGCCCGCAGTAGTAGGCGCAGTCGTTCTTCGCGGCGCCGAAGTTGCCGTCGCCAGCACCCACGCGTGTCTGGTTCCAGTCCCAGCGCAGCCAGTCGGCGTAGTAGTCGCTGTACAGGCGCATCTCGGGATCCACGTTGACGGGGTAACGGATGTCGCGGTTGCGATGGGGCACGGCGAGCACGATGCTCTGCCCGTCAAGGCCCATCGTCGCAGGAACGGCCTCGCCGTCGGCGTCGATCGCGATCGGCGGGTGGATGTACCCGAGCGTTTCCTCGCCACGCACGATCTCAAGCGACTTGGGCGGATCGTTGGGGATCGGGTCCCGCGCGATCGCCTGGCGCAACCGTGCGCCCTCGGGCAACTCGATGTCGAGTACGAAGCGCTCGGGCGCCTGCGGCGAGCGCGCGACCACGAACAGCTCGGCACCGTCGGGCAGCGGGATCACGCCGACGTCGGTGTCCTCCAGGACGTTGGCGAAGAACGCCCGGTCGCTGGCGGTCTGCACCGAGCGGCGCTCGCCGCCGCGCACGCTGACCGAGACGCCCTTGCCGGGGAAGCTCAGCTTCGCGGCACTGATCGGGTCGACGCCAAACGGCGCCAGTGAGTTCTTTGGGCCCACGCCGCCCGCGGTGCTCTCGAGTGACAGGTCGATCGGCGCGAAAGCCCCGTCCGGGCGCTTGGCCTGCAGCGGCAGCGTCGACATCAGCAGCGACCGCTTACCCGTCTGCGTGTCCTGCACCAAGCGCGACGCCGCCGCCGCGCTGATCGACGACGCGCACCCCGGCGCCCGGCCGGGCACCGTCAAATAGCCGGCCCGTCAGCTGCTCAGGGAACGGTCTCACGCGCCAGCGCGAGCGCAGCGTCACGGTTGAGGCCGTGGTGCGCGGTCTGTGACCGCGTCCGCTGCGCCCGGGCGTCCTCGGAGGCCAGCCGCTCGCGCCGAGCGCGATCACGACGCTCACCGCCCGCAAAATCCGGATCCGCCGAAGAGATCGCCGCAGACGGCCCGGCGGCGGGACTGCCCATACCCATGCCCAAAGCTGATGCGGCAGCGGGAACCACGGTGCAGACAACGAGCACTGCAAAACCAGACATGACGAGGCGGAGGAACGACAGCAGCGAGCGACCTGTACCGGGCATCAAGACTCCTCAAGGGCGGGAAGGACGCGCAGCCCACACCGACCCCTGGTGCAACGCCTCACCTGCCTATCGGCACATCGACACCCGGACTTAAGTCGCATCGCGCCCTCGGGACATACGGTCCCTCCCCCGCCTGTCGGCTTCGCGGACGCGGGTTCGTGCTGCCAACGAATGCGTTCGTGCCGCGCGACACCTCGGCCTTGGGCTTGTTGATCCACGCGGCGGTTGGTAGCGCGTGGCCGCTGATGCTGGCGGGTCTTCTCGCGCTAACAGCCGCCCGCGTAGATGACACGGTGGCGATCGCGGTAGAAGTCCTCGGGCGTCAGGCCCTCCTCGATGACCAGACGCGCTTTCACGACGCCAGCTGAACCCCTGTATCGGCACGGCGCGGCGATCAGTCAACCCTCCGAGCGGGCTTGCGCACTCGGACATCAATCCGGCATTGCCGCAGGCAATCAATAGGATCCGCGGCGCGTCTCGCGAGGTCGCGCGTCGGATGTGTGGCTGGGCAAACGGGGTTCGTTGGATCACCGAGCGGTGCCCCTGTAGCGCTGTCGCTATGAGTGGTCGGCCGTTCTCAGGGTCGGCGTGACGATGTCGCGATGCTGTTTGGCTTGGCGCAGCAGGCGGTGCCCGATCGGTGTGAGACGTAGCGGTGCGGTTCGACGGTGCTCGGCGAGCAGGGGCTCGCTGACGGCCGCTTCGACGTTGCGGATTGTGCGCAGCAGGCTGGATCGATGGATGCTGAGCCCGTCGGAGGCGTCGTTGAGCGTGGGGAACCCTGCGGTCGAGATGAAGGTCGTGAGGATCGTGTCGCCCCAGTGCGCAGCGAGGACGGAGGCCAGCGGTTCGGGCAGGGCAGGCGGCGCGTAGGGATGTGGACCGAGGTGCTCATCGGCTTGGTGAAGCAGGGTGCGGCCGAGCGTGGTCAGTTGCTGCGCGCGCTGGTCGCGCGTGAGGCGTATGAGCAGAGCGTCGCCGCACGCGGCTTCGAGTGCGGCGAGCTGCGTGGTGAGCGTCGCGGTGTGCGCGCCGAGGCGTTTGGCGGCGGCGTTCAGGGAGCGGGTGCGCGCGTAGACCTGGAAGCGCCGTACGCGTGCGGTTCCGCCTGGGCGTAGGACGGCGCTTGCGAGCGGTTCGGGGTAGCCGTCTCCGGCGGTCAGGCTCTGCTGGTGACTGGGCGCCCCGCGGCCGCGAGCCGGGATCGCGTATTCGTGGATGAGCCGCGCGATGGTCGCGGGTGCCGCGCCGGTCTCGGCCGCGATTTCGGGCATCGTGCGCTGCTTGGTGACGTATTGCTCATACAGCCATTCTGGGTCGAGGTGGTAGCGCGCGCGTCCCCCGGGCGACGGGATCGGGATGTTGTGTGCGGCCAGTTCGTTGCGGATCGTGTCTCGCTGCACGCCGTGATGGGCGGCGAGCGCGCGTAGCGTCGCGCCGTCGGCGATCTGCTGGCGTAGCTGATCTGCGGTGATGAGGGCGGCGAGGCGGGCCCGGGGTGGCAGGTCCACGGCCAAGACGTCTTCTTCGGGGGCGGGCGTGCGGATCGTGTAGCGCAGGTGATCGAGCCTGACGCCAAGCTGGGCTGCGGCGTCGCCGGGCGTGATGTCCTTGGCGAGCAACGCGAGCGCGTCATCGGCATCGAGGGCGTCGGGATCGGGGCCGGGCAGCGCCTCGACGGTGATCTGCTCGCCGGCTGGTGACCAGGTCACGGGTTCGTCCCGGAAGCCGTGCTCGTCAAGCAGGATGCGGGCGTGCGCGAGCAGTCTGCGGATCGTCGCGCCGGGCAGCTTCAGCGCGAACCGCTGGTAGCGCTGGTACTCGGAGGCTGTGCGCGGTCGCAGCGCGACGGGTGCCTGTTCGGCGATGCCGCCGGTGAGCGTCTCCCACAGCCACAGGCGCGCGGCGCGCAGCTTGAAGTGCGAGCCGGTGGGCGTCCCGCCGGCCCGGCACATGGCCGCCCACGTGCCGGCGTCAAGCAACGCGAGCTCGGTTGCGACGGTCCGGCGGCGTTCGTAGTCGATCGGGGCACCGTCGCGATCGAGCTCGTCGGTCAGCTCGCACAGCGCGTGCAGGATCGCGGTGGCGCACGGGTCGATGGCGATGATCTGCCCCAGCCGGCTGACGCTCACCATGATCCGCTCCTGCGGCCAATGCTCGCTGATCTCTTGCAGGGTTGCGCTCGCACCGGGAACGCAGAGTGCGGCGGCGGCGCAGACACGGAAGTTGTTGGATTCGATCGCGGCCGGTCTGAGGCGGATCGCCCAGTCCGGCCAGAGCGCGAGGGGGATCGTTCCCAGCCGCGCTTTGGGGTTGACGCCTTCGGGGGGTCGGGCGGTCGCGGTGACCGTGCGGTAGCGCAGCCGGTCGGTCGGTCGCAGCCGCGCGTCGCGGTGCGCGAGCACGATCGCTGCGAGCGACGGGCTGACAGTACGCCAGGAGCCTGGCAGCGGCTGCGGCGCGGATCGTTGATCGTCGTTGGCCAGCGCGCGCAAGCGGGGACCATGGGGGTCGGTGAGCACGCGCTGCGCGTCGCTGATGGGGGCGGTGAGCAGCTTGGTGGCGTTGTGGCGGAATCCGTCGATCGCGCCCAGGTCAAGACCGGCGTGCGTGGCGACGGTGATCAGGTCGACGAGCCGGTCGATCAGCGCCTCGGCCTCGGGGTCGCTCAACGTGGCGTCCAGGATGGATCGCAGGTCGGCTTGGGCGGCGAGCAGCTCACTGGGCGCCGGGTCTTGCGCCGGGGTGGTCGTGAGGTCGTGGCGGCAGCGGTTGTCGCCGGAGCCTTTGATCGCGTCGACGGGGTGCGAGCAGGCGGTCGTCAGCGCCGTGACGTGTCGCGCGCGGGGTCGCTGGTTGCGTTGGGTTCCGTCGCAGACCTCACAGCGGCAGGCGAGCATCCGTTCGTGCTCGGGGCACGCCAGGTACCACGGCAGCCGCCACGCCGTCAGCCATCGCCCATGCGTCTCGCGCAGGCAGCTGGGGCAGTAGCGGCTCCATGACATCGGTCGCAGCGCACGCCACAGCGCGGTCTCCCCGACGCGCTCAGCGACGAGGCGGTCATATCTGACCAGCCCCTGCCACAACCCATGGACCTGGGCGGGGTCGATGCCGCACGAGCCGGCCGCGATCCGCTCGGCGTCCAAGGCGTCTGCGGCGAGCGCGATCTTGGCGGGCGTGCGGCGTAGCAGCTGCGCCGGGATCGCGAGCGCGTCTCCCAGCTGGATCGTGGAGACCCGCAGGCGTTGGGCGTACGCATCCAGCCATCCGTCAAGGGATTCTCCCTCGATCGGTGCCAGGCGGATCGGGATGCGTCCGTCGACGATCGCGGCGTTCATGCGGCCCTGCGCCGCTGCGCCGCAGCGGTCTGGTCACGAGTGGTGAGCAGCCCGTGATTGAACGCGGCCTCGAGCTCCTTGCGGGCGGCCTCGGCGGCGACGTCGTTGCGGACCTGGTCGAGCAACTCCGCGGTGAGCTGCTCGGTGTTGGTCTTGATCGCGCGCCTGCAGCCGCGGGCGATGAGTGTCATCAGCGACGCGAAGTGCCCGGTCGAGCGTGCGTACAGGTAGTCAGAGAGGTCGTCGGCGAGCATCCCGCGGTAGGCGTTGGTGAGCACGAGGTCGCGTTCGATCGCTTTGAGCAGCCGCCGCCACGTCGCGCGTCCCGCATTGGTCGTGATCTCAAACGGGTCCAACGAGAGCGTCGTCCAGCGCCTGGCGGTCTGCGCGAGCGCGGCCTCCGAAGGACTGCGGCCCTCGGTCGCAAGCTGGCCTTCGACGACACCGACGCCGACGAAGAAGAACGTGACCGGGAACTGGGTGGCAAGCCACTTGAGGTGGTTTGCGACGTCGCGTGCGTCACGGCGGTTCATGTCCAGGAAGTGGACGTCGTCGATGATGATCAGCCTGGTCGCGCAGCCCAGGACCATGTCAGTCGCGCGGTCAGCGAGCTGCGCGGCCGTCCCGCGCTGCCAGCCCGGGTGATCGTAGAAGCGACACAACGCGGCGTTGAGGCTGCGCATCGTCGTGCTCGACGTCAACCCGACGAACGCGACCGGGATCCGGTCATGACCAGCCGCGGTCGACGGGCCATGCAGCTCGATCTGCTCGCGGTGATGCTGCACGCCGTAGGCGACCGCGACCGTGGTCTTCCCCAGGCCCGGGTACGCCGACAGCACCGCCGAGCTGCGTACCCGGTCGCCGTCCTGGCGGTTTGACTGCACGATCTCCTCAAGATCGTCAAACAGCTCGGTCATCTGCGGCGTGAAGATCGGCCCCAGGTTCGCGTGCCAGACCGCACGCGCGTCCGCGTAGCACCGGCGCTCCGCGCCCTTCAGCGCATCCAGCTGCGCGCGCGTGAGCACGTCGGGTTTCACGCGCGCGGGCGTCTCGGCGCGCTCGAACCAGCCGGCCTTACGCGACAGCGTGTAGTCGCGCTCGGCCTCATCACCGACGCTCACGCGAAGTTCCCGAACGCGTCGTCGTAATAGCTGTCATCACGCTCGTCGACGGGCAGCGCGTCGAGCTCGTCGGGGTCGTCGTCATCGCCTCCGGGAGCCTCAATGACCTCGTCGACTTCCTCGTTGTCGGCGGTGGTAGTGCGCTGCGTGACGGCGCGGACGCTCGCCACGACGCTCGCGACCTCACCGTCGCCCCCGCCTGCCGTGTCCGCGTCGTCGGCGATGAGGCGTGCGTTGCGCTGCTGGGAGAGGCGCAGCGCCATCCGGCGCTCCGCGGGGTTGCGCGTCAGGCCTGCGTCCCAGCGCTCGAGCAGCTCAGCGAGCGCGCGGCGGTCATCGGGGAACCGCTGGGTCTGCCGGGCCAGGCGCCGCGCGTACGCCAGAGCCTCGGCGCTGAACGGGACAGCGATGTCGCTGTGATGCGCCCACCTCAGGGTCTGCCACTCGTTGGTCTTGGGGTCCTGAAAGAACACGCGGCTGACGTCGTCGGGGTCGCTGCGAAGCGGCCACTTGCCGGCGTTGGGGCCGGTGACCGCGCTGCGGCGGTTGCGGTACTCGTTCAACGCGGG
>Ga0136631_10000581_pt1 | contig 11398 bp, 14 predicted proteins | sample AntDrymUQ6012206_2_FD_104655 | JGI IMG/M metagenome (GOLD analysis project Ga0136631, IMG submission 104655) | Polar desert sand microbial communities from Dry Valleys, Antarctica - metaG UQ601 (22.06) | ecosystem: Environmental > Terrestrial > Soil > Desert | place: Antarctica: Dry Valley... | reverse complement strand
CGGGACAGCATTCGTCCTGAGCCATCCAGCCTCACGTGTCGCGATCGCGTTGACGACGAACGTCGGTTGGGTGACGGCGCGCGTTCCACCGGCGCTCGGGCCCTCTGTCCCGCAGCCACCGCAACTTTTGCTCCCCTTCATCCTGGCGGTCAGGCAGGGCTAGCGTTCGAGCCGGACGCCGAACTCCGGCACGAAGTCGGCCAGAAAGGTGTCGACGAGGGCCGTGTAGGCAACCGGCGCCTCCGTGTAGGAGTGCGCGTGTGCAGCCTCCCAGGCCGGGATCACGAGCTTCGTGCGTTCCTGATTCGCGTGCTCGTAGATCAACTCCGAGTGACCGACCGGCGTGAAGCCGTCCTGGCGCGAGTGGATGAGCAACACCGGAGCCTGGACGTTCCGGATCACCTCCGCGGGCGCGGGATCCCTGGCGTCGAAGCCTCCCCGAAGCCCCGAGACGAGCAGCGCGCCGGGAACGAAGATCTTCGCCCAGGCTCCGAACTGCCTCTCGGCCTGGACGCGCGCGATGTCGCCCAGGCTCGAGAAGGACGAATCGGCCACGACGAAGGCCAGATGCGGCAGTTCGGCAGCCGCCTGGATCGCGGTCGCGGCGCCGTACGACCAGCCGATCAGCCCGATCCGCGTCTGTGGCAGCCCCGTACGGTTCTCCAACCATTCGATTGCGAGCCGGAGATCCTGCCGCTCGTGCGCCCCGAAGCTGAGCAGCGCCGGCGTGCTCTCGCCGTGCCCGCGGGCGTCGTAGAGGAGGAGATGACAGCCACGCTTCCAGAAGATCGGCGTCGTGGCGAGAACCTCGGCTCTCCCGCCGCCAAAGCCGTGGAGCATGACGACGGCGCAGCCGGACTTCCTCGGGTTCTCGAAGTACCAGGCTGCGAGCGTCACTCCGTCTCCGGGAATCTTTGTCGCATTGGGTTGTGGCAGTCCGAACGCCTGCACGTCGACCGCGCCGAGCGGCTTGAAGTCCGGCGCGATCAGGCGCTCCGAGAAGAGCCAGGAGACGCCGCCGTAGCCGAGAACGGCGAGCGTCGCCGCGACGAGGAGTGTCCGCCTGGTGCGCCGGCGCATCACGCTGTCGTGTGTACGTCGACGACAGTTGCCTAGGTGACCTCGACCGGCGTTCGCGGGTAGAGGAATCCGTGGATGCCAGCCCCGATCGCGCCACCGGCCAGCGGCCCGACCAGATAGACCCAGAAATCGCCCCACTCGCCGCCGACGAGCGCCGGCCCGAACGAGCGCGCCGGGTTGACGGACGCACCGCTGACGGGGATCGCGGCCAGGTGCACCGCGACGAGCGCAAGCGGGATCGCAAGGAGCGCCGTGCCCTGCACGCGCTCGCTCCGGGACGAATGGAGGATGACGGCCACGAAAACGGCGGTGAGGAGCACCTCGAGCCAGAGCGCGTCCCACGCGGAGGAGCCGCCTCCGACTCCGGTGACCGTGCCGGCCACGTCGTCCCGGCTGAAGGCGGCCAGGATCGCGAGCGATGCGAGGACGGCCCCGGCGAGCTGAGCAAGGCAGTACCCGACCAGGTCTCGGGCGTCGAGCCGGCCGGAGAGGAACATGCTGAGCGAGACGGCGGGGTTGTAGTGGCCCCCGGAGACCTCGCCGAATGCGTACAGGCCGGCCAGCAGCGCCAGACCGAAGCCGAGTGCGACCGGGACGAGGATCGGCTCCTGGAGCCTGACGGCAGAGAGAATGGCGAGCGAGCCCCCGAAGACGAGCGTGAAGGTGCCGAGCAGCTCGGCCACGTACTTGCGTTTGTCGTTCATCGGACCTCCCGGCGGCGGACGACGTGATGGGGACGGCTCGCCCCCCGAAGCGAGCAGCGCGAGTCTCGCATAGAGAGGAGACGCACGAGGCTCGACGACTCGGGTTAGGCTAGCTCCCTGTCGCGCGCCGCTCCTCTCTCGTTTCTTTCGATCCTGCTGGCAGGCGCGCTCGCCTCCGCGGCTGCGGGATCGTCGGCCGCCAAGCCGACGGTCAAGGTCGCGTTCCTCCAGGGCGAGCAGATCGGCTACGTCGAGCGGCCGGGCTCGTCGCTGGAGGCGGCGGTCAGGGCGCTCCTCGGCGGGCCGACGAAGGCCGAGGCGAAGCGGGAGCTGACGACGCAGATCCCGGCGGGGACGCCGCTGCGCTCGGTCACGCTCGACCGCGGTGTCGCCACGATCGACCTCGGCGAGAAGCTCGCGACCGGCACGAACGTGGAGAGCCTCTCGGCTCGAGTCGCGCAGCTCGTCCTCACCGCGACCCGCTTTCCGAACGTGCGCTCGGTCAAGCTCCTCGTCAAGGGTGGAACGCCGCTCGGGCTCTTTCCCGGTGTCGTCACGCGCTACCCGATCACGGCGAAGGCGGTCGCGGCGCCGAACCTTCCCCCGCCGACGACGCCGGCACCGCCGCCATCGGGGGGCCAGTCAGAGCGGATCCGCGCCCTGCAACTGCGGCTTGACGAGCTCGGCTTTCTGTCGCGCGGCTCCGTGGACGGGAAGGCGGGTCCGAGGACGACGTCGGCCGTGGTGGCGTTCCAGAAGTGGGCAGGCCTCACTCGTGACGGTGCGGCCGGTCCGGCGACGCTCGCCGCGCTCAGGAGCGCCACGCGGCCGACGCCGATCAACCGGGGTACCGGGCATCGGATCGAGGTCCTGCTCGACCGTCAGCTCACGCTCGTGATCGACGGCGACCGGGTGACGCGAATCCTGGATGTCTCGAGCGGCAAGCCGCGCTTCGAGACGCTCGTCGGCTCCTGGAAGATAGTGCGGAAGGAGGAGCGTTCCTGGTCGGTTCCCTACAAGGTGTGGCTGCCATGGGCGACCTACATCGTCGGCGGCTACGCGATCCACGAGTACCCCGACGTGCCCCCGTACCCCGCCTCGCACGGCTGCGTCCGCGTCCCCAGCTGGGACGCCGAGTGGCTCTACGGCCAGATTCCGTTCGAGACGCTCGTGACCGTGATCGGCCGCTCCCGATGAGACCGCTCGTCGCAGCGCTCGCGGTGGCCGCGATCCTCGTCGTGCCCGCGACCGCCGCCGCGCCTCCGACGAAGACGCCCGGCGAGCTCGTCGTCGGCCTCGCGATGCCGAGCGCCGGCTTCCAGGTCGGCGCCGTGCGTGGACGTGACGTCGTCCTCGCGAGGGGCTTCGAGATCGACCTGGCGCGAGCGCTCGCGAAGCGGCTCGAGCTGCCGCGCGTGCGTTTCGTCAACGAGCCACTCTTCTCGACCCTGCTCATAGCGGGACGCAAGGACTGGGACGTGGCGCTCGCTCAGATCTCCGTCACCCCGGCTCGCGCGAAGCGCGTCGACTTCTCGTCCCCGTATCTCGCGGCGGATCAGGGCGTCCTCGTCCGGCTCGGACTTCCGCCGCCGCGGTCGATCGCGGCGCTGCGTCCGTTGCAGCTCTGCGCCGAGCGCGCCAGCACCGGTGGTCAGCTGATCCTCGACCGGATCAAGCCGAACAAGAAGCCGCGGCTCTTGGAGAATCCCTCGAAGCTCTCCTACGAGCTCTTCACGAAGCGGTGCGATGCGATCGTCTTCGACGCCCCCGCGCTCGCGGTGCTGCGCCGGCAGGCACCAGACCGGTACGGCCCACTCGTCGGTCGGATCGCGACCAGCGAGAAGTACGCAATCGCGCTCGAGCGTGGGAACCCGCTGCGCCCGCGGCTCAACGCGGCGCTCAAGCGGCTGGCGATGGACGGCACGCTCGAGCGCCTGCGGAAGCGTTGGCTCGGCACGGACACCGCGGGCCTGCTGGCGCTGCGCTGAGCCACGGCTGCCTCGTCGATCACCGGCAGCGTTCTCTACCATCAACGGGTGGCGTTGCCGCCCGGCTCGATCGTCCGCGTCTGGCTCGAGGACGTGTCCAGACAGGACATCGCGGCGATCAGCGTCGCCCAATCCGAGACCGTCACGTCGGGTGAGCAGGTTCCGATCCCATCGCGCTGGCGGTCGACACGTCGGCGCTCGTCCCTCGCGCACGGTACGCGTTCCGCGCAACGATCGAGGTCGACGGCTCGATCAGCTTCACCACGACGGCTTCCCATCCGCTCCCGGTGGAGGTGCCGGCTGCCGAAATCGAGATTTTCGTCAAGCCGGTTCAGCCCGCTGCGATTCCGTAGCTCGCCTAGCTGACTTCGACCTCGTAGCTCAGTGCACGGAGGGCTTCGGCGGACGACTCTCCTCGGGTCAAGGCGAAGGCGATTGTCGCCGTTCCGGTTGCCACGGCTTCGAAGACGACGACCACGCTCTCGCCGACGTCGGCCTCGGCGACCTGGCGGGCGACGCGGCCGTTCACTTCCCGCGCGAGCCGCCAGACGAAGCCGGTGGAGTCTTCCTGCCGCGGGAGCGCGACGGCGACGAGCGCACCACGCTGCGTCCGCACGGTCGTCACCGGCCCGCTGGGAAGCCGGGCGATGGGAGCTGCTGTCATCGCATGCCGACTGTAGCTCTCAGCGGGAGGGCCTCAAGCTGCCGCACGAAGCCGACTCTGGTCGCGCGGGCGCCGAAGTCCTGCTGCGACAACCGCCGGACGAGTCCGTGCGCTGTCTCCGCATCGTCTCGCACCGGAGTCCCGTCGCCGACCAGGCGCATCGGCACGAGCTCGCCCTCGACCCACCGGCCGTCGGCGCGCAGGGTTGCTTGGACTCGGACCATCGGATGCTCGCGCAGATATGGCATTCCGCGCTGTTAAGCGATGGGCGGTGCAGGACTCGAACCTGCGACCACCTGCGTGTAAAGCAGGCGCTCTACCAGCTGAGCTAACCGCCCGTACCGCTGAACGCCCCAGAGTATCCTCGCGCAGATGCAGTACTCGCCTGCCGACGGTCGGTACGACCGCATGGTCTATCGGCGGACCGGCCGAAGCGGGCTGCAGCTTCCGGCTATCTCGCTCGGTCTCTGGTGGAACTTCGGCCACGACCGCCCGCTCGAGACGGGCCGCGCGATCGTCCGGCGCGCGTTCGATCTCGGGATCACTCATTTCGATCTCGCGAACAACTACGGGCCGCCGTACGGATCGGCCGAGGCGAACTTCGGCGCTCTCGTGAAGAGCGACCTGCGCCCGTTCCGCGACGAGCTCGTGATCTCGACGAAGGCGGGATACGACATGTGGCCCGGGCCATACGGCGAATGGGGATCCCGGAAGTACCTGCTCGCGAGCCTCGACCAGAGCCTGGCTCGCATGCAGCTCGACTACGTCGACATCTTCTACTCGCACCGGTTCGATCCTGACACGCCGCTCGAGGAGACAATGGGAGCGCTCGACTCGGCCGTGCGCGCGGGGAAGGCGCTCTACGCTGGCATCTCGTCCTACTCGGCGGAGAAGACCCGTGAGGCGGCCGCGATCCTCCGCGACCTCGGGACGCCGCTCCTTATCCACCAGCCCTCGTACTCGATGCTCAACCGCTGGATCGAGCCGGATCTCCTCGACGCCGTCGGCGAGCTAGGTATCGGGTGCATCGTCTTCTCGCCGCTGGCACAGGGGATGCTGACGGACAAGTACCTCCATGGCATTCCGGAGGGATCGCGCGCGAGTTGGCCGAGCTCGCTCTCTCCCGACCTGCTGACGGAAGCTGCACTCGCGCGGATCCGGGCGCTGAACGAGATCGCGTCCGGGCGCGGACAGCCCCTGGCTGAGATGGCGCTCGCGTGGGCGTTGCGCGACGAGCGGGTGACGTCTGCGCTGATCGGCGCGTCGAGTGTCGCTCAGCTGGAGGACAACGTTGCGGTACTCGAGCGGCTGGAGTTCACCGACGACGAGCTCGCGGAGATCGACCGGCATGCGACGGACAGCTCGATCAATCTCTGGTCGACGTCGAGCGAGGAGTGACTGAGCGCCGTCGCGCGAGCATGCCCCCAACGGGATTCGAACCCGTGCTGCCACCTTGAAAGGGTGGTGACCTAGGCCGCTAGTCGATGGGGGCCCGTGTGGAGTGTAGAGACGCTCTTCTACACTCCCTCGACCCAGGGGCCGGTAGCTCAGTCGGTAGAGCAGGGGACTTTTAATCCCAAGGTCGTTGGTTCGATCCCAACCCGGCCCATCAAGAATATCCTGCAAAACATCACTTTCCTTCGCACAGATCCAGCGCCTGAGGTTGTGTGGCAGCACGGATTCAGTACGGCTCATCTCTAGACGGGGAAGGCGCCCTCCATCTTCGCGGCCTGAAGCTTTCGCTCCGCACGCTCCCAGTGACCGTAGATGTCCGTCGTCACCTTGAGCGAGGAGTGGCCGAGGTGGCGGGAGAGCCACGTAATCTGGGCTCCGCTCTCGAGCGCGCGCTTTGCGAACGTGTGCCTGAAGCTATGGAAGGTCCGCTTTTCTTGTGTCGGCCCCACCCGTCGAATCTCGGCGGCTGCCATCGCGGGGTAGAGGTGGCGCCGAAGCACGATCGTCGGCGAGAGGAAACCACGACCGTTCTCACTGGAGAAGACCAAGCCATCGATCGAACCGCAGTGATCTTCGCGCCATCTTGCGAGGAGCTCGACGACGTCGGAGATCAGATCGACGTCTCGCCTTTCACGGTTCTTTGGACTCCCGAGCATTCCGCCCGTGTAGCTCGACCGGACGCGAACTACTGCCTGTTCGAGATCGACGTCACTCCAGCGGAGCGCGAGCAGTTCTCCCTGCCGCATCCCCGTCTTGAGGGCGACCAGGCAAACCATTCTGAACGGCTCGGTGCGAAGGTGAGCGAAGAGTCGAGGGAGCTCGGCGTTCTCGAAGTAGGCTGCCTCCTTCCGCTCCGGGCGGGGTCTTTGTGCCGGCGGAAGCTCGCGGACAGGGTTCGAGGCCGCGTATCGATAGAAGACGGCCGCCTGAAGACACGCGGCCAGTACACGAAGGTGCTTCGCTCGCGTGGAGGGGGAACAGCCACGCTCGCGCAAGATCCGGTTGAAGCGTGCTATGTCCTCTGCGCCAATCCGGCGAACCCGCTGATCTCTAAACGCCTCTTTAGCGTGAGCAATGGTGGAGCGATACGAAGCGACCGTCGATGGCTTACGCTCAAGTGAGGCCAGCCAGCGGTCGGCCCACTCGACGAATCCGATTGTCGGCCGCGGCCGATAGCCGCCATTTTCGACTGCCGCCTGGAACTGATGAAGCGCCACTTCAGCTCGTTCGCGATCTCTCCCGACAGCCTCCTTGTGGGCTTGGCCGCCCATGTGGATGACCACGTAGTAGAAGGGGCCATCTGGGCAGGTGCACCCGTCTGTCGCCTGGCGAAAGGGCGTCCAGACCCGCCCGAGTGCGCACCGTCGCGTGTGGTTTGCCTGAAGGCTAGGCATCCAAAAATGACCTTGATAGTGCCATATAGAGGCCTCATCATAGACTCTTTTATGCGCGTCGCACACGCAGTTGGTCCGACTCCGGTCTTACGGTTCGGCGATGGAGCTGAAACTGGCTGGTCTTGCCGAGGTGGCTGACCTACTTGCTGTTAGCAGGCGCACTGCGAGTCGCTACACGGCGCGGTCCGACTTTCCAGCTCCGATCTCCCGGCTCCGCTCCGGGCCCATCTGGCTCGAGAGGGATGTGCTCGAATGGGCGCGAGGCTCACCGGTTCAACGCGGCCGGCCGCCCAAAGTGCCGCGTAGACGCCAGCAGCGATAGGCACCCAACAGGTGACGGCGGGCAAGGGATGTATCAGAAGCCGGAAGCTTGCGAGAGGTGCGGCTCGACGCGTGCTGATCACGCTGATGCGTAAATCCGTGACTGCTTCGGCCGTCGCGGCACCGGAAGTAACAGTGGTCGTCGTGCGATCATCGGTCGCGACATGACCGAATCCGCCCGTCAGACGTGTCCGGAGTGCGGGTCGACCAGGCTCTACTTCGAGCTGCGCGACGCCGGCATCGGGCCTGGCGGCCAGCTGCCGCCTCGGCGCAGCTTCGGCTCATGGGTCGTGTGTGCCCGTGGGGCGACCGACGCAGACCTGGAGTGGCTGAACGCGCGCTGGCTCACGCCACCGGAACTCGCTCGGATGATCGCCGAGTACGACCGCGTCGTGAGTGTCTAGCCGCTCCATTGAAGGGTGGGCTCGTACCACTGCACGCCGGGCTCAGGCTTTGGGATCGATGGCTTGGGGAGTTTGAACCGGTCTACCCGACGCTCGTCCAGACTGATGAGGAGTCCTAGGACACCGCTTCGGCATCGCCCGGCCTCAGGCGTGTAGCTCACGATCCTCCGAACAGCAAGGGACTGTATCCCTGGAATCAACTCGAGGCGCAGACCATCGCTTACACACTCGGTCGCTGATCCGCTGCCGGCGAGGACGACTTGATCGGTGGGTTCGTTTGGCGCGTTTCACGGGCGACACTGCCACTCCATTTCTCATCAAAAGGTGGCCGCTGCGCTCACCGATTGCTCACGCACGCGTCAACACAAGCCGATACGGGCAAGCACGAGACGTCACGCTCGGCGCGCTGAGGAAGAAGGCCAATACTCCGACGAGGCCGAGAACAGCAGAGACGAGGGCGACCTTTGCCGGGCGGTTCGTCCCGCTCTCGCTCCGCCAGGCCCAACTCCCGAGAAGCCCAAACAGCGCAAGAGTCAGCACCACGATCAGCGGGACCAGGAATCTGGCCTCGCTGTCGAGCTCCCAGATCGCGACATCCTCGTTCTTGACCGCTTCCAGGCGGGGAAATAGCACGGCCGCTAGCGCCTAGCTGCGGCGCCGATCCAAAGCAGACGCTTCTCCGACCGATCTCGCGTGTTGCATAGGGAGGTCGACCTTAACTGAGCTGGACGACGTGTGTTTTTGGCGCTTGGCGCCCCTCAAGCACGCCGCGATTGTCTCAAAATCGCGCGACTAAGACATCGTTCACCTCAGGCGACATTTACGAGCTCGCCCAGCCGCTGATCGTCGTAGCGAAGTCCAAAGGGCGCCGGCCGCACGTACGGGCCGGCGCCCCCTTCCTGCAAGAGCCGCGTCACTAAAGTTGACGTGCCCCGGTTCGGTTACCCGTGGAGTGATCTACGCCCTACGAGTGCTAGTTCTGAGCCTGACACTGCGACCCGGCCTGCTCTGGATCACGGCAGTTCCCGCGCCGCTCGAACGTACCGCTCGCAACGACTGTTCCGCCGATCGTCGTCCGTACCTGCGCCGTCGTGAATCCGGGCAGCGCGAGCTTCTGCGCGCTACAGGTGAACGTGCCGCTGCTGTCGGAGGTGCCGCTACAGATCAAGCGGCCCCCAGCCCCAGCGCCCGCTCCGGTGACGAAGAACGAGTAGCCGGTGTTGGCCACCAGGCCGCTGACGGTAACCGTGCCGTTGAACTTGCCCAGCCCCTCGGAGTAGTTGACGACCGCGGTACCGGTCCCCACACCACTGAGTTCTGCCTTGTTGTTCCCGTTGTGCGCCGCAAGTGCTGTCCCGGTCACGGCAAGGGCTGCGAGTGACAGCAGCGCCACGAGATACGTCCGACTGATCTTGAGCACCGATCTCCCTTTCGTTGGGTACTCAGCTCATTCGTCTGGCGCGTCGATCCGGTTCAGACCTCCCGCTCGATCCGCCCCTACCGCCCTCGCCGTAGGGGCGGAAGGCATCTCGACCGCTAACGGATGCGAATCGCGATCCACTGCGGTCCGGTGGTGGCCGGGGAACTTGGAGTGCTTCGGCATGAGATCGCGTTTTCTGCCGAGACCGTCAACACCACGGCACGGATCGAAGCATTCGCGAAGGCGCGGACCGCGAGCTCGTGGTATCGGGCGACGTCCTTGACCGCCTTCACGTCCCCACGGCCTGTCGACAGAGCCTCTGGGGGGAGTCTCCTTATCCGGAAGGGAGCAGCCCCTCCAGCTGTTTGCGCTTAGCAGAGACGGCGGGCCCCAACCTGAGCGACTGACCGTGCCAGGAGCCGGTGGGTTCAACGTTCGGGCAATGGGGGCGTCACGACCATCGCGGACGCCCCATTCCCTGCCTAAGGACTGCAGGTTGCCCTGACCGAGAAAACGCGTTTAGTTCTCGTCGACGTCCCCGCGCCACGCGCCAGTCTCGCCGCCGCGCGACTCGATGAATGTCTTGAACGACTCGAGATCGCTCTTCACACGATGGCTGTCGATGCCGACGAAGCTGCCCACTGACTCCTTTACGCCCTCGGGCTCGTAGTCCATCTGCACCATCACCTTGGTGCGCGAGTCGTCGAGCTTGTGCAAGGTCACGACGCCGTTCGGCCCGTCCTGGTTCAGTGCCTTCCAAGCGACGCGATGGTCCGGGTGCTGTTCAGTGATCTCGGCATCCCACTCGCGCTTGTCGCCTCCGATCTCCGCGACCCAGTGAAGCCGCGTGTCGTCCTTCTGCTCGACCCGCTCGACGCCTTCCATGAACTGCGGGAAGGACTCGAACTGGGTCCACTGGTTGTACGCGGTCGAGACGGGTACCTCGATTTCGATCGATTCCTCGATGGTCTTCATTACGACCTCCTTATAGAAGTGCTCGGTTTCGAGCATGCCCCTACCCGCCAGCTTGCAAACGGGCGAGCGAGGGCTCGGTGAGTCGATTCGCCATTCGAGTCGCGCATCAAGCGCATGTACCGAGCGCGGTGAGGCTATTCTGGCTCTGGTGCTTATCGGTGTTCGCGGTGAGCAGCAAGAGACCCTGGCTCGCGTGCTGATCGCTGTAACAACAAGACGGCCGCGTTCGCAGCCGCCCTGTTGCTTCAATGCGCGATCTAGCGAGCGGAACCGGTGCTATCGCGTTCGATCACGGTTGTGCTCGCGGCCGCTGCGTCGCGCCTACCAAAGCCGCCCCAGCTCGACCAGAAGATGAGCGAGGCGATCAGTCCGATGGCGCCGACGATGACCAGGATCACACCTGCCACCTGGAGGTCGATACCCGACACCTCTGCGTTGACGGCCCAGGCGAGAACGGCTCCTACGGCGATCAGTAGAACACTCAAGCTGATTCCCATTTCAGTGCCTCCCCTTTCCCCTCTGGTGGATGACAGTAGATACCCGCGCGCGTGGGCTTGGTTCACCGCTACCGGAGCTTTCCCTTCCCTGCCTCAGTAGATGCGCGGTCTAGCGAAACTTGCGCGCCGGCGAAGGTAGAGATGGAAGTGGCTGGCACCGCTCCGCCGCGCGGTGCCAGCCAAGTCGACCAGCTACCTGCGGAACGTGCGCACCGCTGGCAGGCTCGTCCTGCCCGAGGAGTCCTGCGCTCGCAGCGTGATCGTGTACCGACCCGGACCGCGGAAGCGCTGCGCCGGAAGCCAGCTTCGCGTGTACGCACCGCACGGACGCGGCGCGACACGAGTCGCAAAGCGCCTGAGTGCCGGACGAACACCAGGGCGCGTCTCGCGAACCAGAATCCCGAGATTTCGGGGTTGGTCGTCGCAGATCCGGAAGCGCACGTAGATCCTCGCTCCCAGGAACGTGACCTTGAGGATGCGAAGCGTAGGCCGCGCG
>Ga0136631_10000580_pt1 | contig 11398 bp, 10 predicted proteins | sample AntDrymUQ6012206_2_FD_104655 | JGI IMG/M metagenome (GOLD analysis project Ga0136631, IMG submission 104655) | Polar desert sand microbial communities from Dry Valleys, Antarctica - metaG UQ601 (22.06) | ecosystem: Environmental > Terrestrial > Soil > Desert | place: Antarctica: Dry Valley... | reverse complement strand
TCCAGGGTGCCGAGCGACTGGGTTACCAGGAATCGGGCCGTATCCACGGTGACACCGCTGCCGCGCAACAGATCCAGATAGGGAAGATGAATCTCCCTCACCACTCGGGCGCCGACTGCCGTGGGCTGCTGCATCAGGGGATACATCAAGCTCACCTCGAGATCCCCGTCGCGAGCCAGGCGACCGAGCAGCCGGCTCTCAGCCTCTATTCCCCCGACTACGCTGAACGGCCTGCCCCCGACACGGAACGAGTCCACCCGCGCCAGCACAACCAGTGGGATTTCCGGGGTGCGCGTGCGGACCAGGGTCATGCTGTCCATGATAGTAGAAAGCAGGCGGGGTAACTCCGGCTGCAACTGATCGAATTCGTTCCGGAAATGTCCCGAGCTCAGGATTCTTCCCACGCTGTCCTGAATCTGAAGCATCGAGAGCCCGGACACCCTCATGGCATCGGCGGCATAATCGAGCAGGTAGCGCCGGGAGGAGGCGTCCGCTTGAAGCGCGGCGAGGCGGAATCGATTGTCGCGGCCCAAGCCGGCAGACAATGCGCGCAGGCGGGCTACAACAGTTCCGCTTTCACGCGCGAGATCCGCCGCGATGACTTCGGCCAACGAAGCGACCCGTCCCTCATACTCGGCCGTGAGACGCCGGTCCATTTCCCGGCGCACACCGTAGGCCAGTGCACCGAGCGGTAGGAGAACGGCGACAAGGATGCCGAGGAAGAGGCGGGTGCGAAAGCTCATCGGGGCACCACCCGCACGGTGCCGTCCCATTCGACCGCGAGGGGCGGGGCTCCCTTCCGAACGATGGCGTAGGCCCGGGTGTCGATCAGCGGCTGGATGCGGGCTCCTTCAGGCAGGGCGGCAGACTCACGGCAGGGGGCGAGCGTCCGGCGCGGAAGGGCCACCACATACGCCCGCTCCGAGCCAATCCGAAGCAGCGGTACGAATTCCTCGGGCTCCATGGCGGCCGCTCTCAGTCCGGCAGCCGATCCGGCCAGTGCCACGATGCGCTCGGCCAGGCCCCGGGCCACCTCATCTCCGCGCAGGTATACCACCCGGGAAGATGCCGAGATTGCCCCGGGGGCCACACCGGTCGGACACGACCCTGGATCGTTCCACCAGAACGGAGGCTCAGCGGCGCGAGCGTCCGCGCTTACTGCATCCCGCGCCAGCGAACGGCGGTCCGTTTCCGCTCCCACCAGGCTGAGCGCTCGGGCGGAAGCGGGTTGAAGCAGGACATAGGTCCGGCTCCACGGCAGCGCGAAGGCGGAGAACTCAGGACGCCCGGCCAGATAGTCCACCAGGGTCGGATCCCGGGTGACCGCCAGGTCGGCCCCGCGGTCGAGGGCATCACGCGAATCAACGCCTGCCAGCGTCTCGAATCTGACCCCAGGCGGTCGTTGGGCGTTGGCTATTGGAAGCGAGAATACCGGGTCGGCCAGGATCTTCGGCACCGAATCCTGGGGTCGGCTCAGAGTGACGGAGATTCGCTTGTCGTCCAGGGCAACCGCCGACTGGAGGAACATCGAGCTCTCGATCGCCTTCCGTTCGTTCCACTGGGCCACGACGTCGTGCGCAGTGAGGGGTGAGTCGTAGTAGATCCCAACGTCGTCCTTCAATGTCAGGGTCCAGACCCGGCCGGCTGAATCCTTGTGCCAGGACTTCGCGAGACCGGGCAGGGCAGTGCCCCGGCAGTCGAGTCGCAGTGGAGTGTCGAAGGTCATTCGATAGAGAAGCAGCTCGCTCTCGTTGGCAGGCGCCAGGAAATGATCCCGACGCACGGAATCCAACAGCGCCACTGTCAACGTATCAAGCTGGCTGGCGGAGTCCGCGACCAGACGACATGGGTCGTGATGGTCGGGAGCGACGGAAGACTGGGTGGGCTTTGGGGTGCAGCCTACCCCCAGCAGAGAGATCGCGAGAGTGCCGCCTGCCGCGGCCGCCTTTAGGGCTCCGCGACCACGAATGGGCTGCCCCCCAGTCTGGCCTTGAGGTCAGGCAGTACGGCTGCCGCCTCGGGCCGGGTCGGGTAGTCTCCAACCCGGACCTTGAAGAGCCCTCCCTCCTCCACCGTTACCACCGCCAGGCCCTGCGCCTTGAGCCTGGCGGCCATCTTCTCGGCCGTAGCAGCTGAGCGTACAGCCGTGATCTGAATCCGATAGCGTCCGGTAGTGCGCGCCGGCGGACCGGCCACGGGGGCCGGGTCGGCACGAGGCGGCGCCGGCGTCGTGGGCTGGGGTTGAGTCGGGGGCGGCGTGGTAGTGGGCGGCGGCACCGCAGCCGACGGCGCTGGAGGCTCGGCCTGATTCGGTGGAAGAGCCCCGGTGTCGGTTCCGCCGCTTGCCGAACCGGGTTGAGAGTCCGCCGCCGGCCGAGCCGCGACCGTTCGCACTCCCGCGCAGCGCTGGTCGAGATAGCCGAGCTGGTTCTGCAGCTCCACGTTGCTGCTGGAGGCGCCGAGCCCGTCCGCTATCCAGCGGCACGCCATCTCCGGGTTCTTCTGATCGAAGTAGGTGCGGGCCGCCCAGTAGGACGCCTGGGGCAGAAGGATGCTTCCGGGGTAGTCCAGACGGATGCGCTCGAGGTTATGGGCAGCCCCAGGGAGATTGGCACTGGCATAGTCGAGCTGCACCAGGCGCAGGAGCGCGTCGTCGGCCCAGCTGGAAGACGAGTACTCCACCGCTACCCGCTGGAGGGTGCGCCGCATCTCGTTAGCGTCGCTCGCTATCATCGCCTGAGTGTAAATGATCTGAGGGTAAAGCGTGTCGGTGGGCGACGTGGCCGCCAGCAGGCGACGCACCTGGCTTCGAGCGGACTCTCCTCCACCCTCCTGGGCCTGGCGTATGGCCTCCACAAGACGGGAGTCGGTTTGTGCGGCTGCTGGGAAGGCGCACAGGATGAAGAGGACGGATAATACCGCGCCCGCCAGACCCCGCTTCCTGTCAGGGTTGGCCCCGCTCATCCTTCCGCCCTTTCCGTCATCTCTGTCGTCTCCGCCTTGTATCGTTATCTGTAGCACCAGGTCGGTCAGCAGTCCCTGCGCATCGGATATCGTGGTGTTCTTGAGCGCTATATCCGTATCCCTGGCTGCTCGAAGTGCGCCGCGGATCCGCCGGGCCGGCCATCTCGGAGCCAGGCTGCTCCATCGGCTGGCTTCCTCCTTGTAGCCTAGCAGTCCGAAGGGGCGGGCGCTGAGCAGGCTCTTGAGAACTGCCGCTTCCAGGCTTCGCCCGCGCAGGCCGCGGTCGTAGTGCGCCCGCGTGATACCGAGGCCCACCAGCGCGGTGCCGAGCGTTGTCACGAGCTTGACACCGGAGACGCCTGGCTGAGCCAGAATTGAGGGAAGCAGGGCGGTCGCGCGGCCAGCCTGACTATCCAGCACGGCCTCGCGCCAATCCCACAGCGTCTCTCCATGCCGAATGCCTACCAGGTTGCCCACCCGCTCAGCGGTGAGGGGCTCCCCGGCCGGCAGCGAGGCCAGCTTGGCGAGCTCGGAGGTAAGGGCGCTCAGGTCTGACCCGACCGAACGCATCAGGTGTTCCGCGGCATCCGGCTCCAGGATCACACCGAGCTTGGAGGCCTGATTCGTCAGCCACTTGCGGGCTCGCTCGGGAGGAAGCGGATCAAAGCGTACGGTATACGCGCCGGCTGCCAGCTCCCTGTCCTCGGCCTCCTCGGCTGAGCCCTGGACCATGATCACGACGGTCTCCGGGCTGGGCCGCTGGAGATACTTGATGAATTCCGCGCGCCCCTTGGTCTTTCGCTTCCAGCCTTCGATGTCGCGCAACAGGACAATGCGCCGTTCAGCCAGCATGGGAAGGGTGTTGCAGAGGGCGTAGACCTCTTCCGCGTCCAACTGGGCCGCCGACCGCTGGTCGAAGTTGAAATCACGAAGTGTCGGGTCGACTGCCTGCTCGATGATGGCCTTGACTGCCTCGTCCTTGAGGACGTCCTCAGGGCCGTAGAGGTAATAAACGGACGCCAGCTCGCCCTTTCTGAGTGAGCGAGACAAGTTGTCCATCGAATGTGCGGGCATAGGGGAATTCTACTGCGGGCCAAGGCCTTTAGCTATTAGCCTTTAGCTATTAGCTGAGGCTAGAGGTCTCAGTAGCTCGCCTTCCTCCGGAAGCTCTCCACGAACAACAGCCCAACCAGGGTCTTGGAGTCCTTGATCTCGCCGTTCCGAATCATGGTCATGACCTCTGACCATTTCCGGGTCTGCACCTCCATGAACTCGTCCGCCTCGCGGCGATGCTTGCCGGGCTTCAAGCCGGTAGCCAGGAATATGTGTATGCGCTCATCGGTGAAGCCGGGTGTGGTAAAGATCGTGGTGAGCCGGGAGAGCCCGTCGGCACTCATACCCGTCTCTTCCTCGAGCTCACGGTGTGCGCAGGTAGACGGCGTCTCACCGGGGTCGAGCCGCCCGGCGGGAATTTCCCAGATGAAGTCGTCAGCGGCGTGGCGGAACTGGCGAATCAGGAGGACCCGAGGATCGGGACTGCGGGGTTCGTCCAGCAACGGAACTACGGCCGAAGCACCAGGATGCCGCACCATCTCGAGCTGGCCCGTGGATCCGTCGGGAAAGCGCACCGTGTCCAGGTCGAGGCTCACAACCTTGCCGGTGTATTTGCGTTCCGTAGAAACGAGCGTCATAGGGATCGCGAGTGAGAAGTGAGAGGGGAGATAGCGGCCCGAACCCATGCGACCGGGATCTTGAACCCCTCGGCGAAGAGGTAGCGAAGCTCTAGTACCGGATTGTCCGATATCGGACTGTCCTCGGTTGGCGAGGTGTAGGCCTCCAGGTTGGTACGCTGTGCCTCCAGCCGCAGGCGAAACATGTGGAAGGGATCGCTTACCAGGATTACCCGATGCAGCCGCCTCTGTTCCAGCCACTCGGCCACAGCCGTCATCGAGGCCTGGGTCGACCGCCCCTGAGCCTGCACCACCACGGCCCTGGAGGGGACGCCGTGCGTGACCAGGAACTGCCGACCGACCGTGGCCTCGCTCGTGGTGTCTCCCCTCCCCATCCCTCCAGTGACGATGATCCTGGGAGCGTGCCCCTCCCGATACAGATGCAGGGCGTGGTTCAGGCGCGCCCGGAGTACCGGTGATGGCCTCCCGTTGTACTGGGCCGCGCCAAGCACGACGATGGCATCGACCGGGCGTCGCTGATCCTGTTGGCTCGCCACGAGCACCATGACCAGGGCCACCGTGTACACCGTTGCGGCGGTGAGGAGCATCAGGGCAACAGCCTGACGGAAGGAAGGGAGAGCGGAACGTCGCTCCGCCCTCACAACTCGAAGCTCTCCCCGTGCTTCGGGATGTGGACTTCCTGCACTCCTTCCTCACCCAGCATGGTCGCCATGGCTTCCAGGGCTCCGGGCTCGCCGTGCACCACGAAGGCCCGGCGCACCGGCCCGCCGAGCCGTCGCACCCAGGCGCGCAGCTCATCGCGGTCGGCGTGGGCCGAGTAACTGCCGAGCGTCTCTACCTCGGCGCGGCGCTCGTACTGCTGGCCCAGGATACTGACGACCTCATCACCCCGCTGGAGCCTCCTCCCCAGGGTGTGCTCCGCCTGGAAGCCGACGAACAGGATCAGGTTACGATGGTCTCCTATGCCGTGGGCCAGGTGGTGGAGGATCCGTCCCGACTCGACCATGCCGGACGCCGCGATGATCACCGCCGGGCCGTGGTGCGCGTCGATCTCCCTCGATTCGGAGACCTCTCTCACATAGCGCAGCAACGGGAAGTCGAACAGCTCATTGGTGGTCTCGATCAGCCGCTCCCGCCGATCGAAAACCTCGGGGTGCAGCCGGAATACTGTGGTGACATCCACCGCCAGCGGACTGTCGACGTAGATCGGGACCTCCGGGATCTGACCGGCCCGATAGAGTCGGTGCAGGCTGTACACCAGTTCCTGGACCCGTCCCACGGCAAAGGCGGGGATAAACACCTTGCCGCCTCTGGCCGCAACCCGGCGCACCGTTTCGCCCAGGCGGGCTTCACCCGAAGCGAACGACTCGTGCTGCCGGTCGGCGTACGTGGCCTCGATGATCAAGGTGTCGATCGGGCCGGATGGAGGCTCGGGGTCGCGAACGATGGGCAAGCCGCTACGCCCGATGTCACCGGAGAACACCAGCCGCTGGTTCCCTCCCTCGGTGATTCGAAGATCGATGGCGGCGGAGCCCAGGATGTGGCCGGCCTCGAGGAACTCCAGCGCCATATGCTTTCGGAGATAGAAGACCCGGTGATACGGCACGCCGACAATGAGATCCTGCACCGCGATGGCGTCACGCAGCGAATACAGCGGCTCGGTCTCGGGCAGTGCCTTACCGCGGCGCTGGAGAAACTCGTGGTCCTTCTCCTGGATGTGCCCCGCGTCTGCCAGCATCACGGCGCTCAGGTCCCGGGTGGCCGGCGTGCTGTACACCGGCCCGTGGAACCCTTCTTTCACCAACAGCGGGAGCCGGCCGGAGTGGTCGATGTGGGCGTGACTGAGCAGGACGCCATCGATCCGCCTGGCATCGAAAGGCAGCTTGGCATTGAGCGCGTGGGTTTCGGCCCGCCGACCCTGAAACAATCCGGCGTCGAGCAGGATCCGGGCGCCAGCGGCTTCAAGGAGGTGCATGGAGCCGGTGACCTGGCCGGCTGCGCCCCAGAAGGTGAGCCGGGTGGCGGTCATCGGTGGTCCTTCCCAAAAGCGTGAACGGTAAACAGTAAACAGTGAACGGGGCACAGGAGGGGTGGCCTGTTCACTGTTAACCGTTCACGGTTCACGTTTTTCACCTGGTCCCGAACAGGCGATCACCGGCATCACCCAGGCCGGGCAGGATGTAGCCGACATCGTTGAGCTGACGGTCGAGCGCGGCCGCGAACACGGTGACTTCGGGATGGCTTTCGAGCATCCGGCGAACCCCCTCAGGTGCTGCCACCAGGCAAAGGAATCGGATCCGGCGGGCTCCCGCCTTCTTCAGGGCACCTACTGCGGCCACTGCCGAGCCACCGGTTGCGAGCATGGGGTCGAGAATGAAGAAATCCCGCTCCATCTCATCGTGGGGAATCTTGAAGTAGTAGTCGACCGGCTGGAGCGTCTCATGGTCCCGGTAGAGTCCGATGTGCCCCACCCGGGCCGAGGGAATGAGCTGGGTGATGCCGTCTACCATGCCGAGACCCGCTCGAAGGATCGGCACCAGGGTGAGCTTCTTCCCTGCCACTTGCCGGCCGGTGGCGCGCTCGAGCGGGGTCTCGATCTCGACCGGCTGCGTGGGAAGATCCTTGGTCACCTCATAGGCCATCAGTGTAGCGATTTCCCCGACCAGCTGCTTGAAATCGCGGGTGCTGGTGTGCTTGTCCCGGAGAATGGAAAGCTTGTGTTGGATGAGCGGGTGGGACAGCACGGTGAGGTTGGGGAAAGTGGGGGGCGGCATGGAGTTGAATATGTCGGAGCGAAGGGGCCGTAGCTACTCTTGATCCTCCAATCACTTGGCGTCCCCTGAGCCCCTCCCTATATTCCCGCCCCTACGGCCAGGTAGCTCAGTTGGTAGAGCAGCGGACTGAAAATCCGCGTGTCGGGGGTTCAATTCCCTCCCTGGCCATTCGATATGTGCCCTCGGAGATATGGTTAACAAACAAATGGCCACCCATCCTGGTGGCCATTTTGCTTCCACTTTGGAGTGACCGTCAAATGGTGGGATCGATCCTCACCTCGTAGCGCACCGGCAGGACCCGCGAGGCTTCAGTCAATTCGGCCTCGCGGCGAAAGACCACCTTCGCCTCTTCAGCGACTGCGTACGGGCCCCGAGCGACCGTGATGCCAGCGCCTGACCGGACTTCCACGAACGGCCCGTTCTCGGCCTGCACCCAGAGGCGCCTTGCCGGCTCGGCCTCCGAGTTTACCGGCGCGGTTCCTACCACCATCAGACGGTAGCTCGTGTTTACCGACAGGCGGACCCCAACCGTTTGATCTATGGAACCAGCGCGGCGAGCGGTCTCGCGGGCCGGAGTCACCGCGGCGACGGATGCCCCCGGAGCAACCCGCGCGATCAACGTGATCCGGGCCGCACCGGAGGTGAGGCCGACCTGTGCCTGAAGAGGAGCCGCGCCGCCCAACGCCAGAACACTCACGGCGATGATCGCGATACCAACCCGCCCGATGACCGATCCTACGACCACGGTGACTCCACTTTTTAGGTTATCTTGCGCCACCCCATAAGGCACACTGTGAGCCGCGATCTCGAATAACAGTATCCTCTTCATTCCCACCACTTACGACCATCAACCGATTAAAAACCTGCCGCCAGGCTGTCGAAGAACGTGACAGCAATATGCGTTTGTGAATCTAAGTGCTTGCCTGGCGCCGCCCGGGACGGCCGAGCGGGTAGCTGACTCAAAAGTGATGACCTGACAGTCCCAGTACCGGGTGGGCAGCGCCGGAACCCGCAACAGAATGGCAGCCTACCGATCCGAATCGCTTGCCTACAAAGGATATAGCCATGCGGGCATTGAGGATGAAGGCATGGCCCGGTAACTGCTCATTGCGCAATCCCAAGCGAAGGCTCGAAGCACTGACACGGAGGACGAATGATCGCAGGGGCAGGGCCGCGGGTACTGATCGTCGATGACGACCCTGGAATCCGTCGCACCCTTCATATCCTGCTGAGCCGAGAAGGCTACCAGGTCACCCAGGCCCGGGATGGGGTCGAGGCGCTCCGCCTGTGGCGCGATCATGGTGGCGACCTGGTCATTACCGACCTTCACATGCCCGAAAAGAACGGCATCGAGACCATCGTCGAGCTCTTGTCCCACACACCCGGCATGCGAATCATCGCGATGTCCGGTGGTGGCCAGACGAAGCGGCTGGATCTGCTCAGTAACGCCTCGATGCTCGGCGCCGTGCTCACCATCGAAAAACCCTTCACCCTGACCGAGATGATGGACCTGGTACGGCAGGCCTTCAAGCACGAGCAGTAGGAATCACGCCGTTATAGTGACCTTAACGGCATCCGGGTCCGTGGCACCCACTCCGTTCGATGAGGATGACGAAGCACCCGTAGCAGCGACCCGCTCGATCAACGCCTTCCGGGCACTCCCGTCCGGTACCCGTAGCTCCCAGCCCGATAGCCCGGCAACCGAATCGGAATCCCGAGGCGCCCGTTCTCCCGCCCAGGTGTTCAGGTTCAGATGGTGGTGATAGCCACCAGCCGAGACTGCCACCAGCGCGGGGATGCTCATCATGACATCGAACCCGATCACGCCCCGGTAGAAGGCGACTGCAGGCTCCAGATCGGACACGGTGAAATGCACGTGCCCCACAACGGTCTCCGGAGGGAGCCCGGTCCAGGGCTCCGGTCGGACCTTCCCAGCGGCGATTACCGCTTCAACATCCATCGGATCCACTGTCATCTGCACTACCCCATCTCGAACCGGCCATGCCGACCGGGGACGATCGGCATAGATCTCGAGGCCATTTCCATCGGGATCGTCGAGGTACAAGGACTCGCTCACCGCGTGGTCTGACATTCCCCGCAGCGGATAGCGGGCCTGGCGAAGTCCAAGCAGGGAGCGCCCAAGCTCCCGACGGTTGGGAACCAGCAGCGCCACGTGGTAAAGACCGGTGGTCACCGGCCGGAGAGGCCGGCGCGTAATTCCCGGATGCTCATCGAGGACGATCAGGTCCGCGAGGGTCACGGTCGAGCCTTCCTCCTGGGTCACTTGGATGCCGAGCACGCCTCGATAGAAGGCGAGGGAGCGTTCGAGGTCTCCGACCCGGAGGCGGACACGACCGATGTGAGTATCGGAGGACAGGGTTCCCATGGAGTGATATGGTGGGGTCGGCCTCCCAACGGCGCAACCCTTTTTCCCCGGCATCCATCTACAAGAGGTACGGCGGGCCCGGTCAGGTTCTTGCGAAACGCCCGGGGCGATCCTGCGTAGGGTGATGTCGAGGCTTCACCAATGACATTGAGCCGTCGCCATTTCATGCTGGGAAGTGCCGGTGCGGTGCTGGCTACGGCACACGCCGGGGCCGCGTGGCCCATGCAGGCGGCGGGAGATGAGCTGGCCCCCCAGTGGCAGCCCAACGCCGACCTCCTGCGTCACTTACCGCGTCTGCTCGAGTTGGCTTCAGTGCCCGGCCTCGCACTGGCAGTAGTGGACCAGGGGCGGGTGTGGAAGCGCGGGTTCGGCCGGGCCATCAAGGATCCGGCGCAGTCGGTTTCCGAGGAGACCGTTTTCGAGGCCGCCTCGCTGGGGAAGCCGGTGTTCGCGTACGCGGTACTGCGGCTGGCGGATGCCGGGGTTCTCGACCTGGACCGCCCGCTGTACGAATACCTTCCCATCCCCGACGCCAACAACTCCCGCATGAAGCGGGTGACCCCCCGACATGTTCTCAGCCACACGACTGGTCTCCCCAATTGGCGGCAACAGCTCTCGCCCCTGGAACCAGCGGCCGACCCGGGCAAGGAATTCAATTACTCGGGGGAAGCCTACTTCTACCTTCAGAGGGTGGTGGAGGCCCTGAGCGGGAAGCCATTCGGCCGGTTGATGCGAGAGCAGGTGCTCGATCCGCTCGACATGAAGCAGAGCAGCTTCAACTGGCAGCCTGCATTCGAGTCCCGGATGGCCGCCGGTTACGATGGTCATGAGAATCGCCTGGACGTGCAGGCTGCCATCGGCCGCAGGGTACTGGCAGTCGCCCGGGACTGGGGCAAGCCGCTCGACGACTGGAGATACGACGAATCCGCACGCGCGGTGCAGTTGGTCAATCCCCAGTGGCCCATGCTTCCGCTGTACATGGTACCAAATGCTGCCGCTTCGCTGCTCACCACCGTCAGCGACTACGCGAAATTCCTGACTCGCGTGGTGGCCCAGGCGCCGGCTCAAGGATTGAATCTCGCCCCCGCGACCCGAACCGCGATGGTCACGTCTCAGGTACGGCTCAACAGTGCCCTTTCCTGGGGCCTGGGCTGGGGCGTTCAGCGAGACGAGCATGGGGAGGTGCTGTGGCATTGGGGCGCAAACAATTCGTTCCGGAACTTCGTCATCGCCGATCCCACCAACGGGCGTGCGATCGTGGTCTTCACCAACAGTGAGAACGGCCCCCGCATTTACGAACGGGTGATAGTGGCGATAACAGGCCACGACCATCCAGCCTTCCTCTGGATTTAGCTACTACTAGTAGATTCCTCGCTTCGCTTGGCTCGCTCGGGATGACATTCTGCTTCGAAACGGGGTACAGTGGCCCTAGGTATGCGCTGGAAGATCGCAATCGCCTTCTTTGCCGTGTACGTCTTCTGGGGAATGACGTACCTGGCGATGCGCGTTGCTGTGGAGCAGATCCCGCCCTATCTAATGGCCGGCAGCAGATTCGTGCTGGCCGGCATGATTCTCTTCGTCTG
>Ga0136631_10000579_pt1 | contig 11413 bp, 9 predicted proteins | sample AntDrymUQ6012206_2_FD_104655 | JGI IMG/M metagenome (GOLD analysis project Ga0136631, IMG submission 104655) | Polar desert sand microbial communities from Dry Valleys, Antarctica - metaG UQ601 (22.06) | ecosystem: Environmental > Terrestrial > Soil > Desert | place: Antarctica: Dry Valley... | reverse complement strand
GCGCCCCGGGGCGCCATCGGCTGCGTGACGGGCTCGGCGCGGCTGTCGTGTTGCTGGCCGGGGCCACCCTGGCCGAGGACCTGTTCGGGGTCAGTCTCGGGATCGACGCGTTCCTGTTCGCCGATCCTCAATCCATGACGGCTGCGCCGGGTCGGATGGCTCCGGCGACCTCGGCTGGGCTCGTGGCGTTCGGTGGGGCGGTGCTGCTGCTCGACCGCGTCGGCCACCGGGGGCGCGCGGTCACGCTGCTGGCGCTGGGTGTGGTGCTGCTGGGGCTGCTCGTAGCGGTGAGCTACTCGGGCGGGCGGCCGGAGGCGCTCAGGGTGCCCGGCCTTACGACGATCGCGCTGCCCACGGGGTTGTGCTTCGCCGCTCTGGGCATCGGGCTGATGCTGGCACGTCCGGAGCGCGAGCCCATGGCGCTGCTGACGAGCGGACGGCCCGGTGCCGCAATCGTGCTGCGCCTCGTCCCGCTCGTCGTGCTTGGTCCGCTCGTGCTGGCGCCGGCGCTGGCGGCCGGGGTGCACGCGGGGGTGTACGACGCGGAGGTCGAGCTCGTGTTGATCATCGTGGCGGTACCGCTGCTGCTGGCCCTGCTGGTGTCGGTGGCGGCAGGCCACGTCGACGCGGTCGAGGCCGTCCGGGAGCGGGCGCTCACCCACGCCCAGGCGATCGGCGGCGTCGGCAGCTGGGAGTGGGACCTGGACAGTGGCGAGCAGCGCTGGTCCGCCGAGCAGTTTCGGCTGCATGGCCTGGATCCCGCGGACGGCGTCCCGTCGCTGGAGGAGTACGACGCGCTCGTGCATCCCGGCGACCGGGCGGCACTGCAGGCCTCGATGGCCGCCAAGCTCGGGCGCCGCTGCGAGTTCGTCGACGAGTACCGCTTCGAGCACGCCACGCTCGGCACTCGCACGCTGCTCGTACGCGGTGACTTCCTCGAGACCGAAGCCGGCGCCGGACCGCCCGCGCGGTTGGCCGGCACCTGCCAGGACGTTACGGACGAGCGCGCCGCCCGGTCGGCGCTGCAAACCGCCGAGGAGCGCTTCCGCTACTCCTTCGACGAGGCGCTGATCGGCATGATGATCATCGACCTCGGCGGTCACTACGAGCGCGTCAACGATGCGTTCTGCACGATCGTGGGCTACACCCACGAGCAGCTGGCCGGCTTCTCGCGCGAGAGCATCACGCATCCCGACGACGTGGCGGCCGACGCCGCCGCGACGCGCTCCCTGCTCGCGGACGAGGCGACCTCACACATGCGCGAGAAGCGCTACATCCATGCGTCGGGCCATGCGGTCTGGGCGGCCATCAACCTCACGCTCATCCGCGACTGCGACGGCCGGCCGGTGCACTTCATCGCGCAGGTCCAGGACATCACCGAGCGGCGCAGCTACGAGCGCCAGCTCCACCACATGGCCGACCACGACCCGCTGACCGGCCTGCTCAACCGGCGCAGCTTCGAGCGCGAGCTCAACAGCCACGCGGCGCGCGTGCAGCGCTACGGCGCGACGGGTGGCGTGCTGATGCTCGACCTCGACAACTTCAAGTACTTCAACGACACCAAGGGCCACAACGCGGGCGACAAGCTGATCGTGCGCATCGCGCACGGCCTGCAGTCGCGTCTGCGTGACAGCGACGTGCTCGCACGCCTGGGCGGTGACGAGTTCGCCGTGCTGCTTCCAGGTGAGAACCAGCGGGAAGCGCAGACCGTGGCCGAGGCCCTGCTGCAGCTCGTGCGCGACGAGGACATGCCCGTGCCGATAGGCGAGCACAAGCGGGTGACCGCGAGCATCGGCATCGCCCGCTTCGACGACGGCGAACGCCTGACCGCCGAGGAGATGATGATCAATGCGGACCTCGCGATGTACGACGCCAAGGAGGCCGGAGGCGACCGCTGGGCGCCCTACCGCACCGAACAGCATCCGCGGCCGAAGATCGAAAGCCGCATCAAATGGGTCGAGCAGATCAACGACGCGATCGCCCACGACGGCTTCGAGCTGCTCGCCCAGCCGATCATCCCCCTTGCCGCGAACGGGCAGGCGCAGTACGAGCTGCTGCTGCGCATGCGCGATCGACACGGTGACCTCATCCCGCCCGGATCCTTCCTCTACGTCGCCGAGCGCCTCGGGCTCATCCGCGAGATCGACCGCTGGGTCGCCGGCCGCGCGATCGACATGCTCGCCGAGCAACGCGCAGCAGGCCGCGACCTGCGTTTCGAGGTCAACATCTCCGGCCACACGATCGGCGACGAAGGGCTGCTCGAGCTCGTCGAGCGCCGGTTGCGCGAGACGGGCGTTCCGCCCGACCGGCTGATCTTCGAGATCACCGAGACCGCGGCGGTCGCCCACGTCGCCCGCGCCGTCGCCTTCGCCGAACGCCTGTCAGAGCTGGGCTGCCGCTTCGCCCTGGATGACTTCGGCGCCGGCTTCGGCTCCTTCTACTACCTCAAGCACCTGCCCTTCGACTACCTGAAGATCGACGGCGAGTACGTCCACCACTGCGCCGAGAACGAGACCGACCGCATCCTGATCGCCGCAGTCGTGCAGATCGCGCGCGGCATGGGCAAGCACACGATCGCCGAGTTCGTCGACAGCCAGGAAACCGTCGAGGTGCTGACCCGCCTCGGCGTCGACTACGTCCAAGGCTTCCACCTGGGCCGGCCCGCGCCCCTGTCCGAGCACCTCGCCGCCCTGGACGGGCGGGCGAAGGTCGCACTGCTCGACGGCCGTCAGCGGATCGGTTGACCGATTCCGAGCATGTTGCCCTCATCGCTCACGCACCGTTCGCCGAGGCGCGTCATTCCGTCCGCAGGCCGTGGCCCCGCAGGTACGCCGCGGCCTCCATCGGCCGGCCGCCGGCGGGCTGGACCTCGAGCAGCTCCAGGCCGCCGAGCTGCAGCCGCCCGTCGTCGGCGCGCAGCGGCCCGGCGGTGGCCGGCGCGCGCACCGCGGCGCGCAGGATGCCGAGGAACGAGCCGTCGGGCAGCTCGACGCGTGTGCCGATGTGCGGGCTCAGCGCGCGCACGACGCGGTCGTTGAGCTCCGCCGGCGCGGCCGGGTCGAGCGTGCGGTCGTCGGGGCCGATCTTCTCGGCGTACGTGATGCCGTCCTCCGGCTGCTCGACGAAGTCCGGGCGCTCGTCGAGCGCGCGCAGGAGCAGGTCGGAGCCCAGCGTCTGCAGCCGGATGGCGATCGTTCCATAGGTGTCGTCGGGTGCGATCGGCTCGGTGCCCGCGAGGCAGACCGGGCCGCTGTCCCAGCCGGCGGTCACGCGCATGATCGAGACCCCGGTCTGCTCGTCGCCGGCCATGATCGCGCGCTCGACGGGCGCCGCTCCGCGCCAGCGCGGAAGCAGCGACGGGTGGACGTTGAGCAGCGGGTGCTCGGAGAGCAGCGGCTCCTTGATGAGCGCGCCGAACGCGCAGACGACGAGCTCGTCGGGCTGCGCGGCCGAAATCCGCGCTCGCGCCTGCTCGTCGTTGACGTTCTCGGGCTGGTAGAGCTCGAGGCCGACCGCGCGCGCCGCGTCGGCGACCGGCGGCGGCGCCAGCCTGCGCCCGCGCCCGCGCGGCCGGTCGGGGCGCGTGACGACGAGCTGCGGCCGGTGTGCGCTGCTCGCGAGCCGCTGCAGGACGGCCGCCGCGAAGCTCGACGTGCCGAGGTAGACAGTCCGCATGCAAGCGGCCGGCTAGTGGTACGCGACGTCGGCGGCCGCCTGCTCGGCCTCCCGCATCGCCCGCATCGCCGCCTTGCGCTGCTCGCGGCTCGTGCGGTCGAGGATGAGGACGCCGTCGAGATGGTCGATCTCGTGCTGGATGACGCGCGCCTCCAGGCCCATCGCCTCGATGACGACCTCCTCGCCGTGCTCGTCGCGGGCGCGGGCGAGCACCGCGACCGGGCGCTCCACGTCGACGTGGACGAACGGCAGGCTCAGGCAGCCCTCCTCGGAGATCTCCTCGTCGCGGCTGGACCACTCGATCTGCGGGTTGACGAGCGCCACCGTGGGGCTCTCGGGCTCGACGCGGTAGACGAGCAGGCGGTGCGAGATGCCGACCTGAGGCGCCGCGAGGCCGATGCCGAGCGCGTCCTCCATGAGGAGCGCCATGCGGCGGACCTCGTGGCGCAGCGCGTCGTCGAAGCGCTCGACCGGGCGCGCCTTCGTGCGCAGGATCGGGTCGCCGAGCTTGCGCACGTGCGCGAGCGCCGCGTCGCGGCGGGCGCGGACCTCGGGGTCGAGCGGCGGTGGCGGCGGGGGCTGCTCCTCGACCTCGACGTCGGGCTGTTCGGCGTCGGCCATCCGAACGCCAGTGTAGATGCCGCCTACTGGGGATCGACGTCGACGCTGAAGGCGACGCCGCGGCGCACGCGCTCGCCCGCGACCGCTGCGACCGCCGCCCCGGCGGCCGCCACCGCGGCCGCTCGGTCGCCGGCCTTGATGACGAGCTGCGCGCGCTCGCGCCCCCGCAGCCGGAAGAGCGGCGCGGGCCCGAGCACCTGCGCGACGGGGATCGTCCCCAGCGCGACGCGCAGCGCGCGCGCCGCGTCGGCCACGGCCGCCGGCTCCGGCGCCGAGCAGACGATCCGGATGAGGTGCGAGAACGGCGGGTAGCGCAGCGCCTCGCGGCGCGCGAGCTCGCCGCGCAGGAAGCCGTCGGCGTCGTGCCGCGCGGCGGCCGCGATCGAGGGCGCATCCGGCGACAGCGTCTGGACGAGCACGCGCCCTCCCGCCGGCCCACGGCCCGCGCGGCCGGCGAGCTGGGCGACGAGCGCGAACGTCCGCTCCTCGGCGCGGAAGTCCGGGAAGCGCAGCGTCCCGTCGGCGTCGACGACGACGCCGAGCGTGACGTCGGGGAAGTCATGGCCCTTGGCGACCATCTGCGTGCCGACGAGGATCCCGCGCGGCGCGGCCTCGAAGCGACGCAGCAGCGCGCCGGCGTCGGCGACGTCGGCGTCGAGGCGGAAGACCTCGTGGCCGATCGCGGCGAGGTCGTGCTCGAGGCGCTCGGTGCCGGCGCCGTGGCGGGCGACCGACATCGACCCGCAAGACACGCAGCGCTCGGGCACGCGCTCGCGATGGCCACAGTGGTGGCAGGCCAACCGGCGCTGCGCGCGGTGCAGCACGAGCGCGACGTCGCATTCAGGGCACGTCCAGGCGTGTCCGCAGGAGCGGCAGTCGACGAAGTTCGACCACCCGCGCCGGTTGAGCAGGACGATCGCCTTGGGCGCGTCGACGAGGGCGTGGCTCGTGTCGGGATGCAGCGCGCCCGCCTGCTCGCGCATGTCGACGATCGACACCGGCGGCAGCGCCTGGCCGTCGACGCGCGCGGGCAGGCGCACGCGGCGCAGCGCGCGGACGCTCTCCGGGCGCGGCGTGGCGCTGCCGGCGAGCAGCAGCGCGCCGGCCCGCTCCGCGCGCCGTGCCGCCACGTGGCGGGCGTCGTAGCGCGGGTCGCCCTCGTGCTTGTAGGACGCGTCGTGCTCCTCGTCGAGGACGATGAGGCCCAGCCGCTCGATCGGCGCGAAGACCGCCGAGCGCGGACCGATGCAGACGCGCGCCGCGCCGCTGCGCAGGCGGGTCCACTCGTCGTGGCGCTCGCCAGCCGAGAGCTTGGAGTGCAGGACCGCGATGGTGTCGCCGAAGCGGTCGGCGAAGCGCGAGACGATCTGCGGCGTCAGCCCGATCTCGGGGACGAGCACGATCACGCCGCGATCCTGCTCGAGCGCGGTCGCGGCCGCGCGCAGGTAGACCTCCGTCTTGCCCGAGCCCGTGACGCCGTGCAGCAGCAGCGGCTCCGGGGCGGGGGCGTGCAGCGCGGCCTCGATCTCCGCCAGCGCGCGCCCCTGGTCGCCCGTCAGCGCCGGCGGCTGCGCGCGGCGCGCGCCGACGGCCTCGTGACGGACGTGGCGGCGCTGCGGTCGCTGCTCGAGCGCGACGAGCCCGCGCGCCTCCAGGCGCCGCAGCGCTGGCAGGTCGCCGGCGGCCGGTCGCGGGCCACTGGTAAGCAGATCGTCGAGCAGCGCCTGCTGGCGCGCGGAGAGCGGGCGCCCGTCCGGCTCGGCGCCTGTGGCGCGCGCCCACCACGCGAGCTTCGCGCGCGCGCCCGGCGCCGGCGAGACGAGCGCCAGAGCGCGCGCAGGCGTCGAGCAGTACTCCGCGGCCATCCAGCCGGCGAGCTCGACGATCTCGCGCGGCAGGTCGTGGTCGAGCACGCGCCGCGGCGCGGCGAGCCGCTCGTCGGGAAGCTCCGAGCCGTCGGCAAGCCCGACGACGACGCCGACGACGTCGCGGCCGCCGAACGGAACGACGAGCACCGAGCCGACGCCGACGCCCTCGGGACGCAGGTAGTCGAACGGCCCGCGCAGCGCGCGAGCCGTCGTGATCGGCTCGACCTTCGCGACCGGCGGCACCGGGCAAGGATGCCTCACGTCCCGGCGCGGCCGCCGCTGGTGGCGTTCTTGCGCGCGCGCCTTGCGCGTCTACCTACTATCGCTGGTCATGCCCGACGAGCCCTCGCCCAGCGTGCAGCGCACTGCCCGCCACGTGGCGCAGATCGTCGCGGCCGCCGAGCAGGCCGCGGAGGAGCTGCGCGCCGCCGCCGAGGAACGTGCGGCCGAGCGCATCGCCGAGGCGGAGCGCGCCGCAGAGCTGCGCGTGCAGGCCGCCGACGACGAGGCCGAGCAGGTGCGGACTGACGCCGCGGCCGAAGCCGAGGAGCTGCGCAGGCAGGCCGCCGCGAAGGCGGAGGAGGACCGCGAGCGCGCCCTCGCGCGAGAGAGAGAGCTCATCGCCGAGGCGCGCGTCGCCGCCCGCGACGTGCTGCGCGAGGGCGAGCAGGTCAGCGGCCACCTCCGCGAGCTGTCGGACTCCCTGCGCGTCAACGCCGAGCGCCTCCTGCGCGACATCCGCGCCACCCACGGCGAGCTCAAGGCGCGCCTGGACGCCGCCGACCCCGACCGCCGCCCAGGCGGCCGGCCGGCCGCCCCGCCCCCGCCGGACGACCTCGACGTGCCGGAGTTCATCCCGCGGCGGCTCTGATGGCGGGTGTTAAGATGCCTCCGTCCAACCGCTTGGGGCTGTAGCTCAGCTGGGAGAGCGCGTGACTGGCAGTCACGAGGTCAGGGGTTCGAGCCCCCTCAGCTCCACTTGCGGCCGCGTATTCCTGCTCGACCAACGCGTGTCGACTGCGAGGCCGACGTGACCGAGATCCACGTTCGCGCCGCGGCCACGTCGGCTGAGGTCAAGGCCGCCGTGGCCGGGCTCTCGGAGGCCATCGAGTGCCTGCGCGTGCCAGGCGAGTCGGCGGCCGTGTCCAGCGCCGGTCTCGCCGCGACCGCCGCCGGCCCCGCCGAACAGTCTCGCCGCCAACCGGCTCGACACCCTCGCGCCGGTCGCGTTCGCGGTGTTTCCGCGGGCGGCGCGGGGGTCGGTGTGGACGGCGAACCGGCACTCTGAGGGGCTGGTGGGGCGCCGAGGCGGGGAACGCGCGGGCTCGGTCGTTGGCGGTGCTGCCGGCGTTGGTGAACGGCATCACTGAGGCACTGAGGAAGGTGGGTTCGGTTGCGGGATGAGGGCGCCTCGATCGATTGGCGAGTTCTTCGAGCGGAGCGCGAAGAACTCCCCATTTCGCCGTCGTGGGCTCGGGTGCCGGTAGCTCGCGCGCGGCGTTTGGCGAGTTAGTCGCGATGGGCGCGACAAACTCGCCACCGTGGACCGCTGCTCGAGGAGCGTGGCGAGATTGACTCGCCAGGCGTGGCAGATGCGCCATGACCAGAAGCGACGCGGCCGTTCGAGAGGCCCCTCCTTCATCGCTGCCGTTCCGAGGCGCATGCGGCCCCGCCGCCTCGAAGGGTGCCGAAGACGCCCGCGCGGGGTGGGGCGTGTTGCGCATGACATGGGTGCGGAAAGCGCCCCGGGGGTCGCCTGGGCCGAGCTGACCCTTCGGCGTGGGGCGCATGCGCATGACATCGGTGCGGAAGGCGCCCGGGGGTTGCCTGGGCCGAGCTGACCCTTCGGCGTGGGGCGCATGCGCATGACATGGGTGCGCAACGCGCCCCGCGCACCCTGGCGGGGGTCGATCTGCAAGCCCGCCGTCACGCCGTCAGGTCCACGCGCGACCATGCTGGTGTGCCCCTGACGCTCGTCACAGGTCCCGCCAACGCCGAGAAGCCGGCGTCGTGCTCGACGGCTACCGCGCGGCGCTGCGCCGCGGGCAGGCGCCGATCCTCGTCGTGCCGACGCTCGCCAACGTCGATCGCTACCGCACCGAGCTCGCCGCGGGCGGCGTCGTCTTCGCCGCACACGCTGCCAGAGTCGAGGGCCGCAAGACTCTGGCCTTCGCCCGAAGTACGAAGTCCAGTGTCGCCGCGCGCGAGCTGGAACGGCTCGGTCAGAGGCTCGCCGCTTGAAGGCAGGGAGCAGCGACCCTTGCCCTAGGGCACCGCATGCTACACCCCGGAACTGTAGCGTGAGTCGAGCGTAACTGTAGCCCTAGAATGCCCGGAACAGTAGCGTATAAGCGCCCGAAACAGTAGTGTGGCGGTGTGGTCACACCCGCTGAATATGAGCCGCGCATCATCGACCGCGAGCTGGACGAGCTGATGACTGCCCTGCCCGCCATAGCCGTGGAGGGCGCGAAGGCCGTGGGCAAGACCGCGACCGCCTCCCAGCGTGCCGCAACCATCCATCAGCTCGATGACCCGGACCAGCGGGCGATCGCGGAGGCCGACATCGATCGACTGCTGGACGGGCTCGCTCCGGTTCTCATCGACGAGTGGCAGTACGTGCCGCCGGTCTGGGACAGGGTGCGCCGGGCGGTAGATGCCGGCGCATCGCCGGGCCGGTTCGTGCTGACCGGCTCGGCCTCGCCCAAGGACACGGGCACGCACTCCGGCGGCGGTCGCATCGTCAGCCTCCGCATGCGGCCGTTGTCGCTCGCCGAACGGGCGCTCACATCCGCCACGGTGAGCCTCGCCGAGCTGCTGGCCGGCAATCGGCCTTCCGCGAGCGGACGTACCGCCGTCAGGCTCGAGCACTACACCGACGAGATCGTCCGCTCCGGCTTTCCCGCGCTGCGCCGACTGGAGGGTCGGCCGCTGCGCGCGCAACTGGACAGCTACCTGCAGAGGGTGGTCGACCGCGACTTCCCCGAGCTCGGCCATCCGGTGCGCAACCCCAACGCATTGCGACGATGGATGACCGCCTACGCGGCCGCGACGTCCACCACGACGTCCTTCGAGAAGATCCGCGACGCGTCCACGAGCGGCCACGAGACCAAGCCGGCCAGGAGTACCGTGCAGCCCTACCGTGAGGTGCTGGAGCGGCTGTTCATCCTCGACGAGGTGCCTGCTTGGAAGCCGTCGCGCAACCACATCGCCGAGCTGGCGCTGCCGCCGAAGCACCATCTCGCCGACCCCGCTCTAGCGGCCCGCCTGCTCGGCGCCACCACGAGCGAGCTGCTTCAGGGGCGATCGCCCGGGCCCGGCATCCCCCGTGACGGCACCCTGCTCGGGGCCTTGTTCGAGTCGTTGGTGACATTGTCGGTGCGGGTCTACGCCCAGGCGTCAGAGGCCAGGGTCGGGCACCTGCGCACCCACCGCGGCGACCACGAGGTCGACCTCGTCGTCGAGCGGGCCGACGGCCGAGTCCTCGCCATCGAGACGAAGCTGAGCACAGCGCCACGGGAAGACTCGGTCCGGCACCTCCACTGGCTATCGAGGCAGATCGGCGACGAACTGCTCGACGCCGTCATCATCACGACCGGAGAGGAGGCATACCGTCGGACCGACGGCATCGCCGTCGTCCCGGCGGCGCTCCTCGGGCCGTAGCGCCACATCGACTTACGGCTGTTTTCTGTGACCTTCACCCTCGTAACGTGTGCGTATCGTCACGGAAGGTCGCCGCGCATTCTGCTGTGGTGTGGGGGTGTCCGCTGACCTCGTGGAGATTCGGATCACGGTATCCGGCGAGGACGACCCGGTCCGGGACGAGCGGGCGGCACGCGGGTTGCGTGATGACCTGCTCGCTCTCGACGATGTCGTAGACGTGGGCTTCGCCCCATCGGACCGCACCGTTCCCCCTGGCGCGAAGGGCCCGGGGGCGACCGACACGGTCGTTCTGGTCACGACCGTGGCGCCCTCTGCCGCCGCTGTCGTGATCGCCTTCATCCGCGCGTGGGCGGACCGCTCGTCGCATCGGAAGGTCCTCGTGAGCGCGGACTCGGTGGAGATATACAGCGGGATCGGCCGCCGTGAGGAACGGCTGGTGCGCGACCTTCGCGGCGTAGCGGGCGACGCGGATGCGGGACGCGAGAGGGCGGGACCCGGCCCGGCTCGGGACGACCGCGGTGGGTAAGCACGCGCTGCTCGTCGGCGTCCGCGACTACGAGGACCGCGACCTCCATTCGCTGCCGGCGGTCGCCGCCGACCTGGAGTGCCTCAGCCAGGTTCTCGAGGAGCCGGCCATCGGCGGGTTCGAGGTCGAGGTGGTGCGAGATCCGAACGCCGAGGCGATGCAGGCCGCCATCGGCGAGTTCCTGGACGCCCGCACGGCAGACGACTTGGTCCTGCTCTACCTGTCGGGTCACGGTACATGGTCCCCGGACATGGGTCAGTTGTACTTCGCGACCGGCGATACCCATCTGGACCGCCTGCCGGAGACAGGCGTATCGGCGGGATTCCTGAACAACGTTCTGGAGGAATGTCAGGCACAGCGGAAGGTGCTGCTGCTCGACTGCTGCTACAGCGGCGCGTATGTCCAGGGGTTCCGAACCCGAGGCGGGGGGAACCCAACGGGACACCGCCCGCCATTGGCCTCCTTGGTCAAGAGCCGCGGCGCGTACGTCATCACGGCGTCGGACCAGCGGCAGGCGGCGTACGAAATTTCCACGACCTCCGGAGAGGTTCAACCTTCACTGTTCACCGGAGCCGTGGTGAAGGGTCTGAAGACCGGCCAGGCAGATGGGAGGGGCAATGGTGCGATCACGCCTCACGACCTCTACATCTATGTACGCGACCAACTCAAGCTGCACGAGGCGCGGACCGGAATCGACCAGTCGCCGACCATGTCCTCTGGTGGAGTGGTGGGCCGCGACATCGAGCTCGCCCGGTCGCGAGCCCGACCCCCGTCCCAACTCCGGCCACTCGCGAATGCCGAGCGGCAGGAACGCTCGGACAGGACCGGCATGGCGGCACAGCGCGGTGTCCGCTCGGCTGGCGCGGGGACCCGCCTCGATCCGGACACCCTGGGTTCGTCTGCTGGACTACTACCGCGACTGTCTGACCCTGGAGGCGGCCAATGGACCATCCCGGGTTCGACGGAGACTGGGTTGTCAGGTTCCTTCTTTTCAAGAAATCAAGAAATTGAAGGAGAGAGATCGATCGTACCGGTGATCTCATAGTCATGGACGGCTTCGAAT
>Ga0136631_10000578_pt1 | contig 11442 bp, 8 predicted proteins | sample AntDrymUQ6012206_2_FD_104655 | JGI IMG/M metagenome (GOLD analysis project Ga0136631, IMG submission 104655) | Polar desert sand microbial communities from Dry Valleys, Antarctica - metaG UQ601 (22.06) | ecosystem: Environmental > Terrestrial > Soil > Desert | place: Antarctica: Dry Valley... | reverse complement strand
TGGATCAACCCGTACGATCCGGATCCGGCGAGCTTCCCCGATCGGAGCACCAGTGTCTTTCGCTACGACGGCGACAAGACATTCGCGCGGCTCCGTCTCTGCCTCGGCGCCATCGACAACCAGCTCCGCGGAACGACGGGGGTTCAGCTGATGCTGGAGGATTGGCGCGGCGCGGTCATCTCCGCCGGCTCCCGGACGGCGAGCAACGACCGTCCCACCGATCTCCCCTCGCGAGTGACCCGGACACCGGCCTGCCGGACTCCTCGGTGGATGTACCAGCCGCGCCCGTGACCTGCGTCGCAGACAGCCGGCCTCAGTGCGATGCTTGTGGCTCTCCCAGGAGGTCCAATGCGCACTAGCGCCCTCTTCCTCATCCTCGCGTTCATGGCCGTCACCGCCTGCTCTACTGAGAATTCCTGTGGCCGGACACGCGCGGTCACGGCCTCTGGCACCAGCCCTCGAGCTCAGCCGGCGGACAGCATCGTCAGGGTCAGGGTCTCAGAAACGGACGACAGCCGACTTGATTTCAGCGGCAGCGACGTCTCCTGGGATATTCCGGTTTCGCTACAGGGGGATATGATCTCGGCCATCCACCTGCACAACCGCAATACGGGGCACGACGAGGGTATCCTCTACAGCTTTCCCGCCGCCGACCCGGGATCCCGCTTTATCCTCTCGAGCAACGCGATCTACGACTACCCGACGCCGATCAGGATCCTGTTTGACGTGATGCGGGCAGGGCAAGCCTACCTCGATGTCCACACCGCCGCCCACCCGGAAGGAACGGCACGCGCGGAGCTGGCCTCGGTCGATCTCGAGGACTGGGTGAGCTATGCCTGCGACTGACGGATCGCAGACGAGCAGCGGCCTGGAGGCGAAGCTCCGAGCTGAGACGCTAATGGCGGAGCCCGCAATCGCAGGTCTGGAGGCCCCCTTCCGACCGGTATACATTTCCTTGAGTCTTACTTCCGGCACCTCAAGGAGATACGATGTCTGGCGGGATCGACCTGGCGCGCCTCCGAGACCCCCTGCTGCGCCCCATCGCCGAGAAGGTAAGCCGGGGTAGTCGGCTCGACGCCGATGATGCCCTGGTCCTCTACGCCACCTCGGACCTCCTGGGCCTGGGCACGCTGGCCGATCACGCCAATCGCACCCGCAACGGTGACCGGGTCTTCTTCTCCGCCAACCAGCACATCAACCCCACCAACGTCTGCATCCTCCGGAACACCTGCACCTTCTGCTCCTTTGCCCGGATGCCCAAGGAGGAGGGTGCCTATACCCGTTCCCTGGAAGAGGTGTATCACGAAGCGGCACAGGCCACCGGCATGCCCACCCGCGAATTCCACATCGTCGGCGGTCTCCATCCCAAGCTTCGGCTGAGCTACTACACCGACATGATCCGGGGGCTGAAGGAAAGGCACCCGCACGTTCACATCAAGGCGCTCACCGCCGTCGAGATCGCGCACCTGGCACGGATCGAGAAGATCTCCGAGCGCGAGGTCCTCCTGGCCATGAAGGAGGCGGGGCTGACCAGTCTGCCGGGTGGGGGAGCCGAGGTATTCAGCACAGCAGTGCGCGCGACCATCGCCGAGCGAAAACTCACTGGCGAGGAGTGGCTTCGGGTGCATCGGGTGGCACACGAGCTGGGGATTCCCACCAACTGTACTATGCTCTACGGACATGTCGAGACGGCCCAGGATCGGATCGAGCATCTGAGCATGTTGCGGACATTGCAGGACGATACCGGGGGGTTCCTCACGTACATCCCGCTCGCGTACCATCCCGATCACAACGAGCTGGGCGAGGAGATGGGCCGGGTGGGCACAGCCACAACGGGTTATGAAGACCTGAAGAACATCGCCGTGGGGCGGCTGTTCCTCGACAACATTCCGCACATCAAGACCCACTGGCCGATGGTCACGCCGTTCCTGTCCCAGATCGCGCTCAGCTTCGGCTGCGACGATGTCGAGGGCACCGTGGTCTACGAGCGGATCTACCACGAGGCCGGCGCGCACACCGAGATGCACATGCATTACATGGATCTGGTCGGGCTGATTCGCGGGGCAGGGAAGGTGCCGGTCGAGCGGGACAGCCTGTACCAGACGGTGCGCGACCGCTTCGATGACCTCCCCCCGACGGATCCCGGGGGGACGCACCGCGGTGCGCTCGCGCATCCCGTAGGGGCCGACCGTGGTCGGCCCGCCGTTCACGCCGCATGAGACTCGGACGCATTCCCTGGATCAACTGCTACCCGATTTACGGTGCCATCGATCGGGGGTTGGTGGACATGCCGGCGGAGGTGGTATCCGGTACCGCGTCGGAGCTCAACGACCTGCTCGCGGCGGGCGCCCTGCAGGTGAGCGTGGTCTCGGCGGTGGAGTACGCCCGCAACGCGGCGGCGTACCATCTGCTGCCGGACCTCGCCATCACCTGCGATGGCCCGGTACACAGCGTGGCGCTCTTCTCCAAGTGCCCGGTGGCGGACCTGTCCGGTTGTACCGTACTGCTCACCGCGTCCTCGCGCACATCGGTGCTGCTTCTCGAGCTGCTGTGCCGCCACCGCTGGGGCATCACCCCGAACTTCGCTACGGCGAGGGCCGAGGCCCCGGACCTGGGTACCCTTGCAGCGCTACCGCACGAGGCGGTTCTGGTAATCGGAGATGCTGCCCTTCATCTGTCCGGGCAAGCCTCTTACCCGGTGAGGGTGGATCTGGGAGCCGAGTGGAAGGCCTGGACTGGACTCCCGTTTGTGTTCGCGGTCTGGGCGGCTCGGCGCGAGGCTCCGGCAGCAGCAGTCGGCGTGATCCACCAGCAGCTGCTGGACTCACGCGCCTGGGGCCTGGCACATCTCGACCTGCTCGCGGCGGCTGCCGCGCAGAACACCGGGGTGTCCGAGGCGGTATGCCGCGCCTACCTCGGCGACCTGGACTACGCGCTTTCCTATCGCCACTTGGCCGGGCTGACCGATTTCTTCCGCCGGCTGGCGCAGGAGGGGATGGTGCCCGATGGCTCGCTCTCGTTCATCTCGGCGGCGTAAGTGATTATGACACACCGGAGTGCAGCGTTCACTTCAAGTCATTGCGAGCCGCCCTTCGGCTGCGCTCGGGGCAGGCTCCGCGGCGAAGCAATCCCGCCGTGTGACCCGCGAGATTGCTTCGGGGCTACGCCCCTCGCAATGACTGCTCATTGGAAGGCTCCCAGATGGACCCGCTGGATTGCTTCGCCGCAGGGCGGCTCGCAATGACTATTGATCGAACCTCAGGTGAATTCTCCGACTACCTCGAGCTCTACGAGCGCGCCTCGCTCCTGGAGCTGGGCCACCTGGCCGACGCCGAGCGGTGGCGGCAGCACCCGGAGAATGTGGTCACCTACATCATCGACCGGAACATCAACTACACCAACGTCTGCGTGGCCGATTGCAAGTTCTGCGCGTTCTATCGCCGGCCGAAACACCGGGAAGGATACGTGCTCAGTTTCGAGCAGATCGGCGCCAAGATCGATGAGTGCAAGGCCATCGGCGGGGTGCAGATCCTGCTTCAAGGCGGGCACAACCCGTACATCCCGTTCGAGTGGTATCTCGAGCTGATGCGCTATATCAAACAGCATCATCCGATTCACATCCACGGCTTCTCTCCTTCCGAGGTGGTGTTCTTCAGCGAGCGCTTCGGCCTGCCGATGGCCGACGTGGTGCGCGAGCTCCGCGCCGCCGGGCTCGACAGCATCCCCGGAGGTGGGGGAGAGATCCTGGTGGACTCGGTGCGGGAGCGTGTCGCCAGGAAGAAGGCGCAGACGGAAGAGTGGCTGGGAGTGCAGGAAGAAGCGCACCGGCAGGGAATGAAGACCTCGGTCACCATGATGTACGGATTGGGGGAGAGCAACGCCGACCGGATCGAGCACCTGCTACGGGTCCGGGAGCTTCAGGCCCGTACCGGCGGCTTTACCGCGTTCATCTGCTGGCCTCTCCAGCCCGAGGGCACCGAGATGGCCAGTCAGCCCAAGACCGACGCCGTCGCCTATCTGCGGACCCTGGCGATGGGACGGATCATCTGTGACAACGTTCCCAACCTTCAGTCATCGTGGGTGACCATGGGACTCAAGGTGGGGCAGGTTGCCCTGCGCTTTGGAGCCAATGATTTCGGCAGCCTCATGATGGAGGAAAACGTCGTCTCCTCCGCGGGCACCACCCACCGGGCCACCATCGAAGAGATGGAGCGCTCCATCCTCGACGCCGGGTATGAAGTGCGGCGACGCCGCCAGGACTACTCGATCATCGACCAGCCGGCCACCGTGGCCGCATGACCCGGGTTGGAATCGGCTATGACTCGCATCGATTCGTGGAAGGCCGGCCGCTGATACTGGGCGGGGTGACCATACCCTATGCCCGCGGCCTTGCCGGACACTCCGATGCCGATGCTGTGGCCCATGCCCTGACTGACGCGATCCTGGGCGCCGCCGCCGCCGGCGACATCGGCCAGCTGTTTCCGGATACCGATCCGCAGTGGAAGGACGCAGACTCGATGGAGCTGCTGCGCAGCGCACACGACCTGGTACGGGGGCGAGGTTACGCACTGGCTCAAGCCGATCTGACAATCATCTCCGAGCAGCCGAAGCTGGGCCCCCACCTCGGAACCATGGCCGCCGCACTGACCGCCCGGCTGGGAGCCCCACCGGGCTCCGTGAGTCTCAAAGCCAAAACGAACGAGGGAATGGGATTCATCGGCCGGGGAGAGGGCATCGCGGTGATCGCGGTTGCCACCCTGGAGGCGCGCTGATCGAATCGCTGTTGGCGTGGCTGTCGGAAATGCCGCCCGCCGCCGTCTACTCCGTTCTCGCCCTGCTCGCGGCGGTCGAGAACGTCCTTCCGCCGGTTCCCTCCGACGCCGCGGTTGGGCTGGGTGCGTTCCTGACCAACCGGGGACTCACCACGCCACTCGGGGTCTTTCTGGTCACCTGGACCGCCAACCTGGCCGGAGCAGCCGGGGTATACTTCGCGGCCCGGCGCTACGGGCGACAGCTCTTCGCGACCAAGCTCGGCCGGCGGCTGCTCACGCCGCGATCGCTCGCCGTGATCGAGCGGGAATATCTCCGCTTCGGCGTGTTCGGGATCTTCTTCAGCCGATTTCTTCCCGGCTTCCGCGCCGTTGTGCCACCGTTTGCCGGTCTGGTGAGGCTCAGCCCCGTACGGACATTGCTGCCGATGGCACTGGCCTCGGCGATCTGGTACGGCGGCATCACCATCCTGGGCACGGTGATCGGCTCGGAATGGGAGCGGATCAACCGGATCATCACCGGCGTGAACCGTACCCTGGGCATCGCCGCACTGGTGATCATCATCGCCGGGCTGGTGTGGTACCTGCTGCGCCGGCGGCGGCGGCAGCGGGAACGGGTATGGCACGCCACCGAGGAGGCCCTGGATCCCGCGGGCCCGGCGTTCCTGGCGGGGTCCGACATCATGGAAGGATCCGCTCGTGAGGCGGCGGCATTGCTGGTTCTGGAGCTGGCGTATGCCGATCAGGCCCTGACACCCGCGGACCGCGAGCTCGTGGCGTCCCATCTGCGTGACCGATGGGGGTTGTCATCCTCGGAGAGCCCGCCGGCGCCCGAGGAGGAGCACGAGCGCCGGACCCGGTTCATGGAGTACGCTCGCCGCCTGGGGCAGCGGTTCGGACAGAAGGAGCGTCTGGCCCTGGTCGAGCGCATGTGGACCGTGGCGTTCAGCGACGGGACCATCGGCCTCCACGAGGAGCGGCTCATGCTGCTGGCCAGAGAGCTCCTGGGTATCGACCCGGCCGACCTGGTCGAGGTGCGCGAGCGGCTCCAGACGCCGAGCCCCCCATGACCGTCCGGGAGCTTCGAGCGCAGATCGATCGGGATTTTTGGCTGGAAGGCTTTCGAGACTTCTTGGCGCTCGAGGCGGGGCACAGCGCGAACACCGTCGAGGCATACATGCGGGATCTCCGCCGGCTGGGGGAATTCGCTATCTCCCGCGGTGTACGCGACCCCAATCGTCTGACCCGTACCCTCCTGCGCGATTTCGTCTATCTGCTGAAAGACCTCGGTCTGAGCCCCGCCTCCATTCGTCGCGGGGTCTCGGCTATCCGGACGTACTTCGGCTTCCTGCTGGGGGAGGATCGGGTCAAGCAGGATCCGAGTGACCGCCTGGAAAGTCCGCGCCGTGGTCGGGTACTGCCAGACACGTTGAGCGTTCAGGAGGTCGAGGCGCTGCTCGCGGCACCGAATTTGGAGCAGCCGCTGGCATGGCGCGATCGCGCACTGCTCGAGCTGGCCTACGGGGCCGGACTGCGGGTCTCTGAACTATGCGGCCTTGGCCTGACCGATCTGCTTCTGGCAGAAAACCTGGTGCGGATTTTCGGAAAGGGCGGAAAGGAGAGGCTGGTGCCGATTGGCCGGAGCGTCATCGGGGCGGCGTCGGTGTACCTGCACCAGATGCGGCCGGTTCTTGACCGGGGCAAAAGCAAGAATCGGGTACTGCTCAACGCGCGAGGTGAACCGCTTTCCCGGGTCGGGGCTTGGGGCGTCGTTCGCCGAGCTACTCAGCGCGCCGGGATCACTAAACGGGTCACCCCGCACACACTGAGACACACCTTCGCGACGCATCTGCTCGAGGGCGGAGCCGATCTGCGCGCTGTACAGGAAATGCTCGGTCACGCGGATCTGTCCACTACCCAGATTTACACCCACGTCGACCGGGAGTACCTGCGGTCGGTTCACAAGCAGTTTCACCCCCGCGGGTGACTGCGAGCGAGCTGCTCCGTGACATGGCGAACCAGGCTATCGGGCGCGAACGGCTTCTGCAGGAACACCGCCCCCTCGGGAATGAGCCCCCGCAACACGATGTCATCCCCAGTGTAGCCCGATATATAGAGGACGGGTAGTTGTGCGCCCGCCCTCTTCAGCGCGTCACTCAGCTCGCGTCCGGTGAGTTCAGGCATAACGACGTCCGTGATCAGCAACGCCGGAAGCTCACTGAGTCCGGTCACGAGGTTCAGCGCCTCACGCCCATTGGCGGCCTCGATCACCGCGTACCCGGCAGACTCGAGGGCTCGCCGAACGAGTAGGCGCACCGTCGGCTCGTCCTCGACCACCAGGATCAAGGGTCGTGCCCTCGCCGGCGGAGCATATGGGGCCGTGGCAACATTCGTGGGGGCACTGTCCAGGGGCCCGGCTGCTGGCGCGGCAGGCAGGTAGACCTTGACCGTGGTACCGAGCGCCGGCTCACTGTACGCCCAGACGAAGCCGCCATGCTGCTTCACGATACCGTAAACCATGGAAAGTCCGAGCCCGGTGCCTTGGCCTACCGGCTTTGTAGTGAAGAACGGATCGAAGATCTGCGCCAGTGTTTCTCGGTCCATTCCGATTCCGGTGTCCGAGACGGCGAGCAGCACGTACTCCCCTGGATCCAGATGGATACCGCTGTGTGCCTCGGCGTAGGACCGGTCCAGCCATGCGTCCTCTAACGTGATGACGAGCCGGCCGCCGGTCGGCATGGCGTCCCGGGCGTTTGCCGTCAGATTGATCAGCACCTGCTCCATCTGGGTCGGATCAACATGCACCAACCGTCGGGCGCGGCTGGGGCTGACGATGAGCGACTTGTCCGCGCCGAGGAGCTGGCCCAGTGTCGGGCGAAGTGCCTCCACCAGCGGCGCCAAATCTACGAGACGCGGCTGGGTGACCTGCTGGCGGCTGAAGGTGAGGAGCTGTTGTGTCACCTTCGCCGCCCGCTCCGCCGCTTTGACCATCTCGCGGACGTCGTCCCCGGGAGCATTCCCCGCCTCAAGCGCCCGGAGGGCGAATCCCCCGAAGCCGAGCACGGCAGTCATCTGGTTGTTCACCTCGTGCGCCACGCCGCCGGCCAGCGTGGCCACGGACTGCAAGCGCTGGGCGTCGCGAAGCTGCCGCTCGGTCCGGAGCCGTTCCCGGAGGTCGCGGGCCACCGTGGCGATGCAGAGCGGTGCGCCGCTGAGCTGATCCCGTACCAGGAAGATCGTCTGGTCCATAGCGAGGGAATCGCCGGTCGCGAAGTGCCGAAACTCGACCTCTCCCCGCCAAGACCCCCGTGCCAGCACCTCTGGCAGCGCCTCGTCGCGGAGCCGCGGCCAGCTCGCCGGCGTCACGAAGTCGGGGATCGTCGTCTCCGTGACAGGCGCGGCATCGAGAAGGCCTACGAGCGCGCGGCCCGCCGCATTGACGTAAAGCACCCGCCCATCGAGCGTCGCCATCCCGATGAAATCCGCACTGTTTTCGACGAGAGAGACGAACTGCTGGCGCTCGGCTTCGGCCCGTCGCCGCTCGATGCCCAGGGCAATGCCGTGCGCCACCGCTGCCATTGCTTCCAGGGTGGTCTCCGTGAGCGGGTGCCGGGCGAACAGGGCCATGACGCCGTCCACCTGGTTGCCCACCAGGAGGGGAAAGCCGGCGAACGCCACCATACCCTCTCGCTCGGCCCACGCCGGATCGCTGATGCGGGGATCGTGGATCACGTCGTTGGTGAGGTGCGGCCGCCGCTCCTCGGCGATTAGTCCGATCTTGAACTGGCCCACCGGGACCCGGCTGTGAGCGCCGTCGAGATGGGTGTAGAGGCCCGCGCTCGCCTGGAGCTCCAGCACATTGGTCGCCGGGTTCAGGGTCCAGATGCGCGCGAACGCAGCATCGAGGTGCTCTACCATCGCGTCGCAGCAGCGGCTGAGCATCTCGGGCAGCGTCTCACTCTGGGTGAGCGCGGTCCCCACCTCGGCCGTAAAGACAGCCAGCCGGGCCCGCTCCTGGAGGGTGCGCGCGAGCGCAGCCTGCTCGTCTATGTTGGTGTTGGTCCCGAACCAGCGGACCACGTGGCCGTCGGCGTCCTTGACCGGCACGCTGCGGGTAAGGAACCAGCGGAAGCGCCCGTCAACGCCCTGCAGCGGGAATTCGAGCTCGAAGGGAGAACCAGCACGAATGGACGCTCGCCAGCGGTCGAGCACCCGCGGCAGCTCGGCGGGATCGTGCACCGATTGCCAACCCCAGCCCGCCATCTGTTCCGGCGTAGTGCCGGTATAATCGTACCATCGCTGGTTGTACCAGAAGATGTAGCCGTCAGGCTCCGCCATCCAGGCGAGCTGCGGGATTGACTCGGCCAGGGTGCGGAACTGTCGCTCCTGGTCGACGAGCGCCTGTTCCGCCCCGCGTTGCTCGGTGATATCGGTCTCACTGCCCACCCACTCGCGCAACTCACCGATCTCATCGAACACCGGCGCGGCACGCACGCTGAAGATGCGGTAGATACCGTCGTGCCGGCGGATGCGGTACTCCACCTGGCAGACGGTGCCGGTAGTAACCGCGTGGCGCCAGGCAGCGGAGGTCTGGGCATGGTCATCCGGATGGATCGCGTCCAGCCAGCCCCTTCCCTGGTACTCCTCGAATGTCTGCCCGGTGAAGGCCGCCCAATCCGGCTGCTCCGTCACGAACTCGCCGGAGGAGTTGGTTACCCAGACGATCTGCGCTGTCGCTTCTACCAAGGCCCGGTAGCGAGCCTCGCGGGCGGACAAGGCTCGTGCGAGGGCCTCCCGCGCCTGGGCCTGCTGCACCAGGTCCTCGGTCGCAGTCTGCAACTCTTCGGTCTGGACCTCGAGCTCTGCGGCCTGGTCCTGCAGGATGGTATTGGCCGTTCCCAACTCATCGGCCTGAGCCCGAAGCTGGTCATTCGCCGCTGCGTTCTCTACCCGGCTCACCTCCGCGTGCTGCAATGCCTCCTGGAGTGCGCGTCGGGCGGCATCCAGCGTACGAGTGACCGCCGTGGCTTGTTCGGCGGCATCGCGCGCCATGCGCCCTTGTGCGGCAGCGGTCGCCGCCAGGTATTCATTGCGCAGGGTGGCCGCCAAGAGGGGGAGGAGGAGATAAAGGCCGGCGAGCTCATTGGAGACGGCGGTTGTGCCGATGAGCACGAGGACGGCGTCCTCGTCCGCGGCGAGGCCAACGGATGGAAGCAGGTCGGTATCGCCGCCGATTCGGAGCGCGCCCGTGTGCTTCCCCGTCTTAGTGCAGCTGGCCAGGAACGAACGCCATGCCCGGCTATCCGCGAGCGTCTGAGGAAATCCGGGCGCCGGGAGCAGCGCGCCGATTTCCGGGTCGCGCACAAAGATGAGGAGCGCCTTCCCACCCAGGCGGGTAGCAAGGGCGGCCGCCCCAGCGTCCCGCTGTTCCGGTTGGAGGAGCAGGGTCGCCAGCTGTAAAACCGACCCGTCAATCCGGGGGTCGCTACTCAGGGATGATGCAGACAACCGCGGTGCAGTTGTGGAATCCACTGAACTGACCTTCCGCCCGGGCGATCTGACCGTAGGTGTTGAACCCCGCGTACTGGGCCGTCCCCAGCTCGGTCGCCAACGATTCGAGCTCGATTCCGAACTCCTTGCCCAGCCGCAGTCGTGTGGCCACGCAGTCGAAGAAAAGCGCAACCGCCGGCTTGCGTCCTTGAACCTGTTGCAATGCGTCGCGCGCGGCTCCGGCAGCCGCGTCGGCGGCCGCGCCGACGTCCGTGCTCATGATATGGGCGGTCGCACCGACTGGGATCTCCGCCGCGCATGCCACGCACCCAGCCGCGTCAACGCCGAGCGGCACGCGTACCTTATGACCATCCGCGGTCTTGATGCCCAAAACGTTGTGGAGGAAGAAGGGCAGCGGATCGGCTCGGTCAAAGGACTGCCCAGTGGATTCGGCGTGTTCCTCGAACACTTCGGCCGCCGGCACTGCATTGAGGCTGGCCAGCCGCATTGCGTCCGCCGCGGTGACCCGGAACGCCGGGCTCGCCGGCTGCCACCCGTGTCGCACCCCGATCCCGATCGGCTTGTGAGAGAGGATTTCCAGCGCGACCGCCGCGTCGGTATACGCCTCGGTCCCGTAGAAGACGTGCGTCTGCTGGAAACGCGCGTCGTCGCCCGCGCCGCCACCGACGAACTGATACGTGCCGGCAGTGAGCCGGGTGAGGTCCTCCACCAGACTTTCGGTGTGACCAGCCAGTGCATCAATCAGAATGAGGGCCGTGCGGTAGCGGTACTCGTGCCGATGAAGACCCCGGAAGCCGGCGACGATCTGCTGAGCGACAGTCTGGTGATCCGCCGTGATACCTCGTCCAAGCCCAGCCGAGAAAACCATCTCAGACGAGCGCAACGCCACCGCACAGGTCAACCCCTCGCCCGATGCGGCGCTGGTGAACTCACCGGCCGACGAGCATCCGATCATGAGCCTCGGGGCGCAACTCGCCGCCAGCGCCTGGAGCAATGCCCGATGATCATTCCGGGATGATGAGAACACGATAAGGGCATCGGGTTGGGCCGCCTGGAACCGTTCGCGTATCTGGCGGCCCAACGACTCGCCGCCGTCTCGGTCCCGCAACGATGTATGCACAACGGCGGCTTGGGTCATGGTAGGAAATGTGTCTACCATCGT
>Ga0136631_10000577_pt1 | contig 11445 bp, 7 predicted proteins | sample AntDrymUQ6012206_2_FD_104655 | JGI IMG/M metagenome (GOLD analysis project Ga0136631, IMG submission 104655) | Polar desert sand microbial communities from Dry Valleys, Antarctica - metaG UQ601 (22.06) | ecosystem: Environmental > Terrestrial > Soil > Desert | place: Antarctica: Dry Valley... | reverse complement strand
GATTTCAACTTACCTTGTGCCTCATAGGGGCGACAGGCCACGCCTGCCCTCCACGCCCCGACACAGAGACGGGCGCCGTACCAGTATGGCAACTCCCGGTAATCCCCTATCTGGAAGAGCGCCAGGTCCCCCGCAAACCCGGGTGTGATCTGCCCGGTCTCGCCGGCGAGGCCGAGGGCCGCCGCTCCGTTCACGGTCGCCGCGATGATCGCCTCGCTGACCGTCATGCGCAGCTGGCTGACGCCCAGCGTCAGGATGAGCGGAAAGTTGACTCCCGGGGAAGTTCCGGGATTGAAATCGGTTGCGAGCGCCACGGCGGCGCCCGCACCGATGAGCGCACGCGCGGGGGCCTGACGCGTCTTCCCGAGGAACAGCATCGTACCCGGGAGGAGCGTGGCGACCACGTCAGAGGCCGCGACCGCAGCGATGCCGGCATCCGAGATCGCGGCGAGATGATCCGCGGACGTTGCGCCGAGCTCGACGGCAAGCTCGGCGCCGCCGTGTGGCTTCAGCTCGTCCGCGTGAATCTTCGCACCAAGACCTGCTTTTTTTGATGCGAGGAGAATTCTCCTGGACTCGTCGATGGTGAAGACGCCGGGCTCGCAGAATACGTCGGCGAAACGGGCAATGCCCTGCCGTTGCACCTGCGGCAGCATCTCTTCGGTGAGCAGGTCGAGGAGATCCGCCCGACGGCCCGGGCTTCCTCTGAACTCGAGAGGAACTTCGTGTGCACCGAGCCAGGTCGCGACGATGCGCATGGGGAGCTGGGCGAGACGGGCGATCACACGCAGCGCCTTCAGCTCGTCGTCGAGTGAGAGACCATACCCGGTCTTGATCTCGACGGTCGTCGTGCCATAGGAGGTGAGGTGCGCAAGACGGGCCGCGGACAGCTCGTAGAGCTCGTCTTCCGTGCGCCGGCGGAAATCAGCAACGGACGCGTGAATGCCGCCTCCGCGTTTTGCGATCTCCATGTAGTCGTGGCCGAGCGCGCGGAGCTCGTGCTCCTCGTAGCGCGGCTTCCCAAACACGGCGTGAGTGTGTGAATCGACCAGGCCGGGAGTCAGCACTCCTCCCCCGCAGTCGACGATTTCATATCCACCGTACGCGGCCACAAGGTCGCGCGCAGCTCCCAGCGCGGCGATTTTTCCACCGCTGACCGCGACGGCGATATCTGACAGTACGCCGGCGTCGGCCATCTCGATTCCCTTGCGGGCGCGGGCGGGGCCGGCGCAGGTAACGACTTGCGACGCGTTTACGAAGAGGAGGTCCGTCACCAACCTGTCAGGCGGGCGATGCCATCACATCGTGGATCCGCGACAGCCTGAGTGGAGCCTGCGCTTCGCCGCGGCACGCGTAGTAGCAGGCGTTGCAGTTGATTGGCTCGTATTTCCGGAACGCGGTCCAGTGGAAGTCGGGCGGAAAGTCCGGACAGCGCTTGACGTGTCCCGTCGGGTCGATGTGGATCGTGCGCATGCCCGAGCGGCACGGCTCGCTGATTTCGCCGCGTACATATCGCGGGATCTGCTCGATGTAGTAATCGGAGTTGGTGACGATGCCGCGCTTCTTCCTCTTGAACGCCAGCAGCTCCTGCACCGCGCTCTCGAGCGCCTTTGTCGACCCGCGGTCGATCAATCCCCCGGGGTTTCCGTTCTTGAAGTCGGTGTAGCAGCTGAAATTCACTCCACACCCGAGCTCCCTCGCGCGCTGTACGATCGGAAGCAGCTGATCGAGGTTGTCGTTGCGGATGACGGTATTGAAGCGAATGCCGGTTATCCCCATCTCGCGCATGCGTGGCACGGTCGCCATGATCTTTGCGCTCAGGCCGGGAATTCCGCGCGCCTGATCGTGTCGCTCATCGAGGTAGTCGAGCGAGATGTTGAACTGGTTGATTCCGGCTTTCCACAGTGAGCGGGCCCGCTCGGGCGTGAGCATGCCGCCATGCGTGAGAAGCGTAACGTATTTCAGTCGCACCGCGGAATTGACGGCTGAGACCAGATCTTCCAGATCTCGTCTGAGTGTCGGCTCTCCCCCCGTGAAAGTGATGAGCATCGGGTTGAAGAATCGCGCCGCGTCGGCAAACGACGAGAGCTCGGTCGCTTTGGCGGAAGGGTCGGTCTTCCAGTAGTCGCAGAAGCCACAGCGCGCATTGCACCGGGTGGTAACCTCGAAATGAACGAGTATGGGCCGGCGCGTGACGGTCAGGTAAGCGTACTTGACCAGAAAGAGTGGAACGTGCCATGGCTTGAATTCAGCGGTGAGCACTTCAGCGACTCATCGGCAGATGAAGACCATGCTCACGCGCCGTGGCGGCCGCCTCTTCGTAGCCGGCGTCGGCATGGCGCGCGACTCCGGTACCCGGATCGTTCGTAAGGACGCGCTCGAGACGGATGCGCATTTCCGGAGTGCCATCGGCGACGATGACCTGTCCGGCGTGAAGCGAGTTTCCGATACCCACACCGCCGCCGTGATGAAATGAAACCCAGGTCGCGCCGCTCGCGACATTGAGCATCGCGTTCAGCAGCGGCCAATCGGCGACGGCATCGGTGCCATCGCGCATTCCTTCGGTTTCCCGGAATGGAGACGCAACGCTTCCGGTGTCGAGGTGGTCGCGACCGATCGCCACCGGGGCAGTGATCTCGCCCGAAGCGACGAGGTCGTTGATCGCCACCCCGAACCTGGCGCGGTCCGACTGGCCCAGCCAGCAGATGCGGGCCGGGAGGCCCTGAAATTCGATCCGCTCCCGGGCGAGCGAGATCCAGCGGTGGAGATGCCGGTCGTCGGGAAACAGTTCCAGCGCGAGTGCATCGGTGCGCGCGATGTCGCTCGGCTCGCCCGAGAGGGCGACCCAGCGGAAAGGCCCTTTGCCTTCGCAGAACAAAGGCCGGATGTACTCGGGCACGAACCCCGGAATGTCGAACGCGCGCTCCAGTCCGGCATCGCGCGCGACGGTGCGAATGTTGTTTCCGTAATCGAAGGTTACAGCGCCCCGGTTCTGCATTTCGAGCATCGCGCCGACATGCTGGACGGCCGAGGCGGTCGATCGGCGGATGTATTCATCCGGGTCGGTTCGCCGCAGGCGCACAGCTTCCGCCAACGACATCCGGGCGGGAACGTAGCCCTCGAGCATGTCGTGCGCGCTGGTCTGGTCGGTCACTACATCGGGGGTGATCCCCCGCGAAACCATCTCCGGAATGACTTCCGCCGCGTTGCCCAGAAGACCGACCGAGATCGCGTCGCCCTCGCGCACCGCCGCGCCGATCATCTCCATCGCGTCGTCGAGGGTCGACGTCTTGCGATCGAGATATCGAGTGGCCAGGCGCTTATCGATGCGGGCTTCGTCGACTTCGACGACCAGAATGGCCGCGCCCTGCATCGTCGCGGCCAGTGGCTGCGCTCCTCCCATCCCGCCGAGCCCCGCGGTGAGGACGAACCTTCCTGCGAGCGTTCCCCCGAAATGGCGGCGGGCAACGGAGCCCAGCGTCTCGTATGTACCCTGCACGATTCCCTGGGAGCCGATGTAAATCCACGAGCCGGCCGTCATCTGTCCGTACATCATCAGTCCGCGGCGTTCCAGCTCGCGAAAGTGCTCCCACGTCGCCCAGCGTCCAACGAGATTGCTGTTGGCGATAAGAACGCGGGGCGCGCCCGCATGCGTGCGGAAAACGCCTACGGGTTTGCCGCTCTGCACGAGCAGCGTTTCGTCGTGTCCGAGGTTCGTGAGCTCGCGGACGATCGCGTCGAAGCATTCCCAGTTGCGCGCAGCCTTCCCCGTCCCGCCATAAACGACGAGGTCCCCGGGGCGCTCGGCTACATCGGGATCGAGGTTGTTCATCAGCATGCGGAGCGCCGCCTCCTGCTGCCAGCCCCGGCAGGAAATCGTGGTTCCGCGGGGCGCCCGAATCGCAGCGCGCGTATCGGCCGGAGCGATATCAGACGGTGGCTCTACCTTGAGATCTGTCAGGTTGCCGCTCCGATGTCCGCGAACCGGCCGCCAGCGACGGCGGCCTTGAGGGCCTCGATGTCAGCGCTCAGCACGCGGTCCTTCCCGAGGGGGGCGACGAGCTCGCGGACTCGCGCGTGCGCGGCCCGCACTCCCGTGCCCGGCTTGAGCGGAGCCCGGAAATCGATTCCCTGCGCTCCGCACATGAGCTCGATGGCGAGAACGTTCTCGAGGTTCCGGAGGACACGCCTGGCTTTCCAGGCGGCGCCCATCGCCATTGGGACGACATCTTCCTTGTTGCCATCGGTTGGAATCGTGTCGACGCTGGCGGGGTGAGAGAGCACCTTGCACTCGCTCGCCAGTGCGGCGGCTGTAACCTGCGCGATCATGAACCCGGAGTTCACCCCGGCGTCAGGGCTGAGGAAAGGAGGCATTCCCTGGTTCAGGTCCGGGTGCACGAGCCGGTCGATGCGCCGCTCGGCGATTGTCGTCAGGTGCGTGAGAACTATGCTCAGCACGTCGAGCGCAGCCGCCACTACCAGGCCGTGAAAGTTTCCTCCGCTCAGAGTCTCGCCGTTCTCGAAAACGAGCGGATTATCCGTCGCCGCGTTCAGCTCGCGTGCTACCGCCTGCTCGATCCACTCCAGAGCATCGAGAACGGGACCGTGCACCTGCGGCATGCAGCGGAGTGCGTAGGGATCCTGCACGCGCGGGTCGCCGTGACGGTGCGACTCTCTGATCTCGCTCCCGGCGAGCAGCTCCCTCAGCAGCGCCGCCGACCGAATCTGCCCGCGCTGGCCGCGGGCTTCATGCAGCCGGGGGTCGAACGCGCTGGGAGTGCCGAGCAGAGCCTCGAGGGACATCGCGCCCGCTACGTGTGCGGTTCGCCACAAGACCTTGGCGTGGACGAGGGCTAACACCGCCACCGCGGTGTGAGCCTGGGTACCGTTGATCAGCGTGATCCCTTCCTTGGGCGCGAGAACCACCGGCTTGAGACCGAGCTCACCGAGCAGGACGGCAGCGGGCAGCTCCCGCTTTCCCTGGAGCAACATGCCTTCGCCGATCAACCCGAGCGCGAGGTGCGCCAGCGGCGCCAGATCGCCGCTGGCTCCTACGCTTCCCTGCTCCGGGATTGGCGCGTACACGTCGGCGTTGAGCATGGCGAGCAGGAGATCCACGAGCTCCGGTCGTGCGCCTGAGTGGCCTTTGGCGATCACATTGGCGCGGAGCAGCATCATCGCGCGGACTTCCCGCTCGGGCAGCCGGTCTCCGACGCCGCACGCGTGGCTCCGCACCAGATTCACCTGGAGCTCGGCTAGCCGGTCAGGCGGAATCGCGACCTCGGAAAGCTTTCCGAAACCCGTGGTCACGCCGTAGACGACATCGTTGCGGGCTACAATGTCGTCGACGACTTTGCGGGTCCGGAGCATGCGCTCGCGGGCGGAACCTGCCAGGCGGACTCTGCGGCGGTCGGCCGCGACGGCATAGGCGTCATCGACGGTGAGCGTATTCCCGTCGATGAGAAGGGGCTCGGTCACGGGGTCAGGCTTACGCGCCGGGGGATGTGGACGCGGGACTCTTCCCGGGCTCCGCCCGAACGAGCCTTTTCCCGCTCGAGTCCCAGCGCCAGCCACCCGGCCCGGGCTTGATCTCTACGCCTCCGAGCCAGCGCGAATTGCGGTTGACGGTCTGCCAGTCCTGCCTGCCGGCGAGCACCTGGCGTCCGAGGTCGGTGACGCTCAGGTCGCCGGTAACGAATTCGCGGGAATCTTCCCTGCCGCGGGGAGCAACGACTCGCGAGCCATCTTTCCAGGTGATCAGGGGCATGTCGCCGTCACTCATTCGCTCGAGATACCAGTAGAACACGATGTCACCGAGGAAGATGCTGCGTTGTTGCTTCGCCACTTCGAGAAACGCCGCGACGGGGGTGGTGTGTCCCGCCTCCACCGCCCTGAGAGCTTCTGCCTCCGATCGCGAAAGGCCGCTGGCGCGGTCTGGGAACTCCTCGAGGTGACGCGTCAGCGCTGGAGAGAGGAACCGGAGAGCCGAGGTATCGGTGCCCATGATCCGCTCGAGCGCGCTGGGATCAACGGATCCGAAGGCCGCCCAGGCCCGTCGGCCCAGGTCCAGCTGCTGGTCGGTGACCGTCGTTCGCCTCGGCTCCAGCTCCGCGAGAGCGGGGGGGGTGCGTGAGGGGAGATAACCATCCACCACTATCATGGATAGACGGGCTTTCCTGTCCTTCGTGCGGGCAAAAAAATCCAGCAGCTGCAGCAGCTGGAGCTGGTCGTAGAGGTCATCCTCGAACCACAGCACGATCTCGTCGAAGCGGTCCAGATTGGCGAGAGTACGGTCGCGCTGGTCCAAGCTCCCGCTCACATGCGCGAAATCGTCCCACCCCCTCTCCGCGATGAACAGCGCGCGGAGCTCGCTGAGATCGTGAAGTGACAGCGACGCGTTGACGGGTCCCTCGTGCAGTACATCCCGCCAGGGAATGATCTCTCCCTGTATTCCGGCCTGGCGGAGCTTGGTGGCCGCGCTGTCCCCGTTCGTGATGTTGAGCCGCGTCTTCAAGGTCAGCGCGTTATCGGCCGATAAGTCTGCTTGTCATAATTGAATTTTAGGTCGGGCTGAGCGGTGAGGGCAATGAAGAAGCTGAAGGCGAAGTTGCCGTTCGATGCCTGATTGAACGAGAAAACCGCGTTCCAGTCGTGGAGCGCTCGCTGTAGCGTGACGGCATGGCTGCCGAATTTCCTGGCGGCGAAGTCGTAATTGGTGCCCCATGCCGCCGACCACTTCGGGGTGATGTTGAAGCTCATTTGCGACTGCAGGTTGTCGCGGCCAGGTGTGCGGACGAAGGCACCCCCCGCCGTCGTTCCCGGAAGGGGAACCCCCCCGGTCGGACGGGCGTTCTGCTCGTCGATACACCCCTGATACTGGATCGGGTTTATCAGATATCCCTGGCAAAGGATGGTGGGATCGAAGTCGACGACGATCGCGTTGCCGGTGGGCGGACGCTGGCGCTGGGAGCTGAAAGTGAACTGTGCCTGCCAGCCCTGGGTGCGGGGAAGCCCCAGCTGCGTGTTCCGAACCGACGCGCCGGCAGACGGAGTCGAGGCGACGGCGTTCGCCTGTGCGTCGTCGGGAGAGGGCGTGACACGCTCGAGTGATGGCGAAGGCTGCCGCACCGCGCGGCCAAACACGCGATTCAGCGCGGCAAAGATTCCAGACTGGCTGTTGATGGTGAACGACGCATCAATTCGCTCGCGGAACGGCTTGAATCGCGCGCTGTCGCTGAGGAGGCTTCCCTCGTAAAGCGAATAGCCTACCGACCCGCGAAAGCTGGGAAGAAGATCCGACGTCAGGTCGTACGAGAAGGCGTCGGTCGAGAATCCCGAACGGCCTGTTTGACGGGCGCGCTCGAAGTCATACCCGATCGAGCTGAAGTTCATCGCCAGAACCTTGATCTTCTTCGGCTCGGTGCCGGAAGAAGTGTCGCGCGATGCCAGCTTCGCCTCCAGCACGTGGGAAAGCCCGAGGTCGACCCTGTTCTGCGCGTTCGATCCGAGATAGCCGACCGGATTCGTGTTGAGGGCGCGGAGGTATTCCTCGTTTACCGTCGCCCTGGGCGCGTAGGAGTAGCGGATCCCGGGCGTAATTGCGTGCCGGAAGCGCGAGACCGCTCCGAACCCGGGAAACAACGCGAAGAGCGTCGGGGATACACTGATGCCCGCGCTGAGCCGCTTTGACTGGTGAACGAACCGACCGCCGCTCAGCTCGGTGCGCACCCAGTAGGGCCCGGGGTCGACGTTGTCGAACGTCACGGATGGCGTGAGGTTGAGCGTGCCCTGCGCGATACTCGGCAGACTGAAGCCGGCGCGCCAGTCGAGGTCGGACCTGAATCGCCGCGCGAAGACGCGTGGGATGCGCCGCGCCGTATCGGCGGGGTCGCGAAGGACGACCGTCGACGGGTAATTCTGATCGGTGTCGGAGGCTCGGAAAGTCGTCGTCAGGGTCCAGCCACCGATCTTGATCGGCGTGCTCAAGCTCGCCGTCGTAAGCCGGTAGTCGCGTTTCTGAGGGACACTGTCCCGCGTTCCATCCGGCCGCACCAGGTAACGGTAGGTGAATTCGCCGGCCTGGTCGATGTTGAATTCCTGATTGTTCTGGACATCGAACGACGGAGTCCAGTCCAGCCACCGTGTCACCGCGATCGTCGGCGAGCTGATGCTGAGATTGGGCAGCGATTGAGTAACCTGTTTCCGCCCCGGATACTGAGTGCGGTTTCCGCCCACGCTCAGCCGCGTCTGTCCGAACTGGGTCTGGTAGCTCGCGTCCGATCGAATCGTGGCGAGAACCTGCCGCGGATCGAACGTAGTGGTGCGTTGGACCCTGGTGTCCGTCACGAAGTTGATGTTCGTCGACAGGCTCGTTGCCTGGGAAAAGTTCTGAGAGTGGTTCCACGAGACCGAGGTGTTCCTGGATCCGTCGCGCTGGGCGTGGTGCGACATGCGCAGTCCGCCAGAGAGGAAGCGATCGAGCACGCGATATTGCCAGATCCCGTTGACTCGCACCCAGCCGGGGTCGCCTTCGGACGGGCGGCTGCCGCTGCGCCAGTCGAATGAAAGCTCGGCATCCATGTAGTCGCTGATCGCGAAGTAGTAGCCCAGGTTCTCGGCGTGGCGGCGATAGGTCGGGCTGTTGCGGAACAGCTCGCTCACTCCGAAACGCGGCGTGAGGACACCGCTGCGCCTGCCTGAGCGCATGTCCTGGAAGATGAATGGAAGCCACATCACCGGGATGTCGCCGATATACAGCACCGCCGGACGGGCGACGAGGATGTTTTTCGAGACGAGCTTGATCTCTTTCGCCTCGAAGTGGTAATCAGGAACGACATCGTCGCAGCTGGTGATGGAGCCGTTGCGCGCGTAAAAAGCGGTTTGGCCGCCGCGCGCGGTATCGCCGACGAATGCCGCCTGCCGGCCGCCGATGTACCAGGTCTGGCCGGTCTCGACCGAAGTGCTGATGTTGGTGACGCTTCCCCGCCGGGAAGACACGTTGTACGTCATCGTGCCCAGCGCAATGATGTCGGAGGCAGCCTGTTTCGGATCGCGAAGCCACACGGTGTCGCCTCGCGCGAAAATGCGCTTGGTCGAATCGTTGTAGGTGATGCTGTCGGCCACGAGCAAGGTCTGATCACGACCTATCCCCGCGCGCCTGCCATCGAGATCGAGACGGCGTGACCGGGCATCGAACACGACCTTGTTTCCCTGGTAGCGCGTGCCGCTGTAGCCAGGCCTGGCCATCAGAGCGTCCATCACGGAATCGGTGTCGTTCCATTTTATGAGCTCGCGAACCGTGGAATCGCGTCGGAGAGAGTCCGGCCTTATAGTGTCCCGTTTTGCACGGACGCTATCGCCCGGCATGGGGACTACGCTCCTGATCTGCCCCGCCAAAGTCCCGCACGGCGCGAGCAGCGCCGCGCCAACAAGCAGCCGGATCAGCAAGGTCAAGCCGGAGCCCTCAGGCTGAGCGCTTCTTCGGCCTCCCGGCGGGCGTCGCGCCTGGCGCGGCCGCGGAAGATGAACCTGGCAACCAGCACGCTCATTTCGTAGAGCAGGTAAAGCGGAACAGCGAGCGCCACCAGTGAATAGGGATCGGCACCGGGCGTGATGAACGCCGATGCGATCACGCATACGAGGATCGCATGACGGCGGTACTTCGAGAGAAGCGCCGGAGTGACGATGCCGAGCGCGGTGAGCAGCAGAACGGCGATCGGAACCTCGAAGATGAGACCGAAGGCCAGGCACATGCTGATGGCGAGATCGAAGTACGCCGTCGCTGTGATCATCGGCGTCAGTGACGTGGACTCGATGCTCATGAGGAACTTGAGCGTCAGCGGCAGTACCACGAAGTAGCTGAGCGACACGCCGGCGAGGAAAAGCGCGACCATCGCGAACATCACGGGGATTATCACCCGCTTCTCGTGCTTGTAGAGCGCGGGCGACAAAAAGCCCCAGATCTGCCCGATGATCACGGGCGCGGCGAGCAGAATGCCGAGCACCAGCGATGTGGTGAGGAGGATCTTGAATGAGGTTCCGGGCGCCGTGTATATGAGCTTCTGCCCGTTCAACAGAGGGAGAATCGGGCGCTCGAGGACTCTGATGATGTCGAGCTTCGACAGGAGGTAGAACGCGACGCCTACCCCGACGAAGACGGAGCCCGCCATCCAGAAGAGACGCTTGCGCAGCTCCTCCAGGTGGTCCAGGAAAGGCATATCGTGACCGGGAGCGTGTCTCATCACCGCTGTCCGGTTTACCGGATCGACTGTAGCCGCTCTTCGGCGAGTGCAGCCTCGTCGGAGCGAGGGAAGCGCCTGATGATCTCCTGATACAGCTGCCGCGCCTGCGGAGTGCGCCGCGTCGCCTGCATGTGCTGAGCGCGCTTGTAGAGCGCGGTCGGCACCCGCGGTGAGTTGGGGAACCGGGCGATCAGAACCACGTATGTCGAGTCCGCCGCCACGGCATTCCGTTCCGCCGCGAAAGACTGCGCGGAATAAAAGATCGCCTCGGGGGCGTATTCCGAATTGGGATACTGGGCCACCAGCTCGCTGAAGGCGCTGCGCGCAGCGGAGTTTCCACCCTTGACCAGCTGGTCCCGGCCGGCCTGGAGCAGCTGCGCGGGCCCTGGTCCGGAGGGTGAGGCGCCCGTGGTCGCAGGCCCCGCATCGGGAGTCTCGGCTCTCGGCGCGGTCTCCGGCTGACGCGTTTTCTCCTCGAGCGTCGCCCGTATCTCGCGCAGTCTCTGCTCGCTCTGTCCGCTCAGGTCCTGTAGCTGGGAGACGTCCTGCCGGATGGCCGCGATCTCCGTCTCGCTGGTAGCGCGCATCGCGGTGACTTTACGATTGAGCGCGGCGATGGAATCGGACAGGGCCCGCAGCGAGCGGCTGACACTGGCGAGCTGCTCGCGTTGCGCGGAATCCGCGGCGAGCTCGCTGGCGCGGGTGGCGGCGATCTCGTCCTGGAGCTTGAGGAACTCGGTCTTCGACGCGAAGCACCCTGTGGATGCGGCCGTCACTGCTATGAGAACGAGCAGCCCCGCTTTCATCGTACCTGAGTGTAGGTACCAACCTCGGGGTTGGCCAGAATCGGCGACCACGCGGCAAGGCGCGCTCCCGGTGTACGGGTGAGCTGGCGCATCCGACCTGATTCCGTATCGAGCACCCATAGCTGCTTCTGCCTGCTCCGCGTCGATGCGAACACAATGTGGCGGCTGTCCGGAGCCCAGGACGGATCCTCGTTCTCGGCCTCGCTCGTCAGCTGCTTCGGAATACGGTCGCGCAGATCCATCATCCAGATCTGGAAGTTGCCCATCTGCTGCTGATAGGTGATGAAGCGACCGTCGGGCGACCAATCGGGGCTCGAGCGATAGCTGCGCACCCCGGGACGATAGGTCGTCAGCAGCTGAACGTTCGATCCATCCGCATCCATAATATAAACCTGGGG
>Ga0136631_10000574_pt1 | contig 11482 bp, 7 predicted proteins | sample AntDrymUQ6012206_2_FD_104655 | JGI IMG/M metagenome (GOLD analysis project Ga0136631, IMG submission 104655) | Polar desert sand microbial communities from Dry Valleys, Antarctica - metaG UQ601 (22.06) | ecosystem: Environmental > Terrestrial > Soil > Desert | place: Antarctica: Dry Valley... | reverse complement strand
CCCCGTTGCTCGTGATCTCCGTCATCTAGCTGAGAGCTCCCGTTCCCCGCCCAGTTATGCACATTTCTTGGGAAAAAATTACTGATGTTGAAAACGACTCACGCTACATTGACAGAGAGGGCGGCAGGGGGAGCGCTGAACGTGTTTCTCATGGCCGTCATTGGCCAAGCCGATGACGGCTTGGCCGAGCACCGCATCACACTCACGCGCGAGGGCACGACACTCGCGACGCGCGTCGTGCGCAACGATGAATGCCGCTGGTGTGGCGATGGCGCGGCATCGCGCTACGCGCGCGCCGATGTTCGCCTGCTGCCATGTCGGCGCGAGGATCACGATGGAGCGAGCGACCCCGCGACGGCAGTCGAGTAATCCGGTTTTGGGCGCTGGCGACGAACGTGACGCAGCCCGGTTCATGGTAATGAATGGGGCGGGGGCACGAGGCGTTGGAGTAGTCGTGGTTCGGCTGGCCAGGCCGCGAAGAGAGTGTCACGCGGCACAGCGCGCGCGGCGTAGCGCAAGAGCAGCACGACAGCCACGACATCGTCGAGCGGGCCGATCACGGGCAGAAACTCGGGCAGCAGGTCGATCGGCGACACGACCCACGCGATCGCGATGAGCAGCGCGACCTTGGCGCGGCGTGGCACCGCGGGGTCGCCACGGAGCCGGCGGGCTGTCGTCACGCAGGCAGGCAAGAACTCGGCGACATCGCGCAGCAGGCCGGGCGGAAGGCGCTTCGCAGGCACGACCAGCACGACCCATGATCCGATCCACAGCGCGGCCGCGACGATCGCGATCTCGATCCGACCCGCACGGGCAAACGACCGGCCGCGCCGCGCCAGGCCGACTCCGCCGGAATCGCCACGAAGTGACACCGCGGTCACCGGTATCAGGGCGACCGGGTGCACCTCTACGCTCGTCGGGCGTCATGGTTAGCCAGGTCCGACCCTCCACCACCGAGAGCAGTGCTGCTCGCGTGACCCTTGCTCCGCGGCGCTTCCAGCCCGCGCTGACGCTCGGGCACCAGATGGACCTGCTCGCCCTCGTCGAGGACGCGCGCCACCGAGACGTCGCCGGCGTCGCACAACTGATCGGCTACGCCGTCGGCGTCGCCGAGGCCCGGCGGACGACCTTGGGGTTCGCCGGGGTCAGTGCCAAGGATCTGCGCCCGACAGCGGCGTACGTCGCCGCGCTGAAGGTGCTTCGAGACCTGGTCGCGCAGGGCTGGACAATCGGGCGAGACACCGACGGCGTCCTCCTCGGTCCGCCGATCGCATCACTGGGCCCCGCGGACGACCCGAGCGTCGCCAAGGGCGGCTTGCGCGCTTCGTTCTCGTTCGCGCGACGAGCGCACCTCGAAGTCCCATCGACCGCGCGCTTCGTCGCGGAGATGGAGCGCAAGGGCGTCGATCGGCTGCTGGCAGACGGCCCCGAACTCGCCGCGCGCCTCGAGGCCGCTGCGTCCGGCGACACACCGCTCGCGGACGCGGTCATCCCCTCCCTACAACCCGTAGACAACAAGACGCGCGACACAACGACCGCGCTACGGCACATGGACATCTGGCGCTACATGCGCCTGCACTGGTCGATCCCGTACCAGAGCACCCCGGGCCGCAACCTGTTCTACCTCGTGCGCGATGAGGCCGGGCCTGACCGGCCGGTCATCGGCATCGCGGCGCTCGGCAACGCTGTGCTCGGACTCACTACGCGCGACTACGCCCTGGGTCTCACCGCCGACGCTCTGCGCGAGCGCTTCCACGCCTCTGACGGGCGGCAGCGGCGCCGACTGCTCGACCACCTCTGGCGCGTGCTCCAAGACGGTTTCGATCACATCCTTCACGACGACCTGCCGCTAGACGATGACCGCGGGGAGGTTCCCGCCCTGGCGCTACGCGCGGTCGAGAAGCAGGCCAGCCGCTCTCGCAGCGAGGCACAACGCAGCGCCCAGTCAGCACGCACCGACGACTACGACGTCATCCGCGATGCGCACAACCGTGCAGCTCGCGGCGACGATGTCGACTGGGAGGCGGTCGCGCGCACCGACCTGTACCGACGCAAGCGGTCGGGGACGCTCGCCGAACTCGTGGAGGGCGAGGCTGCGCTGGCTCATTGGACCGCCAGCCGCGGCGCGGAGGGCTTCGGCGCGATGCTCGATGATCCTGACGGGCGCCGCGCGATCGAATCGATCCTGCGTCGAGTGCGTCAGCGCGCGATCGCCGAGAACCTCATGGAGGTCACCACCTGCGGGGCGGTGCCTCCGTACGGCGACATACTCGGCGGGAAACTCGTCGCGATGCTGCTCTGCAGCCCGGCGGTCGCCCACGACTTCGCCAACCGTTACGACAGGCGCGCGAGTCTCATCGCGTCGGGGCTCGCAGGAAGGCCCGTTCGCCGGCGCGCCCAGCTCGCGATGCTCACGACGTCGAGCCTCTACAGCATCGGTTCCAGCCAGTACAACCGAATCCGTCTCCCCGCAGAGTCCCTCGGCGGGACCGGCGACGTCCGCTACCGCCGCATCGGCACAACGGAGAGCTTCGGGACGGTCCACTTCGCGCCGGATACCGCCAGCGCGCTTGCCGAACTCGCCCGGCTCGCCAACGACGGCAGACGTTCGGTCAACAATCTCTTCGGGGAGGGCATGTCGCCCAAGCTGCGCTCGCTGCGCATGGGATTCGAGGCGCTCGCGCTGCCCGCTGACATCTTCCTCAGGCACCACTCCCCGCGACTGCTCTACGCGGCCTCACTCGCGCACAACGCCGACGACGTGCTCCTCGGTCTCGACAAGAAGCCTGACCCGGTGCTCGGACCGCCGACAGAGGCCGGCGGCGTTGATGAGATCGCGGACATCTGGCGCGAGCGGTGGCTGCGCCCACGCATCGAGCGGACGGGTCTGCTGGACCGGGTAGCCGCGGCCTGCCGCGCCGACTCGCTGGTCGGGAGTGCGATCTCGTCAGAGACCTCAGGCCTCTTCGATGGCATCGAGATCCCGACCGTTCCGCTCCCGACCCGGACCGTTGCGGGCAACGCAGCCACGGAGTTCATCGAGCGCCTGTACCGCTCCGCCAACTCCTATGCCGACCGCCTCAGCCCCGAGGAACTCCAGCGCATCGACGTCGACCTCGGCCTCGGGGACCACTTGGCCTCACTGGCCGAGGACGGACGACAGATCGTCGTCACCGGCAACCCGGGGGACGGTAAGACGCACTTGATCGCCAGGCTCGCCGCGCGCCTGGAGGCCTCGGGCGCCGTCGTGATCCCCGACGCCAACGAACACTCCGACGAGGCGCTGCTGCGGATGTGGCACGAGTGCGAGCGCGACAGCGTGCCACTGGTCCTCGCCATCAACGAATGGCCGCTGTTCGCGCTGCACCGCCACCCCGACGGGCGCGACTTCGACCCTCTCATCGAGTCGCTGCGCCAGGTCCGGCAGTCCAACTGGCACCTGACGCCGCCGGGCGAGCCCCAGGGCCGCGTACGCGTCATCGACCTCTCGCTGCGCAACCTGCTGTCAAAGCCCGTGGTCCTCGCCGTCATCGACAGACTCTGCGACGACAGATTCTTTGACGGTGTCGAGGCACTCGATCCGGCGCTGGCCAACCGTGAGGCACTACGCAGCGAACTGGTGCGCGAGCGCATCACGGCTGTTCTGGACCGCGTTGCGCGCAACGGCCATCACGCGACGATGCGCCAACTGGTCGGATTCATCGCCTACCTGCTCACCGGCGGTCGGTCGGCCACGCAGCGCCTCGCCAACCAGGGCGATCCGCGCTTTCAGTACAGCACCCTGTGCTTTGAGGGCGGTCAAGGCCCGTTGTTCGATGCCGTGCGCGACGCATTGGACCCCGCGGTCGCGACGCACCCCGACCACGACTTCGCGTTGTGGCGTGGGGAGGTTCGACCCGGCGGCTGGACCGTCGGGCCGGCGCCATCAGGCGGCGTCCAAGAACTGGGGCCCGACGACCGCCGAGCGAACTTCGAGGCGCTCAAGCGGCGGTTCTACTTCGAACACGAGGACGCGGGCGAACTGCTGGGGTTGCTGCCATCAGACGAAGCGACGTTCGACCGTCTCGCCGAAGACGGGCAGGGTGGTGACCCGCAGGTCATCCGCGACCTCGTTCAGGCGCTCAACAAGTTCTTTGAGCCCGACTCTGAAGACAACGACGCGCTGACGCTGTGGCAGAGTCACCGCTACGACGTGCGCGCGCCGGAGGCCTTCATCGCGCTTCGCGCAGTCTCTCGCGACGACTTCATCGTCAAGCCCGATCACTATGCAGCGTGGGTCGACGAATGGCTGCCCGCCGATCAGCGGCTGCAGCGGACCTTCGCGATTCACGTCGCGTCGCCGGAGCCAGCGGCCACACCCGCAGACGGCGCCACACTGCTGATCGACCGCAGCCTCTTTCTGACGCTGGCCGAGGCGCAGCGCGGACTCGGCCGCGCCGGCTGGTCACGCAGCGCGACCAGGCGGATCACGCGCTTCGTTGACCGCCTACAAAACATCCACGCCGAGCGCTCAGAGATCGTCGATATCCGCATCCGAAACGTCGCCACCGATCTGGAGGCTCGCTTCGAGGTGCGGCGCGAGCCCCCGACGTTCAACCTATGAGCCATCTCCAAACGCTCGGTCCCACGCCCCTCGTCATGCGCATCTGCGACGAGGATCTCGGCCTGCAGCCAGACAACTTCAGCATCAAACCAGTACACGTCGCCAACGGCCTGGCGCGGGCGCTGACCGGCCACACCCATGACACCACTGCGCTCGCACAGACGCTACGTCGCTGGGTGCGCGACCAAAAGGCCGGCGTCGACCGGGAGAGCAACCCGACCGCTGACATCCTCGAGCGGTACGCGCGCGCGTTCCGCGACGGTCCCGACACGGAGCCCGAGCGAGTGAACACGCTCCGCGCGCTCGCCCGGGACGTCCTCGGCGCGGATGACGCCGTCTTTCAGCATTCCGAAAAGTCGAGCTACACCCTCGCCAACGCCCGGTTCGTCTCGCCTGACCCATCCGACAACAGGTCCGGCCTGTTCGTCGCAGAGTTGTTGGGCGCCGGGGGCGACGGCGACGCGGCAACGTTCCTGCTGGCCTGCCTTGCAGACGACACAGACCCATACTCGACGCTTGCCGCGCCACTGTTGGATCTCGGCACCCGCCGCGAACTCGCCACGCGGACCGGCCCGGAGGCCGAAGCACTCGCCCATCTGGTAGCCGTCGGCGGCACCGGCCAACTCGGTTCGCCGATCTTGCGGTCCCTGCGGGTCAGCTTCGACCGACTGGCGCGCTTTGAACAGCGCGAGGGCAGCAAGCTCAACTCGATGCGTCGGCTCGTGCTGTTTGGCTGCTTCGTGATCCACGTGCACGTGATCTCACGCTGGAGCGAGGTCGAGACCGGCGCGCCACGCCCGCCGATCCTGCTGGATATGTACGACGGCGCCAAGCTGCCACTACGCGACGCCTCCAGGGCGACGCTGCGCGCCGGCGGCGAGGCGCTCGAGCGGTTGCTGACCTACCGACTCGTCGAGAAGCTCGGCCATCTCAACGCCGGAGCCGTCACCCGCGTGCTCGGCGACACCGAGGCACTCGGCAAGGAACGCGACGCGTTACAGGCCGCCTACGAGACGCAGACGTCTGACCCTCAGATGTCACCTGGAACGCACTGGCCCAGGCGTACCTGAACGTCGCGTTCAGCGGCAAGCAGCCACTGAACTTCCTCACGGAACTCGGCCGCCGCGCCGGCTACCTCACCCCGTGGGCGAACCAGGGCCGCGGCGGCAGGACCAAGAAGCGTTATGGCGCCAGCGCCGAGTTCCTGGAAACGCTTGTCGCCGCGACCGTGGAGCCCGACGAGATGCTCCAGTTCGGCGAGTTCCTCGACCGGCTGCGCGACTCGTTCGGCATCCTCGCCGGTCGCGCCCAGGACGACGACGCGGTACGCACCTGCAACCTCGCTGGCGCGCAATGGACGTCGACATGCTCGATCGCCGAGGAGGATCTGCGGTTGAACGTGGAGGCGCTGCGGGCCGCCGTACTGGAGACCGGCTACGGCCGCGAATACGCCGACGGACAGACCGTGATCGTCTCGACCCCCGAGAGCGAGTCGGTCCGATGAACCTCCACGACCTCGTCGCCGACCTCCTCTCCGGAGAAGTCGGCGACCTCAACGCGGCCGGGGAACTGGGCGTCATCGTCGAGGTTCCGCAACTTCGGGCCGACAGCGCTGTGCCCGCCCTGAAGAGCATCATCGACGGGGGCGCAGACCTCCGCCTCGCGTTCTTGCTCGAAGGCGGCGAACTCGCCGGGCAAGCCGCCGGACTCGCCGATGACATCTTCGACGTCTCAGTCGAGCGCGCCGAGAAGTGGCGCAACGAGCGCGGTCTCGAGGCGACGATCGTGGTCGTCGCCGCTGGTGACGAGGCTCGCCTGTCGTCGCTCCGTGACTTCGTGCCGGTCACGCCGGCGACGCTCAAGCGTCGCCTCGCCGCCCGTGCGAAGGCCCGCTTCGGCGAAGTCAACGAGGTTCAGGCCGGGTGGTGGGACGTACTCGGGAGCGACACGCTCATCTCGCTGACCCAGTTGGCCGACTACTTCCTCGCCCTCGACGGCAAGCCGCAACTGGACGTCGTCGACCAGGCGACGCAGGAACTTCCGCGGATCGGGCTGCTACCCGACCCCGAGTTGCTCAACAGCCGCAAGCAGATTCCGCGTCGCCTGGCGGCCAACCGCGACGTGTTGCAACGCCTGCAGACGCTGTCTGACACAGACCGCAAGCTGATCCAGAACAACATCGGAAAGGAAGTCGACCCCGCAGCCAGGGCTGAACTGCAGGCGGGGTTCCGACGCGTGCAGCAGTTGCGTCGCGGCAAGGCAACGCCGGCCCTGGGTGAGGCGCAGCGTCTGCTCGGCCTGCGCAAGACTGAGGGCGGGTCGAGCACCTCCAGGAGCCGCAAGCCGAAGATCCCGACCGTTGCTGAGACGGCGGCGACCGCGGTCGTCGACGGTAACGACGACGCGCTCGAAGCAGTCCTCGACGACCTCGAAGTCCAACTTGAGGAACTTGACGAGTCGAGCCTCAAGCCAGTGCGGCTCGGGCTCTCCGCGCCGGCGGACGAGGGTGAGTCCGCCCAGGAGATCCAGGTCCAGGCGCGCACAGACCTGGTCAACCTGATGGCTCGCCTGACCGGCGCGGACGCGTTCGGCGGGCACGTGCGCGGCAACGGCGACGGCGTCGAGGAGATCATTCGGCGCTTCGCCGGAGACGCGGACGTCCGTCACGTCTGGACGCTCGACCTCGTGCGCGAGATGCTGGAGGTGTCCGCGGTGCCCGGCGTCGTGGAACTACGAGAACGTCTGACCGCCTACGTGGCTGCCCGCGAGGCTCTCCTTCCCAAGCTCCGCGCACTCGCCGTCGCACCCCTACTCGTGGCCGGCGCGCCCGCGACCCGCGCGCAACTCCTGGACCTCGTGGCGCGGTACCAGGACCTTCTCGCCGCCGTCGACGCGAACTTCCAAACACTCATGGACGAGTTCGGCGGCGACGTCGACTCGTTCGTAGGCGACATCCTCAAGCTCGACGTCGTGCTCCTGGAAACCGATGGCCGGACGATGGCGCTCCTGACGCCGCTCCATCCCTTGTACGTCTGGCACTTCGCAGAGTTCTGCCGGATCGTCGACGAGCAGCGCGAGCGGCTGAGCGAGCGTGACCACAGCCTGATCAAGGACGTCGCGGCCGAGGACCTCCCGAACTTCCTGTCGAGCGTTTCGCTACCAGCGATCACCGGCCCGTCGGCCAGCGTGCTGCCATTCGTCGGCAGGATCGGGCCCGTCCCGTACTTCGCCTCGATGTCAGAGCGCAGCGGCAGCCCCGACGGCGTCGCGACGGCCGAGCGGCTACTGCGCGCCTACCTCGACGTCTTCCCGCCCGCCGCGGAAGGACTGCGGCTGACCGTCCTCGACGCCCCCGACCCAAGCCCCTATCTCCTCATGCTGACCGACATGGCCCAAGACGGCTTGATCAGCGGAGCGCACCTGCTCGCGCTGCGCCACCCCCGCCGGAAGGTTGGCACCGACCTCGGCTTGGACGCCGACGAAGAGGAGCGCGTCGCGCAGTGCTTCCGCGCGACCAGCGACGCAAGACGCTTCACATTCGAAATCGCGGATGTGCCCGAGCACCGCATGCTGCCAGCCGAGGTGCCGTCGGCGCACGTCCTCATCGCGATCGACCAGACCGAGGGCACCCCGCGACGGTTGCGCGAACTCGACCAGCCCCTCCAGCCGCTCGTCTCCGCGCGCAGGCTGCGCTACCGCCCGGTAGGGCATCGCGTCGAATTGGAGGCCGCTCACGGCGGCCCATTCGCCTCGTACTATCGCGTCGCGCAGCGCATCGGCTCGTCGCTCGGCGCCAACGACTGGGATCGGCACCAAGGGGAGACGCTAGTCAAGCGTTTACGCGACGGCTCGCGGCACGCTCATTGGTTCGTCCTCGCCGATCGGCGCATCGACCGTGACCTGGACCTCGATCTGCTGCGGATCTTCACTGGCCGTGATGGCGACCGCGACGTCGTAGCGTTTGCGCGCTACGCCGACCCATTCCGGCGGGCGCTGCGCGAGGTCGCCTCGCAGTACAACGTCGCGATCGACGACTACCAACTCGACGCGCTGCTGGACGAACTGACCCAGCTGCTCGACGCCGGCGTGCTGTGGCTGCGCACGAGTCGCGACGGCGCCGTCGACCACAACGCCGTCAAGGGCGTACTCGGCACACTCATCGCGTCGCGATGGTGGCGCGACACCACGCCTAACGGACACCGGCGCCTGGTCATCAGCCTTGACGACTCGGCCGCACGGAAGTGGCTGCACCTCGCCGACGACCCACGACGTGCCGACCTGCTCGGGCTGGACTACGGCCCGGATGGCCTGCAGGTCGCGGCAATCGAGGTCAAGGCCGTTGAGGCCGCCAACGCGGAGTACCACGTGAAGGACGGCCGAATCTCGGGGGACGCAGTCGGCCAGGTCCTCTCCACCCGTGCGCTGCTGCTCGACGTGTTCGGCCTGGGGCCGGGCGCCGACCTGGTGACCTCCCCGGCCCGCCGCGAACTCGTCCGCGCCAACGCGTTCCGTGAGCTCAGCAAGGGCCGCTACGAAGCCGACGAGCGCAAACTCTGGGTCGAGGTCCTCGAGGCAGCGCTCGCCGTCGACCCGCCCGCCGACGCCGCCGCGACGGTCGACGTGACGGCCCACCTGGTCGATGTCCGCATCGGCGCGAACCCGGCGACGCTCCCACCCGCGGTCACCGCGCTTGCCGAGGACAACGTCCCGGTCGTGGTGACGGTGCTCAACGAGCGAGAGGTCGACGAACTGCGTCCGCCGACCCCGCCAACCGTCGAGCCGGAGAACGACGACACCCCGCCGGCTGGACCGCCGGACGTAGGCCCGCCTGGGCCGGCACCGCCATGCGATCCCGCGACTGCTGTACAGCCTGAGGCGACTGCGCCGGACGTCGCGGCCACCGCGGCGCGCGACGACGAGGACCCGGTGCCAGCATCGGCAACTGTCGGCCGCCCGGTTGCGCACCTGGGCACCGCCGAGGCCGCCTACGGCGAACACGAGCAGATTGACTTTGACCCCGAGAAGCCCGATGAAGAACTGCCCAACGCACATCTCGATCACCGGCGAGACCGGCAGCGGCAAGACACAGGCCACGAAAGCGATTCTCCGTGACCTCATGCGCGGACACGGCCTTCCGGCCCTGATCCTCGACTTCAAGGACGACTACTCCAGGAGCGAGTACACCGCTGCGGAAGGGCTACGCGTCCTGGACGCCAACTTCGGCGGGCTGCCATTCAACCCCCTGGAACCCGCGATTGATCCCGTGTCCGGTCGCGTCAACCCGATGGGCCACGTGCATCAGATCGGCGAGATCCCCAAGCGCGTCTACCGGCTCGGAGATCAGCAAACCTTCCACCTGCGCGAGGCCATCAAGTCAAGCTACGAGCAAGCGGGCCTGAAAACCTCCGGGCACGTCCCAGCCGCCGATGTCCGCTGGCCGTCCCTCGACGACGTGCGACCGATCCTCTCCGAGGCCGGCCACGACGCGCTGCTAGGCCGCCTTTCACCCATCTTCGACCTCGGGCTGTTCACCGACCCGGGTGACGCGAGCCTCGCTGACCTGCTCGACGGGCAAGTCGTGATCCGTCTCAGCCAGCTACCGGGCGACCAGGTCAAGAACGCCGTCGCCGAGTTCCTCCTGCTCGCCCTCTACAACCACCTCATCCGCCTTGAGCAGCCGCGCCAGCTCAGGCGGCTGCTGGTCTTAGACGAGGCGTGGCGGGTGACGAACTCCGAGCGCTTGGAGCCGCTGATGCGCGAGAGTCGCGCGTTCGGACTGGGCATCATCGTTGCGACGCAGTACCCCAACGACCTCTCCGACGCTGTCGCAGGCGCGACCGCGACGCGCCTGTTCTTCAGCCAATCGCTGTCTGATCCGATCAAGGCGATCCAGGCCACCCTAGTCGGAAAGAGCACTGGCACCGAAGCGGAACGCGTCGGCAGCGATGTCCGCGGCATGCAGAAGCTCAACTGCCTCCTGCAAAACCAGCAACACCGGCCTTACCGTCGGGTGGCGGTCGTGCCGTACTGGCAGCGCGTGGAACAGACCTAGCCGCGCCGCGTTCGCAATGCACCGTCCTCAGCGAAACCGCAGCTCGGGCTCGACGTCGAGTGGGTAGGCCGAGGTCGCGGCTTTGACCTGGACGATGTAGTCGATCTCGCGCTCATCCAGAGCGATCAACGACGTCTTCGGCGAACACGCGCTGGTGCATCGCTGCCATCGCCACAAGGAGCGGAATGTCTGCGATCTGCTGCCCGAGCGTGACCGCGATCAGGTGCGCGCCCGGATGCGCGCCGCGTGGGTACTGGCCGACCAGGGACTCGCTCGCGATCGGCTGCAGCTGCTCGCCAGCGAGCTCGACCAGACGTGGCCCGACGCCGCCGGCTCGCTGCGCGAAGGCATGGATGACACGCTCACGTTGATGCGGCTTCAGATCAGCGGGCAGCTCGCCCAGACGCTGTGCTCGACGAACCCGTGCGAGAGCATGATCGAGATCGTCCGCTACACGCAGCGCAACGTGAAGCGCTGGCAGGACGGTGACATGCGCAAGCGCTGGACTGCCGCCGGCATGCTCGTCGCCGAGCAGCAGTTCCGACGGATCATCGGCTACCGCGACCTCGCCAAGCTCGTCATCGCCGTCGAGCGTCACGCCATCCTCGTCGCCGCGAAGAACCCCGACCGCCGGGAGATCGCCGAGCCCGTTACCGTCTGACCGTCAACCCAGAGAGATCGCCGTCAAAGTTCCACGACGATCCGCCCGAGTTCGACAGCTCGGTGGGTGGTTGGGCCGCTCTGCAATCAGGAGTATTGAGTGTTGATGGCGTCTGGGGTGGGGTTCCTGGGGTCGTGGGACACGTGTTCATAGGTAAACGCTGTGG
>Ga0136631_10000573_pt1 | contig 11503 bp, 14 predicted proteins | sample AntDrymUQ6012206_2_FD_104655 | JGI IMG/M metagenome (GOLD analysis project Ga0136631, IMG submission 104655) | Polar desert sand microbial communities from Dry Valleys, Antarctica - metaG UQ601 (22.06) | ecosystem: Environmental > Terrestrial > Soil > Desert | place: Antarctica: Dry Valley... | reverse complement strand
GTCGGAAGGTCGGACGAGGACGCAACCGGCTCGGTGCATTTTCTTTGCCCGCGTGTCCTCGCGATCGTGCGCCGTCTCCTCGTCCTCGTCAGCGCGATCATCTTCGTCGACGCGCTGCTCTTCACGGCACTGACGCCGCTCGTTCCCCTGTACGCGGACGAGTTCGGCCTCTCGAAGGCCGGCGCCGGCCTCCTCGTTGGCGCATACGGCGCGGGTGCTCTCTTCGGAGGCATCCCGGGCGGGCTTGCCGCCTCACGGTTCGGGCCGAAGCGCGCCGTGATCGGAGGGCTGATCCTGCTCTCCGTCTCGAGCTTCGCGTTCGCCGGGGCGGACAGCGCCGTCGCGCTAGGCGGCGCGCGGTTCGTCCAGGGAGTCGCGAGCACCGCGACCTGGGCCGGAGCCCTCGCGTGGATCTCCATCACCGCTCCGCGCGAGCGGCGCGGCGAGGCGATCGGTGCAGCGTTCGGCGTGGCGATCTTCGGCGCCGTCCTCGGTCCGGCGTTCGGCGGCGTCGCCGAGTTGGTCAGCGTGGACGTCGCGTTCACGACCATCGCCGTCGTGACGCTCGTATTCGCCGCGCTGGCCTCGCTCGCCCGCTCGGCGGAGCGTGAGACTGCGTCGCTGGTTGGGCTCCGGCGCGCGTTGCGCGACGAGCGATTCCTGGGAGGCCTCTGGCTGAACATGCTCCCGGCGATGCTGTTCGGCCTCCTCATCGTGCTCACGCCGCTCGCGCTCGACGACGCCGGGTGGAGCACGTTCGCCATCGCCGGGGTCTTTTTCGGGGCGGGTCTCGTGGAGGTCGTGCTCAATCCCCTCCTCGGGCGCTACAGCGACCGCGTGGGCCGGCTGCTACCCATCCGTGCGGCACTCACAGCGTCGGTGGTGGTCGCCCTCGCCCTCGCGGCAAGCTCGGAGGCCGCCATCATCGCGCTGCTCGTCTGCGCCGCCGGAATCAGCTTCGGAAGTCTCTACACGCCGAGCATGTCGTTGACGTCTCATCGGGCGGAGACGGCCGGACTGGCGCAGGGGCTGGCGTTTGGCGTCATGAACACGGCGTGGGCATTCGGCGAGCTCGTCGGTCCGTCGGCCGGAGGCGCGCTCGCCGACTCTGCCGGCGATGCGGCGCCGTACCTCGTCGGCGCCGTTCTGTGCGCGCTCACACTCGCGGCGACGTATCGGGTCGCAGGACGAGCGAGGCCACATGCAGCGTGAGGACTGGGACCGGCGCTACTCCTCGGTCGAGAACCTCTGGGCCGTGAAGCCGAACCGGTTCCTCGTCGCCGAAGCCGTCGACCTCCCTCCCGGGCGTGCGCTCGACCTCGCGTGCGGCGAAGGTCAGAACGCGATCTGGCTCGCGACCCCTGGGCTGGGACATTGTGGGCGTCGACTTCTCCGAAGCGGCAATTGCCAAGGCGCGCGCGCGGGCCGAGCGCGACGGCGTGCAAATTGAGTTCGCGTGTGCAGACCTCCTCGAGTACGAGGCAGCCTCTGGTACGTTCGACCTCGTCCTGGTCCTCTACCTCCACGTACCGGAGACCGAGCGCAGGCAAGTGCTGGCGAAAGCCGGCGCTGCACTCGCTCCTGGAGGGACCTTGGTGCTGGTCGGCCACGACCTCACGAACGTGACGGACGGCGTCGGCGGGCCGAGCGATCCTGCGCTCCTCTACACGCCCGATCGGATTGCGGGCGAGCTTCCTGGCGACCTCGAGATCGAGAAGGCCGAGCGAGTGCTCCGCGAAGTTGACGGCGAGGAGCGCGATGCCGTCGACGCGTTGGTCAGAGCGCGGCGACCGCTGCCGAGCTGATCGCGGCGTCGGCGATGGTCAGGGAGAGACGAACCGCGCGAACCACGACCGCCTCGGTGCTTCGTCCTCCGCGCTCGCGGGCACCTCGGCCTCGAGCGTGTCCGGGTCGTCCTCGGAGACGTGCCGCAGCTCCTGCTCGCCTCGACGCTCGGCCAGCCGTTCGAAATCGCCGCGGATCGCGGAGCGCATGTCGTCGAGCTGGCTCTCCTCGCGCACGGCGGGAGATTCCCGGTCGGACCGGAGAGTCCTCCGCTATCGAGGCGACGCGAACGTTGCCGTCCACACGACGGCGTCCGTGCCGCCAAACAGACCGTTCGCGCGAACCGGGGCGGCTCCGACGTGCCGGAACCGGCTACTCAGGACATTGGCCCGGTGTGGAGGAGACTGCAGCCACGCACTCACGACGTCGCGTGGTGAGACCCTCCCCCACGTCCCGGCGAAGAGGTTCTCCCCGAAGGTGGCGTAGCGATACCCGGAGGCGTTCACGCCCACTGTGAGGTTTGCGCCACACGGCGTGTGCGAGAACTGCCCGCACGAAGCGACCCGCTGGCCCTTGACCTCGGCGGCGTGCTGGAGAGCGGAGCGTCGAGCGAGGCGCGCGCGACTGTCCTGCGTGCGCGCCCAGTTCACGAGGCACGCGACGGCACGCATCTGGTCGGCTGCGGGCGCCGACGCGTCGTCGGCTGCCCGACAGGCGTCAGCCGGCGCCAGGTAGGCGCTCCAGGAATGACCGGCGCCGTCGGCTCGGCCGACGAGAAGGAACGCGAGACACGACGCGACCACGAACATGGACGCGAAGAGGCGAGACGGTGTTGCCGCAGACACAGACGTCACGGTTCCCACCGTGCACCAGGTTCCAACTGGATCCTTCCCCTGACCGGGTGAGTTGCCGCCCCCCGAGTCAGTGATCCTGCCCCTCGTCAAGGATCACTCGCGGAGCCTATCGACTCCCCCGGGTGGTGCGTGCGCCAGGTGGCTGCGGCGAGCAACCCGAGCGCGAGGGTCGGAAAAACCGTCAGCGCACGGTAGAGGAGCGTCGCCGCCACCGCTTCGGCGCTGGAGGCACCGAAGGCGACGAGCGCGCTCGTGAGTCCGACCTCGACGATCCCCACGCCCGCCGGCGTCAGCGGGAGCGCGCCGAGGATGCGAATGAGGGCCCACGCAGCGAAGGCCTCCGTCGCGGTGACCTCTGCGTCCGACACACCTGTGACCCGCAGACAGACGAGCAGCAGCACGAACACCGTGAGATGTCCCGCAAGCGTCGCGACGGTGATCACGTGCCAGCGGCGACGCAGCAGTCCGAGCGCCCTAGAGCGGAAACGCGCGAACGATGCTCCACCCCACTCCACCGGGCCGTTGCGCACAACTCGCAGCAGGCGGTTCGCGAGGCGGGCGGCACCGTCTCCGATGCGCGCTGCCCACTCGGCCCGCGACAGGACGAGCGAGAACGCGATGACCGCGACGGCGAGGACGGCGACGCCGACGAGCGCCGCCGTTCGTAGCGCCGGATGGTCCTGATCCTGCCTCGTCAGGAGCGCGAGCGCGACGACGGGGAACGCGAGATTGACGAGCTGGTTCCAGATGCCTGCGATCGCGACCGCGAGGCCGACGGCGGCGGCCTCATATCTCCACGACCGGAGCATCGAGTAGGACGCGGCCATGCCCACTGCGGCACCCGCCGGCGAGACGATCGACAGTGCCGTCGAGGCCTGGGTCATGGCCAGCGCCTCGCGGAAGCCGAGACCCGGCAGGGCGGCCATCCACGGCGGCGGGAAGGTGGCGAGGTTGAGGACGACGGCGGCGGCGAGGAGTAGCCAGTCCTGCCAGCTCAGGCCGCGAACGACGTCGAGCACGTCGCGGTAGTTCGCGAACTGTGGGAGGACGAAGACGAAGACCGCCACGATGACGGCGATCGAGCCCGCCCCGCCCAGAAGACGCTTGTGGGTCTTCGTCAGCCGCCGCCGGCGCGTCGGCGTGCCGTCCGACATCGGGGAGAACCTACCGTGCGACTGTCATCGAAGCCGGAAGGAGCACGCCATGAGACCTGCACGGCATTTCTCCGTCACGCCTGAAACCGCGATCGCGCTCGTCGCGTTGTTCTTCGCCCTCGGCGGCTCGGCGTTTGCCGTCGGAGAGCGGATACAGAGCCCCTCGGTTGCACAGCAGCGGTGTGCGAACGGTGCCGTGCGCGGGATAGCGACCATCACGGGAATCGCGAGCCAGGGCATGGCGAACTTCCCCGACAGGTTCACGAGCGCCAACAACCTCTTCTCGCGAAAGTTCAACTGCACGGGGAAGGCAGTGCAGGCGCGGCGCGTCGAAGCGGGCGTCTTCGAGGTGAAGTTCGCCGGGATCTCCGGCGCGAGCGCAGTCGGGAGCGCGGTCGCCGACGACGCGTATGCGACCGTGAGAAACGGGACCGGCGGCTCGTTCATCGTCACCATGCACCCGGCGGGCCGGGACGACCGCGCCGATCTTGGGTTCACGCTGGTGGCGGCGTAGTTACGGAAAGCGAGGCGAGACGAACGCCGCGAGTCCTCCCGCGATGAGCAGCAGCACGCCTGCGATCGCGAGGAAGAGCCACGTGATCTCGCTCTCACCGGGCTCGCGGCCCAGCCGCGAGCCCAGGCTGTCGTACGCCTTCGTCAAAGCGTCAGCGGTGCGTGCCTCCGAGAACTCGCCGCCCGTGGTTTGGGCGATCGCGCGCAGCGTGTCCGGATCGGGCGGCACCGGAATGACCTGTCCCGCGTCTTGCGGGGCGCCGCCGAACGGCCCGCGCTCGATGACGCCCTCCGGCGTCCCCAGTGCGATCGTGTAGACAGGGAAGCCGGCCTCCTTGGCCAACTCCGCTCCTTCGAGCGGCTGGAGAACGCCGCGCGTCTGGGCGCCGTCGGACAGGAACAGAATCGAGACCGGGCTCTTCTCCTCGCCCTCGTCGGGCTCGGTCGCCTGCGCCAGCGATCTGGTCGAGCTCGACGTCGCCGGAGCGGCCGTCGCGCCGTCATCCGGCACGAGGTCGGTCACCTGCCTTCCGAGAAGAACAGCCGTCTGGAGTGCGTCCCCGATCGCCGTGCCGCCGAAGACGAGGAACTCGTCGACGTCGGTGATCGCCGTCTCCACGAGCTCGTGGTCGTTGGTCGGCGGCGTCGCCACCTGAGCCTCGCCCGCGAAGACGACGAGCCCGACGCGCAAGTCGTCCGGCGCCTCGTCAAGGAAGATGCGAAGTGCCTCCTGGGCGGCGCCGAGCCGCGTGGGCTCGACGTCCCGCGCTTGCATCGAGCGCGACGTGTCGACGACGAGGATCACGGTGGCCTTCTCCCGCAGGACCGTCCGCTCGACGTGCGGGCGAGCGAGACCGATGGCGAGAGCGCCTAGACCGAGGACGAGAATGGCCGCCGGCACGAAGCGTGCCCAGGAGCGTCCGGCGACGACCGTCGCGAGGACGTCGAGGTTCGTGTACCGCACGGCGTAGCGCGCCCGTCGCCGCTCGAGCCAGAGCCACAAGCCGACGAACGCCGCCAGGACGAGCAGGCCGAACAGCATCCACGGGCTCTGGAAGCTCATGAAACCCTCGCACACAGCGCATGCACCTGGACGACGGCGCGAACGCCGGCGAGCTCCGCATCGCCGCGCACGCGGACGACGACGCTCTCGCCTCTGAGCACCTGCGAGCCGGAGACGCCGTCGACCAGGCTCGCGCTCGGCGGCGTCCGGGTCGAGAAGCCGAACGCGTGCGATCCACCGATCAGCCGTTCACGGGACGTGCAGCGCTGGGTTACTGTCGTCGTCCCCGGACGAACGCGGACCGACCGCACGCGCCGGGTCACGGGGGTACCGGGGCGGAGCTGGGAGACCGAGGTCGGAATGCGTGAGCCGCCTCCCGCGGACGGGATGCAGCCGATGAACGGGCGAAACGTCGGAGCCGCCGCCGAGCGCCCTGCGTACGTGCCGAGGAAGATCGCCGAACGCGACGTCGTGATCCCCGGGTTGACCGGGCTACCAAGGGTCCCGATGAAGCCGACGTCGATCGCGCGGACGCTCAGCCGCGCATCGAGGCCACCGACGACATGACCTCGCGGGCATGTCAGCTGGAACTCGACGCGCTGACGCGGAGCGGAAGTCGACGTCGGCACCACGACCCACGGGCCAGCCACGGGGACGCACACCATCAGCCCGTCGCACTCGTTTGCACCGCCTGCCGGCGCAGCGACTGCGAGGGCTGCGCCCACGACGACGAGCGCCCAGAGCGTCCTCACGTGCCTCACGGCACCCTCCTGAAGAGCACGACCGAGACCGTCGCGGCGGCGAGCAGAAGCGCGCCGGCGATCGACGCGAAGACGTCGGTGATCTCCCGATCCTGCTCGCGGCTGCCGAGCCGCGAGCCGAGGTCCTCGTACACCTGACTCAGAGCCTCGGTGTCCGGTGCCGCGAAGAACGCTCCCCCTGAGGCGAGCGCGACCTGCTCGAGCGTCTCGGGATTCGTGGGCACGCGGATGATCCTGCGATAGCCGCCGGTCAGCTCTTCCTCGACGACGCCGTCGGCCGTGCCGACCAGCACGGAGTAGACGGGCACGCCCTGTTCCTTCGCGTCCGCCGCTGCCTTCGCGGGCTCGACCTCACCCCCGTCCCGCGCACCGTCGGAGAGCAGCACGATCGCGCGCGGCGGAACCACCGCACCTTCCTCCTGCGGCTGCCCGACCCGCAGCGAGAGTGCGACCGCATCGCCGATCGCCGTCCCCTCACCAGGCGTGAGCGTGTCGAGCGCAGTGACGACGAGCTCGCGATCCTCGGTCGGCGCGACACCGACGGCAGCGCGGGTCGCGAACGACACGACTCCTACGCGGAACTTCTCGGGCACCTCGTCGAGGAAGGACTTCGCGGCGATGCGGGCGGCGTCCAGTCGGGTGGGCTCGACGTCCGTCGCCTTCATCGAACGCGAGACGTCCAGTGCGAGGATCACCGTCGCTTCTTCGCGCGGCACGGTCACCGTCGCGTGCGGGCGCGCCACGCCGACGATGAGGAAGACGAGGGCGACGAGCATGATCAGCGGCGGGAGGTAACGGAGCCGGCCGGGCTCGCGATCGACCATGTTCGGCAAGAGCTCGGGGTTGCCGAACTCCGCCTGCGATACGACGCGCCGGCGATCGCGGTCGATGTAGAGCGCGACCAGAACGGGAACCGCGGCGAGCGCGATGAGCGCGAGCGGCCAGGTGAAGCTCATCCGCGGCTCCGTCGCAGGAACGTCACGAGCGGACGCAACCAGTCGCCGGAGGTGGAGAGAACCACGTGCCGGACGCCGACCGACGTGAACGAGCGCGCGACCTGGCTCCGCTCGGCGGCGGCTGCGACCGCGAATCGCTCCCGCAGCCGGCGGCTGCGCGTGTCGACCCGAAGCTGCCGCCCGTTCTCCGGATCCACGAGGTAGAGGAGCCCAACGTTCGTCAGCTCCTGCTCGCGCGGATCACGGATCTCGACGGCGATCACGTCATGATGCCCCGCGAGCGCGAGCAGGGGCTTCCGCCAGTCCCCTGGGCCACGGAAATCGGAGACGACCACGACGAGCGAGCGCTGCCGTGCCAACGCACCGGTCCGTGCCAGTGCGACGGCGAGCGTGCTCGCGCCGGGGCCATCGGGGGGCTCGCTCCGGAGCGCCGCGAGCAGCCCGACGAGCCCGACCCGACCCTGCCGGGGCGGGATCGCGTACGCCTCCTCCCCACCGAACGCCACGACACCGAGGCGGTTGCCACGGCGTGTGGAGAGGTGACCGATCGCGACGGCCACTCCTTCGGCGACGTCCGCCTTGCGTCGCTCGGCCGTGCCGAACTGCATGGAGACCGACGTGTCGAGCACGAGCCACGTCACGAGCACGCGCTCCGCGAGGTCGACGCGGACGTGCGGCTCGCCCGTCCGCGCGGTCACGTTCCAGTCGATCCGGCGCACGTCGTCTCCCGGGACGTACGGGCGCATCATCGCGAGCTCGGTGCCCGTTCCCAGGAGACTCGAGCGGAAGTCGCCGGCGAGGAGGCCCTCCACCCGCCGCCCGATCGAGACGTCGAGCGCCTTGAGGAGACCCTCGGCCATGGGGCCGGGGCCCGGACGAGCCGGCGACGGCCGTGCGAGCAGTTCGCCGGCGTTCGCCACCTGATCCTCAGGCCGCGCTGACCCGCGCGAGGTCGAGCTGCGGCGTCGGCACCGTCGCGAGCACCTGGTCGAGGATCGAGTCCGAACTCACCTCCTCCGCGAGCGCCTGGTACGACAGGACGAGCCGATGTCGCAAGGCGTCGCGGGCCAGCGCCTGCAGGTCTTCGACCACGGCGTACTCGCGGCCGCGGATCAGGGCGAGCGCGCGTGCCCCCTGGACGAGGCTGATCGGACCGCGCGGACTGGCCCCGTACGAGATGTACTGCGCAACATCGGATAGCCCGTGCGCCGCGGGCTCGCGGGTCGCCGTCGCGATGTCGACGGCATAGCTCACGAGCGACGGGTCGACGTAGATGCCCCGGACTGCCCGCTGGAGCGCCGCGAGATCCTCGAGTGACAGCACCTGCTTGAGCTCCGGATGGTCGACGAGCTGGCGCTGCACGACCGTGAGCTCCTCGTCGTGCTGCGGGTAGCCGATGAGCACCTTCAGGAGGAAGCGGTCGATCTGCGCCTCGGGGAGCGGATACGTCCCCTCGGACTCGATCGGGTTCTGGGTGGCCATGACGAGAAACGGCGACGGCACGGGATGCGTGTCGTGGCCGATCGTCACCTGTCGCTCCTGCATGACCTCGAGCAGCGCCGACTGCACCTTCGCGGGTGCGCGGTTGATCTCGTCGGCGAGGAGGAAGTTGCAGAAGACCGGGCCGAGCTCGGTGTCGAAAGTGCCCTCCTGCTGACGGTAAATGCGCGTGCCGACGAGGTCGGAGGGCACGAGGTCGGGCGTGAACTGCACGCGCGCGAACGAGCCGCCGAGCACGCCGGCCGTGGTCTTGATCGTCAGGGTCTTCGCGAGGCCGGGCACGCCCTCGATCAGGAGGTGGCCCTGCGCGAGGAGGCACACGAGCACGCGCTCGAGCATCGCGTCCTGACCGGCGATGATCCGGCGGATCTCGAAGAGCGCCTGCTCGAGCTGCTGCTGGGCCTGCTCCGGGGTCGGCTGAGACTGGTCGGGCTTCTCGGTCATACGTCGTCCCTTCTCTCGCGGCTCAGAGGCTCATACGTAAGCACGCGTGGTGGAGGTTTGGCGTTAGCGGGCAGTGAAGCGGGGAGGGCCGAGATGGTTACGACCGCTGAACCCCCATCGTGATCGAGCCCGTGTAGGCCGTCCCCTTCTTCACGAGCTTCAGCGTGGAGCGCCTGCCACCGTTGCGGTAGATGCTGTCGCCGGCGTTTCGGGGACTGCGGTTCGCGCGCCCGTTGTACGGGCTCCGTTTGTACACGGCGTCCGTCACGGCGTCCGAGAAGTAGACCTGGCCGGTGTGGACGACGTTCCCGCCGAGGTGCACGATCGTGTGGATGTGCACCGTGCGACCCGGGTACCAGCCGGGATAGATCGTGCGGAAGATCGCCACGCCCTTCGCATCGGTGCGCTGGATACCGCGGAGAAAGCGTTCGTCCGCCTCGGCGCCGGTGGCGGAGTAGGCGCCGCGTGCGTCGCAGTGCCAGATCTCGACGGCGGCACGCTTCACGGGCTTGCACGTCGATGCGTCGACCACAGTGAGGCGCAGCGTGAGCGCGACGCCGGGCCTACCTTCGGTGACGTTCCGACGGACGACTGCGTCGTCGACGTAGTACGGCCCCTCGGTCTGCTCGGGTGCGAGCACGCAGGTGACGAGACCCGACGCGACTCTTGCAGGCCCGGCCCCGGCGTCCTCGGCGGCTTTCCAGCCGGCTATGCCTGCGGCACCAGCGACGAGGCCCCCGAGGGACGCCAGCGACGCACGGCGCGAGAGTCGCTTCTCGTCCATGCGACGAGGGTAGCGACGGAGACTGAGAGCCGGCTAAGAGGCGAGCGGCTCGACCAAGACGACCGCCTTGACGATGTCGCCCACAAGGAATGCAGCGACATAGCGGCTGTCGCGGGTGTCCTCGACGAGCTCGACGTGCTCCCCGAGATCGATCGGATGCCGGTTGTCGAGCCGAGCCCGGTGAGGCAGGCGGAGATCGGGGTCGTGCTCCAGAAGGCGCTCCTCGACCGCGGCCCAGTACGCCGCGTTGTTTACGTGGCCCATTCGATCCACGTCGGTCGAGCGAAGCGGCCACCCGACCCGCGTGCCGTCCGCCGGAGCCGAGAGCGTGAGCTTCGTCGAGGCGACGCGCCCCTGCGTGGCTTCCGCGTAGTCGTCGAAGCCCACGCCGATCCGAGCCGGACGCGCGTCGGGACCGAGGTGGATCCACGTGCTCGACCTCGACCGCCCCGCCGGCGTCGCCGGAGAGCGACCAGCGCCGCCCGGCGGCGAGCGACGAGAGACTGCTGCCCCACGTCACGATGTCGACGAAGCCGTCGTCGAGGAACGGCGCGTGCACGTCGATCCGCACGGAACGGAGTACCCAGAGGTGCTCGGGGGCGCCCCAACCCGTCTCGGAGGCGTCGTCGACCGCAGCGTCCTGCAGATAGCGCGCGACGGCGTCCAGGCGGAGCTGGCCCGTCGCGTCCGCATCGGACAAACGCACGCGATAGCCGACCCGAAACGTCCTCCCGGACGGCGGCTGCGGGACGAGAGGCTCCACGCGGCCGGACACTACGTCAGGCCCTACGCGACCAAGCGTCAGAAAGCCCGAGCGGCCGCTAGCCTCCCCGTTCGTGGGTGCATTCGAGCAACTCGAAGCCTTGGCACCACTCAAGGTCTGGGACGGCGCTATCGCTCGCTCCGTGGACGGCGAGCGTGCGGGCTTCGCTGTCGTCGAGCTCGAGCCGTCGACCGTCGTTCCCGAGCACAGCCACGACAACGAGCAGCTCGGAATGGTGCTGAGCGGCTCGGTCTCGTTCCGCGTCGGAGACGAGGTGCGCGACCTCGCGCCGGGCGGCACCTGGCGCATTCCGCCGAACGTGCCGCACGAGGTGCACACCGGCCCCGATGGCGCCGTCGTCATCGACGTGTTCGCACCGGTGCGAGCGGATTGGCAGGCGCTCGAGAGGTTGGACGTGCAGCCGCCGCTCTGGCCCTAGCGGTATGCCGATCTTCCACGTCGTCCTCCATCGCTCGGGCCCGGAGTGGAATCCGGCGCGGCCGCTCGAGGAGCAGTCCGACTGGCCCGCACACGCCGAATTCATGGACGGGTTGGTGGGCGACGGCTTCGTCGTTCTCGGCGGCCCGCTCGCCGACGAGCACCGCGTCGTCCACGTGATCGAGGCGGCGTCGGAGAACGAGGTCCGCGCACGTCTCGCGCAGGATCCGTGGAGCGAGTCTCATCTCCGGATCGAGGCGATCGACCCCTGGACGATCCGCCTCGACGGCCGGCGTAGAGCCGAGCCCTAGTGGCCGGTCGTCGAGAAGTGCATGTAGTCCTTCGTCTCGCCGGTCCAGTCGCCGCCCCACCCCCAGCCGATCGACGCGAACGCCCGCACGACCGCCGGCGTGACCATCCCCTTCCGCACGCGTGACCGGTCGACGTACGGCCGGCTCCTCGGGTCGTACACAGCACCGCAGCCCACGTACGGGTTCTCGTTCGGATTGAGGTCGATGGCGTGCCCGTACGCGTGGTTCGACCAGTTC
>Ga0136631_10000572_pt1 | contig 11504 bp, 14 predicted proteins | sample AntDrymUQ6012206_2_FD_104655 | JGI IMG/M metagenome (GOLD analysis project Ga0136631, IMG submission 104655) | Polar desert sand microbial communities from Dry Valleys, Antarctica - metaG UQ601 (22.06) | ecosystem: Environmental > Terrestrial > Soil > Desert | place: Antarctica: Dry Valley... | reverse complement strand
CGGTCGAGGGGCCGCTTGCGGGCCGAACGTTCGTCGTCACCGGCACTCTGCCGAATCTCTCCCGGGAGGTGGCGATCGAGCGGATCGAGGCCGCCGGGGGCAAGGTCACCGGCTCGGTCTCGGGGCGGACGGACTACCTCGTGGCCGGCGAGGACCCGGGCACGAAGCTGATCCGCGCGCATGAGCTCGGCACGACGGTGATCGGAGAGCCGGGGCTCGAGGAGCTGCTCGCGGGCTGACCGAGTGTCGTCCGCACGCGGCGCGGGCGCGTTGCGGCGTCCCGGACAAGGGCGTTTGGGGCCCGGGCTTTCCGCTAACGTCGCCCTCGCGATGGCCAAGGTCGTAAAGCTCGAGGACGCGGCCAAGGACAAGGCAGCGACCCGGCCCCGCGGCTCGCGGCGGCGCGGCAGTCGCACGCGCACCGCGCTCGTCCTCGGCGGCGGCGGCTTCACCGGCGGCGTCTACGAGATCGGCGCCCTGCGGGCGCTCGACCTGCTCGCGGTCAACCGCACCATCAACCAGTTCGACGTCTACGTCGGCACGAGCGCCGGCTCGATGATCGCCAGCCTCGCCGCCAACGGGGTGACTCCCGAGGAGATGATGCGGGTGGTCAACCAGCAGGTGCCGACTCCGTTCGAGGAGATCGACCTCGGCACCCTGCTGCGGCCCAACTACGGCGACTTCGTGCGCAAGGGAGCGCTGCTGCCCTTCCGCCTGCTTGGCCTGACCCGAGAGCTGCTGCGCAACCTGGGCTCGGTCTCGCTCATGGACCTGGGCGTGGCCCTGGCCGAGAACCTTCCCGCCGGGCTCTACAATGGCTCCGGCCTCGAGCGCTACATGAGGGAGGTCCTCTCCGAGCTCGGCCGCACCGACGACTTCCGCCTCCTGCGCCACGAGCTCCACCTCGCAGCCACCGACCTCGACACCTGCGAGCGGATCGTGCTCGGCGACGAGGGCTTCGAGGACGTGCCGATCTCGCGCGCGGTCGCGGCCTCGACGGCGCTGCCCATGGTCTTCAGACCCGTGGAGGTCAAGGGCCGCCACCTCGTCGACGGCGGCATCCGCTCGACCACCAACGTCGACATCGCGGTCGAGCGCGGCGCGCGCTTCATCGTCGTGGTCAACCCGCTGGTGCCCTACGTCAACGACTTCAAGAAGATGATCCCCACCGCGCTCGGCAGCCGCGTGCGCCGGGTCTCCGACATGGGCTTCCCCCAGATCGGCTACCAGGCGTTCAAGCTGCTCGCCCACCAGCGCCTGCACGAGGCGGTCTCGCACTGGGGACGAAAGTACCCGGGCGTCGACATCATCCTCATCGAGCCCGACCCCAACGACGAGCTGATGTTCGAGACGAACATCATGAACTTCACCAAGAGGGTCGAGATCGCCCGCCACGGCTTCGAGTCGGTCACCCTGCGGCTCGCGCGCGACTACGACCGCTTCGCCTCGGTGTGCGCCCGCCACGGGATCGAGATCTCCGCCTCGCGGGTGCAGAACGTCATCCGCCACTTCGAGGGCGAGCGCGAGGAGACCCGGGCGTGGCGGCGGATCCTCGAGCAGACGACGGGAGCGCTGCTACGCCAGTCCCAGCCCTCGCGGCGCGCCGGGGAGCGCTCGGGCGGCGGCGAGGGATAGCTCTTCAGGTTTCGATGGCCTCGGCGAGCGCCGCCAGCAGCCGCCCGGTCGCCGCGCCGCCCCGGATCGCCGCGCGCACGTGATCGTCGTCGCCGAGCGGACCGCCCGGCGCCACCCGCACCTTGGCCTCCTCGAGCCGCGCCGCCAGCTCCGCGCCGCTCAGCCGCGCCGCGCGCAACCAGACGAAGTTGGCCTGGCTCGGCGGGGCATCGACCGGCATGGAGGCCAGCGCGTTGAGCAGGCGCGTGCGTCCGTCGAGCACGAGCGCCCGTCGACCTCACCGTCGCCGATCTTGAGCGCCTGCTCGGCCGCGGCCTGGCTGAGCGCGTTGACCCCGAGCGCCGGCGCCAGGGCATCGAGCAGGCCGCCGGCCTGCGGTGAGCCGACCACGTAGCCCGCCCGCAGCCCGGACAGGCCGTAGACCTTCGAGAAGGTCCGAAGCACGAGCAGCCGTGGGAAGGCCTCGACGAGCGCGAGCCCGGCGTCGCGGTCCTCGACGTCCTGGAACTGCGCCAGGCCTCGTCGAGCAGGACATGCACGCGCTCCGGCAGGGCCGCGAGCAGCTCGGCCAGGCGGCTCGCCTCGAGGTACGTGCCGGTCGGGTCGTTGGGGTTGCAGATCGTCACCACGCGGGTACGGTCGGTCATTGCGGCGAGGACCGCCTCGGGGTCGACGCCTCCGGTCGACAGCTCGACGGCCACCGGCCGGCCTCCCGCACGCTGGGCCATGAGCGGATAGAGCGGATAGGAGGGCCATGGCGTGACGAGCTCGTCGCCGGGCTCGAGCAACACGTGCGCCGCCGTCTGGAGCAGCTCGGCGGCGCCGTTGCCGACCGCGATCTGCTCGGGCTCGACACCGTGGCGGCCGGCCAGTCTGCGCCGCAGCCGGGTGGCAAGGCGGTCGGGGTAGCCGTTGACCCGCCCGCGGGCCGCGTAGATCGAGGCGTTCACGACCTCCGCGTTCGGAAGGTCGGGCCACTCGGTACCGGCGAGGTCGAGCACCGGGCACCCACTCGATGGCGACGGCGTGCTCGCGGCGGCGGCGCTCGCGCAGCTCGCGGTTTATCTCCTCCTCGCCGATCGCCTCGAACTGACGGTAGTAGTCGAGCAGGCCCATGTGGTGCGGAAGGCGGGCGCGGCCCGGCGCGGCGCGGCCCGGCCCGGCCCGGAGGGCCTACGCGGGCCGCTCGGGCACGAGCGACGACCCCGGTCCCACGATGACGAGGCCGCCATGGCGATCACCGCCTGGTCACGAAGATCGGCTCGAGCGCTCCCCGCTCCTGATCGTGGTCGGCGGCCAGCGCACCAGCATCCAGACGTGGTCGAGCCGCCGCAGGACGACGAGCGTGAGCAGGAGCGAGATCATGATGACGATGAAGGCGCTGAGGATGCCGGCCCCGACCGAGCCCGTCCAGTAGTTGACCATCGAGCCCACCCAGGCCGCCCGCGGGCTGGGGCCCCCACAGCGACGCGCAGAGCACGACCTGACACAGGAAGATGACCCCGGCGAGCACGCTGTCGAAGCGCCGCCGCGCACCGGAGGGCTCGCCGTCCGCCCGCGCCCGCAGCCGCAGCGGCGCCGTCCCGGGCGGCGGCCGATGAACAGGCAACCCGTGTCGGTCGGGTCGTTGCGGGCCACAGGCGGACGGTAGTGGTCCGCTAGCCGGAGTAGAGCGCCTCGACCTCGCGCTCGTACTTCTCGCCCACGACGTTGCGCTTGACCTTCATCGTCGGGGTGAGCTCGCCGGTCTCCTGGGTCAGGTCGTGGGGGAGGATCACGAACTGCTTGATCTGCTCGACGCGCCCGACCTTGGAGTTGACCGCATCGACCGTCCGCTGGACCTCGGCGCGCATCGCCTCCGAGCGCGGCAGCTCCTCGACGGCGATCCCGTGCTGCTCGGCAAAGGCCGGGGCCTCGTCTGGATCGAGGGTGACGAGCGCCGCGAGGTAGGGGCGGCGGTCGCCGACGACCACCACCTGCGAGACCCAGCGGTTCTGCTTCAGGCCGTTCTCGAGGTTCGCCGGCGTGATGTTCTTGCCGCCCGCGGTGATGAGGATGTCCTTCTTGCGACCGTTGATGAACAGGAAGCCGTCGGCGTCGAGGTAGCCGAGGTCGCCGGTATGCAGCCAGCCGTCCGCGAGGGTCTCGGCGCTGGCCTGCTCGTTCTTGTAGTAGCCCTGAAAGATGTTCGCTCCCCGCAGCAGGATCTCGCCGTCCTCGGCGATCCTGACCTCGACCCCCGGGAGCGGCTTGCCGACCGAGCCGAGCCGGTAGTCCTCGAGCGTGTTGACGGTGGCCACCGTCGAGGTCTCGGTCATGCCGTAGCCCTCGAGCACCGGCACGCCGCAGGCGAAGAAGAACTCGAGGATCTCCTTGGCGATCGGGGCGGCGCCGGTCACGGCCTGGCGCACGTTGCCGCCGAAGAGATCGCGCACCTTCGAGAGCACCTGCTTGTCGGCGAAGGCGTACTGGGCTTTCAGCAAGAAGCCGGGCTCGCGGCCCTGTTGCTCGAGCTCGCGCACCCTGCGCCCGACCCCGACCGACCACCAGAAGATCCTCTCCTTGGCCCCGCCGACCTCGGCGATCTTCGCGGTGGCCTGCGTGTAGATCTTCTCGAAGATCCGCGGCACCGAGGGGAAGTAGGTCGGCCTGACCTCGCTCAGGTTGGGAACGATCTTCAGCGGGTCCTTCTCCCAGAAGGCGATCGTGGCGCCGAGGTCCATGGCGATGAACTGGATCAGCACCGCGAAGGCGTGCGCGAGCGGGAGGAACAGGTAGACGACCTCGCCGGCCTGAAGCACGCCCTGGGCCTCGGCCATCGTGCAGACCTCGCGGTAGTTGCCGTGGGTGAGCACGCAGCCCTTCGGCGGACCCGTGGTCCCCGAGGTGTAGATGTAGAGGCAGGTGTCGTCGGGGCCGACGGCCGTCGCCCGCTCCTCGAACTCCGACTCGTCGCGGCCGCGCCCGCGAGCGCGCAGGTCCTCGAGGGCGACGGCGTCACCGACGTCCCCGCTCGGCTCCATGACGACGATGAGCTCGAGGTCCGGCAGCTGCGACTGGACCTGGCGGACCTTCGCGAGCTGCTCGGCGTCCTCGACGAACACCGCCCGCGACTCGGAGTGTCCGAGCACGTACTGGCACTCCTCGGGCGAGTTGGTCTGGTAGACCGACACCGAGGCCGCGCCGGCGGCGAGGATGCCGAAGTTGGCGAAGGTCCACTCGGGGCGCGTGTTCGAGACGATCGAGATGCGGTCGCCGCGCTCGATGCCGAAGTCGACGAGCCCGAGGGCGACCTCCTTGACGGCTTCCGCGAGCTCGCGGTAGGAGACGTCGACCCAACGGCCCCCGGCCTTGTGCTTGAGGGCCGGACGGTCGGCGTGCCGGCGCCCGGCGAGCAGGACGATGTCGGCGATCGTCCGCGAGCCGGTGTTGGCCTCCGAAGCCGGAACCGTCTTCACTTCCCTCTCGCGCTCCTCACGGTCGCCGGCAGGGGCGGATTGTAGGTGTTCGGGGCTCGGTCAGCGCTGCCCCGACGAGCGGACGCAGCGCTCGGGAGCGGGCGGCGAGACCGTGGCCCGCGCCGCGGGCTCCGCGCCGCTCGAGCGCGGTCAGACCTTGAGCGGCTCGCGGCGGCGCTGAGAGTCGCGCAGCGAGGTGACGAAGAGGGTCTTGTCGATGCGTCCCTGGAAGATCGGTACGCCGAGTTGCATACAGCGCGTGATCACCTCCCGCCGGTGCATCCCGATCTCTCGAGCCAGCTCGGTGGGGGTCAGGTGAATCGCCATCGCGCTCCTCTCCTCGTTGCCGCGTGTGACTGCATTGTTACCGCTCCGACCGGACGGCGCAAGCCGCGTTTCACGCAAACTGGGATTCTGCGGCCCGCTACACGGGATTGGAGATCTCCACGAAGCGGTGCTCGATCCCGAAGCGCTCGGCCACGAGCTCGCCGAGCCGCCGGACGCCGAAGGTCTCGGTGGCGTAGTGGCCGCCGGCGAGGAAGTGGAGGCCGCCCTCGCGCGCGTCGGCCATCGCGGGCTCCGACGGCTCGCCGGTGAGAAAGGCGTCGAGGCCGCGCTCGATCGCCTCGGCGAGGCTCCCGGCGCCGCCGCCCGAGACGACGCCGACCGTGCGCACGCTCGCCGGTCCCTCGAGAAAGGCGAGCGGCTCGCTCCCGAAGATCGCGGCGCAGCGCTCGAGCAGGTCGTCCGGCGCCAGCCCGTCGCCGCCGGCGCGCCCGATCCAGCCGATCGAACGACCGCGGTGCTCGGCGAACGGCTCCGTGCGCTCGAGCCCGAGCGCCGCGCAGATCAGCGCGTTGTTGCCGAGCTCGGGATGGGCGTCCAGGGGCAGGTGGTAGGCGACGAGCGACAGGTCGCCGCCGAAGAGGGCCGCGAGTCGGGCCTTGAGGGCGAGGCTCATAGCCCGCGGCGCCTTGTCCCAGAAGACCCCGTGGTGGCAGAGGACCATCTGGGCGCCCAGCGTGGCCGCTCGCTCGAAAAGCTCGAGGTGCGCCGATACTCCGGTAATCACGAGCTCGACTTGCTCGGCGCCGGGCACCTGAAGACCGTTCGGCCCGTGGTCCGGCCAGCCCGGAGCCCCGAGCAGCTCGTCGAGGTGGGCGACGATCTCGTCTCGGTGGGCCATGGCGGCGCGAGGCTATCGCGCCCGCGCCCAGGGTAGTCTGACCACATGGCGCGCGCGAGTACCGCGGCGGGGGAGGAGACGTTCCTCGAGTCGCTCATGGACACCAACCTGTACTCGATGGGCGCGTACTTCTCCGACCAGCACCCCGAGCTCGTCGACCAGGTGATCGACCAGGCCGAGGCCATCGAGCAGGACGGCCTGCGTGGCTACGCCGAGGAGCACGGTCTCTCGCTCGAGGAGTGCTTTCAGACCCTGCTCACCGGGCTCGCGGTGCGTTACTACAAGGCGGTGGCGGCCTAGCTCCGCCACCGGGCCGGCCAGCGCGGGCGGGTCGCCGCCGCGGCTACGGCGTGGCCCGTAGGCGGTAGAGCCCGCCCGGGCGTCCCTCGTAGCTGCGCGAGGTCATGTAGACGCGCCCCTGGGCGTCCTCGCCGAAGCTGGTGAGCCGCGGCACGATCAGGCCAAGGGTGTCGTTGCTCTTGGCTCCGCTCTGGCTGAGCGTCGCTGCGTGAAGGGCGCCGGTGCAGTAGTCGCCGTAGAGGTACTTGCCGGCCAGTCGCGCCACGCCCGGATCGCGCACGACGTAGCCGCCCGTGACCGAGCAGCTCGCGTTGCCGGTCCCGCCGTGGGCGTACTCGAGCACGGGGAACACGTCGTTCGAGGGGTTGCAGCCGCCGCGCGAGTAGGAATGCCGGCCCTCGAAGCAGTTCCAGCCGAAGTTGACCCCCCGGCGCGTACGACTGACGAAGTCGATCTCCTCGTAGGAGCCCTGCCCGACGTCGCCGATCGCCATGTTCCCGTTCGCACGGTCGAAGGAGAACCGCCACGGGTTGCGCAGCCCGTAGTGCCAGATCTCGTCGCGACCGGTGCGGCCTATAAAGGGGTTCCCGGATGGGATGGTGTAGCTCCGCGAGCCAGAGCGGCGCGGGTTGATGCGCAGGATCTTGCCGAGCAGGGAGTTGCGGTTCTGTCCCGAGCGGTACGGGTCGCCGCCGCCTCCGCCGTCGCCGGTCGAGATGTAGAGGCTGCGGCTGGCGCCGGGCAAGAACTGGAGCTGTCCGCCGTTGTGGTTCCCGTGCTCGGAGTGCTCGATCCTGAGCACAGAGCGACGACTGCGCCTATCCGCCACGTCGGGGTTCGATATCGAGCGCTTGAACTCGTCGACGCGGAGGTCGCCGCCGCGGTCGGTGTAGAAGACGTAGAAGCGGCGGCTCCGGACGTAGTCGGGCGCGAAGGCCATCGACAGCAGGCCGCGCTCGCCCTGGTTGAAGTCGATCAGGCCCGCGATGTTGAGGAACGGCCGAGCGAGGGTCTGCCCGTCCTTCCTGACCCGGATCTGGCCGTCCTGCTCGACCACGTACTGATGACGATTGTGACCCCGCGGTGAGGTCAGGTAGACGGGAAAGTCGAAGTTTCCGATCCGGTCGAGCTTGAGACCCGGGGCGGTGGTGTCGGCGGTTTTGGCGCCGGGATGGAAGGGATGCGCGAGCGCGGTAGCCGCGGCGAGGGAGAGCACGAGGGCTGCGAGCGCAGCCGCGACCGCGGCGAGACGCGGTTTACCCTGCCGAAAGCGCGAGAACCCCACGTGTCCATTTTCGGCAGCGCCCCGGAGAACTTGAGCCCTTTCTCGCACGGCCGGCTCGCTCATCGGCGCGGAGCCGCCGAGCGGGTCTCGCAGCCGACGGCACGATCGCCGGGGTCGGCGTAGAGGCGGTCGCGGCCGGGGCCGCAGTCGATGCTGCTCCTGCGGCCGTCGCGCGTGTCGACGGCATCGTTGCCCGAGCCCGCGCGCACGCGGAAAGCCGCGCCGCCGGCGAGGGGTGGGACGGGCCCGCGGTCGTCGAAGAGCGTGATGCGGTCGCCTTGATCGCCGCCCACGACGGTCGACCCCGCGCTCGCCGTGAGCTGGTCGTTGCCTGTTCCGCCGTGGAGGTGATCGGCGCCCGCGCCGCCCCAGATGCGGTCGGCGCCGGAGTCACCGGCCAGACGGTCGTCACCGACCTGCCCGAGCAGCGAGTCGTCGTTCGCTCCGCCGGAGACCCGGTCGTTGCCGTGTCCCGCGTAGACGGTGTCCTCCCCCGAGTCGCCGAAGACGACGTCGACGCCGGTGCCCGCGATCAGCATGTCCGCGCCCGCGCCGCCACGGACCCGATCCGCGCCGGGCCCGGCCTCGACGTAGTCCGATCCGCGGGCGGCGTAGAGGGAGTCTCCACCGTCTTCGCCGTAGAGCTGGTCAGGCCCATCCGTGCCGACGAGGGTGTCGGCGCCGGGAGTGCCGAGGACGGTCGCCGCGAGCGCCACGCCGGCGAGCGCGAGGCTCAGCAGGGCGGCCACGAGCAGGGAGATCGAGAGCTTGTGTGTCACGTGGGAGGTAAACCGTCGAGCGCGGCTCAAGTTGCGCTGGCCGCGCCGGCTTGGCGTCCGAGGGCGCCGAGCGACTACCGCCGCCGCACCGCGCGTCAGTCCTCGTAGCCCGCGTCGCCGGGCAGGAGCACCCGGGTCTCGGAGCCCGCTCCGACGACCCGCGGCAGGATCGCATTCACCTCACGCGAGCGCGCCTGCCCGAGGCCATCGGCCACCGAGCCGAGCATGGCGAGCTCCTCGAGATGCTTGATCGTGGGAAAGACGAGCTGAAGCTCTCCCCGGCGGCCCGCTTCGGCGCGTCGGCGGGACGGAGCCAGCGGAGGGCGACCGTCTCGGACCCGTCGGGCGCGCCCTCGGCCCCAGCCGGCGCCCGGGTCAGGAAGAACCAGGTATCGAAGCGCACCTTGACTGCTACGGGGGTGATCCAGCGTGAGAAGGCCGCCAGCTCGTCGTCGGAGGCGAGCGTCAAGTTCGCCTCCTCCTCGAGCTCGCGGCGAGCGGTCGCGGCCGGGCTCGCGTCAGTCGGCTTCACGCCGCCGCCGGGAAAGACCCACGCGCCACCCATGAAGCGCGCGTCGGGGTTGCGCCGCACGAGCAGGACCTCGGGACCGTCGCCGGCGTCGCGCATGACGATCGCCGAGGAGGCGGGGCGCGCCTCGGTCACCTCGCCCTCGTTGAGCTCCTCGAGCGGCGCGGGCCTCAGCTTGCGCTCCCCCTGCATCGGCTCGGACCCTACCGCCGGACTGATCGGGCTGGCGAGCTCTCGCCGCTAAGCTGCGCGGCCATGAGCGAGGCCCAGCAGTGGATCTGCGAGTCGTGCGGGTTCATCTACGATCCCGAGGAGGGCGATCCCGACGGCGGCGTGCCGGGCGGGACGCCGTTCGAGGAGATCCCCGACGACTGGTTCTGCCCCGTCTGCGGGGCACGCAAGAAGGACTTCTCGATCTACGAGGGCTGAACGTCCCGCTCAGGCGGCGGCTCGGAGCTCGATCTCGCCGGTGGCCGCGATGATCGCCGCGTGGACGATCTCCACGAGGCGGCGCAGCTCGCCGGCCGAGATGGCGAGCGGAGGCATGAGGATGATCACGTCGCCGAGCGGGCGGACGATGGCGCCGCGGCGGCGCGCCTCGATCGTGACCTGGTGACCCATGCGCGCGGCGAGCGGGAAGCCGCCGAGCTCGATGCCCGTCATGAGCCCGCACCGGCGCACCTCGGCCACCGCCCCGAGCCCGGCGATCGGCTCGAGCGCCTCGGCGAGCACGGTCTCGAGCACACCGACGTGCTCGAGCGTGCGCTCCTCCTCGAAGACGTCCAGCGTGGCCAGCGCCGCGGCGCAGGCGAGCGGGTTTCCGGTGTAGGTGTGCCCGTGGAAGAAGGTCCGCAGCTCCGCGAACTCGCCGAGGAAGCCTTCGTAGATCCGCTCGGTCGTGAGCGTGGCGGCGAGCGGTAGGTAGCCGCCCGTGAGGCCCTTGGCGAGGCACAGGAAGTCGGGCGCCACGTCCTCGTGCTCGCAGGCGAACATTCGGCCCGTGCGCCCGAATCCGGTCGCGACCTCGTCGCAGATGAGCAGCGTGCTGTAGCGGTCGCACAGCTCGCGGACCGCGCTCAGGTAGCCGGGCGGGTGGACGAGCATCCCAGCGGCCCCCTGCACGAGCGGCTCGATCACCACGGCGGCGACCTCTTCGCCATGAACGGCGAGGATGCGCTCGAGGTCGGCGGCGTCGCCCGGCTCGGCGTGCAGGGCGTCGAAGAGCAGCGGCTGGTAGAGCGAGTGGAAGAGGTCGATCCCCCCGAGCGAGACCGAGCCCACGGTGTCGCCGTGGTAGGAATCGCGCAGGGACACGAAGCGGGTCCGTCCGCGCGCGGCGGCGTCGCCCTGCTGCCAGAACTGGAAGGCCATCTTGAGCGCGATCTCGACCGCGGTCGAGCCGGAGTCCGAGAAGAAGACCCGGCTCAGGCCGGCGGGCGCGATCTCCACGAGCCGGCGGGCGAGCTCGATCGCCGGCGGGTGAGAGAGGCCGAGCATGGTCGAATGGGCGACCCGGTCGAGCTGATCGCGCACGGCGGCGTCGAGGCGGGGGTGGCGGTGCCCGTGAACGTTGCACCACAGCGACGAGACCCCGTCGATGTAGCGGCGCCCGTCGACGTCGATCAGGTCGGTGCCCGCGGCGCGCTCGATCACCAGGGGCTGCTCGCCCACCCAGCCGCGCTGCTGGGTGAAGGGATGCCACACGTGGGCGTGATCCGCGGAGACGAGATCCACGCTTAAGACCGTAGTTATGGTGAAGGACGGAATGCCACCTCTCCCTCTGCTGGTCTTCGTGGTCGGGACGGGCTCGCTCGGCGCGGAGATCGCGGCGGTGCGGCTGCTCGCTCCCTATTTCGGGGCGTCGACCGTGGTCTGGGCCAACACGATCGGCGTCGTGCTCGTGTCGCTTTCGGTCGGCTACTGGCTCGGCGGGCGCTGGGCCGACCGCCATCCGCACATGCGCGGGCTCTGCCTGCTGGCCCTCGGGGCGGCGGTGCTGCTGGCGCTCGTGCCCTTTGCCGCCGACCCGCTGCTCGACCTCGCCGTGGCCGCGCTCGACTCGATCGCCGCGGGCGCGTTCTTCGGCTCGCTCGCCGCGGTGCTCGTGCTCGTGGCCGTGCCCATCCTCCTGCTCGGCGCGGTCTCGCCGTGGGCCGTGCGGCTCGGGGTGGGGCGCGTCGAGGACGCGGGACGGGTGGCGGGCCGGCTGTACGCACTCTCGACCGCGGGCAGCCTGTTCGGGACGCTCGCCTCCGCGCTCGTGCTGATCCCGCTCGTCGGTACGCGCCGCACGTTCCTGGTCTTCGCCCTGGCCATCGCCCTCATCGCCGTG
>Ga0136631_10000571_pt1 | contig 11518 bp, 9 predicted proteins | sample AntDrymUQ6012206_2_FD_104655 | JGI IMG/M metagenome (GOLD analysis project Ga0136631, IMG submission 104655) | Polar desert sand microbial communities from Dry Valleys, Antarctica - metaG UQ601 (22.06) | ecosystem: Environmental > Terrestrial > Soil > Desert | place: Antarctica: Dry Valley... | reverse complement strand
CGGGATCGGCTCGCGCGCGGGCTACTACGACTCCGCGGGGGCGCTGCGCGACCTCGTCCAGAACCACATGCTCCAGCTCCTGTCGCTGCTGTGCATGGAGCCGCCGGTCGCCTTCGAGGCCGATCCGGTGCGCGACGAGAAGGTCAAGGTCCTGCGGTCGATCCGCGCGCCGACGCCGATCGAGGTGCCCGGCATGGCGGTGCGGGCGCAGTACGCCCGCGGGACCGTCGCCGGCCAGGAGGTGCCCGGCTACCTCGAGGAGCCCGGCGTGCCGCCGGACTCGACGACCGAGACGTACGCCGCGCTGCGCCTGGAGGTCCACAACTGGCGCTGGGCGGGGGTGCCGATGTACCTGCGCACCGGCAAGCGCCTCGCACGCAAGGTGACGGAGATCGCGGTCACGCTCAAGCCGGTGCCGCACATGGCCTTCCAGTCGGAGCTCTCGACGGGCATCAAGCCCAACGTCCTCGTCTTGACGGTGCAGCCCAACGAGGGCGTCTCGCTCTCGATCGGGGCGAAGATCCCCGGCACGCGGATGGCGATCCGCACGGTGAACATGGAGTTCCTCTACGGCACCGCGTTTTTGTCCGAGTCGCCGGAGGCCTACGAGCGGCTCATCATCGACGCGATGCGCGGCGACGCGACGCTCTTCACGCGCAACGACGAGGTCGAGGCGCAGTGGAACATCTGCGACCCGATCCTGCAGGCGTGGTCGCAGACGCCCGGCCCGCTGCCGCACTACCCCGCCGGCTCGCAGGGCCCGACCGAGGCCGAGCGCCTGCTCCTCGGCGGCGCTCGCTGGAGGATGATCTAGAGGTGCGCTGCGGGGCGGGCGTTCAGCTCAGCGGCAAGATGTGGTGCGTGCCCCGGTGAACGGCATCACTGAGAAAGAGAGCAGCGACCGCGGGCGTCAGGACGCGGTAGTGAGGGTGCGCTGGGTCGTCTCGACCTGCATAGGATGGGGTTCGGCGCGACGGCGTACGCGAAACCGGTGTTGTGCCTCGCATGGCTGCACGACCTCCGGCTCGCCGAGACCGCCTGCACGAAACGGGTGTTGTGCGTCCCTCCAGCTCGCGGGAGGCCGGCCCTGAGCCCCACGACCGATGCCGTCTGGAGCGCCCAGGCGACCTCGCCGCCGGTCATCGAGGAGGCGTTGCGCCACCTCGTCGCAGAGTGCTACGCCCAGATCGAGCACTGCGTTCCGGCACGGACGCTGAACCTCGTCTGCATCGTGGACCGTGAGTGGAGCGGCGAGATCGCCAACCGGCTGCGCCGCGTCGGGCGCTACCACGCCTCGCGCACGGTCGTCTGCGCGGTCGAGCCGGGACGCACGACGATCGACGCGCAGGCGACGGTGTCGACGGAGGGCTCGCCCCGTGTGGGCGAGTTCGCCGTCATGCGCGAGCTCGTCGTCGTCACCGTCGGCGAGCGCCACCTGCGCGACCTCGACACGATCGTCGACCCGCTCGTCGTCACCGACCTGCGCACCGCGGTGTGGTCTCCCCACGGCCATCCCGAGGCCGTCGACGCACTGACGACCGGCCGCGCCGGCGGCGCTCCGATCGCCCAGGTCGTGCTGCTGGACGCCGTCGACGAGCCCGACCCGAGCGCCGCGGTCCAGCGCATCCGCCATCTCGCCGAGCACACCGAGATCGTCGACCTCGCGTGGCTGCGCTGCACCCCGTGGCGCGAGCGGCTGGCGTCGGCCTACGACCCCGCGCCGCGACGGCCCGAGCTCGCGACGCTCTCGAAGGTCTCGGTGCGCTACCGCGCCGACTCGACGGTGTCCGGGCTGCTGCTCGTCGGCTGGCTGTGCACGCGCCTCGGCTGGCGTCCGGCGGCGCTCACGCGACACGGCGCCCTGCTGCGCGGCCACGCGCGGGCGCGCCGCGGCGAGGTCGAGCTGCGCCTGGAGCCCGTCGAGGGGATGAGCGTCCCGGGCCTGGCCGGGATCGAGACGCGCTCTGACCTCGGCACGCTGCTGGCACTGGAGCGCGGCGAGGGCGGGCTGACCGCGCGCCGGCGCGAGCCGGCGGCGCGCGGCAGCGGCGACGGCGACGTCTACGAGCACGTGTGGACGGTCCTCGGTGCGTCGCGCGGCGAGCCGGGAATCCTCGGGGAAGGCATCCGCCATGCGCTCCTGCGCGACCCGACGTACAAGCCGGCGCTGGCGGCAGCCCGCCGCATGCTGGCATGAGGCACGTCGTCGCCAACGTCCCGCTGGCGGCGAGCCCCTTTCCCCCAATCGCCGACTACGCCTTCCTCTCGGACTGCGAGACGACGGCGCTCGTCGCGCCGACCGGCAACGTCGAGTGGATGTGCGTGCCGCGGATGGACAGCCCCAGCCTCTTCGGCGCGATGCTCGACCGCGACGCCGGGATGTTCTCGCTCGCGCCCGCGGAGGCGCGCGTACCTGCCGGCCGGCGCTACATACCGGGCACCAACATGCTGGAGACGACGTGGGGCACGAAGACCGGCTGGCTCATCGTCCGCGACGTCCTGCTCGTCGGTCCCTGGCGCCACGAACGAGAGCGCTCGCACACCCACCGCCGCTCGCCGACCGACTACGACGCCGAGCACGTCCTGCTGCGCACGCTGCGCTGCGTCAACGGGATGGTTCAGGTGCACATGGAGTGCGACCCGGTCTACGACTACGGGCGCGCGCCCGCGAGGTGGGAGTACTGCGGCGAGGCCTACGAGGAGTGCACGGCGACGTTCGAGGGCCATGACGTGAAGCTGCGGCTGCGCAGCGACCTGCGCCTGGGCATCGAGGGCTCGACCGTGCGCGCGCGCACGACGATGCACGACGGCGACCAGGCCTTCGTCGCGCTGAGCTGGAGCGACGCCGAGGGACCGAAGGCGTGGGACGACGCCTACGCGCGGCTCGTGCGCACCGCCGACTTCTGGCACGAGTGGCTCGCCCAGGGCGAGTTCCCCGACCATCCCTGGCGCCAGCACCTGCAGCGCAGCGCGCTGACGCTCAAGGGTCTCGTCTATGCGCCGACGGGCGCGATGCTCGCCGCCGCGACGACATCGCTGCCCGAGACCCCTGGCGGCGCGCGCAACTGGGACTACCGCTACTCGTGGGTGCGCGACTCGACGTTCATGCTCTGGGCGCTCTACACGCTCGGCTTCGACTGGGAGGCCGACGACTTCTTCCACTTCATCGCCGAGGTCTGCACGGGCGCCGACCTGCAGGTCATGTACGGCATCGGCGGCGAGCGCCAGCTCGACGAGGAGGTCCTCGACCACCTCGAGGGCTACGACCAGTCGCGCCCGGTGCGGATCGGCAACGCCGCCTACCTGCACCAGCAGCACGACGTCTGGGGCAGCGCCCTGGACTCCTTCTACCTGCACACGAAGTCGCGCGACGGCCTGCGCGAGACGTACTGGCCGCTGCTGTGCAAGCAGGTCGAGAAGGCGCTGACGCACTGGCGCGAGCCCGATCGCGGCGTCTGGGAGGTGCGCGGCGAGCCCAAGCACTTCACGTCGTCGAAGATCATGTGCTGGGTCGCGGCCGACCGCGGCGCGCGCCTCGCACGCCTGCGCGAGGACAGGGAGAAGACGGAGCGCTGGCAGACCGCGGCCGACGAGATCCAGGCCGACGTGCTCGCACACGGCGTCGACGAGCGCGGCGTCCTCGTCCAGCACTACGACACCACCGCGCTCGACGCCTCGCTGCTGCTCGCGCCCCTCGTGCGCTTCCTGCCGCCCGACGACGAGCGCATCGTCAACACCGTCAACGCAATCGATCGCGAGCTCACGGTCCACGGCCTCGTCCTGCGCTACAAGGTCGACGAGACCGACGACGGGCTCGGCAGGCAGGTCGAGGGGACGTTCACGATCTGCTCGTTCTGGATGGTCAGCGCGCTGAGCGAGATCGGCGAGAGCCAGCGCGCCCGCGACCTCTGTGAGCGGCTGCTGTCCTACGCGAGCCCGCTGCAGCTCTACGGCGAGGAGCTCGACCCGCTCTCCGGCCGGCACCTCGGCAACTTCCCGCAGGCGTTCACGCACCTCGCGCTCATCAACGCCGCGATGCACGTCATCCGCGCCGACCAGCGCCTGGAGTTCGAAGAGCAGCCACTCGACGCCACGCGGCGCGAGCGATGACCGACCTGCGCGTCTTCGCCGACGCCGAGGCCGTCGCGCGCCACGCCGCCGACCAGGTCGCGTGGCGGATCGCCGAGGCGCGCAAGCGCGGCCGGGAGGTCCACATCGCGCTCGCGGGCGGGCGGACGCCGCAGCGCGCGTACGAGCTGCTCGCCGGGATCGAGGGGTCGTGGAAGCACGTGCACCTGTGGCTCGGCGACGAGCGCTGCGTGCCCGACGACCATCCCGAGTCCAACGCCCGGATGGTTCGCGAGAGCCTCTACGCCCATGCCCGCGCGGAGCCGCCCTCGCTGCACGCCGTGCCATCGCCCGAGCAGCCCGAGGACGCCGCCTGGCTCTACGGTCTGACGGTCCGCGCGCAGGTGCCCGACGAGACGTTCGACATCGTGCTGCTCGGGATGGGGCCCGACGGGCACACCGCCTCGCTCTTCCCCGGCCGCCCTGTGCTGGATGTCAGGCAGGCGCCGTGCGTCGCCGTCCGCGATGCGCCGAAGCCGCCGCCGCAGCGGGTCACGCTGACGCTGCCGGTTCTGCGCCGCGCCCGCTTCACGCTCCTGCTCGTGACCGGCGCCGAGAAGGCCGATGCGCTCGCCCGGGCGCGCGCGGGGGACCGCTCGGTGCCCGTGGCGCTGCTCGGCGATGGCCTGGACGAGATCGCCTGCGACCCGGCGGCGCTCGGGGATGGCGGATCGGCAGCGTGATCGCGTCGGTGGTCGCCGCCTCGAGCGGCTCGCGAGCTCAGCCCTTGCGCGCGAACACGAGCGCTCCACGCTTGGTCACCGACAGCGGAACCTCGGTGGTCGCTGCGACCCCCTCGGCGCGCGCGGCGTCGACGCCCTTGCCGACGAGATAGTCGCGAACGTCCTGGCGGCTCGGCAGCCGCAGGAACGGGGCGTTCCAGCGCTCCACCTCGATGTCGACGAACAGCTCGCCGACCACCTCGGGCGCGAGCTCGGCATCGAACGTCAGCGCGTTCCTCGCAAGCGCATGGGCGAGCTCGGGGGAGTCGTGACGGCTGGGAACGGCGACGGCCACCAGCCCACCGGGGCGCAGCACGCGCCGCGCCTCGGCGAGCGCCCGCGCGGGGTCGCGCAGGTGGTAGAGCACATACAGCAGCGCGATCGACCCGAACGCGGCGTCGGCGAAGGGCAGCGCCGTGGCATCCGCGCGCACCGCCGGCTCGGGCGCCGCCTCGAGCATCGTCGGCGAGCTATCGACGCCGACCCACCCTCCATCCGGCAGGTGCCGCGCGAGCTCCCCCTCGCCACAGCCGACGTCCAGAACCGGCGTCAGCCGTCCCTCGACGATGCGGTGCGCCACGCGCTCGTGGACGTCTGCGACGGTCGCGTGCCGGCGCAGCACCGAGCGGGCCGTGCGGAAACGCTCGGGATCGTCGTCGTAGTCGGGCGCGACCGGCCTCGGCGAGCAATCACCATCCATCGCTCGATCATGACACCGTGTCAAATATTGCCGAGCACTGGCCCCGGAGGGCTGACAGGTTGACACGGGGGATAGCGTCAGGATGGCAAAGGCCTGTTCGGGCCGGTGGCACGAATGCTGCGGACTGGTGGGCTGCCCTTAGAACGGAAAGGGGCCTCTCGTGGCGCGCCAGCGACCGACAGCCTCCAACGTCATACAGCCGAGTCACACCACCTCGGAGCATCCCGAGCGTGACCCGTTTGCGGGGCTCACGCGTGCCGAGGCTCACGCGCTGCGCCGCAGCGAACCGCTGACACCCGGACAGTTCAAGGCGCTGCGACGTCTCGCCGAGCAAGGGATCAGTCCGCTTGGACGCGTCTGACAGCTTGAACTAGCGAAAACGACGCGCCGATCAGATCGCGGCAAGTCGATCTGGGAACGGCCTCGTCGAGCCTCACGACCGGACCCTGGCCGTCCCGCGCGCCGTGAGGGAGAGGCGTGACGCGCGGGACTGGACCGGGGCCAGCGAGCGGCAGGAGACGGGTCCGCTCGGTACTTCGCTCGCGTGGTGGACGCCACGCCGGGAGGGGGAACGTTGCGGCCCCGAGCGAAGACGGAGGCCTGCTTGTCATGACGAAGCGCACCGCCTGCTGGATCACAGGCTGCCCACAGGCGACCACATCCTGCGGGGCATGTTCAGATCCTCTTGGACGGAGATCACGGCGTCAGACGCGATTCCAGAATGGGGTCGCTCGCGCTTGACTTTGTGAGGGATCCGAGGAGACTAGGTTGTCTCGTTCGGGAGTGCCAGGGTCGGAACGGCCACGGACGCGACCGGGAAGGGGGATGTGCTGCGCCCGACCTTGCACGGTGCCTTGCCTGCGTACTCCACGTCGTACGCAGCCGCTTCGAGCACCGACCTGAATGCCACTACGGCGGGGTGTCCAGCTGATGGCTGACACCGACCGGCCATGAGCGCGTACGAGCCGGCCGCTGCCCTGGCCACGGTCAACGACGATCAGGTGATCTGGAAGATCCGCACGACCCACGCGACGCAGGCCGGCAAGGTCGCGCCGTGGGTGCTGACCGTGGCGCGCTACCGAGCGATCGACATCGCCCGCAGCAACAGGCAGCACGTCGCACACCGAGCAAGCGACCCCGGCACCGTCAAGGGCCGCATGCGCCTGGGCCTGCAGCGACTACGAGGCGACTTCGACTGTGTTGCCACCTAGCACCGAGAGCGAGCAGACGTTCGCCGACGGCGACCAAACCCTGTCGGACACCGATCAGACGGGCTCTGACAGCGACCAGACGAGCGCCGACAGCGACCAGTGGGCTGCCGACCGCGATCAGGCCGCGAGCGACCGCGACCTCGCGGCCGGTGTCGACCCGGACGCGCACGAGTTCAGCCGTGACATCCGCCAGCGCACCGCCCGCCAGCGTGGGCAGACCGCCCAGGCGCGCCTGCACGCCGCCGACAAGCGTGACGCGATCGCAGACGCCCGCGATCTCGCGGCGCTGGCGCGAGACCACGCCGCCGACGCGCACAGTCTCGCGATAGCACAACGCGATGCCGCCTACCAGCAGGAGGACGCCGCGCGCGCGCTCAACGGCGCCGATGCCATGATTCGCGCCGCCGGACAACGCAAGCGCGCCGCGCAGCGCCGCGCGCTGGTCGCCGAGCAGCGCTCGCTGGCCGCCCAAGACCGCGAGGCCGCAGCACAGGACCGCGCACAGGCAGCCCATGAGCGACTGGACGCGCTCGCAGACCGCGAGGCGCTCGCGCGCCAGCTTGCGATCGCCGAAACCGGCCCGCTGACGGGAGCACGCGCGTCTGCCGACGCAGCCCAAGCCAGCGAGCTCGCGGTCGCCGTCGCCGAGCAGAAGCGCGCCGACGCCGACGCCCTGACCGGCGTGCTGCGCCGCCGAGCAGGACTCGCGGCGCTGCAGCGAGAGCTCGACCGGGCATGTCGCACGGGCAGCGCGCTGACCGTCGTCGATGTCGACGACGGCGACCCCGTCGTCGACGACGACCAGGGTCGTCGCACCGAGGACGCGCTGGCGCACAGCGTCGCGCTGCTCTTCAATGTGCGCTCGTATGACCTGGTCATCCGCGTCAGCGGCGACGCGGTTGCCTGCGTGCTGTGCGGGGGGACGATCGCCAACGCCCGCACACGCTTCGGCGCCGTCCAGCAGACGCTCACCCAAGCGGGCGTCACGACCGCGATCGGCTACGCCGAGCTCGCCACCGACGACACGCCGACAACGCTCGTCGACCGCGCCTACGCCGATCTGATCCGCACACCCGCGACCACCGCGGTATCGAGCCCAACGCTGCCGACAACGCCATCAACGTAGACATCGACATCGAGGCCGCTCCCGCCACGCAGTTCACTCGGCGCGCGGAGCAACCCCGATTTCAGCCTGCGCTTGGCGAGCGCGCCATGACGACCGACCTGAGAAGCCGCGGCTCGCGGGATCGGCGCATGCGCGAAGAACGCGCGCTGTTTGCGCGCCTCGCGACGGGCGACGACACGCTCGCTCGTGATCTGCTGATCGAGCGGTTCCTGCCGCTGGCACGATCCGTTGCGCTACGCTACCGACGTTCGGGTGAGCCGCTTGATGATCTGCTGCAGGTTGCATCGCTGGGGCTGATCAAGGCGATCGACCGCTTCGACCTGGACCGCAAGATGCAGTTCTCCACCTACGCGGTGCCGACGATCCTCGGTGAGATCAAGCGCTACTTCCGCGACCGCACCTGGGCCGTCCACGTCCCGCGCCCCCTGCAGGAGCTCTCGCTACGCGTCGAGCGCGCCGTCGGCGACCTGGCCGAGGAGTTGAGCCGCCCGCCCTCCGTCGCGGAGATCACCGCGGCCGTCGGCGGCAGCGAGGCAAACGTCCTGGAGGCACTGCAGGCCGGCGCTGCCCACCGCGCGCTCTCCTTCGACGCGCCCGGCGGCACCGACGACGGCGTCCTCACGCTCGCCGACTCGGTGGGTATCGACGAGCACGGCTTTGATCGAGCCGAGGACCGCGCGACGCTCGCCACGCTGCTGGCGACAGCCACCTCGCGCGAGCGCGAGGTGTTGCGCCTGCGCTTTGAGCAGGACATGACGCAATCCGAGATCGGCGCGATCATCGGAGTCGGTCAGATGCAGGTCTCGCGGATCATCCGCCAGGCACTCGAGCGCATACGTCTCGCTACGGCCCTGCGTCGGCTCTCGCCGTAAGCGGCGAAGCGGTCAGAAGCCCGTAGCCCCATTCGGCTCGGGTGTGGCACTCGGCGCCTCGCGCTCGCGCGTGGCGCCGAGTGCGGCCGCGGCTAGTCGCCGATGCGCTGGTCGGCAGCCTGGAGCACGCCGGCGCGGGCCTTGTGCTCGCGCTCGTAGGCGCGAACGGACGTGGCCGTGTCCTCATCGGCCTCGCGAATGGCCGTGGCGATGTCCTCGGCGCTCTGCTCGTCGTAGCCGGACCAGGGCTCGTCTCCGGTCAGCTTGGCGATCGTGTCCGTGATCGTCGCGCGGTCCTCGTGCTTGCGCTCGTAGGCATCGATCATGCGCAGCTCGCGCTGGCTGAGGCCCTTGAGCCTCGCCGCGATGTCGGCAGCGGTCTGCTTGTCGTAGTCCTTGATCGGCAGGTCCTGCTCGGTGGCCATGGCGCCGGTGATGACACCCTCGATGGCTGCGACTCCCGGGAACTTGCGGGCTTTGTCGGCAATGCTCATGTGGTTCTCCTTGAGTGGATGGCGAAGCGCCAGCGGACGCTGGGCGTTCGTGACCTGCGGGTTCTGGTGCGACGTGCGCGGGTGATCCGACTAGGCGTTGGCGAGCTCGCGCTCGGCCGCCTTCAGGACGCTGGCGCGGTTCTTGTGGCTGCGCTCGTAGGAGCGGACCTGCCGAGCGCGCTCGTCGTCGGCCTCGGAGAGGACGGCCTGCACCTCGCCGGCGGTCAGCTCGTCATAGCCAGCCCACGGCTCGTCGCCGCGGAGAGAGGTGATACGGCCGAGGATCGTGGTCCGGTTCTGGTTCTTGCGCTCGTAGGAGTCGATCTTGGCCAGGTCGATCTGCGACAGCTCGGGCAGCTTGCCGCTGATCTCCTCGGCGGTGAGCGTGTCATAGCGCGCAATCGCCAGGTCGCCTTCGGACGCGACGGCGCCCTTGATCTGTCCCTCGGCCTGCGCGACGCCAGGCAGCTTGCGGGCCTGGCGCGAGACGCGCTTGGCGCGTGCGCCGGTGGCACGTGCCGTGTCCATCGCGACCTCGCGGGCTTGGCGCACGGCGTCGGCGGCGCCCGTCGAGGTCGCGTCGAACGAGGGGTCGCCCTTGACCTCGGCGCGAACGACCGCGTCCGCGAGCTTGGGGATCTCGCGCAGGACGCGCTGGAGCATCTGCTCCTCGTCGGCGCGGACCGATGCGGCCAGCTTGGCCGTCTGCTCGTCTCCGACGGCGCCGGCCAGGCGCTCGATCGCCGTATAGGTCGCGATCTCCAGCGCCTCCGACGCGTAGGCATCCTTGGCGTTCTTGAGCACCTTCTCCTCGCCGCCGGAGCCGCGCAGCAGGTGCAACGGCGTCTTGCCAAGTGCCAGTGCCTGCCCGACGACGCTCTGCACGGTGCCCACGGCAGCCGTCAGCGGATTGCCGCCGTGTCCCAGCTCGCACAGACGCTCACCAACGCGAGCAGCGTGGTCCCGCGTCTGGCCAAGATGCTGCTCCAAGGCCGTGCGATAGGTGCCGCGGGGCGTCATGGCGATCTGCGACTGCAACACGCGCACCAGCGCGTGCTCGCTGGCCTGGGCCTCACCGAGATACTGCACGATCTTCTTCTGAGAAGCGTTCATCCGGACGTCCAATCGAAGTAGAGATTCCCCGGGACGGCGAGACCGGAGAGCGAAGTGAGGACGCGGCGGGAGCAAGGCCGACGCCAAGCCGTCCTTCAGGGGGTTAACCGTCGCAGCGAAAGGCAAACGCCTGTTCAAGCCTGTGTGCGCTCACCCACACATGGAGGGAGCGGGGTGCTCGGGCCAGGTCGCGCTCACACCGGCGCGCCGAACGGGGACTCGGTCAGCCATTGGGTGAGCTCCGCGGCGGGGCATGGGCGGCTGAAGAAGTAGCCCTGGGCGCTGTCGCATCCGTACTCGACGAGCATGTCCAGCGCGATCTCGTCCTCGACGCCCTCGGCGACGACGCTCATGCCGAGGTTGTGGGCGAGGTCGATGGTCGAGCGCACGATGACCGCGTCACCCGGGACGGAGGCGAGGTTCATGACGAAGGACCGGTCGATCTTGACCTGGTCGATCGGCAGCCGTTGGAGGTAGACCAGCGATGAGTGGCCCGTGCCGAAGTCGTCGATGGCCAGGCCGCCGCCCATCGCGTGCAGGAGGTCCAGGACCTCTGGCACGTCGGAATCGATCATCGCGTTCTCGGTGAGCTCGAGGATGAGCCGGCCGGGGGCGATGCCCCAGGATTCGGTGAGCTCCGCCACGGTGTTCGGGAGGTCGCTGCCCCGAATGAGGCTCCGCGCCGAGATGTTGACCGCCATCATGAGGTCCAGGCCGCCGTCGCGCCACACCCGTTGCTGGCGCAGGGCCTCGTCGAGCACCCATCTCGTCAACGGCTCGATGAGCTCGCTGCGCACCGCCTCTGGCATGAACTGCCCAGGCATCAGGAGTCCGTGGGTGGGGTGGCGCCAGCGAACCAGCGCCTCGACTCCGGTGGTCCGCCGCGTCCCCGCCAGGTCGATCTTGGGCTGGAAGTGCAGGACGAGCTCGCCGCGCGGGATGCAGTCGCGCAGCTCGCTCAGAAGGGTCAGCCGGCGCGCGGTCTCATCTTCCGGCTCGGCGACGAAGACGGCCAGACCGCTGCCTGACCGCTTGGCCTCGTGCATCGCCAGACCGGCTCGACGCAGCAGATCGGCGGTCGCGCGGCCGTGCTGCGGGAAGAACGCGATCCCGATGCTCGCCCGCACGTCGACGACGTGGCCGCTGATGAGG
>Ga0136631_10000570_pt1 | contig 11522 bp, 11 predicted proteins | sample AntDrymUQ6012206_2_FD_104655 | JGI IMG/M metagenome (GOLD analysis project Ga0136631, IMG submission 104655) | Polar desert sand microbial communities from Dry Valleys, Antarctica - metaG UQ601 (22.06) | ecosystem: Environmental > Terrestrial > Soil > Desert | place: Antarctica: Dry Valley... | reverse complement strand
TCGCTCGGGCTCGCGAGCAGGAGCGTCTCGCTCGGCTCTCCGTCCCGTCCGGCGCGCCCGATCATCTGCACGTAGCCCTCGAGCGAGTCCGGGTAGTTGACGAGGCAGACGAGGCGCACATCGGGCTTGTCGATGCCCATGCCGAACGCCGTCGTGGCGACGACCGCCTGTGTCCTTCCGGACACGAAGTCGTCCTGAACGCGCGTGCGCTCCTGGGCCTCGAGGCCCGCGTGGTAATGCTCGGCGCGGAATCCATGACCGGTGAGAACCCGCGCGAGCTCCTCGGTCGAGCGCCGCGAGCGCGCGTAGACGATCGCGGAGCCGCCGCGCAGCGCACGCAGCCGCTCGACGAGGATCGCGATGCGGTCCTCCGCGTTGGCGACCTCCTCCACGTCGTACCGGAGGTTCGGCCGCATGACGCTCGTGTGCACCACGTCGAGCGACCGACCGAGCGCCTGTCCGATGTCGCGCGCCGTCTCCGGAGTCGCCGTCGCGGTCATGCCGAGGAGCGTCGGGCCGCCCAGTGCCTCGAGCCCGCGCCGGATGAAGAGGTAGTCGGGCCGGAAGTCGTGGCCCCACATGCTCACGCAGTGCACCTCGTCGACGACGACCAGGCCGATGCCGACGTCCGCGAGGAGCTCGACAAAACGCGCTTGCCGCAAGCGCTCGGGCGCTGCGTACACGAGGCGGGTCTCGCCGGAGGACACACCCGCGAGCCGCGACGCCGTCTCCTCCGTCGAGAGCGACGAGTTGACGAAGGTCGCCGTCGCGGCGATCTCCGGCGGCAGCTTGTCCACCTGGTCCTTCATCAGCGCGATGAGCGGTGAGAGGACGAGCGTGGGCTCGGGACGGAGCATCGCGGCGAGTTGGTACGTCAGCGACTTCCCGGAGCCGGTCGGCATCAGCGCGAGCGTGTCCCGCCCGGCGATCGCGGCGCGCACGACGTCCTCCTGCCCGGGCCGGAAGGCGTCGAAGCCGAAGAAATCGTGCAGCGGTGAGGCGAGATCGGTCAGGCGGGCGAGTATAGGAACGGCCTCGGGCGTCGCCTGTGCCGACTTCGTGCCAATGTCAGCTCCAACGGATCTCGATCGCCGTTCGATCGGGATCGCGTGGCAGACGGTCCTCGAAGCGCTCGTAGTCGCCTGCCTGGTGGGTGTAGATGTGCGCGACGACTCGTAGTCCGGTGGGGTCGTCAGCGTCCCCGCCGCGATGCCCGTCCGCTCCGAGCCTTCTGCTTGCCAGAAGAGGCTCGACCCGCACTCGCCGCAGAAGGCGCGTCGTGCGCCGTGGTCGGACGCGGGGCTGTCGATCCAGCGCAGCGCATCCGTCTTGCCGATCATCAGGTCGTTGTTGCCGGTGGCGGCGAACGCGCCGGCGTGACCTCCCCAGCGTCGGCACTCGACGCAGTGGCAGAGAAGGATGTCACGCAGCGGTCCACGCACCTCGTAGGTCACCGCGCCGCAAAGGCACCGGCCCGTCGCGCGAGTCCCGGCCATGGTGGAACACTAGAATCCTTGGATGCCGCTCGTCGCCGACCACATGACGCGCAGCCTCCTGACCGTCTCCGCGGACGCGACGCTGGGCGATGCGGCCGCGGCGATGGCCGAGCGCGGCGTCGGTGCTGTCGTAGTCCTCGACGGCGAGTCGATCTCCGCAATCCTCACCGAGCGCGACGTCATGAAGGCGGTCGCGGCGGGCGAGGACGGCAGCGCTCCCGTGACCGAGTGGATGACGCGTCATCCCGACACGATCGAACCGGGTGACACGACCGATCATGCGGCGTCGCTGATGATCCACGGCGGCTTTCGCCACCTGCCTGTCGTCGAGGACCGGAAGGTCGTCGGGATCGTCTCGATCCGCGATCTGATGAAGGTCGCGCTCGACGACCGCTCGCCGCGCGGCGTCTGACGTCTCGCGAGCCGTTCGGGCGGATGAGAACCGGGCGGGAGCGCGCTACGTGCGCGCTCCCGCCCGAACCACCGCACTAGCGAACGCTGAAGCCGCCCCGCATGTCGTCCGCGTGCGGCGTGCAGACGAACGAGAACCGGCCGGTGCCGAGCTTCAGGGTCACCGTCTTCGTCCCGACGAAATCGACGCCGGTGAGCGCCCGGTTCACGCCGGGGCCGCGCATGGCGAAGTTGTGGTCGTCGGAGCGGTCCTTGAGCACGATCCGGTACGAGCCGCGTGGCAGCGTCGAGACGCGCTTGCCGGTCGCCGTCTTGAGGGAGATCGTGAATCCCGGGCCGACCGTTCCGACCAGCTGGGTCGGAGCGCCCTGTGCCGTCACCGCGAGCCCGAGCGCGGCGGTCGCCGCGACGATCGTGCTCACGACGCCGACGCCCAGTGCCTTCGCGCGGGAAGTCCAAGCAGTCATCAGTCTGTTCCTTCCTGTCGATTTTGCCGAACGCCCAGACGGTAGGCACCGCCTCTCCAGCGTTCGGCGTGCGCTCGGCCAGGAGGCGCCAACGATTTGGCAAAGAAACGGCAGGTGCGCTCGGGTCACGATCGCGACGCGGCTGGCGGTTGAACGCCGTCCCTATCCTGAATCCGTGCAGCGGCGCAGAATCCTGCTGATCGAGGACGAGGAGTCGATCTCCGAGCCGCTCGCCGCCGCGCTCGAGCGGGAAGGCTTCGACGTCCGGGTGGCGGCGACTGCAGCGGGAGGGCGCGAGCTCCATCGAAGCCATCAGTTCGATCTCGTCCTGCTCGACGTCATGCTCCCGGACGGCGACGGGAAGGAGGTTCTCCGGGACATCCGCGCGACCTCGCGCACGCCGGTGATCATGGTGACGGCGCGCGGCGAAGAGCTCGAGCGCGTTCTGGGCCTCGAGCTCGGCGCGGACGACTACGTGACCAAGCCCTTCAGCGCAGCCGAGCTCGCGGCGAGGGTGCGGGCGGTGCTTCGTCGGTCCGACGCGGCTGCGCCGGCGCCCGCTGGGGGAGTCCTCGCCGTCGGCGACGTGCGCATGGAGCTCGAGCGGCACGAGGCTTTGCAGGCTGGGACGCCGCTCGATCTCACGGTGAAGGAGTACGAGCTCTTGCGTGTGCTCGTGGAGAACGCGGGCAGGGTCGTCCGTCGCGAGCAGCTCATCACCGAGGTCTGGGACACGGCCTGGTTCGGATCGACCAAGACGGTGGACGTCCATGTGAGCGCACTGCGCCGAAAGCTCGGCGACGATGCGACGGGCCCCCGGTACATCCACACGGTGCGCGGGGTCGGCTTCCGTTTCGCATCTGGCGCCGAGCTCGAGACATGAGCTTTCGGACGCGGCTGCTCCTGGCCGCGTTCTACGTGCTGTCAGCCGTCGTGATCGCGCTCGCCGTGCCGCTCGCGCTGACCGTCGAGAGGCGTGCGAGCTCGGACTTCGAGAGCGCGGTGCTCGGAGACGCGGCGATCCTCGCCGCCCGCCTCGCAGACCTTGTTCCTGGCTCCGCTGCCGAGCCCGATTCCGAGCGACGCCGGTCAGTCCGAGAGCTCGTCGACCAGACGGTCGGCACACGTGCCGAACGCGTCGTCGTGACCGATGCGCTCGGGCGGGTCGTCGTCGACAGCGACGGTCTCGCACGGGTCGGCGTGCCGTACGCGAACAGCGCACGTCCGGAGCTCCGCGAGGCACTCTTTCGCGGCCTGATCGACACGCGGCGCCGGTTCAGCGAGAGCCTCGGCGAGGAGCTTCTCCTCGTCACGATCCCGGTGGTCGACGAGGGGCGCGTCGTCGGCGCGGTTCGCGTCTCGGCGGGAACCGCGGATATCGCCTCCGACGTACGGGAGAGCTGGCTGCGTCTGGCACTTCTGGGACTCGTCGTCGTGACGTCGGGCCTCGTGCTCGCGTGGCTCCTGGCCCGGCCGCTCGTGCGTCAGATCGACCGCCTCGGTGAGGCGGCGCTCAGGCTCGGACGCGGCGAGCAGGGAGCCCGCGCCCCGGAAGAGGGACCTGCGGAGCTGGCGGAGCTCGCCCGGTCCTTCAACGACATGGCCGCGAGCGTGACCGGGAGCCTCGAGTCCCAGCGCGAGTTCCTCGCGAATGCGTCCCACCAGCTGCGCACGCCTCTCACGGGCATTCGACTTCGGCTGGAGGCGATCGCGCACGAGGGCGGCAGCGCGGGCGCCCAGGCGGAGAAGGCCGAGGCTGAGCTCGACCGTCTGAGCACGCTCGTCGACGACCTGCTCGCCCTCGCGCAGACGTCCGAGCCCCGGCCCACGGGGCGTGCCGTCGACGTCTCCGAGCTGGCGATCGAGGCCGCCGCCCGGTGGGCGGAACGCGCCGCTGCAGCGGGTGCCCGGATCGACGTCATGCCGGGTGCGAACGCCTCGGTCTGGGCTGATCGAGACGACCTGCACCACGTGCTCGACAACCTCCTCGACAACGCGCTGCGCTACACACCGGAGGGTACGGACGTGCGTGTCGAGGTCGGAACGCGCGACGGCTGCGTGGTCGTCGCGGTCGCCGACTTGGGGCCGGGCATCCAGCCGGGAGACCGCCCACGGGTCTTCGAGCGCTTCTATCGAGGCGCGACCGGCCGAAGTGTCGGTTCGGGCACAGGCCTCGGGCTCGCGATCGTGGCCGAGCTCGCGCGGCGCTGGGGCGGCACGGCCGCGCTTGCGCCGGGAGCTGGCACGCGCATCGAGATCTCCCTGCCACAGCTACCGATTCTTGACCGACCCCTCACCGAAAGCTCGCGCGCCGCGGGCTAGCGTGGAACCCGTGCGCCGGTCCCTCCTCGTCCCGCTCGCAGCCATCGGCCTGGCGTTTCCCGCAGGCCTCGGCCTCGCGGTCTACGCGGCGTCCGGGAGCGCGCTCACGCCCACGGGCGCCACTGCGCGCGTTCCGACCGGCGAGATCGCACGGCCCAGCGTGCCGCCCGCGGCGACGATCACCGAGACGACGGTCGACGATACGACCACCCGGACGACGGCGGACGGGACGACGACCGAGGAGACGACGACGCTCGAGGACACGACCACCGTCGACGACTACGACGATTCGGGGCGGGGTCGGGGCCGCGGTCGAGGCCGCAGCGGGTCGGGTTCCGGCGACGACTAGCACGGCCGCACGCACGGCCGGCCGAGCGCGATCAGCTGGCGATGCGGTCGAGCCAGCGCTCGAGGAGCGCGCGTCCTTCTGCACGCATGCCGTCCGCACCGTCCTCGATGGCCGCGAGGAACGCCGGGGCTGCGTCGGCGCCGAGCGTGCGCTCCAGCGATGCGACGTACTCGGGTACCTCTGCCCACTCGCGCGCCATTTCCGCGGAGACCTCGAGATGAAACTGCACGCCGTACGCGCGCTCGAAGCGGAACGCCTGGTTCGCGTATGCCGGAGAGCTGGCCAGCCGCACGGCGCCGTCCGGGAGGTCGAAGGTGTCCCCGTGCCATTGCAGCGTGACGAGCTCGTGAGGAGCGTCGCCGAACACGGGGTCCGAGCGCGCCTCTCCCGTCATGCTGACGGGCAGCAGCCCGACCTCGGGCTTCGGCCCCGGGTAGACCTTCGCTCCGAGCGCTGCGGCGAGGAGCTGAACGCCCAGGCACACGCCCCAGTACGGAGTTCCTGCACGAACGGCCTCGCCGATTGCGCGCTTCTCGTCTGCGAGCCATGGCAGCGCGTCGTCGTCGTTGACCGACATCGGTCCGCCCATGGCGACGATCGCGTCGTACTCGCGCCAGTCGGGAAGCGACTCGCCCTCGTCGAGCTCGACCCGGTGCAGCTCGGCGCCGCGCTCGTTCAGTACGTCCTCGAAGACGCCGGGCGGCTCGCAAGCGATGTGCTGCAGGACGAGGGTGCGCACGGTGCGGAGTATGCCGCCACCGAGCGTGCCTCGACCTCAAGTCGTCCGTGGCGAAGACCGACTAGCTTGGGAGCATGGCGTGCCGCCTCGCATTCGTCGCCCTACTCGCGACTGCCGTGCTCGTGTCCGGCTGCGGCGGCACGGCTGCCCAGATTCCCGAGTCGGCGAGGCTTGCGCCGGCCGACGCCGTCGTATTCGCACGGATCACGACCGACGACGATTCGACCCAGTGGCAGAAGGCAGAACGCGTCCTCGAGCGGATCCCGGGTGTGCGCGACACCCTTGTGAGCGCGATCGAGCAGGAACTGTCCGACGAAGGCCTCGACTGGGAGACCGATGTGGCTCCCGCACTCGGAGACGAGGTCGTCGTCGTCGCCACCGCCAAGCTGCGCCCGATCGTCCTGCTCCAGCCCGAGAGCGAGGAGAAGCTTGCTGCGTTGCTTGCGAAGAGCGACGAGGAGACCGTCCGAGGCGACGTGGACGGATGGGTTGCACTGGCGGAGAAAGACACCGACCTTGCCGACTACCGTGCGGCGCTGGAACGAGGGACGATCGAAGGCGACGAGTCGTTCGCCGCCGGTCTCGACGCGCTCCCCGACGAGAGCATCGGTCTGGTGTGGGTCGACATGGCCGTTCTGACCGACGAGCTGAGTCCGCTACTCCAGCAGGCCACACAGGAGAGGATCGACCTCGGGATCGACTGGCTGTCCGCGTCGCTCTCCGCGGAGGACGACGGGATGCTCGTCGCGATGGGGGCGCGCACGCCCGGCCAGGGCAACACGCACTACGAGCCGGCGCTCTTCCGTCGCGTGCCCGCCGACGCGGTCGCCGCTCTGTCCTTCGGCGGAACCCAGGGTGCGCTCGACCGGATTCAGGGGCAGGTCGACGTCGACGGCCTGTCGCAGATGGTCGAAGAGGCGACCGGTGTGTCGCTCGACGGCATCGTCGACGCACTCTCCGGCGAGGGAGTGCTCTACGTGCGCCCGGGTGAGACGGTTCCCGAGGTCACGCTCGCGCTTGCGCCGCCCGATCCGGACAAGACGTGGAGCACGGTCGACCGCCTTGCCCGCAAGCTGGCTCTGGAGATGCAAGCGACCGTGACGACGAGCACCGAGAACGGTCTCGAGGTCTCCAAGCTCGTCGTCGAGGACGTGACGATTCGCTACGCGCGGCTCGACGCCGACACGATCGTGATCACAACCGGCGAGGGTGCGCTCGCGCTGCTCAGCGGTGATGAACCCAAGCTCGTCGACTCCGAGGCCTACCTGCGAGCTGCGGAGGACGTCGGGCTCGGAGATCGCACCAAGGGCTTCGTCTATGTCGACGTCGACGGGATGCTGCCTCTGATCGAGGGCCTCGCCGGCGAGAGCATTCCAGCCGAGATGCGCGACGGCTTCGAGGCCGTCGATTCGCTCGTCTTCCAGACGTCCGGCGACGGCGACACCACACGCATGACCGGCTTCGTCCGCGTGCCGTAGCGCTCCCGCGAACGCCCTCTCGTCGCACGGTGACGGGGCCGGAGACTCAGTCCCGAGCCCGCGCAGCGCTGCCCACGATCCGTGCGCCGCGGCGATTACGATTGCGGCAGCTGTTGTCGCGCGATCTTCCCTGTGGGGTAGGCGGGATCCGTGCATGGTGCTACCCTCCGAAGCGAATCCCCCCTGTCGCTTCGGTGGCAGGGTCGCGAGGCCGCTTCGGCGGCCTCTGCGCTTTCTCGGGGCGTTTCTGCCGCTAACCTCGCGTTGTCTATGCAGACGAACGTCTACGTCGACGGGTTCAACCTCTATTACGGCGCCGTCAAGGGAACGCCGCTCAAGTGGCTCGACATCAAGAGGTACTGCGAGCTTGCGTTTCCGAAAAACCGAATCCACGAGGTGCACTACTGCACCGCCATCGTGCAAGACGCCTCCTGGGATCCGCATCAGAGCTCGCGCCAACAGACCTACATCCGAGCACTCGAGGCGACCGGGGTCGAGGTTCACTACGGCTCGTTCCAATCGAATGTCGTGCGCATGCCCTTGGCCAACCCGCCTCGACGCGGTTCTCGAATGGTCGAGGTCGTAAAGACAGAGGAGAAAGGCTCCGATGTCGCCCTGGGCGCGCTTCTCGTAGCGCACGGTTACCAGGCGCGCTATGAGGCTGCCATCGTCGTCTCGAACGACTCGGATCTCGTTCTGCCCATCCGGATCGTGCGCGAGGAACTCGGGCTGCCGGTCGGGATTCTCAACCCGCACCCCAGATTCTCGGTCGAGCTCAGCAAGGTCGCCTCATTCAAGAAACCGATTCGGGGTGGCGTGCTCGCAGCTGCTCAGCTTCCGCTGGAGATCAAGGACAAGCGCGGAACCATTCAGAAGCCTTCAACCTGGTGAGCTCCCCGTGCGAGCGGACGAGCCGGCCCGCATACCGAAGATCTGGACTGCCGCTCAGTGCCCGGCGGGCTTCTCCCAGCCCTCGAGGACCGGCGCTGTGTAGTCCGTGCCGACCGTCTTCGAGCCCTCGACCCACGGGCCGAGCTCGGGCTGCGGGAACTTCGTGTGGTCGGCCTTGAGCTGGATCCCGTACGAGTTGCCGCTCGTCAGATGCTTCACGAGCACCTTGCGTGCGATCTCGTCCTCGCGGCCCTCGGGAATCGGGAAGTAGATCTTCAGGAACGCATTGCTGTAGCGGTCGAAGACCGCAGGCGTGCCGTCCTCCTCGAGGAGCGCGATGTCCTCGAGCCAGTTGAGGTCTTCGCCGGGAGTTGCGGCCATGAGGTCGACGTCGTCCAGGAGCGACATGTCCTCCTGGTACGGGAAGCGGTGCCCCGCGAGGAACTCCGCGTCGATCGACTTGATCTTCTCGGGCTCGGTGTACGCGAGGTCGTGGGAGCTCACGATTCCACCGAGTGCAGGTCGGTGACGCGCGCGGTCGGGTTCGCGATGAGCTCGTCCTCGGCCTTGATCGCGAGCAGCCGTTGCACCTCGGCCAGGATCTCGCGCTCGGTCTGCCCGACGGTGTAGGTCGTCCCCGCGAGCGGCACCTTTGCCATCGCCGAGGCCTCGACGGTGAGCGCCGCGAGATCCTCCGGCTCGAGCGAGTGCACGTTCGTCTTGCCGCACGCACGCGCGAGCATCTGCAGCTCCATGGTCATGGTCGTCAGGAAGTTGTAGACCCGAAGGGACGCGTCCTCGACGACGAGACGCTTGCGCAGCTCGGGGTCCTGGGTCGTAATACCGACGGGGCAGCGGCCCGTGTGGCAGTGGTAGCACTGCCCGGCGGGGACGCCGACCGTGCCCTCGTAGTCGGTGACGCCGGGAATCTCCTTGTTGCAGTTGAGCGCCATGAGCGCGGAGTGGCCGATCGCGACCGCCTTCGCGCCGAGCGCGATGCACTTTGCGACGTCTGCGCCGTTTCTGATACCTCCCGCGACGACGAGGTCGATCTCGTCGGCGAGCCCGACGTCTTCCAGCGCACGACGAGCCTCGGGAATCGCGGCCATCAGCGGAATGCCGGTTTCCTCGGTCGCGATGTGCGGCCCTGCCCCGGTGCCGCCCTCCGCGCCGTCGAGGTAGATGATGTCCGGCCCGCACTTGGCCGCCATGCGCACGTCGTCGTAGACGCGCGAGGCGCCGAGCTTGAGCTGGATCGGGATCCGGTAGTCGGTCGCCTCCCGGATCTCCTGCACCTTCAGCGAGAGGTCGTCGGGGCCGAGCCAGTCAGGGTGTCGCGCCGGGGAACGCTGGTCGATCCCGGCTGGGAGCGAGCGCATCTCCGCGACCTGCTCGGTCACCTTCTGACCCATCAGGTGCCCGCCGAGCCCGACCTTGCAGCCCTGCCCGATGAAGAACTCGCACGCATCGGCGAGCATCAGGTGGTGCGGGTTGAACCCGTACCGCGACTGGATGCACTGGTAGTACCACTTCGTCGAGTAGTCGCGCTCCGGCGGGATCATCCCGCCCTCGCCCGAGCACGTCGCCGTCCCGGCCATGGACGCGCCCTTCGCGAGTGCCATCTTCGCCTCGAGCGAGAGCGCGCCGAACGACATGCCCGTGATGTAGATCGGGATGTCGAGCTTCAGCGGGTTCTTCGCGAAGCGCGCGCCGAGCACCGTCGTCGTGTCGCACTTCTCGCGGTAGCCCTCGATGACGAAGCGCGTCAGCGTCCCGGGGAGGAACACGAGCTCGTCCCAGTGCGGGATCGGCTTGAAGATCGAGAAGCCGCGCATGCGGTAGCGGCCGAGCTCGGCCTTGATGTGGATGTCGTTGACGACCTCGGGCGTGAAGATGCGGCTGCGTCCGAGGACGTCCTTACTGCCAGGTGCTTCGGCCATTCGAGGCCTCCTCGCCGCTGCCGCAGGCAGCAGGCGACTTCAGGGATTTGCCCGCCCGCAGGGCGGGAGACCCTGCGGCGATTGTTCCGCGAGAGCGGAATGATCGCTCGCAGAAAGTCACAGCACCAGCTTCTTCTCGGAGGGCTCGAGGGAGTCGTAGTTGTAGAGAACCTTGCCGCAGACGAACTTCTGGAACTCGGGCGGCGAGCCGAGCCCGTAGATCCGGAACTTGCGCTCGATGAGCTCCGTGTCGGCGTCCGTCCAGTCGCCGGGCACGCAGTCGATGCCGAGCGACTTGACCTTGCCGGCCACGTAGAGCGTCCCGTCGTACATCGAGTCGCCGAGGCCGGGCCCCGCGTCGCCGCAGATGATCTGCCGGCCGCGCTGCATCATGAACCCGGTCATCGAGCCGACCGAGCCACCGATGATGATCGTGCCGCCTTTCTGGTCGATCCCGGTGCGCGCGCCGACGCGGCCCTTGACCACGAGGTCTCCGCCGCGCATCGCGGCCCCGGTCAGTGAGCCGCCGTTCCCGTCGACGACGACGACGCCGGACATCATATTCTCGCACGACGACCAGCCGACGCGGCCGGTGATGTGGATCTCCGGCCCGTCGATGAGCCCGCATGCGAAGTAGCCGAGCGAGCCCTCGAAGCGGACTCGGCAGCGCCGCAGGATCCCGACGCCGAGCGAGTGGCGGCCTTGCGGGTTCTGGACAACGACCTCGTCGACGGCTTCCTCGTAAAGCAGGCGGCGGAGCTCGAGGTTGATCGTCCGCGTCGTCAGCTCGCGCGCATCGAAGGTCGCGACGCCGTCTTCGACGAGCGCGTTCCCCGGCGCCTCGGCGATCGGCTCGGCGAGCCCGCGCGCATCGTAGGAGATCTGCCGTTCGCCTACCGCCGCCACGCCGACTCCACCTTCGGTGTCTGACACCGACTGTTAAGAACGCAACATTGATTCGCGCGAGTACAGGGATTACGGCGCACGCGCGAAGGTGCGGTGTCAGACACCGTCCTCAGCGCTGCCATACGAGAACCTCCCGCTCGTAGGGGTCGTACGTGTCGATTTCGTGGTCGACGATCTGCTGAATCGCGATCTCCTCGGATGCGAGAGCGACGAGATCGTCGGATTCGTAGAGCACGAGCGGCTTTGCGGCAAGCTCGTCTTTCGCGACGCCGAGCTCGTCCTTCGTCACGGCGATGTACGTGAAGACGCCGTCGAGCTCGTCGAGAGACTGGTGCATCGCCTCCTTGAACGTCGAGCCCTTCGACATCTCCTCCGCGAGGTAGACGGCGATGATCTCGGAGTCGCACTCGGACATGAACCGACGGCCGGCGCGCTCGAGGCGGCGGCGCCACATGAAGTAGTTCGTCAGCTGTCCGTTGTGGACGACGGCGACGTCGGAGTAGGGGTACGCCCAGTACGGATG
>Ga0136631_10000569_pt1 | contig 11524 bp, 11 predicted proteins | sample AntDrymUQ6012206_2_FD_104655 | JGI IMG/M metagenome (GOLD analysis project Ga0136631, IMG submission 104655) | Polar desert sand microbial communities from Dry Valleys, Antarctica - metaG UQ601 (22.06) | ecosystem: Environmental > Terrestrial > Soil > Desert | place: Antarctica: Dry Valley... | reverse complement strand
CGCAACATCAGCTCACGCGCAGGTTCACCGCCCCCAAACGCGATCTGCTCCGCGGCCTCTCGTCGCAGCTCCACGCTCCATAACTACGCCCCCACCGACAAAACACCTGCAAACCGACGGGGGGACCTGAACGCGTACATCTGCTGCGCCAGCTGATGGCCGGCGCGCTGACCGTCGTCGCGGTCCCGCCCGCGAGCCATGAGGCCGCGCGTGACCTTGCCAGGGCGCGTGAGCAGGTCCGCGCGGACCTGATGCGCAGCCGCCACCGGCTGTCCAAGCTGCTGCTGCGTCACGGCCGCGTCTATGACCAGAGCAGCTGGACGAAGACGCATCGTCGCTGGCTGGGCTCCCAGCGCTTTGAGCATGTCAATACCGAGCTGGCGTTTCTGGACAACCTCGCGGCGTGCGAGGGCCTGCTCGCGCGCCGCGAAGCGCTTGACGAGCGCCTCTCCCTGGTCGCGCGCGACGCGGAGTTCTGGCCGATCGTCAGCCGGCTGCGCGCGTTCAGGGGGATCGACACGCTGTCGGCGCTGGTGATCGTGCTCGAGGTCGGCGACTTCGCACGCTTCCCGCGCGCGGTGCAACTGGGCTCCTGGCTGGGGCTGGTGCCCTCGCGCCAGCAGTCCGGTGAGAGCGACACGCACGGCCCGATCACCAAGACCGGCTCCAGATACGCCAGAAGGATCCTCGTCGAGGCCGCCTGGCACTACCTGCGCCAGCCGCGCGTCGGCGTCACGCTCGCCGCGCGCCACGAAGGCCTGCCCGACCACGTCTTGCAGATCGCCTGGCGCGCGCAGCATCGACTGCACCGCGTCCACCAGCGGCTGCGCTCGCACCGCAAGCCGCCGAACGTCGTCAACGTCGCCGTCGCACGCGAGCTGTCCTGCTTCCTCTGGGCCGCAGCCACCGCCCCATAACCAGGACCTGACAGCCCTCCCGCTCGGGTGGGGAGGCGCCGGGCCCCCGCAGTCCGCCGGCACGCACGGATCTACTATGGGCAGCCGACCCAGGCCACGCCCGCTCCTAGACAAGCGCTCGCCGGCGACGAAACCAGGGACCTGGGGTGCCAACCCCCGCATATCAGACTGACCGACCGTCGAGGACGCGCCCGGCGCCTCCCCACCCGAGCACCAACCCAGCGCACCACCGTAGCGGCGACGCGCCAACTCGACGCGCACACTTGACACCACCGCCCTCCATATCAGTAGGCGCCGCGCTCGAGCGCCAGGCGCGGCATCCGCCGGTCCAGCCAGGACGGCAGCCACCAGGCGCGCTCGCCGGCGAGCTCCATGATCGCCGGGACGAGCAGGCAGCGGATGACGACGGCGTCGAGCAGGACGGCCATCGCGAGGCCGAGGCTGAACTCCTTGATCACGCGCTCGGGGCCGAGCCCGAACGAGACGAACACGACGATCATGATCGCGGCCGCGGCGGTGATCACGCGGCCGGTCGTCGCGAGGGCGTTGCGCATCGCGCGCGACGCGTCGCCGGTCCGCAGCCACTCCTCGTGGGTGCGCGACATGAGGAACATCTCGTAGTCCATGCTCAACCCGAAGACGATCGCGAACAGCATCACGGGCACGAACGACTCGACCGGCCCCGTTCCCCCCGACAGCGCGCCGGCGAGGAAGCCGTCCTGGAAGACGAGGGTCACGAAGCCCAGCGCGGCGCCGATCGACAGCAGGTTCATCACCGCCGCCTTGAGCGGCACGAAGATGCTGCGGAAGACGGCCATGAGCAGCAGGGTGCTGAGCAGGACGACCACGCCGACGAAGAGCGGCAGCTTGTCGGAGATGACCTGCGTGAAGTCCTCCTGGGACGCGGTCGCGCCCCCGACCCACACACGGACCCCGCTGTCGCGCTCGACCGCCGGTATCCGCTGGTCGCGCAGGCGGTTGAGGAGATCCGTCGTCGCCGCGTCCTGAGGCCCGGTCTTCGCGAACAGCACGATCGTCGCCACCTGGCCGTCGGGCGACAGCTGTGGCGGCGCGACGACCGCCACGTTGGGATCGCGTCCGACGGCCTGCGCGACCCGCTTGGCAGCTTCGACGTCGGCGCGCTTGGGTAACTCGACCGCCAGCAGGAACTGGCCGTTCGTGCCCGCGCCGAAGCCTTTGGCGATGAGGTCGTAGGCGATGCGGGTCGTCGTGCCCGGCGGATCCAGACCGGCATCGGAGGCGCCGAGGCGCATGTGCAGCGCAGGTACCGCAAGCGCGAGCAGGATGGCGAGCGCGACGACGATCGCGGGGATCGGCCGCCGCTGGACGAGCTCCGACCAGCGCGCCCACGCCGGGCTCTCGCCGGGCAGCTCGGTCTGCGCCTGCGCCACGAGCTCGGCGCGGTGGTGGCGACCGGGCAGCGGCAGCCGCAGGCGGTCGATCCAGTCGCCCGTCTTGCTCAGCAACGCGGGCAGCAGCGTCAGCGCGGCGCTCATCACGAGCAGGACCGCCAGCGCCGAGGCCAGCGACGCGCCCTGCATGAACGACAGGCCGAGCAGCAGCAGGCCGAGCAGCGCGATGATGACCGTCAGGCCCGCGAAGAAGACCGTCCGGCCGGCCGTGTCGATCGCCAACAGCAGGGCCTCGTCGCGCGTAAGCCCGCGCGTGTGCTCGGCGCGATAGCGCGTGACCACGATGAGCGCGTAGTCGATCCCGACGCCGAGACCGATCAACGCCGCGAGCTGGCCTGCGAAGTCCGGCGTATCGACGACGTGCGAGATGACCGGCACGAGCCCGAGCGTCGCGCCGAGAGCGAGGATCGCACTGAGCAGCGGAACGCCCGCGGCGATCAGGGAGCCGAAGGTGATCGTCAAGACGATCGCGGCGGCCAGCAGGCCGAAGAGCTCGGTCGAGGAGCCCTGATTGGCGGACTGGCGGACGACCTCGGCGCCCTGCCCGCCGTGCTCGATCTGCAGGTCCGGACCGCGGGCGCTGAACCCTGCCTTCTCCACACGCTCGAACTTCTCGACGTCGAAGTCCTCGGCACCCGATTTGTAGGTGACCATCGCCACCCTGAGGCGTCCGTCGGGAGTGAGCTGGCCGCTGCGCAGCGGATCGGTGACGCCGACGACGACCGGGTCCCTGTCGAGGCGCTCGAGCGCGGTCTGCATCCGGGTGCGCGCCGGGCCGTCGCGCAGCGTGCCCTTGCGCGCGACGAACACGAACTGATCGACGACGCCGTTGCGCGTCGGGGCGTGCTCGGTGAGCACGTCGTAGGCCTTCTGCGACTCGGTTCCCGGCAGACGGTAGTCGCTGATCTTCTGGGTTCCGAGCGTCGATCCGAGCGTCCAGGTGACGACGAGCACGACGATCCAGCCGACGAACGTCAGGAAGCGGTGCGTGGCGCACCAGCGCGCAACGCGCACGAAGACGGATGGGGATACGGATGCGGGGGGGCATGGCAGTCACAGTCAACATCACCCGCGAGCCGGAGCCGGGGAAAGTGCTCCTGGATCGGGCTGCGGCCGATCGGTAGGACTATCACACCGCGGCCGCAGAGAGGTGAAGTTACGGTTCCAGGCGGATGCTGCGTGGGACTCCGCCGCTCGTCCAGCGAGCGATCTTGCCGCGGCTGAGCCGAAGGCCTCCGATGGTGCGCAGCGGCGCGATCTCGAGCGTTCGGCGGCGACCTCGGCGGTCGAGCTTCGAGACGTAGTCGCTGACCGGCGCGCTCGGCGTCGGCCGCGCTGTCTCCTGCCAGGCGGCGGTGCCCCCGGCGGTCAGGACGAGGTGGGTGACGGTGAGCGGGTCGTCGATGCCGACCGACGGACTCGCCAGGCGGCATCCCGCGCTGTGCTGTCGGCCGCTGCGCAGGTCGACCACCGTCACCCTGATCGATCCGCTCATGTAGCGAAAGTCATGCGACTCATGCACATACGCGAGGTAACGGCCGTTGAGGCGAAACCTGGAGACGGTGTCCACCAGCCCGCTGCTGTCCACTCGCGTTCCGGACGCCAAGGCGCATGCGGCGTCCCGTCGAGCGCAGACATGCCCAGAAGCGTGTGTTGCCATCCTGATCGGCGGCCGGGCCGCGCGAGTACACGACAGCGGCAGCGCTGTGATGCACGACGGCGGAGCCTCGCGGACGCGAGCAGCGATCGGGAGCCGCCTGCGCTCTGGTCGGCAGCAGCAGCACGAAGCCGGCCAGCAGCACTCCTGAACGTCTCCCAGATCGCATTGTCGGCCCATCCTGACGTGTCGACAGATGCCGCCGTCAGCCACGAAAGTGGACGCCTGAGCCAGCGCGGCCCGATGCGCGACGGTGTGGCGGTCGCTTGGATCGCCGCCGCCGTCGCGCTCGTCCTCGCGACCGTGTCGAATTTGGGGCGCATGGAGCCCCATAGGCGACATCGACCTCGTTTCGTGCCCTGATCATTTCGACGTAGGCGCGGGCTTCGTGCAGCGTGGCGTGATCGCCGTCGTGCATGCACCACCCCGACCCGCTGGAGCGGCGCTGCGCAACGAGCCAGCGGTGGCGTAGCTCCGTGGTCAGCTTCGAGGGATTCGCGATCCGCCACCGACACTTCAGCGCGACGATCTCCTCGCCCGACAGGCACCGTGCCGGCTCGCTCATCGCGCCGGCTCGAGTTCGCGCAGGGCGAACTTGATGACGAGGCGGCGCTCCCGCTGGGTCAGCCCCGAGCCGATCATCGGCGCCGATCATGACCTGAACCCACCCGCAGCCCCAGAGCGCGGCGCGGCGTGCCCACCACTGGATCGCTCCCGTTCGTTTGCCTACTTGTTGGACGCCCGCGCTGGATGCCGATGATGCGTCTGTTGCTCGATGGTCACAATGAGATGTTCCGGGAGCGCGGCCAGGTTGGTGGTGGTCTCCACGGTCACGTCTGGTGTGGCGGCGAACTCCTCGAAGATCCGCTGCAGCCGGTCGTACTCGGCGAGATTGCGATGCGGGAGGGCGCTGGCCCGAGCCGCGATCCTTTGCCGGGTGATGTCGTCAGCGCAGATGCAGTGAACGACGAGCATCGTCGCGTTGTGGCCTGCCGTGATGTCGGCCAGCTTTGTGCGCAGCCATGCGAAGGCCAGACAGGTGTCGACGATGACGCTGGTGTCGTTGGCAAGTTGCCGTGAGGCGAGCGAGAAGACGAGGTCGTACGCCAGGCGCCCCTGTTCGAGCTCATCTTCGATCGAGCTGTGGCGTACGAGTTCGAGGAGGTCGTCTTTGTCGACGACCGGAACGTGGAGGTGGCGAGCGATCAGATCGGCGCAGGTGGACTTGCCCGTTCCGGGCAGGCCGGCCATTGCGATCAGAAGGGGCCGACAGCGGTCGGGGGGTGCGGTCATGGGCAACGCAGTTGATCGCCGAGCATCGCGGCGCGACGGTAGCAAGCGGTCACCTGGGGTCCTCGGCCGATGTCGGCGGTGCTGAGGGCGTGCGCGATACGTCGTGTGGCGGTCGCGTCCGCTCGGCGGTGGGCGGCGGCGTAGAGGCGGCAGACCTGCCAGATGGCCAGGCAGAGGGTCTGTTTGGCGCAGCGGTCGCCCGCGATCTGTTCGAACTGCGAGCGCAGTGGCGCTCGCAGGTCGGGTCGGGTTGGAAAGAGGAAGAGTTCGGCGCCGGCGAGGTCCCAGAGCCGAGGTGCGAAGAACGAGGAAGCGAAGTCACACGCCCGGACGGCGACGTGGCCGCATCGGTGGTCGATGATCAGGTTCGATCGGCTGAGGTCGCGGTGGACGAGGCGGTGGCCGCCGGATTGGTCGATCGGCACCTCTCGGAACCGTCGCAGGATGTTCGCGGCGGCGGTGTGGCCGTGGCTGGCCAGCAGGTCGGCGTATCGAGTCAGCTCGGCGCTGGCGTGCTTCTGCCAGCACTCGATGTCAACGCCCTCGTTGGTCAGGCCGACGGGGCGCTCCAAGGAGTGCAGCGCGTCGATGAGGCGGCTGATGTCCGAACTCAATTCTGGCGTGCGTACGTCGGGAAGATCGGCGAGGGGGGTGCCGGGCAGTGTGGTGGTGAGTATGTACAGCGTGTCGGGCGGGCCGACGCGCCACAGGCCGAGCAGACGTGGAGTGAGACCCTGCGCTTGAGGGCACGACCGCGCAACCAGCGCGAGCACTCGGGCCTCATGCAGGAGATTGCGTTGGCGCTTGGCCGACGTGGCGGACTTCAGCACGCCTGGAGGCGCCGAGAGTTCGTTTGGCTCGGTGATCGTGAGAACGCCGCTACCCGCACGTCGGCTTTGGAGTGCCGGGGAGCCCGAGGCAGTCGTGTCGTGGTGAAGCCGGCGAAGCCAGGCTGGCGGATCGTCGGATGGCTCAAGGTCGGCGTAGGGGTCCGATCTCCTATCGCCTTGCTCGTGCTGTAACCGTTCACGGATCACGCCGCCGGAACCTCGAGGGCCTGACGGAGCTGCGTCCAGGTGTGCTCGTCGCGCGCGCAGATCCAGCCGGTGTACAGGGGTTGTTGGAGGTCGCCGAGATCGAGTGTCGCGCCACTCGCGCTGCGCAGTATGAGGCCGTGTGCCTCGGCGATGATCGCGGCGGCGGCGATGTCCCAGGCGTAGAACGGGTGACTGATGCGGGCGGGCGCGATCGCTGCGTCAGCGCGTCCGTCGAGTATGGAGACGATCTTCTCGACGGCGTGTGCGACCGGTGTGGGCTGCAGGTGAACGGCTTTGAGACGAGCGACCAATTCCGGAGTGGCTTGGATTGCCGAAGCGCTGAGCGCTACCACGCCGCCGTTGTTGGCGACCACATGAGTGGTCTTGGTGTGCGCCGAGTCGTATGTCGCTCGGCGCCCAGGCTGGTAGACGAGTCCGAGCTTCGGCTTCCCGCGCTCGCAGATCGCCAGCGAGCAGTGCCAGGCGTCGGTCTGCTCGATCAGGCTGCGGGTGCCGTCGATCGGATCCAGGACGGCGACGAGGTCTGAACCGGGCGTCGCCTTCGCTGGGTCCAATCGTCCCATCTCCTCAGACAGGACCGGTAGCCCGGGGGCCAGTCGAGCCAGCGCCGCCCGAAGCTCGATATCAGCGAAGTTCCACATCGGTGACGAGCTCGCCGCTTGGCCGGGTCCAGACAATGGCCGGCGTGGACGTCGGCGCGGCGCGATCGACGATCTCGATCAGTGCCCGCGTGATGCGGTCCCAGCATGCCGTGACGTCAGCGAGGGTCACGTCCACCTGCGCCATTGCCGATCCGGAGTTGGTCGTTGCCGCGATACCGCTGCTCGCCGGCGAGCAGCTCGATCGGGCTTGCCAGATCACCGTCGTGGAGCTCGTCGATGGCCCGAAACGCCCACGAGATCACCACGCGCGCCCGCGCCAGGCACGCGGGCGCGGCAGGCAGGCGCGTCTGCGCGCAGTGGTAGGTCAGGCCGTCCATCAGGAGCGCCGCGCCAGCGGCCGCGGGCACGCTAACGGTCTGTCGTGCCAGGGTGGCGTGCGGCCCGTCATCGAGCCACGTTCCGCCGTTGTTGATCCGTCCCAGCGTCGGGAGCAGGTGCGATCCGGGAAGTACCGCGGTGCCGTTGCCGAGGTCATGTTCGGGCGGCACGTTGATGTAGACGATCACCGAAAGCAGGCTGCGCGACCAGTGCAGGATGTCGCGGTGCAAACGCCCAGCCTTACCCATAGCCGCGTTGACCGTGATGTGGTCGTGGCGGTTGGTCACGAGCGCAACGCTGGGACCCAGGACGCTCTGCAATGGCGCCAGCAGCTCGTCGCTGCGAAGGAGCCGATTCGCGCTGACCAGGCGCACATGAGCCGCCTCGGTGCGCCAGTATTATACGTCCTCGTGGCCGCGGCGTCACATGCCTGGGGAACAGCCGCCGCGAACTCGTCGAGCACCTCGGTACAACGGTCTTGGTCGATCAGACCCGGGAGGTACAGATAGCCCTCGCGGCGAAGAAGTCATGCAGGTTCGCGGTGATCGAGGATGGTGGATCAATCACGCGTTGACCTCTTGCAGAATCTCGAATCTGTTCGGGTCGGCGCCCTGCAGCGCCTGCCAGCCACGCTCGGTGCCGAAGTCGATCACCGGCACGTCGCCGAGGCTCTGGACCCCGACGAGATTCTTCGCGGCGAGACGGTTGACCAGGTAACGCTCGATGCTCGCGCCGACGGGCGCGTCCGCCACCGACCGCACCACGCGGTCGCGGCTGAACAGATACACACCGACGTTGGCCATCAGTGGAGTCGGATGATCCGGAGGCGCGCCGGGCGACGGCTGCATACGGACGAGCCGGTCGTGCTCGATGACAACCTCACCGCGATTCGGAGCTTCCGGGTACTCCGAGCACAGCAGCGTCATCGCTCGCGGCGCCATCGGCCAGTACGCCAGGAGGCCCCCGAGCTCGCAGCCGATAATCGTGTCGCTGTTGAGGCAGAGCACTCGATCGGTCGTTGCAAAGCCGAGCCCACAGCTGACCGCTGCCACGGTGCCGTCTGACCCTGAGGGCACGATCGACACTGGCGTACCGTCGATCCAGCGAGGCAACGCGGCAGCCACGCGATCGCCGTGCTGGCCGGTCAGAATCATGATCTCGACCGGAGGACGTGACGCACGTATGGCCAGCCACCGTGCCTGCAGCGTCACAGCCGGCATCCCGCCCACGGACAGCAATGCTTTGGGCGTGTCCGGGTCGATTGCGCGCGCCCGCGTCCCTTCGCCACCTGCGAGGAGCATCGCCGTCCAGCGCACGCGATCAGCTTGACCTTCATCGCCACGACGCGACACGGAGCACCGGACCTAGCTGGATTTTGCGCATCACGAGCCGGTGCGATACCTGATTCCGCTTGTGCGGCGCTGAGCAACGAGCCAGCGGTGGCGCAGCTCCGTGGTGAGCATCCAAGGATTCGCGATCCGCCACCGCCCGTCAGCAGACTCCAACAGCCCATGCTCGATCTTGCGCCAGCCCTCAGGCATCGGTGCGCTGCTCGTCGGCGAGGGCATGCAGTTCGCATCCGCCGGCGAGGGCGCTGTCGTGGAGCACGTGCACGGCGCGCGTGAGCGCGTTGCGCTGGGCGTGCTGATGCGGGCTCAGCTTGGGTCTGGCAGACCAGCGTGCGAGCTGGCGGTTCGCGGCGAATCGCAGCGCCGCGATGTCCTCGCCTGCCAGCCACCGCTGCGGCTGATCGCTCACGACGCCAGCGCCCGCAGTCCGAACTCGACGTCGCGCAGATCGCGGCGGCGTGTCTGGGGCGCCACGAGCCTGCCGACGATCCGCTCGCGACCGTCGCGTGGATCGCCGACCATGAGCACGATCGGCTCGATGCGCTCGGCGGCCTGCCGCGCGGCCGCGCCACGCCGGCGCACAAGCTCGGCCAGCTCGGCGCGCAGCACGGGATGCACGCGATCCTCAAAGCGCGCGATCACCGTTCGGCGCTCGCGGGGCGCCAGGCCGAGCCGGTCGTCGCGACCGAACGTGACGCGCACATGTCCGCAGATCAGCGAGCCGTCGCGGTATGCCTGCCCCAGGTAGTGGCGCGGCCCGTCGATCATCGGCATCGCCTCTTCACGGCGGACCGACCGTCCACAAGGACTCGAGCGTTGCCTGACCGCGCTGCGTGACCGGGGCCCTGCCAGGCGCCGAGTAGCCGCGGCCGCCGCGCCCGAGCTGCTCGTACATCATGCGACGACCGTGAAGCACGGCGACGGACAACCGCCAGCCCGATCTTTGGACATGTCTTGGACGCGGCGGACATCTTCGGGCCCGTGGCCTGGTAGCGCGAGGATCCTCATCGAGCATTCGCGCTCCGTATCGGGCACCGCATGGACCTGGACGCAGACACCCGGGCTCGTGATGCGTGGTTGATGGTGAGCGTGGCGGGTGACATTTCTCGTACTCGTCCGATGCGGCCACTTTCCACCAGCGCCCGGGAGCGGGACAATGCCGCTGCCGGTCACCGCATTGCCGTCTGCGGCAATGCCTCGCCGGCTGACCCAGGAGGCGCCCGCATGCGATACATCAGCCGCCCCAGACGCGCAGAGCTGCAGCGCGACGCGCACGCGATTCGTCAGCGCGGCCAGCTCGCCGGTCGCGGCGTCCAGCAGATCGCGGGCGACATCCAGCACGAGCTGGGTGAGCTGCGGCCGCTCGAGGCCTGGCGCTTGGCCTACGGATGGACTCGCCCCCAGGTGATCGCTGCGGTCGCGGCGCTGTATGAAAACGAAGGTCTCGCCGCGCCGCCCGTCAACAGCGCGATGCTCTGCCGCTGGGAGCACGGCGCGAGGACACCGATCGCCGAGTACCGCGACGCGCTGGCGCGGCTGTACCGCGTCTCACCGGTCGAGCTCGGGCTCGCGCAGCGCAACGGCGATCGGCTCGGTGGAGCCGTCGGAGACGATTGGTACGGTCGCTATCAGACCGTGACGATGCCTGGCGATGGTGATACTGCCGCGGCCGTCCTGGCTGCCATCCGCGAGTCCATTCAACTCGCGCTCGACGTCGAAGGCCCAGCCGGCGGTCGCCGGACGCGCGAGCACCTCGACCATGCCATCGAGTACTACGCGCTCAACTACGCGCGCTTCCCACCTCCGATGCTCGCCGGCGAGGTGCACCGCTGCCGCGCACTGGTCACCGCGATGCTCGAACAGCCGCAAGCCGACGTCGAGCGCCGCGAGCTGCGCCGCCACGCCGGCTGGCTGTCGGCGCTGATCGGCAACCTCGCCTTTCACCGGGCAGACCACATCCCCGCGCTGATTCATCTCGGCACCGCCGCGCGGCTGGCGACCGACGTCGGCGAGCCTCGCCTCACGAGCTGGTCACTCGGGGCCCAGAGCATGGTCACCCACGCCCAGGGCCGCCACGCCGAGGCGCTCGACCTCGCCCAGCAGGGCACCGCGCACGCCACCAGCCCACTTCAACGAGCACAGCTGCTCAGCTGGGCGCAGCTGCCCGCCATCGCGCAGGTCGGGACAACCACCGAGGTCAACCGGACAGCGACCGCCGCACAACGCGAGTTCGACGCCGACCCCGACGGCGAGCAGCCAGGCCGCTTCGGCTTTGACAGCGCCGAGCTCGAACTGCACCTCGCCGAGACCTGCGTGACGCTCAACGACAACCGGCAAGCCGCCACGCATGCCCGCCGCTCGCTGACGCACACCACGGCCGGCCGCCCAGGCTGGGCCGCAGCAACACTCGTCCTCGCCGCCAGCGAGGCCGGCAGCGGGCGCCCAGACCAAGCCGCCGAGCTCGCCCTCGACGTCCTGGACACCGTCCCGCTACCAGCGCTCCGCGACACCTCACGCCGACGACTGCGGCGCCTCGACCAAACCCTCGCGTCCTACGGCACTCCACCCCAGCCCGTCATCGAACTGCACGGCCGCATCCAGGCGCTACCGCCACCCGACGCCCCGCCAGCCGGCCCGAGCAGCTAACCCGGATCGTGCAGGAAGCCGCTTGATGTGACTCGCGGCGGCGCGCGCGGTGTGAGATGGCCGTACGAGTGATTGTCGGCGACCCGGGTGCGGGCTTTGGTGGGCGCTGTGGTGTCGGCGGGCGTCGCGATGGGCGCCGAGGCGGTGTGCGCGGGCAGCGGTTCGTTGCGCTGGGCGTGAAGGGCACTCGG
>Ga0136631_10000568_pt1 | contig 11537 bp, 12 predicted proteins | sample AntDrymUQ6012206_2_FD_104655 | JGI IMG/M metagenome (GOLD analysis project Ga0136631, IMG submission 104655) | Polar desert sand microbial communities from Dry Valleys, Antarctica - metaG UQ601 (22.06) | ecosystem: Environmental > Terrestrial > Soil > Desert | place: Antarctica: Dry Valley... | reverse complement strand
TCGTCAAGCCCTTCTCCCCCGCCGAGCTCGTCGCACGCGTCGACGCGGTGCTGCGCCGCAACGATCCCGGCGACGACGAGCCCGAGCCACCGCTGCTGCTCGACGGCCTCGAGATCGACCTCGCCGGCCGGCGCGTGCTCGTGGACGGCGAGGAGGTGGTGCTGACGCAGCGCGAGTTCGACCTGCTGGCGTTCCTCGCGCGCCATCCCGGGCAGGTCTTCACGCGCGACCAGCTCATGGAGCAGGTGTGGCGGTTCTCGTTTTACTCCGACACGTCGACCGTGACGGTTCACATCCGGCGCCTGCGCGCGAAGATCGAGCCCGAGCCCGCCCAGCCGCGCTTCATCGAGACGGTCTGGGGCGTCGGCTACCGCTTCCGGCCATGACCAGGAGCGCGCTCATGCGCGGCGCGGCGCTGGCGATCGGCTGCGCGCTGCTCGTCTCAGCCGCCGTGCTGGCGGTCTACGACGCGGAAGGCGCGCTGCTGACCTTCGCGATCCTCGCCCCGGTCGGCCTGGCCACCGTCGCCGCCACGCGCCTCGTGCTCGTGCGCCGTGCCGGGCTGGGCGGGCTGCGCCGCCAGGCGCTCCTCATCGCCGCGCTCGCGTTCGCGCCGCTCGCCGTGGCTGTCGTGCTGTTCCTCGAGCTCATGTTCGTCTCCGAGCACGACGCGCTGCTGACCGTCATCGCCGGCGCGTACAGCGCGGTGCTCGGGCTGTGGGCGGTGCGCCTGCTCTCAGCGCACATGCTTGCCGACGTCGAGGAGCTGCGCCGCGGACTGGCGGCCGTGGGCCGCGGCGAGCGTGCGATCAGCCTGCGCACCGGCGGCGAGGACGAGCTCGCCCAGGTCGCGATCGAAATCGAGTCGATGACGACCCGTCTGGCGGAGGCCGAGCAGCATCGCGAAACCGCGGAGGCCGCGCGCCGCTCGCTCATCGCCGCTGTCTCGCACGACCTGCGCACCCCCGTGACCGCGCTGCGGCTGCTGGCCGAGGCGGTGGACGACGAGATCGGCGACCCGGATACACGGCGCGAGTACGTGCGCCGGCTCGGCGTCCACGTCCGCGCGCTCGGGGCCCTCATCGACGACCTGTTCGAGCTGACGCGGATCGAGGCCGGGGAGGTCGCGTGGACGATGCGCCAGGTCGACATCGACGAGCTCGTTGAGGAGACCATCGCCGCCATGCTGCCGGCCGCCCACGCCGATGGCGTGGACGTGCGCGCAGAGATCGACCCGCAGCTCCTCCCCGCACGGGCCAACCCAGAGCGCATCCAGCGCGTGCTGTTCAACCTCATCCAGAACGCGATCCGCCACACCCCGGCCGACGGCAGCGTGACGGTGCGCGCGGCGAGTACCGCAGAACACGTCGAGATCGAGGTCGCTGACACGGGCGAGGGCATCGCCGCGCAGGACCGCGAGCGCGTGTTCGAGCCGTTCGCGCAGGGCGCCGGCCGCGCGGCCCGCACCGATGGCAGCGCGGGACTCGGGCTCGCCATCTCGCGCGCCATCGTCGAGGCGCACGGGGGGCGCATCTGGATCGAGGGGGACGACGGCGATCCCGGCGCCAGCGTGCGCTTCAGCCTGCCGCGCGCGGCGCCCGAACCGGTCGCCGTATGAACGTCGCCACACGTCCGCCGCCGACCGGCGTGCGCCGCGCCGCCATGGCCGAAAACCCCAATACCGCCGGGGCACGCGCTACCGTACCCGCGGATTCCTACACGAACCGGGAGTACTCATGACAAAGCAGGAGCTCGCACAGCAGGTGGCCTCGGACACCGGCCTCAGTGGTGCCGATGCCAAGCAGGCAGTCGACGCCACCTTTGACGCGATCGCCGGCGAACTGGCCAATGGCGGCGAGGTTGCCGTCGCGGGATTCGGCAAGTTCAGCGTGAGCGCGCGCTCGGCGCGTGAGGGCCGTAATCCGGCCACCGGCGACACGATCCAGATCGCGGCCAGCAACGCCGCCAAGTTCTCCGCCGCATCCGCGCTGAAGAAGTCACTCAACTAGCGGCCCCTGCGCTCGTGCCGCGCCGGGGAGGCGTGGCCGGGCAATCGAACGTTTTACGGAGCGGTCACATGCGGTGGCCGCTCTCGGCCTAGCGTCGCAGCACTGTTCTCTGCTCTTCGAGGAGGAAATCTGTGCTGCAGCCATCCAAGCGGCGGACCGCCGCGGCGGGCGCGGTCGTCGCGCTCGCCTTCGTTGCGACCGCCACGGCCGGTGTAACGTCCGACGACGGACCCACCACGACGGTCAGCCCGTACGTCATCCCAGCCGCGAAGGGCGTGACGACGACGTCGCTGCTGACCGTCGGTGACGAACCGGCCTCCAACGGCTACAAGATGGTCGGGATCCCCGACGGCCTGGGCGCGTTCAAGCGCAACGGCGAGCGCTTTACCGTCTTCCTCAACCACGAGCTACGGACGACGCAGGGCATCGTCCGGCGCCACGGGCAGAAGGGCGCGTTCGTGTCCAAGCTGCGCATCGATGCCGACACCCTCGAAGTGAGGCGCGGCTCTGACCTCATCGACCCCGGGATCCGGTACTGGGACTACGTCACCCAGACCTACAGCGCCACCGCGTCGGCGGGCGGACCGAACCCGCGTAGTGCCGGCGACATCTTCCCCGCCCAGTCCAACGAGTTCGCACGGTTCTGCTCGGGCGCGCTCACCGCTCCTGGCCAGCTGTTCAACGAGAGGAGCGGCCGCGGCTACGACGGGCAGATCTACTTCGCCAACGAGGAGAACGGTGACGAGGGCCGAGTGTTCGGCGTGACGAAGGGCGGCACCGCGCAGCAGCTTCCGCGGCTGGGGCTGTTCTCGTGGGAGAACACGCTGGCGGCGGACAACAGGAGCGACACGACGCTCGTGATGGGTCAGGAGGATGCCGCCACCGGGCAGCTGTGGGCGTACGTCGGGCGCAAGTCCAAGAAGGGCAACGCGTTCCGCCGGGCGGGCCTGACGAACGGCGTCGGCAACGTCATCAGCGTCGTCGACGGGCTCAGCAAGGCCAACGCGGCGCACGTCGACACGGACGCCGAGTTCCGCGCCGCCTACGGCAAGGGCAAGCTGGCACAGGTCGAGCTGGCGCAGGTCGACTGGGACCAGTCCGGCGCGCGCCAGAACGCGGAGGCGGCGGCCGACGGCCTGACGCTCAACCGCATCGAGGACGGGGCGTGGAATCCGCGTAAGGGCCACCGCAACGACTTCTACTTCCTGACCACCGAGGGCCAGACGGGCGCCCCGTCGCCGACGGGCCTCACCGGACGCGACGGTGGCGGCCTGTGGAAGCTCTCGTTCGAGGATCGCGAGCACCCGGAGGACGGCGCGACGCTCGAGCTGCTCCTCGACGGCTCAGAGTCGCCGTTCCTCAACAAGCCCGACAACATGACGATCGACAAGCGCGGCAACCTCCTGATCCAGGAGGACCCGGGCAAGAACGTGTCGGTGGCGCGGATCGTCGCGTACGACATCGACACCGGCCGGGTCGGAGTCGTGGCCAGGTTCGACCCCGACCTGTTCGCACCCGCGACGCCGGGCGGTGAGGCCGCCAAGATCACGGTCGACGAGGAGTCCAGCGGGATCATCCCGGCCGATCAGCAGCTCGGGAAGGGCTACTTCCTGTTCGACGCGCAGATCCATCCGGCGAAGCCCGACGGGTCCTACAACGACGGGACGAAGCCCACCGAGGAGGAGGTCGAGAAGGGCCAGCTCCTCGTCCTGAGGGTCAAGAACTTCGAGAGGGTCTACACGCCGTAGATCATCCGAAGACGGCAGGAAGCACGCAAACGCGGGGCGTCAGAGATGGCGCCCCGCTGCGTGCTGCTAGCGCAACTCCTTGCGGATCACGAGCTTCAGCCCCGACCACGTTTCGTCGATCGCGCAGACCTTGACGTCGACGAGCCCGCGCGGCAGTGCGACCTCGCGGACGACGTCCTCGGTCATGTCGGTGACGACCTTCGACGCGCGCTTGGGCCACGCGACCCACAGCATTCCCGCCGGCGCAAGCCTGGCGTGCAGTCCCGGCAGCCGCCGCTCGAGCTCGCGGCGCTCGCGCACGAAGAGGAGGGCGAGATCAAGATCGCCGGCCGGCGGCGCGAGCAGGCGGACCCCGTCGGGCAGCTCGCCGAGCAGCGGCGAGAAGCCGTCGGGCGCGCTCGCGTAATGCACGCGCATCGCGGGCTTGAAGCCGAGCTTGCGCACGAGCGGGGTGCCGGAGTAGCCCGCGCTCGCGCTCACGCTCACGCGGCCTCCCGCGCCAGCTCGGCGATGATCTTCGACAGCTGGCCGCCCTGCCACGCCAGCGGCGGCTGACCCTCCTCCTCGAGGGCGAGCCGCCCGTGGGGCAGCAGCTCGGCGTACGCCTCCGCGAGCGCGAGCGGGTGGCCGGGATCGGCCTCGTCGCGGCTGCCGACGACGACCGCCGGGCATTCGACCTGCTCGAGCGCGTGCAGGTCTTCGAATGGGCGCGACCGGGGCACCACGCGTAGGGCGTCGGCGACCGCATCGAGGTGCTCGTGGCGGGCGAGGCGCTGACGCATGACCGTCGCGACCGTCGCTCGCCACGCCTCCGGGAGGCGGTCCAGCTGCGAGGCGGACACGAAGCCCTCGATCCCGTCGGCGCGCAGCGCGGCGGCGAGGGCGTCCCAGCGCGCGAGCCGTCCGTCGCCTTCGATCTCGACCGGGTCGTAACCGGGCGTGATGAGCACGGCGCCCGCGACGCGCTCGGGCAGCTCGAGCGCGAGGCGCACGATCGTGTGTGCGCCCATCGAGGCGCCGGCGAAGACGGCCCGCTCGATCCGAAGCTCGTCGAGCACCGCGACGAGGTCGGCCACCAGCTGGTCGTAGCCGTAGGCCTCGGGCGAAGGGGCGGGCGTCGAGGCACCGTGGCCGCGGGCGTCGCAGGCGACGACGCGGTGCCCCGCCCGCGCAAGCGCACGCGAGCCCATGATGACGTAGCGGCGCGAGGCCGTCAGGCCGTGCAGCAGGACGACCGGATCGCCAGTGCCGTCGGCCGAGACCGCGAGCTTCACCCCGCGCGCGCTGATGGTCCGTTCGGGCACCTGGCCTACCCTATGAGGCGTGACCGTCATCGACGTCAACGAAGAGGACTTCCAGACGGAGGTCATCGAGCGCTCGGCCGAGGTACCCGTCGTCGTCGACTTCTGGGCCGAGTGGTGCGCCCCCTGCCGCCAGCTCGGGCCCGCGCTCGAGAAGGCCGCGAAGGAGCGCGAGGGCAAGGTCGTGCTGGCGAAGATCGACACCGACGCCAACCCCGACATCTCCCAGCAGTTCGACGTGCAGGGCATCCCCGCCGTCAAGGCGTTCATCGAGGGGGAGGTCGTGGCGGAGTTCGTCGGCGCGCAGGCACCGGCGCAGGTCGAGGAGTTCTTCGACGCGCTCGTCCCCTCGGAGTCCCAGCAGCTGCTCGAGGCCGGCGACGAGGAATCGCTTCGCAAGGCGGTCGAGCTCGATCCGAAGAACGTCGACGCCGCGTTCGCCCTCGCGCAACTGCTCTACCGCGACGGTGACACCGAGGGCGCGCTGGAGCTCGTGCGCAATGCCCCCGGCAACTTCCGCGCCGATGGCCTCGCGGCGCGCATCGAGCTCGAGGCCACCGACGATCCGGCCATTCGGGCTGCCTTCGAGACGCTCGACGAGGGCGAGCTCGAGGATGGCCTCGGGGAGCTCCTCGCCGCGATGGAGGCAGGCGGCAGCCACGCTGACCGCATCCGTCGCGTCATCGTCGCGATCCTCGACGAGCTCGGCGTCGAGCACCCGCTGGCGCGCGATACGCGCCGGCGCATGGCCGCCGCCCTGTACTAGGGCGCGCTGGAGCGCTACCCGGCTCGGGCCGAGCCCTACCCGGATTGACGTTCGCGCGCCGCTGCCGCGTGCTGGCGCACGAGGCGGGCCGACTCCTCGGGGCGTTCGAGGTAGAACAGATGCCCGACGCCGTCGAAGAGCTCGAGGCGCGCGTCCGGGATGAGCGAGGCGATCAGGTCGCCGTTGGTCGCCTCGAGCATGCGGTCGGCGGTGCCGTGGATGACGAGCGTGGGCACGCTGATCGCGCGCAGGCGCGCGTAGACGTCGTGGCCGTTGACCGCGGCGTACTGCGACATGAGCAGCTGGAGCTCTGCCGGATGCTGGCGCGCGGCCTCGCTGAACGCGGCGTAGTTCGCGGGATCCGCGGCGAACTCGGGTGAGACGACGATCTCGTAGCCCGTGCGCAGCATCCAATCCTTGTCGCCGGAGAACACCGCCGCCGTCAGCTCTTGGACGACCTCCTGCGATGTCGCCTTCGCCTGCGTGCCGCCCGGCGACGTGCCGCCGAGCGTCAGCGTTATGACCCGCGCGGGTGCCCGTAATGCGAGCTCCTGGGCGACCATGCAACCCATCGAGATACCGAGCACGTGCGCGCGATCGACCTCGAGCGCGTCGAGCAACCCGAGCGTGTCGCCCGCGAGGTCGGCGATCGTGAAGTCCTCGCTGCCCGCCGTGCTCTGACCGGCGCCGCGATTGTCGAAGGGAATCAGCTCGAAGTCGCCCTCGAGCTGCGAGAGGAACGGCTCGCCCCAGTGCATGCTGTGGCCACCGAGGCCGTGGATGAGCAGCAGCGGCTCGCCGCTGCCGCGGCGCTCGTAGTACAGCTCGCTTCCCGCGACAGACAGCTTCGGCACGCAGCGAAAGGCTACAACGGCAACGCGAGCTGGTCCGCGGCAGCTTCCGGGACCTGGCCGTCCGCCGAGTCGTGGTGAAACGACGCCACGCGGACCCCCAGCAGCCGCACCGGCCGCGCCGGCGCGTACTCGCGCAGAAGCTCGATCGACACCCCACGCACGGTCGCCGGGTCGTTCGTCGCCATCGGGATCGTGTGCGCGCGCGTGACGGTCGTGAAGTCGTCGAGGCGGACCTTGATCGCGATCGTGCGACCGCGGCGCTCCTGGACGGCAAGCCGCTCGCACAGCTCGTCGGCCAGTTCTCCCAGGCGATGCTCGAGCTGCGCTGCGTCGCCGATGTCGACGTCGAACGTCGTCTCGCGCGACTCCGAGACCGCGATACGTCTGGGGGTCAGCACGGCCGACCCCTCGAAGTGGGCGCGGCGGCGCAGCTCCGGCCCATGGTTGGAGCCGAACTCGGCGACGAGGGCGTCCTCCGGCGCCTGTGCGAGCGCGCCGAGGGTCGTAATGCCCAGCCGCGCCAGGCGGGTCGCCGTCTTCGGCCCGATGCCGGGCACGAGTCCCGGCGGGTGGCCGGCGAAGCGCGCGTACGCCTCAGCGCGCGTCAGGCAGACGAAGCCGCGCGGCTTCTCGGCATCCGATGCGACCTTTGCGACGAGCCGGTTCGGCCCGATCCCGATCGAGCACTCCAGGCCCGTCGCGTCGCGGATCGCCGCAACGAGCCGGCGCATCGAGGCCCGCGGCGCCACGAGCCCGTCGAGGTCGAGGTACGCCTCGTCGAGCCCCACGACCTCGACGCGGTGCACCGCAGCGCGAACGATCTCCATGACGGCCGCCGACGCTTCGCGGTACGCGCTGAAGTCCGGCGCGATCAGCACCGCTTCGGGACACAGGCGCCGCGCCCGCGCCGTAGGCATCGCCGAGCCGATGCCGAACCGGCGCGCCTCGTAAGACGCCGTCGTGACGACGGCGCGCGGACCGTTGCCCGACACGATCACCGGCAGCCCGCGCAGTTCGGGCCGGCGCAGGAGCTCGACGCTGGCGTAGAACGCGTCGATATCGAGGTGCGCGATCGGGGCCATGGCCACTACAGCTTGACTGGCGCACCGGAAGTGACCCGCGCGAACGTACGGGCGTGGCGGATCGTGGCGCTCGAGCACGCACTGCGGGCGGTCGAGGCGATACCGGCGATCGAGCGGATCGTCGTGGTTCTCGGCGCGACCTGCTGCGAGAGATCGGCGCCTCCGCCGTCGAGTGCGGCCACCTCGCCTCCGCCGCCGACGTCGACACGCCCGAAGCGCTCGACGAGCTGCGCGGGCCATAGCCTGCGCGCGTGCCTCCGCGCGTCGCGATCGCCACCTGCGCCGAGCTTCCCGAGCCCGACGCCGATAGCCGGCTCCTGCTCGACGCCCTGCGCGAGCGCGGCTTGGGTCCGGCGATGGCCGTCTGGAGCGAGGAGCCGGCCGACGGTTGGGACGCCTTCGACGCGGTCGTCGTGCGGGCGACGTGGGACTACCCGGCGGCGCCGGAGCGCTTCCTGCGCTGGGCGCGCGCGATCGGGGATCGGCTGCACAACCCGCCGGACGTCATCGCGTGGAACATCGACAAGCGCTACCTGTTCGATCTCGAGCGGGCGGGCCTCCCCGTCGTGGCCGGCGCGCTGCTCGAGCCCCGCGCCGAGGTGGCGTTTCCCGGCGGGAAGTTCGTCGTCAAGCCGGCGATCTCCGGTGGCGCGAAGGACACGGCGGTGTACGACGGTGCGCGGCACGCGGACGCCCGCGCCCACGTCGGGGCCCTGCACGGCGCGGGTCGCGCGGTGCTCGTGCAGCCCTACCTCGCGCAGGTGGAGTCCGAGGCCGAGACGGCGATCATCTTCATCGACGGCGAGGTCTCGCACAGCATGCGCAAGGAGCCGCTGCTCGCGCTCGACCAAGCCGAGGTTGCCGGCCTCTACCGCCAGGAGACGATGAGTCGCCGCGACGCCGAGCCGGACATCCTTGCGCTCGCGCGCCGGGCGCTGGATGACGTCACCCAGCGCTTCGGCAGGCTGCTGTACGCGCGCGTCGACGTGCTGCGCGACGACGCCGGGGCGCCGGTGATCCTCGAGGTGGAGCTCGTCGAGCCCTCGTTGTTTCTGGATTACGCTCCGACTTGCGCGAGCGTGCTCGCGGACGCGATCGTGCATCGCCTACCGTGACGTGTCGCACTTGAGCCGCCACGGGTTGTCATCGTCCCCCTCGGGGGGAAGAATCGAGCGCAATGCCCACAGGGACCCGCCTCTCCGCGCTCGACGCCTCCTTCCTGCACCTCGAGAAGGCGGGCACGCGCATGCACGTCGCCTCCGTGACGATCTTCGACGAGCCGACGCCGGCCTACGACGAGCTGCGCGAACACGTCGAATCGCGCCTGCATCTCGTGCCGCGCTTCCGCCAGCGCCTGGCCGAGGTCCCGCTTGACCAGGGCCGACCGGTGTGGGTCGACGACCCGCACTTCAACCTGCGCTACCACCTGCGCCACGCCGGGCTGCCGTCTCCCGGCAGCGACGAGCAGCTGAAGAACCTCGCGGGGCGGCTCTTCGCGCAGAGCCTCGACAAGACCAAGCCGCTCTGGGAGATGTGGCTCGTCACGAATCTGTCCAACGACGGCTTCGCGCTCATCGCCAAGAGCCACCAGTCGCTCGTCGACGGCGTCTCGGCCGTCGACATCACGACGGTGCTCTTCGACACCGAGCCCGATGCCCCGCGCGAGACCGGGCGGCGGCGCAAGTGGGTGGCGCGACCGCTGCCGTCCAAGGCGCAACTGCTCTCCGACGCGCTCCTCGAGCGTGCGACGCGCCCCGCCGAGCTCGAACGCAGCGCGCGCGCGCTCGTGCGCACGCCACGGCGGTTCCTGCGCGACGCGCGCGACGGTCTTCAGGCCATGGGGGCGCTCGGGTTCGCCGGCCTGAGGCCGGCCCCGCCGACGCCGCTGAACGTGAAGGTCGGCCCGCACCGCCGCTACACGTGGGTCGACGCGAAGCTCGCCGAACTGCACGCGATCAAGAGCTCCCTCGGCGGAACCGTGAACGACGCGGTGCTCACGAGCGTCTCGGGCGCGCTCGGTCGCTTCCTGCGCATGCGCGGCGTCGACACCGACGGGCTCCTGCTTCGGGCGCTCGTCCCGATCTCCATCCGCGCGGACTCCGACCAGGGCGCGCTCGGCAACCGCGTCGCGCCGCGCTGGGTATCGCTGCCCGTCGGCATCGAGGATCCGGCGGCCCAGTACGCGCACATCCGCGAAGAGACCGCTGAGCTGTGGAACGGACACCCAGGGATCGCGGCCCGCACCCTGACCGAGCTGGCCGACTTCGCGGCGCCGACCATCATGAGCCAGGCGGCGCGGCTCCAGCAGAGCCAGCGGGCCTTCAACCTCGTGATCACCAACATCCCCGGCCCGCAGTTCCCGCTGTACCTCATGGGTCGTCGCCTGCAGGCCCTGTACCCGGTCGTGCCGCTCACCGGGAACCACGCGCTCGGGATCGCCGTGTTGAGCTACAACGGGCAGCTCGGCTTCGGCCTGGTTGCCGACTACGACGCGCTTTCAGATCTCGATGAGCTCGCGGTAGCGCTGCGCGAGTCAATCGACGCGCTCGTGGCCGGCGCGAGCGACTACGGCAGGCGCGCGCGGCGCCGGCGCAAGGTCCAGGACTCGTCGAGCCCGCCGACGGCGGGAGGGGCGGGATCGGGCTGACGCGCGCGCGCCCCGCCATCGCCGTCGCCGGCGTCGTGCTCCTCACGGGCCTGGGCGTCCTCGGGGCGATCGCGTACCTCAACTCGCGCGACGACGCCACGGTGTCGACGTCTGAGGGACCGGGCGAGGTGCGGCGCGCGGGCGAGGGTCCCGTCACGGTCAAGCCCGGCAACGTCGTGCTGCTGTACGCCGACCGCGAGCTGGCCGCGCCGCTGCGGGCGCTCCAGCGCGAGCTCGCCGGACCCCCCTCCGAACAGCTCTCCGCGGCCGGGCAGGCGGTCGTCGTGCAACGACTGCCCGACGTGGCCGCGCCGATCGTGGCGCTCAGCGCCCGCCATCGTCTCCAGGCCTCCCGGCCCGACGCGGCGCAGCTGCGCGAGTTCGTCGAGTACTGGCTGGGAAGAGAGAGCCGATGACATCGAGTCATCGCTCGCCGGCCGCCGCGGCGGCCCTCAGAAGGAGCTGCTCGCGATGAGCGGCACCCTGCGGATCGCCTTGTCGCAGATGAACGCGACGCTCGGCGATATCGCCGGCAACGCGCGCCGGATCGCCGACGCCATCGCCCGCGCGCACGAGGCCGGCGCGCAGCTCGTCTGCTTTCCTGAGCTCGCGCTCACCGGCTATCCGCCCGAGGACCTGCTGCTCAAGGAGCACTTCCTCGCCGACGCGCGGGCGGCGCTCGAGGAGCTCGCCGGAGACGTCGAAGGCATCGTCGCCCTCGTCGGCTATCCCGAGCGCGCGGAGGACGTCTACAACTCCGCCGCCGTGCTCGCCGACGGCGCGGTGCGGGCGACCTACCGCAAGATGCACCTGCCCAACTACGGCGTGTTCGACGAGCTGCGCTACTTCCAATCCGGCCCCGGTGGCGCGACGATCGAGATCGATGGCGTGACCGTGGGGCTCACAGTCTGCGAGGACATCTGGCAGCCGGGACCGCCGCTGTCCGAGGAGGCCCTCGCGGGCGCGCGGCTCATCGTCAACCTCTCGGCCTCGCCCTATCACGCCGGCAAGGGGGTGGAGCGCGAGCGGATGATCGCCCAGCGCGCGAAGGACAACCTCGCCGTCGTCGCCTTCTGCGCGCTCGTCGGCGGCCAGGACGAGCTCGTCTTCGACGGGCACTCGCACGTCGT
>Ga0136631_10000567_pt1 | contig 11539 bp, 11 predicted proteins | sample AntDrymUQ6012206_2_FD_104655 | JGI IMG/M metagenome (GOLD analysis project Ga0136631, IMG submission 104655) | Polar desert sand microbial communities from Dry Valleys, Antarctica - metaG UQ601 (22.06) | ecosystem: Environmental > Terrestrial > Soil > Desert | place: Antarctica: Dry Valley... | reverse complement strand
GCGATCAGCTTGGGCACGTAGTCCTGGGTTTCCACCGCGAGAAGGCGGGTGCTGGCCAGACGAAAGAAGGCGTGGTCGCTGGTGATCTCCCGGGCATCGATAGCCGTTTCCAGATCGTCGGAAACCGAATCGGCTTCGAGCTGCGCCTCCTCCTCAGCCGCCACCATGGAGTCGGTCACTTCCGTCTGGATCAGAGTATCGGCCTCGACCTGCGGGTCGGTTGCCACGTCCCACTGGAGCTTGCCCAGGCTGCGCGAAACCTTGCCGGCACCGGCGTTGTACGCCGCCGCGGCCAGATAGAGCGAGCCGAACCGGTTACGGAGATGTCGAAGGTGGCGGGCTGCTGCGTCGGTGGCCTTCACCGGATCGCGCCGCTCGTCGACCCAGGTATCCACCCGAAGTCCGTAACCCTTGCCCGTCTCCTTCATGAACTGCCACATGCCGACGGCGTGAGCCCGGCTGACTGCGTCGTTGGAGTAGCCGCTCTCGATCAGTGCCAGATATCCGAGGTCGCCGGGCAGTCCCTCCTGCTCAAAGCGGGTGCGGATCATCGCTTCATAGCGGGCGCCGCGGCTCAGGAAGACGGCCATCCCGGTGCGGGAGACGCCCTGGAAGTACTTCAGGTAGTACTGAACCCGCGGGTGGGAGGCAAAGGTGCGGACGTCGATATCCCAGCTGATCTCGTCGGCGCCGAACTCCGGCACCACTCTCGAATCAGGCTCCGCATCGGTAAGGTCATTGAGCGCCGCATCCGCGGCTGCATCATGGCCGATCGACGGACCATCGACAGTCATGAGGAGCGGGTCCGGAGCCGGAGCAGTAGCGGTGAAATTCGGGGCAGGTAGAATGGAGGGCGCGCACCCGGCGAGGGCCAGGAGATTGGTCCAGAGAATAAGACGCTTCATGCCTGCCAGGAATTAGAAGTCGGAAAAGAATTATTAACGATTAGAGCGCTCGTTTGCACAAAATGGGCCGTACGGTGCAAAACGCGACGGCGCTTTGTGAGATAAGCACTTACACAGTGGGGCTCTCGGAGAGGTGCCATCCGGGCTCCGGCAAAAAACGTTCGCCCCGCGCAGAACGCCGCGTTAGCGGGGGGCTATGGGCTATGGGCTGTGGGCTGTGGGCTATGCTTTATGGGCTATGGGCTTCACACGAGGCTTCTTCAGGGCACGGTTCAAGCCGGCAAGCATGCCCTGAACTCGGAGAACCTGAGCCGACAGGCTCTCGAATGGCGAGGCAGACAAGAATCCGACATCGTGCGAGAGGAGAAGATGGTACTCCAGCTCGGTGGCCGAGCCTAAGCTGATCCGCACAAAGCGACTGAATTCCGCATCACCTCGGCGGCCGCATCCCTCGTAATGTTTGCGGGGATGGAAGCGGCGGAGCGACGTAACTGGGACGTCAGACCGTAGGCTTCGGACTTCGGAAAGGTCGCCGTCTCGCGGTACACCTCGCAGGCCACTTTATGGGCGACCTGCCAAACCTCTAGCTTCCTAAAGTCACCCACAGTCAAACTCTCCTGACGCTTAGGTCAGGACAAAAGAACATGACTTCCGGATACAATCCGGGATCTTTTCCCCGAGCTCTGTGCCTATTTCCTTCGTCCCATAGCCCATAGCCCATAGCCTATAGCCTAAAGCTTTCAATACACCGCTAAGCTCGGCTCCGGTCCCTGCGCGAGCAACATCGCCAGCCGCCGGAGTCCCTCCTCCAGCCGGTCCCGGCTCAGGGTAGCCCCCAGGCAAACCCGCACGGCGTGAGGCGCGCTGTCGCGGCCGATCATGAACTCCTCCGATGGGGTGACCATGACACCGCGCGCGCGCGCCTGCGCCACGAACGTCTCGGTGCGCCACGGCTCGGGCAGCGGCAGCCAACGGTGAAAGCTCACCGGTCCGGGACTCAGCCACGGTGCCAGGATCTCTTCCGCGAGCGCATGTCGCGCCGCCGTCTCGCTCCGCTTCCAGGCAACCATTTCGTCTGCCTCGCCGCTCTCGATCCAGCCGGTCACCAATTCGGCCAGAATGGGTGATGTCAGCCAGGTGCTGGCGCGAATCGTGGCTGCTATCCGCTCCACCCGATGGGCGGGAGCGACCACATAGCCGAGCCTGAGGCCGGGCGCCAGGCTCTTCGAGGTCCCGCTGATGTAATAGGTCTGGGCCGGCGCCAGCTGGGCCAAAGGGGGTAGGGGGTCAGTCGGCAGGAATCCGTTGACGTCGTCCTCGACCAACGCAACATCGTGGGCGGCTGCGATGGCGGCGATCTCCCGCCGGCGGGCCAGCGGCATCGTTCGCCCGGTGGGGTTTTGAAGATTGGTCATGCAGAAGAGAGCCCGCGGGGAGCCGGTGCGGCAGGCGGCCTCGAAGGCGTCGGGCTTGAGCCCATCCTCGTCGAGCGGCAGGCCGCGCAGCTGCAGATGAAGCAGACCGGCGAGCGACTTGATGCCCGCATAGGTCACTTCCTCAGTGAGGACCAGGTCGCCCGGCCGCGTGATGGCGGCGAGCACGACCGCGGCAGCATGCTGTGCACCACTGGTGATCACCACCCGGTCGGCATCGGTCTCCAGTCCGCTGCGCGCCACCCAGTTGGCTCCCGCAGCCCGGTGGCGCGCCATTCCTGCTGCGGGTTGGTAGAAGTCCACCAGGCGGTCGAGATCGGGCCGGCGTGACAACGCCTCGAGCGAGCGTCTCAGGGTCGGCTCCCTGGGATCACGGACCAGACGCCCCTTGCTCAGATCGAGGAGGGCAGGGTCGTCGCCCTCGTCGTTGGCGCCCTCGTGCAAGCCCGACTCCCGGCGCCGAACGAACGTCCCCCTTCCCACTTCTCCGCTGAGGAGCCCTCGCTGCTCGGCCACCGCGTATGCCCGGCTGACGGTCCCGATTGCCACACCGAGGTGGTTGGCAAGCTGGCGCTGCGTTGGAAGCCGGGTTCCTGGCGGGAGGATGCCGGCGTCGATGTCCCGGTCGAGGGCTTCAACCAATGCCTGATACTTGGGCTCAGCGTTTGGATCGAGGGTGGGCGACCAGATTGTCATAGTATCAATCTGGCATTTGACATACATTGTGTCAACATTGATATTGGCTCAATCGTTCGACCGCACCAATTCGTCGGGAGCTCTCGTGACCACCGTACCCTGCCCGCGCCGGGCCACCAACGATCAGCCAACTGCCACGCGAGAGGCGGGGGTTCAAGAGCATTCCGCCCAGGTTCCGGGAGCCGGAAGCATGGCCAGTGCCCGGCTCGCTCCGGTGGTGTGGCTCTGCCTTTGTGCCATCTGGGGCTCGACCTGGCTGGCCATCAAGCTCGGTCTGCGTGATCTCCCTCCGCTCACCTTCGCGGGCCTGCGCTTCGCCGCTGCCGCCCTGGTACTGTTTTTCATTGCGGCCCTCCGCGGGTTTCGCCTGCCCACCACCGCGCGCGACTGGCGCTTGCTGGCCTATACCGGGCTGATGACTATCACGCTCAACTATGCCCTGGTCTTCTGGGGAGAGCAGTACATATCCTCGGGACTGGCCGCCGTGCTGAGCGCCACCGTGCCGTTGTTCGGGCTTCCTCTCGCCCACCGCTACCTGGCCAGCGAACCGCTTACCCGGCGCAAGGTAGCCGGCGTGCTGTTGGGCGTGGTCGGTGTCGCCGTTGTGTGTTCCGGGCAATTGGGCGTAGGGGGTCCTCTCGCGTTCTGGGCCAGCCTGGGAATCATTTTGGCCGCGCTGGTCACCGCCCACGCCGGGGTACTGATCAAGGCCGGTGGCACTCACCTGGAGCCTTCCGTCCTGGCAGGCGTCCAGATGGCTGGGGGCTGCATCCCGTTGCTGGTGGGAGGTGTGCTTCTCGAGGGGAACCCATTCCACTTCAACTGGACCCCGCTGGCATGGGCCGCGCTCGCATACCTGACCATCCTGGGATCGGTGGTTGCCTTTCTCATGTACTACTGGTTGATCCGGCACACCGAGGTCACCTGGGTACTGATGATTCCGCTTGTCACCCCACTGGTGGCGGTGGCCTTCGGGGTCCTGTTTGCGGGCGAGGTGGTGGGGTGGCACACCGCTCTCGGCGGTGTCGCCATCATTGCAGGGGTGGCGCTGGCGGTACTGAGGGTGGGTAGGCCTTCGTGACCTTGCCTTAGCCCTGCCGAGCAACAAAAAACGCCAGAAAATGGCGTTTTTTGAGCGTTTTCTGGTTGCTTTGGATGCTTTTCGTGCCTTTAGCCACGGTTATTCATCGCGCTGCTTCTTATAAAGCCAGTATTCGGGGCCAGCCAGATTCTCGGGCCAATCGTCCTGGTAAAGCTCTCCTTGCCAGGCCTGTGAATCGCTCGCCGTTTCGCTCTCCGGCGGGTCCCACGGGAGGTCTCCCTCCGACTCCCATGGCCGCCCGTTATGATCGCCCATACGAGCTCCCTAGGTTGCGGTTCGGCGCCGCACCATGCGGCACCATACCCCGGCTTGCTATGCCTGGACCCTGGGATTGCGGGCCCCTGCCGTATGGTCGCAAGTCGCGGGCCCTGCCCTCACTTCCACCCTGTTTCGGGGCTTCCGTCCCTTAACCGGCCGGGCTACAATTACCGCTCCTTAGTACTTCGGGACGTAGCGCAGTCCGGTAGCGCACTGCAATGGGGTTGCAGGGGTCGCGGGTTCAAATCCCGCCGTCCCGACTCGGCAAGCCACCGCTCGGCTGGCTCGCGTCGGTCCAAACTCAAGACATCCTCGGAGGCAATTTGCGGTCCCTCCTCCTCCTTACTTCGGTCGGCCTTCTGGCCTGCGGTGGGTCAGCAGATCGTGAAGACAGCCGCGTCCCGGCAGGCTTCAGCGCTTCACTCGGCGTGGATACCGCCGCGATGACGAAGACGCCTTCCGGACTGCGCTATCAGGACATCACTGCCGGCGAAGGGACACCAGCCACCGCGGAGCGCACGGTGTCGGTCCACTACACCGGATGGCTGCCGAACGGGGAAAAGTTCGACAGCAGCCGGGATCGCAATCAGCCCTTCAGCTTTACGCTGGGGGCCGGTCAGGTGATCGCCGGATGGGATGAGGGTGTTGCCGGCATGAAGGTCGGTGGCCGCCGCAAGCTCGTCATTCCGGCAGACCTGGGGTATGGGACCGCAGGGGCCCCGCCGGACATCCCGCCGGGCGCCACTCTCGTTTTCGATGTAGAGCTGCTCGACGTTCGCTGATTCCGTCCTCATACTCAGTTGAATTAGGGCGCCTGGATCGTGACGGCGTACAGAAGGCGCCCGGCTTGCCGGGCGCCATTGTCATTCCGGAACTACAGGTACCAGGACGGGCCGACGCAGTACGATCACTATCCCTGGGCGCGACTCGGGTCCGGCCTCGACCTCGGCTGGAGCACTCACGACCTCCCACTGGCCGGGCAGCAGGAACTCCCCAATCAGGACCTGTACCGGAGAGCGCGTGGGCCGGCCGACCCGGAGGAAGAATTCTCCGGTGGAGTTGGTAAAGACCACGTCGCTGCCGACCTCCACTGCGGCACCCTCGACGGGCTGTCCCTGGTCGTCGCGTACGGTGCCCCGGATGACATACCGCGCCATCCGCCCGCCGACCTGTTGGGGCTGTGCCCCGCCAAAGGAGCCCATGTACAGGAAGGTGCTTCCCGACGCGGAGTAGTCCACCGACCCGTCGGGCTGCACGTACGTCCCCACGCTGGTCGAATACTTCCCGAGCTGCAGTCTCGCCGTCAGGTTCAGCGCGCTCCTGAAGGGGTTAAACGGCTTCAAGGGCTGGTGCACCACCTGGTAGTCGGCTACAAACTCGCCGATCGGCGTCATGAGGCTTGCGCCGACGAGCACGGTGGGGTGGCCGTCGCGAATCGAGATTTGCTGGCTGAGACCGATGCGAGATGACAAGCGCCAGCGCAGATTGGCGAGAGGCGTGGTAACGACGGGCAGTCCTTCGGGCCTGCTCTGCAGCACGAACACCTCGGCGTCGAGCCACTGGGCCAGCGTCCGCCCGACGGCGAAATAGGAGCTCAGGTTGCTGACGCCTTCAGACTTCGAGTCGTAGAGTCCCGCGGTCAGCCTGGTGTCGTGCCAGACGCCCCCGGCGAACACGGTATTTCCGGTAGCGCGGATAGGCGGCTTACTGTCGGCGGAGTCCTGTACGTAATTTTGCCGGCTTACCCCGATGGAAAATTGCGGGCTGACCTCGTAGGTGAGCATGATATTCTCGCGGTCTACCTCAGTCTGGTTCGGCGTGGCTACGGCGGCGCGGCGGAAGCGGTCGGGGTTCCAGGCGTAGGAAGCCTTCAGCCCGAGCGCACCCCGGCGCAGCACCACGCTGGACGCGGCGTACCGGCGTCCCGAGCCAATACCGGCGACGAGCGCTGTGGTGAGATCCGGGGTGGGTTGCCACTGCACGCCGGGCAACACCGTCTGCTGGTCGGCAAACAGAGTCGTTGCGCTGAGCCGGACGTTGGGGGCGAGTCGATGCTGCACGAAGAGGGCGCCCATCGGTTCTTCGATACTGCCAGCCTGAAACGAAGGCGCGCCCAGGCCCGACGAGCTGGCGCCACCGAAGGCGAGGTAGGAGGAACGTTCGTTCCCACCGGAAAAGCTGATCCCTTGCACCAGCAGATTGAATCCCGGGGTGAAGACATCGGTGGGCAACCGCATGACCAGGGCATCGTTCCCGATGCGCAAGGTGTCCTTATTGACGGCCTTACGGAGAAAGGCTCCGACCCGGAACCCGTCGATATAGCCCAGGCCGATCCAGCCGTCCACACTCGAGCGCCAGAAGTTGGCCGTCGCGCCATAACCGCCGTTGAGCGACGAGCCTCCACCCTGTACCTCCACCACCGTCTGGGCCTGAGCCTCGACCGGGAGACAGAGGAGGGCGCCGGTCACCACGCCGAGCGTCGTCAGACGAGCAACGAGGCACACCTAGGGTCTCGCCACGCCTGCGGTGGTATCGGTGGCCACTGACTTCCGGGTTGCGGTCATGGCGGTGTCGATGCTGAAGCGGGCGAAGCGCACCGTCAGGCGGCTCGGCGACCCCTTACCATCCCATGACACCTCGGTCCAGCGGCGCTTTCCGGGAAACAGGGGGAAGCCGCCGCTCGGTCCACTGGTAGTATGCCCGTCCGTGACACTCACCTGGAGCACACGTCCCAGGTGCGGTCCCAGGTTCTCCAGCTGGACCCTGGCCTTCTTCGATCCGGAATCGTATTCGAGGCGCCGGATGGCAACCTCATCCTTTTTCAGCGGCTTCTTCTGATTCAGGTAGACCACGTGGGGCAGAAGAAGCCTCACGTTGAGGCCGTTCTCGGTGCGCGTCCCGGTCATGGCGCTCAGGATATTGAACCACGCCGGCAGGCTGTCACCGGTGGCCTCATAGAAGACCCGGTAAGAGCCGCGGGGCGGGATCCGGAAGCTCATCGCCGACAGCTTGACATGGACCCGCGAGGTGTCGAGTACCTGGTCCACGACTTCTCCCTGCTCGGTGACCCGGAACCCACGGACCTCCAGGACGACCGTCAGCGGAAACAGTGAGCCATTGTGCAGCTGAAAGCTGGAGCGAGCCCGCTCCTGATATTCCGCAATCGGAGGGCTGACTGATTGACCCGCGAGCGGACCGGCGACGGCGAGCCAGCACACCCCAAGGGTGAGCACTCGCCGAGCTGAGCAAAGCCAGGCTGCGACGACCGTGACAGTCCTGTTCGGGTGCATAGGGCCTTTAGCTGATCGCCGGCAGCTTGGGGGTGAAGGCTCCCGCCGGCGTACTCATCACATCACTACTACTGCGTCACTGCGCGAATGTTCAAGAGGCCGGCGTAGGTGCCCGCTGCGAGAGGCGGGAATCCCACCAGGTCCAGTTGCAGATCGAGATTATCGGTCCGGGTCGCGTTCTTGTTCCCGACATTGACCGCAAAGAGTTGCAGGCTGCCTCCGGCCGATCCTACCCCACCGACGGCGTTCTGGGTGATGGGCGTGTAGGTCGTTGGAAGCCCCGTCGTCATCCTGCCCAGCAGGCGGCTGGACGGGATTTGGGTCGTGCCTCCCACCATGGCCTGGGCGGGAAGCGAGAAGTAGGCCACAAGGTGGACCGTGTTGGTCTGACTGGGACTCACGTTCCAGGCGGTCTGAATAACGACCGGTGAAGGGAAATTGGTGACGGCGTTGTCGGCGACCCCCACAATGGTCTGGACGCCGCCGGACTGGACCACCACGGTAAGTGTGCTGACCGCTGCGGCCGCCAGGGAAATGATCTGCGTCTGGGCTGAAAGCTCCGACGCCCTGAGCGCGAGGAACACGCTCAGGGCGAGGAGGTTGAGTCCGGGAATTCGCATGAAATGCTTCTCAGCCGACGTCCGAAGACCTACTGGACGATCGCCTGGAGGTTGAGCGTACCGGTGTAGGCACCCGCCATCGTGGTGGTGCCAGTCAGGTCCAGCCGCAGGTCGAGCTGGTCGGTGCGGGACCCGTAGGAAGACGCCGCGATACTCTGGTTGAACAGCTGCAGGGTTCCACCGGCCACGCCAACGGTTCCCACCGGAGCACCGGTGAACGGCGCGTAGGCGGTCGCATTCACCCGGCCTTCAACCTTGGACGACGGGATGAAGTCTGTCCCGTTCGCCAGCGCCTGGGCGGGGGTACCGAACCAGCCAACCAACCGCACAGAAGACCCTGCACTCAGGTTCCAGGCGGTGGTCAGGCTCACCGGAGTGAAGACGTTGGCGTTCGAGCCGTCGGCAATACTCGCCAGGGTGGACACCGACGCAGCAGGGGTCACCGTCAGCGTGGCGGCTTTAGTGGCAGTGAGGGCCACCGTGGCCAGGTTCGACGTCATGCCTACCTGGGCTCGGGCAGTATTAGCCCCGATCAGAAGTAATGCAGTAGCGCCCACCAGGGCATTCTTCAATCGGGAATGCATGCGTGCGACTCCGGTCTAAGGTTTGAGCCAGCTTACCTATGACGACCCTCGATCTTCCGACTTCCATGTATTACAAGAGCCATGCCCAGCTTTCGAACGCCTGGGAGCGTATAGAACTCATACAGCCTAGATCCCGCAACCGTTACCCGGCACCAGTTGATTGCATCTGTCTGCTCCAGAAGGGCTGCAAGTGTCTCAGTCCGGGGCTGGAAAACCCAACGTATCCAACGGATTGGTATGAGGTTATAATGAAATAGTCTAGCCATCTAACCAAGCTGCTAGCTCAATTGTCGTGCTGGAAGAGACAGGGCGGGGGCGGGGCTAAGTTCCAAAGTTAATTGTGGGTTACAAAATCGACTAGTTTCTATGCACCGCCTCCGCAGTGTGGGCTCGAGATCCCGGCTCCCTCAAATTGCAAAACCCAGGGCCCCTATTGCATGCTCTCTACTCATCCGAATCGTGGCGTTTGCGGCGCTCCCTATCCTTGGCGCTTCCTGGCCGGACCAGCTGGATAGTCCCCTGAAACGACTCCAGGGTGACCTGAGCGCTCCCGGACCCGAGGGTGAAGTTGAACCCTTTCCCCTTCCGGGTCCCGCTCAGGGGGACGGGGAACTCGGACTCGAACTCTCCGTTGAAGGTCGATACCGCCACGTTGGCGCTCGTGCCCTCGGCGACTGTCAAGGTGATGTCACCATTGTGGGTGGATAGCGAGTAGCGCCCCCCGTTGCGAATGGGCCCGGCATACGAGATATCGCCGTTTACGGTACTGGCATCTACCGTCGCGGCATCGACCCCTTCCAGCGCGATCTCGCCATTCACCGTCTCCGCCATGATTTCTCCGCTGGAGTTGCTGACCCTGACGTCCTCGTTGACCGAGTTGACGCTGATCCTGCCTTTCGCTCCTTGCAGCGATATCGGCCCCTGGACCGAACGGAGTGAAATGAGGCCGTCGCCACCAGTGACCTTCACTTCCCCCTCGACCGTTTCCACCGAGATCGGCGCCCGCGTCCCGGCTATTGTGGCGTCGGTATGGACCCCTGACAGGCTCAGGGCCATCCAGACCGGGACGCTGATTCGGAGGTCGACTTCCGTGGGTGGCCCGTGCCGCCCCTGGGTCCGGACATTCACGGTGCTGGAGGTGCTGAAAATCTCGACCCGGGTGCGGGCCGACGTGGTTGCTTCGACCCGGACCGCGCTGCGATTCCAGGAGCGGACAGTGACGTCGCCACCGTACGCGTTCACCTGGAGACGCTGGCCGCGCTCGGCGGTTACAGTGGTGTCGATCTGCTGTGCGGCGGCCAGGGTAAGGGTGGCAACCAGGGTGAGTAGCACGATCGGGGACCCTTTCAGCTCACGGGGACGAGAGTGGCGGCTTGCCGCAGGAGGTCGAGCTTGCGCCGCATCGTCTCGGCCAGGTGCGTGTTGAGGTACAGGTTTGCAGAGTCAGCCACGAGCGCGCGCTGAGCCTGCCCGATGGCGCCATCGATCGCGGCCAGATTCTGCTCGATCACCCTGACGGTTGCCGTGTCGAGCTGTCCCCGCCCGCTTGCAAGCACCCGCTCCAGATCGGCGATTGCCGCGGCGTAACTCTGTGAAGCACTATTGCTCGCGTTCATGGCGACCGGAGCGCCGGCCGGGGCTGGCCTCGTGGCGAGGGGCCCTGTGGAGGGCGACACGATGTGGGATCGGAGGAGCCAGACGGCGCCTCCGCCGGATAGCGTCATCAGGAAAATGGCGGCCGCCGCCAGTTGCGGCAGGGAGAAGGTCCAGCGGCGTCCGATCCGGGGAGACAGGGCAGGCGTGGCTCGGATGCGGCTGGCGATGCCGGGCCACAGGTCGCGCCGGGGGACGTACTCCCCGGCGCCTCGGGCGCGATCAACGACCCGCCGGAGGTCAGCCAGCAAGGCGGAGCAGTCATTGCAGCTGTCGAGATGGGCCTCGAGTGCCAGCCGATCAGCAGCCGGCAGCTCCCCGTCCAGATAATCTGACAACCGGTCCATCCAGCGATCGCTCATCGTTCTCTCCCTTCTAACGCTCGAGGTGCCGGCGCAAGGCCAGGCGGGCCCGATGCAGTTGGGACTTGGAAGTCCCGGTAGCCAATCCCAGCATCTCTGCGATTTCCTCGTGCCGGTAGCCCTCGACATCATGCAGCACGAACACTTCTCTCGCGCCGTCCGGCAGGCGCCCCATGGCCGATTCAAAGTCCATTGCCAGCTCCGGCCCCGGTCGGCGTGAGGGGACCGTCTCCAGCGCCGCGTCGCCCTCCAGGTATCGCTTTCGCCTGGTGCCCAGTGTCTCGCGCCGACCCAGGATCACGTTCACCGCGAGGCGGTGGAGCCAGGTGCCGAAGGCGGCCTCCCCCCGAAATGTCCCCAGCTTCTGCCAGGCTCGAACGAAGATGTCCTGAGTCACCTCGTCGGCATCGTCATCGTTCAGCATGCGCCGAACCAGGCTGTAGACCCGGGGCACATGGTGCCGGTAGAGCCGCTCGAATGCGCTGGCATCGCCGCTGGCAGCCAGCGTCGCATCCACAGCGTCCGAATCGAGCCTGCCGGTCTTTTCGTGCGCCAGGGTTACCACTCCAAGGCCGAGATCATTCATTTCGCGGGATTGGATCGTCCAGCGGCCCAAAAGGTTGCAGGGCTTTGGGG
>Ga0136631_10000566_pt1 | contig 11549 bp, 6 predicted proteins | sample AntDrymUQ6012206_2_FD_104655 | JGI IMG/M metagenome (GOLD analysis project Ga0136631, IMG submission 104655) | Polar desert sand microbial communities from Dry Valleys, Antarctica - metaG UQ601 (22.06) | ecosystem: Environmental > Terrestrial > Soil > Desert | place: Antarctica: Dry Valley... | reverse complement strand
GATCATCGACTCGAGCATCTGGGTCGCGACGATGACGGGCTTCGCGTTGCGCCGGGCCTTCTCGACCACGCGCTTCTGCAGGAACGGCACGTCCTCGAGCGGGCACTCCACCCCGAGGTCGCCGCGGGCCACCATGAACGCGTCGAAGGCCTTGACCACCTCGTCGAGGTTGTCGATGGCCTGGGGCTTCTCGATCTTGGCGATGATCGGGAGCATGATCCCCTCCTCGGCCATCACCTTGCGCACGTCGTCGGCGTCGGCGGCGCGGCGCACGAAGCTGAGGGCGATGAAGTCGACGCCGATCCGGAGTGCCCAGCGGAGGTCCTCGATGTCCTTCTCGGACAGGGCGGGCACGGAGACCGCGACCCCCGGCAGGTTGATGCCCTTGTTGTTGCTCACCTTGCCGGGCACCACGACCTCGGTCGTGACGTCGGTGTCGGTGACACCGGTGACCCGGAGCCGCACCTTCCCGTCATCGATCAGGATCGGGTCGCCGACCTCGACGTCACCGGGCAGACCTTTGTACGTCGTGCCGCACTCGACCGCGTCGCCGGGTACGTCGCGGATCGTGATCGTCCACGCCTGGCCCTTCTGGAGCTTGACCGGCCCGTCGGCGAACGTCTCCAGACGGATCTTCGGGCCCTGGAGGTCGGCGAAGATGCCGACCCCGTGCCCGGTGGCGTCGGAGGCCTCGCGGACCAGGCGGTAGGCACGCGCGTGGTCCGCGTAGGCGCCGTGGCTCATGTTGAGGCGGGCGACGTCCATGCCCGCGTCGACGAGCTCACGCACCTTCTCCGGAGTGGACACGGCAGGACCCAGGGTGCACACGATCTTGGCTCTTCGCACACCTCGACCCTAGCGGTCGTTGGATCGTTCCAACAACCAAGTCACCTGTCGAGTCGGCGCAGATGGCGCGTCGAGTCGGCGCGGATGGCGGTGTCAGCCCGCCATCTGCGCCGACTCGGCGTCAGACGGTGAGCGGACGCTCGGTAGGCTTGATCGGCGAGGGCAGGGCGGTCGAGCCGGTGAGGTAGGTGTCCACAGCCGCCGCGGCCGCGCGGCCCTCGGCGATCGCCCAGACGATCAGCGACTGGCCGCGCCCCGCGTCGCCGGCGACGAAGACCCCGTCGACCGAGGTCGCGTAGTGCTGGTCGCGCGCGACGTTGCCGCGCCCGTCGAGCTCGACCGCGAGCTGCTCGACAACGCCGGGCTGCTCCGGGCCGGTGAAACCCATCGCGAGCAGCACCAGGTCGGCCGGGATCTCCCGCTCGGTGCCCTCGATCGGCTGGAACTTCGCGTCGACCTCGATCAGGCTCAGGGCGCGGACGTGGCCGTGCCCGTCGCCGACGAACTCCCGGGTGGAGACCGCGTAGACGCGCTCGCCACCCTCCTCGTGGGCCGAGGAGACCCGGAAGGTCATCGGGTACGACGGCCAGGGCTGGGTCGACGGCCGCGCCGCCGGTGGTTCGGGCATGATCTCCAGCTGCGTGACCGAGGCCGGCTCCTGGCGGATCGAGGTCCCGAGGCAGTCCGCCCCGGTGTCGCCGCCACCGATGATCACGACGTGCTTGCCGGTGGCCGTGATCTGGCCCTCCACCTGCTGCCCGAGCGAGACCCTGTTGGCCTGGGGCAGGAACTCCATGGCCTGGTGGATGCCCGCGAGCTCTCGTCCCGGCACCGGCAGGTCGCGCCCGACCGTGGAGCCGGTGGCGATCACGACGGCGTCGTACCGATCCCGGAGCTGCTGGCCGGTCAACGCGTTGCCGATGTCGACGCCCGCCCGGAAGACGGTGCCCTCTCGCCTCATCTGGTCCAGGCGGCGGTCGAGGTGCTTCTTCTCCATCTTGAACTCGGGGATGCCGTAGCGGAGCAGGCCACCGATCTTGTCGGCCCGTTCGTAGACCGCGACGGTGTGGCCGGCGCGGGTCAGCTGCTGGGCCGCGGCGAGACCCGCGGGCCCCGAACCGACCACGGCCACGGTCTTGCCCGAGAGCCACTCCGGCGGCTGCGGCCGCACGTAGCCCGACGACCAGGCCCGGTCGATGATGGCGACCTCGACGTTCTTGATCGTCACCGGGTCCTGATTGATGCCGAGCACGCAGGCGGTCTCGCACGGTGCCGGGCACAGGCGTCCCGTGAACTCCGGGAAGTTGTTGGTGGCGTGCAGACGGTCGATCGCGCCGTCCCAGTCGTCGCGCCAGACCAGGTCGTTCCACTCGGGGATCAGGTTGCCCAGCGGACACCCCTGGTGGCAGAACGGGATGCCGCAGTCCATGCAGCGGCCGGCCTGCGGCGTGATGATGGGCAGCAGCGCGCGGCCGATGCCGTCGGGGTAGACCTCGTCCCAGTCGTGCACGCGCTCCTCGACCGGACGCCGCGAAGGGATCTCGCGGCCGGTCTTGAGGAACCCCTTGGGGTCAGCCATGCAGCACCTCCATGATCCGGGCGTTGGCCTGGTCCTCGTCGAGACCCTCCTCGAGGGCCTCGGCGCGTGCCTCGAGCACCCGCTTGTAGTCGCGCGGCATCACCAGCGAGAAGCGCCCGGCCGATGCCGGCCAGTCCACCAGCAGCTCGGCAGCCACCCTCGACCCCGTCTCCTCCCTGTGGCGACGGACCAGCGCAAACAACTCGTCGGCTCGCTCGCCACCCACGGGGGTCAGGTCGACGAGCTCGCCGTTGACCCGCCCTTCGTCGAGGTCGAGCACGAAGGCGTAGCCCCCGGACATGCCGGCCGCGAAGTTGCGGCCGGTCGGGCCGAGGACCACGGCGCGGCCGCCGGTCATGTACTCGCAGCCGTGGTCGCCCACGCCCTCGACGACCGCGGTGAGCCCGGAGTTGCGGACGCAGAACCGCTCCCCCACCTGCCCACTCAGGAAGATCTCGCCGCTCGTCCCGCCATAGCCGATCACGTTGCCGGCGATGATCTGCTCGTCGGCGACGAAGACCGCGCCGCGATCCGGGCGTACGACGATCCGGCCGCCCGAGAGCCCCTTGCCGACGTAGTCGTTGGCGTCGCCCTCGAGCCGCAGGGTGATCCCCCGCGGCAGGAACGCACCGAACGACTGGCCTGCCGAGCCGGTGAAGGTGATGTCGATGGTGCCGTCGGGGAGACCCTCGCCGCGGTAGCGCTTGGTGACCTCGTGGCCCAGGATCGTGCCGACCGTGCGGTTGACGTTGCGGACCGTGAGCTGAGCCCGGACCGGCTCCCCCGACTCGAGCGCGCTGGCGGCCAGCCGCACCAGCTCGTGGTCGAGGGCCTTGTCGAGACCGTGGTCCTGCCCGTGCGTGCGGTGCCGCGACTGGCCGGCGAACTGACCGAAGTCACCGTCGACCGCCGGCATGTGCAGGATCGGCGTCAGGTCGAGCCCATCGGCCTTCCAGTGGTCGACCGCCGAGGTCACGTCGAGCACGTCGGCCTGGCCGACGGCCTCCTCGATGGACCGGAAGCCCAGCTCGGCGAGCAGCTCTCGCACCTCCTCGGCGATGTACTCGAAGAAGGTGACCACGAACTCCGGCCTGCCGGTGAAGCGCCGGCGTAGCACGGGGTTCTGGGTCGCCACGCCCACCGGGCAGGTGTCGAGATGGCACACGCGCATCATGATGCAGCCCGAGACGACCAGCGGCGCGGTGGCGAAGCCAAACTCCTCGGCGCCGAGCAGCGCAGCGACCACGACGTCACGGCCGGTCTTGAGCTGTCCGTCGGTCTGCACCACGATCCGGTCGCGCAGGCCGTTGAGGAGCAACGTCTGCTGGGTCTCGGCGAGGCCGAGCTCCCAGGGACCGCCCGCGTGCTTGAGCGAGGTGAGCGGCGAGGCTCCGGTGCCCCCGTCGTGGCCCGAGATCAGCACCACGTCGGCGTGCGCCTTGGAGACACCGGCCGCGACCGTGCCGACCCCCACCTCGGAGACCAGCTTGACGTGGATCCGCGCCTCGGGGTTGGCGTTCTTGAGGTCGTGGATCAGCTGAGCGAGGTCCTCGATCGAGTAGATGTCGTGGTGCGGCGGCGGGCTGATCAGGCCCACGCCCGGCGTCGAGTAGCGGGTCCTGGCGACCCAGGGGTAGACCTTGTTGCCGGGCAGCTGCCCGCCCTCGCCGGGCTTGGCGCCCTGCGCCATCTTGATCTGGATGTCGTCGGCGTTGGTGAGGTACTCCGACGTCACGCCGAAGCGGCCCGACGCGACCTGCTTGACCGACGAGCGGCGCTCCGGGTCATGCAGGCGGTCGGCGTCCTCGCCGCCCTCCCCGGTGTTGGACTTGCCACCCAGGCGGTTCATCGCGACTGCGAGGGTCTCGTGGGCCTCCTGGCTGATCGAGCCGTAGGACATCGCCCCGGTCGAGAAGCGCCTGACGATCTCGGAGACGGGTTCGACCTCCTCGATGGGGATCGGCGTCCGCCCGGTGACCCCTGCGTCGCGGAAGCGGAACAACCCGCGCAGCGTCATCAGCCGCGTCGACTGCTCGTCGATCTTGGCGGTGTAGGTCTTGAAGATGTCGTAGCGACCGTTGCGGGTGGCGTGCTGCAACCGGAAGACCGTGTCGGGGTCGAACAGGTGCGGCTCGCCCTCGCGACGCCACTGGTACTCGCCGCCGATGGCGAGCTCGCGGTGCGCGGGCGCGATGCCGCCACGGGGGTACGCCGTGGCGTGGCGCCGGGCGACCTCCTCGGCCAGCGTGTCCAGGTCGATGCCGCCGAGCTTGGACGTGGTGCCGGTGAAGTAGCGGTCTACGACCGTCTGGGAGAGCCCGACGGCCTCGAAGATCTGCGCGCCGGTGTAGGAAGCGACGGTAGAGACGCCCATCTTCGACATCACCTTGAGGACGCCCTTGCCGAGCGCCTTGATGAGGTTCTTGACCGCCTGCTCGGACTCGACCTTGACGTAGTAGCCGTCCCGGGCGAGGTCCTCCACCGACTCCATGGCCAGGTAGGGGTTGACCGCCGCCGCACCGTAGCCGATCAGCAGTGCTACGTGGTGCACCTCCCGGACGTCACCGGCCTCGACCAGGAGGCCGACCTGGGTGCGGGTCTTCTCGCGGACGAGGTGGTGGTGCACGGCCCCGGTCAAGAGCAGCGACGGGATCGGCGCGAGCTCACCGGTCGCGTGCCGGTCGGAGAGCACGATGATCCGGGCGCCCTCGGCGATCGCCTGGGACACCTCACGGCAGATCACGTCGAGCTGCTCCGCCATCGCCAACCCGCCCCCCTCGACGGGGTAGAGGCCCCGGGCGACGTGGGTGCTGAAACCGGGCATGTCGCCGTCGCGGTTGATGTGGCGGATCTTGGCCAGGTCGTCGTTGGAGAAGACCGGGAACGGCAGCACGATCTGGCGGCACGACGCCGCGGTCGGGTCGAGGAGGTTTGCCTCCGGCCCGATCGAGCCGTGCAGCGAGGTGACGAGCTCCTCGCGGATCGCGTCCAGGGGCGGGTTGGTGACCTGCGCGAAGAGCTGGCTGAAGTAGTCGAAGAGCATCCGCGGCTTCTCAGACAGCGCCGCGATCGGGGTGTCGGTGCCCATCGAGCCGAGCGGCTCCGCGCCGCTGTTGGCCATCGGGGTCAACAGGATGCGCAGCTCCTCCTCGGTGTAGCCGAAGATCTGCTGTCGACGGGTCACCGAGGAGTGGGTGTGGATCACGTGCTCACGGTCGGGGATGTCGTCGAGGTGCAGCAGACCGGCGTGCAGCCACTCGTCGTACGGGTGCTCGGCCGCGAGCCCGGACTTGATCTCCTCGTCCTCGACGATGCGGTGCTCGTCGGTGTCGACGAGGAACATCTTCCCGGGCTGGAGGCGGCCCTTGCGCACGATCGTGGCCGGATCGAGGTCGAGCACGCCCACCTCGGAGGCGAGCACGACGAGACCGTCGTCGGTGACCCAGTAGCGGGAGGGGCGCAGCCCGTTGCGGTCGAGGACCGCGCCGATCTGCGAACCGTCGGTGAACACGACGCAGGCGGGGCCGTCCCACGGTTCCATCAGCGCGGAGTGGAACTCATAGAACGCCCGGCGGGCGTCGTCCATCTCGGTGTGGTTCTCCCACGCCTCCGGGATCATCATGAGCACCGAGTGCGGCAGCGACCGGCCGCCGAGGTGCAGCAGCTCGAGGACCTCGTCGAACGACGCCGAGTCGGACGCCCCGGGGGTGCAGATCGGGAAGAGCCGGTCGAGGTCGCCGCCGATGACGTCGGAGGCAAGCAGCGCCTCGCGGGCCCGCATCCAGTTGCGATTGCCCATCACCGTGTTGATCTCGCCGTTGTGGGCGATGAACCGGAACGGGTGCGCCAGCGGCCAGCTCGGGAAGGTGTTGGTGGAGAAGCGGGAGTGCACGACCGCCATCGCCGAGGTGACGCGCTCGTCGACCAGGTCGGGGAAGAAGTGGTCGAGCTGGTCGGTCGTCAGCATGCCCTTGTAGGCCAGGGTGCGCGACGACAGCGACGGGAAGTAGACGTCGGTCTCCTTCTCGGCCCGCTTGCGCAGACAGAACGCACGGCGGTCCAGCGCCATCCCCGAGAGCCGCTGGCCGGCGCCGGCCAGGAAGAGCTGGCTGAACGCGGGCATCACCGAGCGCGCCGTGGCGCCGAGGCTGCCGGGATCGGTCGGGACCTCACGCCACCCCAGGACGCTGAGACCCTCCTCGTCGGCGAGCTCCTCGATCCGGCGGCGGGTCTTGGCGACCTGTTCGTCGTCGCCGGGAAGGAAGGCGATGCCCACGGCGTACGAGAACGTCGCGGGGAGCTCGAAGCCGGCGTCCTGGGCGACCTCGCGCAAGAAGGCGTCGGGGACCTGGAGGAGGATCCCGGCGCCGTCGCCGGAGTTGGTCTCGGCCCCGGCGGCACCGCGGTGGTCGAGGTTGCGCAGGGCGGTCAGCGCCTGGGCCACGATCGTGTGGCTGGGCTCGCCCGTCAGGGTGGCCACGAAGGCGACACCGCACGCGTCGTGCTCATGCCGCGGGTCGTAGAGGCCCTGTGGCGGCGGGAATGCGTGCATGCCGGGCATCCTCCCGTCGTCGTCGTCGCAGTCCGGGCGCCCGACGCTGCGGGCTCTCGGTGGTGCGATCTCGGCTGGTGACCCGCAAAGCGCGGGACGTTGGCAGTGCGATCGGGACGACGTTGGCCCAGATCGGAACGTTAGCACCAGGGAACCGACCCGCCCGTGGCCTCATCTCACGGGCGAAGACGGCGATCTGGCGACTGGCTCGTTGCGTCCGGGTCGACCGGTCAGACGCTCTCGGTGACGGGTTCCTCACGGGTGTAGACGTTGGTCTCGCGCCCGGGACGGGCGCGCGAGGCCCAACCGAAGTACGCCGCCGCGCAGACGAAGAGCACCAGTGACGTCCACACGTTGAGCCGCAGCCCGAAGACGTCCTGCAGCTGCACGTCGTCGATGCGCAGCATCTCGATCCAGCCGCGACCGAGGGTGTAGGTCATCACGTAGAGCGCCGCCACCCGGCCATGACCGAGGGTGAACCGGCGGTCGGCCCAGACCAGGAATGCCGCTGCAGCCAGGCACCACAACGACTCGTACAGGAACGTCGGGTGGAAGGTCGCCGCGTCGAGGTAGCCGTCGGGCCGGTGGTCGGCGTCGATCTCCAGCCCCCAGGGCAGGTCGGTGGGCCGTCCGAAGAGCTCCTGGTTGAACCAGTTGCCCCAACGACCCAGCGCCTGCGCGACCAGCACGCCCGGAACGATCGCGTCGAGCATCGGCCGGAGCCGGATGTGCTTGACCCGGGCGCCGATGACCAGGCCCAGGCAACCGAGCGCGATGGCGCCCCAGATGCCGAGCCCGCCACGCCACAGGTAGAGCGCGGTGACCGGGTTGCGGCCCTCACCGAAGTAGAGCTCCCAGTCGGTGGCGACGTGGTAGATCCGGCCACCGACGAGGCCGAACGGCACGCCCCAGATCGCCAGGTCGGAAATCTCGTTGGGCGCTCCCCCACGCGCGACCCAGCGGCGCTCGGCGATCCAGATCGCCACCAGGATGCCGGCGACGATGCACAGGGCGTAGCCGCGGATCGGGACCGGCCCGAGGTGCCAGGTGCCGTTGCTGGGGCTCGGGATGGTCCAGGCGAGCGCCAGCAGACCGGTCACGGACGGACCTGCTCGGCGAGCAGCTTCTCGATGTCCAGGGCGAACTCCGCCGACGAGGTGCCCTCGGTCCAGACGATGGGAGCACCCCCACGGTCGTCCACGCCCACCACCTGCGTGCTGTGGTCGACCTCGTAGCCCCCGCCAGGCAGCTTCTCGCCCTTGGCGACGTAGACCCCGAGGTCCTCGGCGACCGCCATGATGGTGCCGAGGTCGCCGGTCAGGCCGATGAACCCGTCGTCGAACTGGTCGAGGTAGGAGCGCAGGGTGCCGGCGTCGTCCCGGGCGGGATCAGTGGTCACGAACACCACGCCCACCTGGGCGCGCTCGTCCGGGCTGAGCCGCGTCAGTCCGGAGGTGATCGTGGACATCACCATCTGGCAGACGTCGGGGCAGTGGGTGTAGCCGAAGAAGACCAGCGTCAGTGGCGTCGACACGTCCCTCACCAGTGAGTAGTCGGCGCTGTCGGTGTCGACGAGCGCCACCTCGGGGACGTCGTAGGGCTCGGTCAGCACCGCACCGTGGTAGCCGTCTTCGTCGCCGCCGACCACGATGGCGGCGGACCCGTCCTCGACCCTCGCGCACCCGGCCAGCAGGGCCAGGGCGCCGATCGCCACGAACAACCTACGCACCCCGTACCCCCGCAGCCAGGTCCTCGGTGAGCGCGGCCAGCGCCTTGAGGCCACCCGCGCGGTCATCGGGGTGGTCGAGGAGCAGCCGCACCAGCGCGGAGCCGACGATGACGCCGTCGGCGTACGCCGCGACCTCGGCCGCCTGGCGGCCGCTGCCGACGCCGACTCCCACCGCAACGGGCAGGTCGCTCGCCGCGCGCACCCGGCGCACCAGCGGCTCGGCCAGGTCACTACTGGCGTCACGGGCCCCGGTGACGCCCATGACCGCGGTGGCGTAGACGAACCCTCTGCACTGCGCCGTGGTCATCGCGATCCGCGCGTCGGTGGACGACGGGGCCACCAGGAAGATCTTGTCGAGGCCGTGCTCGTCGGCCGCAGCGATCCAGTCCTCCGCGCTGTCGGGCGTCAGGTCGGGCGTGATGAGGCCAGCTCCCCCGGCCGAGGCCAGGTCGGCGGCGAAGCGGGCCGCGCCGTAGCGCTCGACGGGGTTCCAGTAGGTCATCACGACCGTGGGGACGCCGGTCGCGGCGACAGCCTCCACGGTGCGCAGCACGTCCTTGGTCCGGACTCCTCCCTCCAGCGCCTGCTGGGCGGCCGCCTGGATCGTCGGCCCGTCCATCACGGGGTCGCTGTAGGGCAGCCCGACCTCGATGACGTCACAGCCCGCCGAGACCAGGGTCGTCATTGCCTCGATCCCCCCGTCGACGTCGGGGAAGCCTGCCGGGAGGTAGCCGACCAGGGCCGAGCGACCCTCGGCGCGGGCGGTGGCGAAGGCCGTGGCGACGCTCACGGCCCGGTCTCCTTCGCCGCGTCGCCGAGGCCGAACCACTCGATCGCGGTCTCCATGTCCTTGTCTCCGCGGCCGCTCAGGTTGATGAGCACCAGCGCGTCGGGGCCCTTCTCAGAGGCCAGGGCCTTCGCCGACTCGATCGCCCCGGCCACCGCGTGCGCCGACTCGATCGCCGGGATGATCCCCTCGGTGCGGCTCAGCAGGGCGAGCGCGTCCATTGCCTCGGCGTCGGTGACGGGCAGGTAGGTCGCCCTCCCGATGCTCGCGAGGTGGGCGTGCTGGGGGCCGACCCCGGGGTAGTCCAGCCCCGCCGAGATCGAGTGGGACTCGACGGTCTGGCCGTCCTCGTCCTGGAGCACGAACGTGCGGGCTCCGTGCAGGACACCACTGGCGCCGGCGTGGATGGTCGCCGCGTGGCGACCGGTCTCGACCCCGTCGCCGCCGGGCTCGTAGCCCCAGATGGCCACGTCCTCGTCGTCGAGGAAGGCCTGGTAGAGCCCGATCGCGTTTGAGCCGCCACCTACGCACGCCGCCACGGCGTCCGGCAGTCGCCCGAACCGCTCGAGGCACTGCGCCCGGGCCTCGTCGCCGATGCCGCGGGCGAAGTCGCGGACCATGCTCGGGAACGGGTGCGGTCCGGCCGCGGTGCCGAACAGGTACGCCGTGTGGTCGACGCTGGCGACCCAGTCGCGGAGTGCCTCGTTGATCGCGTCCTTGAGGGTCGCGCTGCCGGAGTCGACGGGGATCACCCGGGCGCCGAGCAGTTGCATCCGGGCGACGTTCAGCGCCTGGCGCTTCACGTCGACCGAGCCCATGTAGACGGTGCAGTCCATGCCGAAGTAGGCCGCGGCGGTCGCGCTGGCGACGCCATGCTGCCCGGCACCGGTCTCGGCGATCACCCGGCGCTTGCCCATCCGTCTGGTGAGCAGCGCCTGGCCCAGCACGTTGCGGATCTTGTGGGCGCCGGTGTGGTTGAGGTCCTCGCGCTTGAGGAGGATCGTGGCGCCGACCAGCTCGGAGAGCCGCTCGGCGTGGTAGAGCGGGCTCGGGACCCCGGCGTACTCGCGCAGGATCAGCCTGAACTCATCGACGAAGCCGGGGTCGGCCATCGCCTCCTGCCAGGCCTGGGTCAGCTCGTCCAGCGCGGCGACCAGCGCCTCGGGCATGAAGCGCCCGCCCCAGCCGTTGACGGGGTCGCCGAAGAACCCACGGTCATCGGCCTGCCACTGATCGACCTTCGCGGGTCGGTGATCGAGCTTGTCGAGATTCACCCTGCTCCTCTCATGCTGCGGACTGCTGCCTCCGGGTCTCCGTCCCTGACCAGCGCCTCGCCGACCAGCACGGCGCGCGCACCCTGGGCCACGAAGCGCCGGACGTCGGCCGGTCCGGAGATCCCCGACTCGGCCACCAGGACCGCGTCGTCGGGGAGCTGTGCTGCCAGTCTGCCGAACACCTGGTCATCGACCGCGAGCGTGCGGAGGTTGCGGGCGTTGACCCCGATCAGCTCGGCGCCGAGGTGCACCGCCCGCTCGGCCTCGGCCTCGTCGTGGATCTCCACCAGGACGGTGAGTCCCAGCTCGCGGGCGAGGTCGTGGAGCCGGCACAGCTCGTCGTCGTCGAGCGCGGCCACGATCAGCAGCGCCAGGTCGGCGCCTGCGGCTCGCGCCTCGACGAGCTGGTAGTCGGTGACGATGAAGTCCTTGCGCAGCAGCGGGGTGTCGACGACGGCCCGCACGGCGACCAGGTCGGCCAGCGTCCCCCCGAAGCGCCGAGTCTCGGTGAGCACGCTGATGGCCGCGGCGCCGCCGCGCTCGTAGGCGAGGGCGAGGGCGGTCGGGTCGGGGATGTCGGCTAGCGCGCCCTTGCTCGGGCTCATGCGCTTGACCTCCGCGATCACGCTGACGCCGGCGGCCCGGAAGGCCGGCATCGGGTCGCGGGGCAGGTCCACGTCGGCCAGGGCGGCGCGCAGGTCGGCCCCGCTCACCCGCGCCTCTCGCTCGGCGAGGTCGAGGCGGACGCCGGCGACGATGTCGTCGAGCACGGACAAGCGAGG
>Ga0136631_10000565_pt1 | contig 11552 bp, 11 predicted proteins | sample AntDrymUQ6012206_2_FD_104655 | JGI IMG/M metagenome (GOLD analysis project Ga0136631, IMG submission 104655) | Polar desert sand microbial communities from Dry Valleys, Antarctica - metaG UQ601 (22.06) | ecosystem: Environmental > Terrestrial > Soil > Desert | place: Antarctica: Dry Valley... | reverse complement strand
GCATACGCCTCCACAGGCGGCATCGCGGTACGGCCCAGCGGCGCGCTGATCCCTTATGACTCCTCGTGCTCTCGTGATGGAGTCGCTCTGCTCGCCGGCAACGGTCGCTTGAGGCGCTACCCGCTGCCGGGCCGGGGGTCGCGCGCCACTGTGGCAAGCGGACCCTCGGGGTTCTCGGTCGCATGGGCCACGGGTGGGCGCGCCGCGTCGGCGAGCCTGACACGCGGTAGCGGCTTCGACCGGCCCGTCATCCATGGTCCGGTCGCGCGCTACTCCCGCCCCGAAGTGATCGCTCACCCATCCGGTGAGCGCACCGTGGCCTGGCAGGACGGGGAGGATGTCCGTCTTCAGCGGGTGGGCGCCGACGGGAGTGCCGACCCAGTGCTGACGATCAATAGTGCGGGTCTGAGTCGCGTTGTGGCAGCCGGAACCGATGGGCGAGCGTGGCTGCTCTACCGGTCGGAGATGCCAGCGGAAGGGCTCTTTGCGAGGCTGGTGTCTCCGGACGGAACGGTGAGCTCGGCGATCGGCCTGTATGAGAAGGACCCGAGCAGCGATGTGGTTTCGTTCGGGTTCAACGACGCAGCCGACGACGGCCGAGGTGGACTCTTCGCCCTGATTTCGTTCGACAACGACGACTCATCAACGAGGGATCCATCGGCAGGGGGGCCCGGCACCTACACATTGCGCAGCACGAGACTGACTGCGGACTTCCGAGTAGAAGCGCAGCGGGTCGTGCGGCTGCATGGTGGCGATCGCCCGGACGGGCGTCTGGCCGCGACTACAGGCCGTGTCGACGCCATCTACCACGCATATGGTCCCTCCGGGCGTGGAGTGTTCGTCCGGCGAGTAGACGTTGCGGCTGCCCCGGCGCGTCGGCTCCGGCGTGACCGCTATCTCGCGGCGGCCGCGGGTGTTGAGCGTGGCCCGAGTCCCATCATTCTCGTCGAGAGGCAAGGGGAAGGAACCGGCACGCTGCATCTGCAGCGCGGTGCCGACGCGCGGCGGGCGCTGCGGGTGGCCGACGGAGGACGGCCCCTACGAGACGGCTCAACCCGGCTCGTGCACTCGAGCCGGCTGGCTCTCGAAGGGCGCCGTCGCGCATACACCGCATGGGAGCGTGGGTATGACATCGACGTCACCGACGCCGCCTTCGCCAGGGTAGTTAACGGTCGTCGCATGACACCGACCCGTCCCTTGTGGCCCTGTCGTCAGCCACGCTGAGCGGAGCGCGGGGCTCACCGCTAGCCTCGGATTCGTGCCCGCGCGCACGGACAGCTTCGACCTGAGCCGCCTCGGCCTGTCCTCTGGAGAGGGGCGCTCCCTCGATCTCGCGGTGCCGATGGAGCCGCTCTACTTCGCGGCCCAGGAGTACTCCCCGGGCGACGACGCCCAGGTGCGCCTAGAGGTGTCGCGCACCACGGGTAACGGCTTCGCCCTGCGCCTGCGGTTCGAGGTGGGTCTGCACGGGCCGTGCCAGCGCTGCCTCGAGGATGCCGACGCCGAGGTGGCGGTGGACGCGCGCGAGATCGAGCAGCCAGGCAGCGGCGACGACGAGCTCACCTCGCCCTACGTGGACGGCGAGGAACTGGACCTGCGCTCGTGGGCCCGCGACGCGCTCGCCCTTGCGCTGCCCGCCCAGATCGCGTGCAGCGAGGAGTGCCGCGGGCTGTGTGCCGTCTGCGGCGCCAACCTCAACGAGGACCCCGAGCACGAGCACGAGCCCGCGCCTGACCCGCGCTGGGCCAAGTTGTCCGAGCTCGAGCTGGACTGAGGGTTCCGCACCTCCAAGCCACTGCTAGCCTTCGCCGCCGCCCATGGCCGTCCCCAAGCAAAGACAGTCGCACTCGCGGACCAACAAGCGCCGGTCCCAGCACAAGATCACGCCGCCCACCACCTCGGCGTGCCCGCGCTGCGGAGCTCCGCGTCTGACTCACCGCGTGTGCAGCACCTGCGGCACCTACGGGGGGCGCGAGATCATCAGCTCCCCCGTCGAGAGCGACGACGAGTAGGCCCCCAAGGCCCGTGATCGCGCTTGACGCGAACGGGGCAGACGGCGGGCCGGCCATGGTGGCCGAGGGCGCGCGCCGCTCCGGGGAGGACGCGCTCCTCTTCGGCCCCGCCGCCGAGCTTTCCGAGGTCCGTGGCGAGGTCGTGGACGCACCAGAGCGCATCGGAGGCGACGAGGAGCCCGTGCGCGCCGTCCGCTCCAGGCCGCAGGCGTCGATCGTGCAGGCCGCGAAGGCCGTGGCCGACGGCCGCGCCGAGGCACTCGTGTCCGCCGGCAGCACGGGCCCGACGCTGGCGGCCGCCACGCTCTCGATAAAGCGCCTGCGCGGGGTGCACCGCCCTGCGATCGCCGCGCTGCTGCCGCTGCCCACCGGTCCTGCGCTGCTGCTCGACGCCGGCGCCAACACCGAGGTTCGCCCCGAGCATCTCGTGCAGTTCGCCTACATGGGGGCCGCCTTCATGGAGGCCGTGGTGGGCACCGAGCGTCCCCGCGTGGGACTGCTGTCGGTGGGGAGCGAGGCCGGCAAGGGCACGCCGGACGTGCTCGCTGCGCGGGAACGGCTGGAGCAGGGCGACCTGAACTTCGCGGGCAACGTCGAGGGCTTCGATCTCACCGCGGGCACCGTCGACGTGATCGTGACCGACGGGTTCACGGGCAACGTGGCGCTCAAGGTGGCCGAGGGCGCGTCGCGCACGGTCCGCGAGGCCATCCGCGACCGGGTGCGTTCCGCGGGGCCGCTCGCGATGCTCGGCGGCCTGCTCATCCGCGGGCCGGTCGGGCGGCTGAGGGCCGAGTTCGATCCCGAACGGACGGGTGGTGCTCTGCTCCTCGGCCTGCGGCGGCCGGTGGTGATCGCCCACGGCAGCTTCGGGCCCGATGGGATCGCTGCCGCGGTGAGCCTGGCCCGCCGGGCCGTGGACGAGCGGATGGTCGAGCGCACTGCCGGCGCGCTCGAACGGGCGGGGGCGTTGCGGTCCGTGCCCGCTGGTAGCGTCGCGACCAATGGGTAGTGCACTCGGCCGTCGGTTCGCTCGGTCTCGGCGGCGTCTGGACGCGCCTGACGGCGCCCGTGGGAATCGCCGATGCTCTTGCATCGACTCATCCCACGTCCACCGTCAGCCACGCCCAGCCGCTCGCCGATTCCCGACCGAACCTCCGGCCGCGCGCACTGACCGCCGGGTGACCCCATGATCCGAGAGGAGGTTCTCGGCCGGATCCGCGACCACCTGGCCACCGAGCTGGAGGTGGACCCGTCGGCGATCGCCGAGACCACGCGCTTCAAGGAGGACCTCGAGGCCGATTCCCTCGACCTGGTGGAGCTCACCGTGGAGCTCGAGGACCACTACGGCATTCGCATTCCCGACGAGGAGGCCGCGCGAATCCTCACGGTGGGCCAGGCCGCCGACTTCGTCTTCGCTCATGCCGAGGACGGTTGACACCCATGCGGACCGCGTTCGCGCTCTCGCCGAGCTGCTCGACGGGCTCCCGGACGACCTCGCCGGCCAGGCGCTCACGCACGCCTCGTGGGTGGAGCACCGCGCCGAGTCCTACGAGCGGCTCGCCTTCCTGGGGGACGTGGTCCTGAGCCTCGCGGTCTCCACACACCTGCTGCCGCGCTTCGAGCGCCATGGCGCCGGGCGCCTGACCAAGATCCGCGCGCAGGCCGTGAGCGGGGCGTCGTGCGCCAAGGTGGCGCGCGAGCTTGGCCTCCCGGAGCGCCTGCGGCAGCTGGCTCCGGACGGTCAGGGCAGGACCTTCGATCTGCTCGAACGCAGTGAGCGGGTGCTGGCGTCGGTGTGCGAGGCCGTGATCGGCGCCGTCTACCTCACCTATGGCTTCGACCGAGTGGCGCCGGCGGTGGTTGAGGCCTTCGAGGACGAGATCGACGAGGCCCTGGAGAACCCTGTGGACTACAAGTCGCTGCTCCAGGAGCGCCTTGCGCGGCGCGCCGAGGTGGTGGTCTACCGGATCGAGTCCCATGAGGGACCCGCCCACGACCGCAGCTTCGTCGCGGTCGCGGAGGTGGACGGCCGGGAGCTGGGCCGGGGCGAGGGCCGGTCCAAGAAGGCCGCCGAGCAGGAGGCCGCTTCGTGGGCCCTGGAGCAGATGGGGGAGAGCGGCTGATGCACCTGCGCTCGATCTCCATGAAGGGCTTCAAGTCCTTCCCCGGCCGCACCAAGCTCGAGTTCACGCCAGGCGTGGCGGTGGTGGTGGGCCCCAACGGCTCGGGTAAGTCCAACATCACCGATGCCGTGCTGTGGGCGCTGGGCGAGCAGAGCCCGCTCGCCGTGCGCGGCCAGACGATGAAGGATGTGATCTTCGCCGGCGGTCACGGCGTGAAGGGCTCCAACTCCGCCGAGGTGGAGGTGGTGATCGACAACTCCAGTGGCCGCTCCGACAGCGAGTTCTCAGAGATCTCGATCGTCCGCCGCCTGGATCGCAGCGGCGAGGGCGAGTACCGCCTCAACGGCGCGCGTTGCCGCCTGGCCGACGTCACCGAGGTCCTCTCCGATACCGGCCTCGGGAAGGAGATGCACTCCGTGGTCTCCCAGGGCCGGGTCGAGTCGATCGTCCTCTCTCGCCCCCGCGAGCGCCGGATGCTGATCGAGGAGGCCGCCGGGCTCGGCAAGCACCGCAGGCGCCGCCGGCGTGCCCAGCTCAAGCTCGAGCGCACCGAGGAGAACCTGTCCCGCGCCCTCGACGTGGAGCGGGAGTCGCGCTCGCGACTGCGCCCGCTCAAGCGCCAGGCCGAGGCGGCACAGCTGCACGAGCGCATCCAGCGCCAGTCCGACGAGGCCGGCTACGAGCTCGCCCGCGACCATGTGCACGGGGCGCGCGCGAGCCTGGAGCGCGCCGAGGCAGAGGCGGTGGCGGCGCGGTCACAGCGCGACGAGTGCGACCGCCTGCTGGCCGCGGTGGCCGCGCGTCGCGAGCAGGCGGAGGAGGCCTTCGCCACCCTCAGCCGGGAGCGCGAAGGCCTTCAGGGACGCCTCTATGCGGCACGATCGGCGCACGACCGGATCGGGATGCGCCTCGAGCGCGCTCGCGACCAGGCGCGCGCAGCGGCCGACGGCGGCGATAGGCGCGCCTCGCAGCTGGAACTGCTGGACGCCGAGCTGGCCTCGTCGGGCGGAGGGTCCAACGACCGCCCCGACCGCATAGCGGCGCTTGAGTCCGAGCTCGCGGCGCTGGAGGGCGCGCGCGAGACGCGCGTGCGAGAGGAACTGGCCGGCCTGCAGGAGGAGCGGGAGCAGGCCGAGGCGCTCCGATCCCGGCTCCACGAGAGCGCGGCAACCCTCCGGCAGGCGCTGGAGGCCGCCGACGCGTCCTCCGAGGCCGCTCGCCGGGCTCGCGGCGCGGCCGAGCGCACGGCCGAGGGCGCGCGCGCATCCGCTGCCCGGGCCGGCGCCGAGCTGGCGTCGGTGAACCAGTTCCTGCGTACCGCATCGTCCGTGGACGCCGATTTCACCGCCTTGTCAGACCTGCTCGAGGTCGAGCCGGGGTATGAGGCGGCCTTCGCCGCCGCGCTCGGTCCGCGCTTGGGAGCAGCCGTCGCCGAGGGCCGCGAGCAGGCCGAGCGCCTCCTCGACGCCTCCGGCCACGACGGCGGCGTGGTGCTGATCAGCGGGGGCGAGGACGGGGAGCAGGGCGGCGAGGCCGGCGCGCCCTGCAACGGCGCCGTGCGCCTGCTCGAACACGTGGTCGCCTCCGATGCCCCGGCACGCGCCGTGGCTGCCCGCCTGCTGGCAGACACGTGGGTGGTGGAGTCGCTGGCGGACGTGCCGGCCGGCTTCGGCGGCGTGGCCGTGACCCGCGGCGGGCGCATCTACGCCCCGCGGGCGCGGGAACTGCGCCAGGCCGCCACAGGAGGCCCCGAGCGGGTGCTCGAGCAGCGCAACCGCCGCTCCAAGCTCGTGAGTGCTTCCGAGGCCGCCGTCCGTGAGGAGGCGCAGGCCCGCGCGGCCGTCGACGCCGCCAACGCTGAGGTGGTCGTCGCGGACCAGGCTCACGAGGAGGCCGAGGTGGCCCTGCGGCGCGCCCTGCGCGAGGTGGAGGAGGCCGCCGAGGCCGTCCGCCGGGCCGACTGGCTGATCCAGCGGCGCAGCGAGGCGCCCGATGAGGGACCGGACGCCGTTCGCCGTGCCGAGCTGACCGCCGAGGTTCGCGCCGAGCGCCAGATGGAGGAGAACGAGGGGCGCGAGCGCGCGCAGCGAACCGAGCGTGTCGTCGGTCTGCGCCGGAGAATCGAGCGTGATCGCGCCCTCGCGATGGCCGCCGATCGTGCTTCCGAGGCACTCGCCGCCGTCCGCGAGGCGGTGCAGGCACGCGTGGCCCTGCTGGAGGCGGAGCACGCCGCGGGGGCGAAGGCGGGCGAGGAGACCGCCGCCGCACTGCGCACCTGTGCCCACGAGGAGGCTGAGATCCAGGGTCGCCTGCGCGCGGCCGCTGAGCGCGTGACCGCCGCGGAGGTGGGTGCTCAACAGGTGCGTGACGGCGCCGCCGACGCCCAGACGATCCTCGACGAGGTGGCGGGGCGTCTGGGCCTGGAGGCCGAGCCAGCGGCGGACGCCCTGGACGACGCCCGGCGGGAGGAGCTGAGCGTCACGATCGAGCGGCTGGCCCGTCGGCGCGAGCAGCTGGGGCCGGTGAACCCGCTGGCCGCGGCCGAGTACGGGGAGGCGGTGGCGCACCTGGAGGAGCTCGAGGCCCAGCGGGCCGACCTGGAGGGCGCGCTCACCGAGCTGCGCGGGCTGATCCGCGAGACCGACCGCCGCATCCGGGAGAGCTTCGACGAGACCTTCGCGGCGGCTGCAAAGAACTTCGAGGACGTGGTGGCCCACCTGTTCCCGGGGGGGCGTGGCAGGCTGCGTCTGGCCGACCCCGAACAGGGGCCGCGGCCGGTGATCGGGGGCGCCGAGCAGGAGCCCGGGGAGGACGACGGCGACGAAGCGGACGGCCCCGAGGGCGCCGGAAGCGAGCCCGCGGAGAACGCCGGCCGCCCGAGTGCCAGCGAGCCGGGAGTGGAGGTGGAGGTCACGCCCGCCGGTAAGTCCACCAAGCGCCTGTCGCTGCTCTCAGGCGGCGAGAAGTCGCTCGTGGCACTGGCCTTCATGTTCGCCGTGTTCCTGGCGCGCCCGTGTCCCTTCTACATCCTCGACGAGGTCGAGGCCGCGCTGGACGACCTCAACATCGACCGCTTCCTGCAGCTGCTGAGCCGCTACTCCGACCGCGCGCAGTTCATCGTGGTCACCCACCAGAAGCGCACGATGGACGCGGCGGACTGCCTCTATGGCGTGAGCATGGGCGGCGATGGCATCTCGCGGGTAGTCTCGCGGCGGCTGGCGGGACGTCCAGCCGAAGCGGCGTAATTGGGGAACTTCCGGGCTTGTGCCGAGTTGTACCTCCAACGACACCGATCTCGGAGGTAGTCCTGTCATGAAGAAGATCCTGATGCTGGCCTCGCTGCTCGCGCTGACGCTCGTGGGCGTGGCGATCGCCGCAAGCGGCACAGCCACGACCGGCGATGACAACATCAAGGGCACAGACGGCAACGACGCCATCAACGCTCTGGCCGGCAACGACAAGGTCAGTGGCCGGAAGGGCAACGACACCCTCGACGGCGACGCCGGTGACGATCGCGTGAAGGGCGGCGCCGGCGACGACGAAGTCAACGGCGGCGAGGGCGACGACAAGCTTGGCGGTGGCAAGGACAACGACGAGGTCAGCGGCGACGCCGGCAACGACCGCCTCAAGGGTGGCAGGGGCGACGACAAGCTGAACGGCGATGAAGGCGACGATCGACTCAAGGGCGGCCGCGGTGCCGATGTGCTTGACGGCGGCGACGGCGCCGACCGGATCGACGCCAAGGGCGGCGGCCGCAAGAGCGGTCCCGACACCGTGAACTGCGGCGCCGACAGCGACGTCGATCACGTGCGCGCCGACCGGAATGACACGGTCAACTGCGGGCCCGAGGACGAGATCAAGCAGAGGGGCCGCAGGCAGGGCGGGGACACGCCCCAGCGCAAGGGCCAGAAGAAGTGCCACGCCCGCCGCTCGTAAGAAACCCGACTCGCACCCTCAGCACACTGGCGCTCGCCCTTCGGCGGTCGCCAGTGCTTTGCGCGCTTATGCTGCGCCGCCATGGCCCGCACATGGCACGAGCTGTTCGTCTCCTCCGGCGCCCTGCCGGAAGCAGATCCTGAGTTGGAGGAGGACGGGGGGTCGCGCGGGGGCTTCTTCTCCCGGCTGCGGGAGAACATGTCCAAGACGCGCCAGGCACTCGGCGCCGAGCTGCAGGCCACCATGTTCGAGCGCCTCGACGACGAGGCGTTCGAGCGCCTCGAGGAGGCCTTGATCGCGGCCGACGTTGGCGCTCCCACCACGGCGAAGATCGTGGAGCGGCTGGAGACCGAGGCCCAGGCGGGGACGCTGCAGAGTGGGGAGGACCTCACCCGTCGGCTCCGTGACCTGATCGCCGAGACGGCCACCGTCCCCGGCGAGACGATCGACCTCACCCACAAGCCAACGGTGATCGTCGTGGTCGGTGTGAACGGCACCGGGAAGACCACGACGATCGGGAAGATCGCGTGGCACCTGGAGGAGGAGCTCGGCCAGTCCGTCCTGCTCGCCGCCGCCGACACCTACAGGGCGGCCGCGGCGGAGCAGCTGGAGGTGTGGGCAGGACGCGCGGGCTGTGACATCGTCCGCGGCGGGGAGGGCTCGGATCCGGCAGCAGTGGCCTTCGACGCCCTCGAGGCCGCGATCGCCCGTGGTCGCGACGTGGTGATCGTGGACACCGCGGGCCGGTTGCACACCCAGCAGCATCTGATGGACGAGCTGCGAAAGGTGCGCAAGGTGATCGACCGCAAGGTCCCCGGGGCCCCGCACGAGACGCTGCTCGCGATCGACGCGACCACCGGGCAGAACGGGCTGCGCCAGGCAATGCTGTTCCGCGAGGCCGTGGACGTGACGGGCATCGCGCTCACCAAGCTCGACGGCACAGCGAAGGGCGGCATCGCGCTGGCGATCGCGCAGGAGCTAGGGGTGCCCGTGAAGCTGATCGGGATCGGCGAGGCGCTCGAGGACCTGCGCCCCTTCGACCCGCAGGACTTTTCCCGCGCCATCCTCGAGGAGGCCTGATGACCGAGCTGTCCGACCACGCGGAGACCCTTCGACGGCTGCATCACGGGCCGCTGTTCGTGTTGCCCAACGCCTGGGATGCAGCAAGTGCTCGTGTGCTCGCCGACGCCGGCTTCCCGGCGGTGGCGAGCGCCAGTGCAGCCGTCGCGGCGTCGCGCGGCTATCCCGACAACGATTCGATGAGCGTGCACGACGCCTTCGACGCGATCGCCACCATCGCCCAGGCGGTGGACCTGCCGGTGAGTGCCGACGTGGAGGCCGGCTATGGGCTCGAGCCCGCGGAGCTGGTGGAGAGACTGCTGGAGTCCGGTGCGGTGGGATTGAACATCGAGGACACCGACCACCACGGCAAGGGCCCGCTGCTCGACGCGAACGAGCGGGCGGATTACATCCGCGAGGTGAAGCGGATCGGCCGTGCGTCCAACGTGGACCTGGTGCTGAACGCGCGCGTGGATGTGTTCGCGCGGGAGGTGGGCGCCCCCGAGGCGCGCATCGAGGAGGCCGTACGGCGCGGGCGCCTCTACCGGGGCGCCGGAGCCGACTGCATCTACCCGATCGGGGTGCAGTCCGACGCCACGATCCAGATGCTGGTGGCCGCGCTGGGCGGGCCCGTGAACGTGCTCGTACGCCCCGGCATGCCGTCTCTGGCCCGGCTCGCCGAGCTCGACGTGGCCAGGGTCACCTTCGGCCCAGGTCTGCAGAGGGTTGCCATGGCGGCCCTGGCTCGCTTCGTGGGATGCCTGTCCACGCAATCGGACGAGCCCGTCTTCCCCGATTAGTCCGCAGCGCCCGCGCACCCTAGGATGACCTCATGCCGGACTGGGTGCTCTGGATGATCGCCGCCGGCCTGCTGGCCGTGGGGGAGATCGTGAGCCTCTCCTTCTTCCTCGGGCCCGTGGCGGTGGCTGCGGTGATCGCCGCGGCCGCGGCCGCACTGGGGGTGGGCGTGGCGGTTCAGATCCTCGTCTTCACGATCGCGGCCGTGGCCTCGTTGGCCGTGCTGCGTCCGGTGGCACGCCGCCACCTGCGCACGCCCGGGCAACTGCGCAGCGGCACCGCGGCGCTGGTGGGCGAGCACGCCGTGGTCCTGGAGCGCGTGGATCGCGATTCGGGTCAGATAAAGCTGCGCGGGGAGACGTGGAGCGCCCGCGCCTTCGACGACGACGAGGTGCTGGAGCCCGGCGCCCGCGTGCTGGTGATGCAGATCCGGGGCGCCACTGCGCTCGTTACCGATGGACCGGACTAAGGAGCCCAAATGGAACTGATCATCGCCGCCGGCGTCATAGCCCTCGTGGTGCTGTTCACGATCTCTCGGATGGTGCGGATCGTCCCTCAGGCGCGGGCGGGCATCGTGGAGCGCCTGGGGCGCTATCAGCGCACGCTGGACCCTGGCCTGGCCCTCGTCGTGCCCTACATCGACCGGGTCAAGCCGCTGCTGGACATGCGCGAGACGGTGGTCTCGTTCCCTCCCCAGCCCGTGATCACCGAGGACAACCTCACGATCCAGATCGACACCGTCATCTACTTCCAGGTGACCGACGCCAAGGACGCCACCTACGAGATCAACGACTACATCGCGGCGATCGAGCAGCTGGTTGTCACCACGTTGCGCAACGTCTGCGGCGGCATGACCCTCGAGGACACGCTCACCTCGCGCGACAAGGTGAGCATGGCCCTACGCGTGGTTCTCGACGAGGCCACCGGCAAGTGGGGCATCCGCGTGAACCGCGTGGAGCTGAAGGCGGTGGACCCGCCGCCCTCGATCCAGGAGGCGATGGAGAAGCAGATGCGCGCCGAGCGCGACAAGCGGGCGGCCATCCTCACCGCCGAGGGCGTCAAGCAGTCGCACATCCTCACAGCCGAGGGGGAGAAGCAGAGCGCGATCCTGCGCGCCGAGGGACAGCGCGAGTCGCAGATCCTCTCGGCGGAGGGCCAGTCCAAGGCGATCGAGACGGTGTTCGAGGCCATCCACCGCGGCGACGCCGACCCCAAGCTGCTGGCCTACCAGTACCTGCAGGTGCTCCCCCAGATAGCGCAGGGCGATGCCAACAAGGTCTGGATCATCCCGGGCGAGTTCACCGCCGCGCTGGACCAGATCAGGCAGGCGCTGCCGGCGACGGCCGAGGGGCCGTCAGAGCCGCCGCGCCCACCGGCCGGCCCGCCCGCGCCGCAGCGCTAGCCTCAACCACGTGTTCGACTCGCTTTCCGAACGCCTTCAGGACGCCCTTGGGGACGTCCGCTCGCGCGGCACGCTCACCGAGGAGGACATCACCAAGGCGATGCGCCAGGTGCGCCTCGCCCTGCTCGAGGCCGACGTCAACTTCAAGGTGGTCAAGCAGTTCACCTCGGCGGTGAAGGAGCGGGCGCTGGGCGCCGACGTGCTGGAGGCGCTCAACCCCGG
>Ga0136631_10000564_pt1 | contig 11576 bp, 13 predicted proteins | sample AntDrymUQ6012206_2_FD_104655 | JGI IMG/M metagenome (GOLD analysis project Ga0136631, IMG submission 104655) | Polar desert sand microbial communities from Dry Valleys, Antarctica - metaG UQ601 (22.06) | ecosystem: Environmental > Terrestrial > Soil > Desert | place: Antarctica: Dry Valley... | reverse complement strand
TGGAGACCACCCCCACGCACTCTGCACCCGCGAGCTTGCACAGCTGCACCGCGAACACGCCGAGACCGCCGGCGGCGCCCCAGATCAGCACCTTGTGACCGGCCTGCAGGCTGCACTGGTCCAGCAGCATCCGGTAGGCGGTGAAGTACACGAGGCCGTAGGAGGCGGCCTCGGACCAGCTCAGGTTCTGCGGCTTGGGCAGCAGCTGCTGGGCCTGCACCTTCGTGAACTGCGCGAAGGAGCCCCAGGTGGTCTCATAGCCCCAGATCATCTGGCTGGGGGCGGCCATCGGGTCCAGTCCGTGCACCTCTGGGTCCTCGTAGGACGCCATGTTGCAGTGCACCACCACCTCGTCCCCCGGCTTCCAGCGCGTGACCCCCTCGCCAACCTTCCACACCACGCCCGAGGCGTCGGAGCCTCCGATGTGGTGGCCGTACTCGGGGTGGTCGCCATAGCGCATGACCGATACGGGCTGGCCCAGCGCGGCCCACACGTTGTTGTAGTTCACGCCCGCGGCCATCACGCGCACGATCACCTCGAAGGCGCCCGGCTGGGGTACCTCGATCTCTTCCAGCTGGAAGGCGTCCTCGGGCTCGCCGAAACGCTCCTCGCGGATCACCCACGCGGCCATCGTCTCGGGCAGTTCCCCGGGCTCCACATCCAGCTCGGACACCTTGCTCACGTCTACGGCCATGTCTGAATCGGTCCTCCGCGTTCTCTTTGGGGGCCCCGAGATTACCGCCGCGGGTAGAAATGGCCTGGATGCCCAGCGAACGCCCGGCGGTGACCACCCCCGTCTTCGTCAACGGGGCGATCTTCAGCTCCTTCTTCGCGCGCGGCCGGTTGCCCGCCACGCTGCCGGCCCAATGGCTGGCCCCCCTGCGCGCCTGAAGCGTTTCACCCGTTCCGTCAGGTCCCCCGCGTAACGTGCGACGACTTTCCTATGGAAGCCGCCACACATCTGCGCCGCGCCACCGTGTCCGCCCACGGCGATCGCGTGGCGATCGACGGCCTGGTGGTTCAGGACGAGACCGCCGCGCGTCTGGTTCGCGAGCGCGAGGAGGCCGGAGCCGATCCCGCCGAGATGGTGGCGGATGCCATCGAGATCGGTGCGCGCGTGCTCGACCGCGAGCAGACCGGAGCCAATGCCGAGTTCGTCAAGAACGAGTTCGAGAAGGTGTCCAAGAGCGTCGAAGCCGAGTTCGGGGACCGCGCCCGCGCGGTCGCCGAGCAGCTCGGAGAGAAGGTGGACGCCGTCTTCCACCCGGACACCGGCCATCTTTCGAAGTCCCTTGAGGAGCTGTTCTCCGACGGCAGCTCCACTGCTGTGCAGCACCGCGTGAAGGAGCTGGTGGCCGAAGCGCTGCAGCGCTCCCACGCCGATCTGCGCAAGCAGTTCGCCTCCGCCGACGAGGGCGTCAACCCGCTGGCGGACTTCAAGGCCCGCACCGTAGACGCGATCCGCCAGGCCGACGACCGCCAGAGCAAGAGCCAGCGCGCCCTACTCGCGCAGATGCACGAGCTCGAGAAGCAGCTGCAGGGGCTACGCGACGAGAAGCAGAAGCTCGAGGAGCTGGCCGATGAGCGCGAGCGCGGCACTGCCAAGGGCCGCAGCTACGAGGAGGCGGTGGCCGAGGCGATCGACCGCGTCGCCGAGGTGCAGGGCGACTCATGCGACGCCGTGGGTGACGAGCTCGGCACCGGCGGCAAGAAGGGCGACGTCGTGGTGGGCGTGGACGGCTGCTCGGGCCCGGCGCGGGGGCGGATCGTCTTCGAGGCCAAGGACCGTCGCCTGTCCAAGCCGCAGTTCCTGGAGGAGCTGGATCGCGCGCGCGAGCAGCGCGACGCCGACTTCGCGGTGCTCGTGGTGCCCGGCGAGGATGAGGTGCCGGCCCGGCTGCACGCTCTGCGCGAGTACCAGGGCGACAAGATCATCGCCGTCTTCGACCCCGAGGACGGGTCCTCGCTGGAGCTGGAGTTCGCCTACCGCGTCGCCCGCGCTCGAGTGACCGCTTTGCGCGAGGGTGCGGACGAGATCGATGCCGCGGCCGTGCGCTCCACGGTGGCCCGCGCCGTCTCGGCGATGGACGATGTTCGCAAGATCAAGTCGCAGCTCACCACTGCGCAAAACGGGATCGGCGGCGCGCGGGAGATGGTCGAGGCGCTGGAGGCAAAGGTGCGCGCTGAGCTCGCCCAGATCGACGCCGCGCTGGCGTCGGCCGACGTCGAGCTCGCCCCCGCGGACGCCGAGCCGGCCAGGGTCACGCCCCCGGCGCCCGAGCCGGATGACGGCCAGGGCGCGCTGCTCTAGGACGCTGGATCCACGTGCCGCGGGCTTGAATCGTCCGCAATGGGGTAGGTGTGACCGATGCAAATCATCGGACTTCTCATCGTGGGCCTGATTATTGGCGCCCTTGCCCGCCTGCTCAAGCCAGGTCGTCAGCGGATCGGGCTGGTGCTGACACTCGTGCTGGGTGTGGTCGGAGCCATCATCGGCGGAACGATCGCGAGCGCCATCGACGCCGGCGACGTCTTCGAGCTGAACTTCATCGGCTTCATAGCCGCCGTGGTCAGCTCCGTGGTCCTGCTGACTGTGGCGGAAGCCGCGGGCATCGGCGACGGCGGTCGCGGTAAGCGCCGCGAGCTCCCTCGCGAGCGCTAGCCCGGACTAGGGCAGCAGCAGCTCGTCGCTTGAGTTCTTACGGTCTTCGCCGACCGTGAGCTCGGCCGGCGGGATCTCGCGCTCGACGGCTCGGGGGGAGCCCGCACGCACCTGGTAGGTGCCGGGTGGCAGCGTCTGCTGGATCGCGCCGGTGTCCCGCGGCTGGATCGGCCCGACCATCTCGCGCACCTCTCCGCCCTCGAGCGTGACCGTGTGCGGCTCCTTGGTCTGGTTGGAGATCGTGATGAGGAACGGGCCGGCGCCTTCCTTGGATGGCGACACGCTCACGCCGCGATCCTGGATCACGCCCGTGAGCTCTTTTGCCACCGCCGGACGGGGCTCGTTGGCGAAGTCTTCCTCACCGCATCCGGCGAGCACGCCAGCCGCGCCGACGATTGTCAGAGTTCCTGCGAGCCAGCCCCTCGTGCGATGCATCCTCATCCCCGGGATGGAACCCTAACCGAACCACACGGACGTTCGCGTCTCCAAGAGCGAGTCGACCTCTTCCTGGATGCGCGCTCTGACGTCCTCGGCGATCCCCTGGACGAGCGACAGGTCCTCCGCGTCGTCGGGCCCGTACCCGGATAGATCGACCGGTTCGAGAAAGCTGATCTTGAACTTCGCGGGCAGGTACATAGCCGCCGCGGCGGCGCCGAAGTGGGGGAAGGCGTGGTTCACCGGGAAGTAGATGAGCCCGGTGAGACGCTGCATGAGCGGCAGGTGGGCGAAGATCGGCATCGCGTCCTCGGCGCCCACCACGGCGATCGGCACGATCGGCACCCCGGCGCGCATCGCGGTGCGCACGAAGCCGCCGCGCCCGAAGCGCCGCAGCTTGTAGCGCTGCCAGTAGAGCTTGCGGGTGGCCTTCATGCCCTCGGGGAACACGAGTGCGAGCTTGCGCTCGTCGCGCAGCAGCCGGCTCGCATTTGCCGGATGGGCGGGCACAATCCCCATCTTGTTGGTGAGCAGGCCCACCCCTGGGTAGCCCTTGAACCAGTGCTCGGCGAGCATGTAGAGCGGCCGCGGGTCGGGGTGCTCGTGGCGGATCGCCTGCATGATCATCGGCGCGTCCGGTGGCAGGGCACCCGAGTGGTTCGAGGTGAGCAGCGCGCCGCCTTCGCTGGGCACGTTCTCCACGCCCTTGGTCTCCACCCGGAACCAGTAGCGGTAGTAGAAGTCCAGCAGGGGCTGCATGAGGTCGAACACCCGTTCCGAACGCCCCCAGTCGTCCACAGCGCGTCCCGGCTCGCGGACGGGAATCAATTGCCTCAGCTCGCCGAGGTCGGGGCGATCGGCCCCGATCTCCTCAGGAGAGGGTCGCGGGAGACCGAGTTCGTCGTCGCGCGCGGGGTACGACCGATCGGGGGCGGGCGCGGGCTCCGCGTCGACGGTGGTGGACGCCGAGCCGCCCATCAAAGGGCTGTCGGCAGTCAGCCCCGGGCGGCTACCCGGTGGGCGGCGTTCGCTCACCGGCGCAAGTCTTACCTAGGCACCGGCGAACGGCAACTCGACCACGGTGGCGGGCACGCCGCCCACCACCACGGAGTCACCCGGCGTGGCCTCGCGGCGCACCAGCGCCAGCGCGATCGGCCCGAGGCGGGGCGAGACGCAGGCCGATCCCACGGTGCCCACCTCCTTCTCGCCCAGGACGATCGGAGCGCCGTGCTCCACCGGCTCTGACAACTCCAGTCCGCGCAGGTGGCGGTTGGGCTTGCCGCGATAATGCATCCGGGCCACGGTTTCCTGACCCACGTAACAGCCCTTGGTGAAGCTCACGGCGCGATCGTTGAGGCCGGCCTCCTGGGGGATCGTGTTCGATCCCATGTCCATGCCGAGGCGCGGGCGGCCCGACTCGATGCGCACGCCCTCCGCCGCCTCTTCGGACACCGCGGGCGCCAGTTCGCGCGCGGCGTCCAGCCGGGCGGCGTCGGTGACCACATCTACCCCGAGGTCGGTGGCCACGTAGAGACCGTGAACACCCTCCACGAACGCGTGCTCGGCCTCCGGCGGCGCGGCGTCCAGTCGCCCGCGCGCCGCAGGGCCGATGAGCGAGAGCACGGTGCGCTCGTCGGTGAGGTCTGTGATGCGAACGTCGCGTCCGAGGCTGTAGGTCGTGAAGGTGTGTGCGAGCACAGCGCGGCTGCCGGTGTCGGCGTCCACCAGGAGACGGTTCGGCACCATTGCGAGGACCCGCATGTCGGCGCGCAGCTTGCCCTTGTGATCCAGCAGCGCGGCGTAGCAGCCGCTACCCGGCTCGAGTGACTCCACGTCGTTGGTCACCTGCCCCTGAAGGAACTCGGCGGCTTCGGAGCCCTCCAGCTGGAGCACCGCCCTGCCGGGGCGCGCCAGCAGCCCGGCGTCGCGCGTGAGCAGCTCGTAGTCGTCGGTGGCGATCACGTCTTCGAGTCTAGGCGGCGGCCCTGGTCAGTCCCGGGGCGTTGGCTGGGACAGCTGGATCAGCTCGGGCTCGGGGTTGTCCTCGTGCTCGACCTGCAGGGTGGCGTGGTCGATGCCGAAGCGCTCGTGCAGCAGGTCGCGCAACTCACGGCGGCGGCCGTGGCAGTCCTCGCCGGCGGGCACGAGGACGTGAGCAGACAACGCCGGGAACCCCGAGGTGACCTCCCACAGGTGCAGGTCGTGCACCTCGCTCACGCCCGGATGGGCCGCCATGGCGCCGCCCACCTCCTCCGCATCCATGCCCTTGGGCGCGCCCTCGAGCAGCACGCGCGCCGAGTCGCGCAACAGGCCCCAGCCGCCGTAGACCATGAGGGCGCAGACGGCCAGCGCCGCAAGGCCGTCCGCCTGGTTGAAGCCGGTGGTCACGATCACCACGCCGGCCCCGGCGGCCGCAATCGAGGACCACAGGTCGGCGAGGTTGTGCCTGAACGCGCCCTCCACATTGAGGCTCGCGCGGTTGGCGCGGCCGAGTGCCACCGCCGCGGCGCCATTGGCCACCGCCCCCGCCAGGCCCACGGCGATCACGAAGCCGCCGTCCACATCGGGCGGGTCGAAGACCCGGCGCACCGACTCGAAACCCACGATTCCGGCGAGCAGCAGCAGCGAGGCGCCGTTGAGCTGAGCGCTCAGGATCTCGCTGCGCTTGAGGCCGAACGTGAAGCTGCCAGAGGCTGGGCGCCGCGCCAGGCCGATGGCAACCAGCGCCAGGCCGATAGCCGCGGCATCGGTGAGCATGTGGGCGGCATCGGAGAGCAGCGCCACGGAGTTGGCGAGCAGGCCAACGACCACCTCCACCGCCATGAAGCCCAGGTTGATCGCGAGGGCGATCCAGAGCCAGCGGGGCTCCGACGCCTCGGTCACGCCGTGGGAGTGGGCATGGTCATGCGCCATTGTCCGAGCGTACGCCCCGGCCCAGCTAAGTTCCTCGCGATGAGGCTCTTGATGGCGACCCTAGCGGCCGCGGCCCTGCTGGTGGCGGGCTGCGGTGGCGGCGACGATGAAGGGGGAGGGGGTGAGCCCAAGGCCGGCGCGGCGTCCACGGCCGCGCTCGAGAGCGCGCGCTCCCCCAAGCGTGCGGACTTCCCGGCGGTCAAGGGCCGCAGCCTCGAGCAGATCGCGTCGAAGCTCCAAGCGGTGAACATCGGGCTGGCCACGTCGGTGTTCACGCCGGGCGAGAACCGCTTGGCGTTCGGGATGCTCGACGACAAGCAAAGCTTCCTCTACGGCGACAGCGCGGTGTACCTCGCCCGCACGCCCACCGGCCGGGCGCGCGGGCCGTTCCTCGCGCCCGCCGACCCGCTCGTGGTGGAGCCCCCCTTCCGCAGCCGCGGCGCCGCCGAGCCCGGCGGCGACATCGCGGCGATCTACGACGCGCGCGTAAAGCTCCCCTCACCCGGCCGCTGGTTCGTGCTGGCGGTCACCAACGTGGACGGCCGGGTGTTCGGTGCGCCTTCCCAGATCCAGGTGAACGCGAAGGAGAACATCCCCGACGTGGGCGATCCCGCACCGCGGGTGAAGACCGACACGCTCGCCTCCGCCGGCGGCAACATCGAGTCGATCGACACCCGCGTCCCGCCGAGCGACATGCACGAGGAGAGCTTCGACGAGATCGCGGGCAAGAAGCCGGTGGCGCTGCTCTTCGCCACGCCGCGCCTGTGCCAGACGCGGGTGTGCGGCCCGGTGGTGGACATCGCCGAGCAGCTGCGGCGCAGCTACGGCGACCGGATGACGTTCATCCACCAAGAGGTCTACAACGACAACATGGTGGAGAAGGGCCTGCGGCCGCCGTTGCAAACGTTCCACCTGCGCACCGAGCCGTGGCTGTTCACGATCGACCGCGACGGCAGGGTCGCCGCCAGGCTGGAGGGGTCGTTCGGCACGGAGGCCTTCGAGGAGGCCGTCAAGGCCGCGTTGTAGCCTGGCCCAGCCCAAACTTAGTCCCGTCTAACTCTTCTGTTAGGCTTCGACGAAGTAAATGTCAAGGCCGACCAAAATCTCGCGCCGCAAGCTGCTCGGAACGGCGGCCGGCGCCACCGCCGCACTGCCGCTGCTGCACGAGACGGTTCCCCACCGGGTCGCGCACGACCAGTTCGCCCGGGCGGCGGGTACAGACGGGCACGCAGGGCACTCCGCGGGCGGCACCGCCACCGCGCACCCGAAGGGCACGCAGCGGCGCACGATCGGCAGCGTGGACCCGCGCGTCAACGGATTCGACCCGGCTGAGATCGTGCGCGACTTCGACCGTGGCACGGTCACACAGGAGGGCGGGCGCACGGTGCGCACGTTCGAGATCGTGGCCGAGGACCGCGAGATCGAGGTGGCGCCCGGCGTGAAGTTCGCCGCCTGGACCTACAACGGCCGCGTTCCCGGCCCCACGTTGCGAGCCACCGAGGGCGACCTCCTGCGGGTGAAGTTCGTCAACGGCTCCGGCCACCCGCACACGATGCATTTTCACGGCATCCACGCCCCCCGCCACGACGGCATTCCGGAGGTGGCGCCGGGCGACATCGCGCCCGGAAAGAGCTTCACATATGAGTTCGAGGCGCGGCCGTTCGGCCTGCACCTCTACCACTGCCACACCAGTCCGCTGGCCGAGCACATCTCCAAGGGCCTCTATGGCACGTTCGTGATCGATCCGAAGCAGGGCCGTCCGGAAGCCGATGAGCTGGTGATGATGATGAACGGCTTCGACACCAACTTCGACGCCGAGAACGAGATCTACGCGGTGAACACCGTGGCATTCGCCTACCACGACCGGCCGATCCAGGTAAAGCGCGATGAGCTCGTGCGGATCTACCTCGTGAACATCACCGAGTTCGATCCCCTCAACTCGTTTCACATTCACGGGAACTTCTTCGACTACTTTCCGACCGGCACCAAGCTCGAGCCCCGCGACTTCACCGACACGGTCATCCAGGGGCAGGGGGAGCGGGGGATCTGCGAGCTGCGCTTCCCGTTCACCGGCAAGGTCATGTTCCACGCCCACGTGAGCGAGTTCGCCGACTTGGGGTGGATGGGCTTCTTCGAGGTGGTCGACTGATGGAGGCCGGGACCGCCACCGCTCCCAGGGCCCGCCGCACGGCGCCACCGTGGCTTGCCGGCCTGCTGCCGCTGCTGATCCTGGGCGCGGCCATCGCAGTGTTCGTGGCCTTCGACGCTCCGGGCCTGGGTGAACGCAACGGCGTGCCCGTCGAGGAGCTGGTGGTGGAACGCACCGTGCTTCACCCCGGCGAGATCGAGCTGGTGGTGCGAAACGACGGGCCGGACCCGGTGGCCGTGCGCCAGGCGATCGTGAACGACGCGTTCGTGGGGTTCTCGCAGTCCGACCCGCAGATCGACCGCCTGCGGGGTGGCAAGGTCACGATCGACTATCCGTGGATCGAGGGCCAGGCGTACGCGATCGCTCTGGTCACCTCCACCGGCGGCACGGTGGACGCGGCCGTGGACGTGGCCGCGGAGACCCCGGCCAACGACGTCGGCTTCTTCGGCCTGATGGCCCTGATCGGGCTCTACGTCGGGGTGATCCCGGTGGCCATCGGGATGCTGTGGCTGCCGTGGATCCGGCGGATCGACCCGCGCTACGTGCAGTTCCTGCTGGCGCTCACGCTGGGACTGCTGGCGTTCCTCGGCATCGACGCCGCGCTGGAGGGCACCGAGATCGCCGCCACCGGCGCACAGGCCTTCGGCGGCGCCGCACTGGTGTTCCTGGGAGCCGGTGCCGCCTACCTCGCCCTGGTGGGCGTGGACGGGTGGCTGCGAGGACGGCGCACGCGCGAGGAGTCCGAGGGCGCGGGACCGTGGCGGCTGTCGTTCCTCGTGGCGCTGGGCATCGGGCTGCACAACCTCGGCGAAGGACTCGCGATCGGCTCTGCCTATGCCATCGGATCGCTGGCGCTGGGTACAGCGCTGGTGGTGGGCTTTGCCCTGCACAACACCACCGAGGGGCTGGCGATCGTCGCGCCCGTGGCCAGGGCGGGCGAGGCCGCCGGGCCCGCTCGCCTGGGCCGGCTGATCGGGCTTGGCGCCCTCGCGGGGCTACCCGCGGTCCTTGGCGCCTTCGTGGGGGCGTTGGCCTACAACCCGTCTCTCGCCGCGTTCATGTTCGGCCTGGGCGCCGGCGCCATTGCCCAGGTGATCGTGCAGATAGCCCCGGGCGTGCGCGACAAGGCGGGACGCCTGTTGCACCCGCTTGCGGTCGGCGGGCTGCTGACGGGCCTGGTGCTCATGTACACCACCGGCCTGCTGGTGTCGGTCTGATGGCCACGCTCGGCGCCACGGGAATCTCGGACGCCGTCCAGGACTACGCCAAGGCGATCTACTCCCTGCAGGAACGGTTCGAGGAGCCGGTGTCCACCTCGGCGCTGGCAGAGCGGCTGGCGGTGTCGCCGGCCTCCGCGTCGGCGATGGTCAAGCGACTGGAGTCGCTGGGACTGGTCAAGCGCGAGCTCTACCACGGGGTGGAGCTGACGCCCGCCGGCGCGCGCGTGGCGCTCGAGGTGATCCGCCACCACCGCCTGCTTGAGCTCTACCTCGCCGAGGCTCTGGACATGTCGTGGGACCGCGTGCACGAGGAGGCGGAGGTGCTCGAACACGCGATCTCACCCGAGCTCTCGGAGCTGATCGCGCGCAAGCTGGGCAACCCCACGCACGACCCCCACGGCGACCCGATCCCCACCGCCGACGGCGAGATCGAGCCGGGACGATCACGTGCCCTCGCGGAGCTGGAGCCCGGCGCCCGGGGCACGTTCGTGCGGGTATCGGACTCCGACCCCGAAGCCCTGCGCTACCTGTCGTTTCGCGGCATCGCGCCCGGCGACGCCTTCGAAGTGCTCGAACGACAGCCCTTCGAGGGGCCGCTGGTGGTGCGTTTCGACTCCGGCGACCATGCCCTCGGTGGCGCGCTCGTAGTGATGATGCGCGTGGACGTGGACGTGGACGTGGACATGGACGTGGACGTGCACCGCTGACGCCAAGCGTGGTTCCCTCCTCGTGGGTGGCACCGCTTATGGTCTTCCGCACCGATGAGCGTCGAAGTGGGGTTGCTGTTGCTGTTGCTCGCGCCGATTCCTTTGATGGCCTATGCGCCCCGCAGGGCCAAGGCAGCCTCGGGTATCGGAGGCATGTCAGCGTTCGGTGCGGCTGCGACCACCGTCGTCTTGGCGCCTTGGGTCTTGATCGCTGTCCTGCATTGGGCGCTGCGATGCGACGACACGTGCCGCTCAGGAGCCGGCTGGACTAACGACTCCGGCGCATGGCAATGGACGGCCGAGTTGTCCGCAGCGCTCTCAGCGGCTGGCGCGATTGCACTTGTAGTGAGGTTTGGTCTGTCTGGACGGCGATCCTTGTCGGTCGGAGCTTCCCTGGCCGCCGTTGGTTCCTTCGCTATCTGGTTGTTCGGTTTCAACTCCTAGAGGCCCGACTCCGTCAGCCCTGACCACCCGCGTACTAGCATCCCGCCCGTGGCGCTCGCCGAGGACTTCCAGCGCATCGTGGACTCGCTCCCGCCCGACTGGACCCAGCTCGAGCTGGATCTGCGGATCGCCGACGAGGAGCGCTACATCGAGACCGCCACTCTGCTCACCCAGATCAACGCCATGCCGTACTCCAGGCACGACTGGCACTGGCGCCTGAGGGTGGCCCACGAGTTCGGCCACGCCGCCGCGGCGGAGACCACCCGTGGCACGCTTGCGCTGCTCGATCGCGAGCGGGTCGAGGGCGAGCTGGTGGCGCGCGAGGCGCGCTCCGGCCGCGTGGAGATCCGCGAGATGTGGGGCCGCCCCGAGTCCGTGCGCCAGGAGTTCGCCCGGCGCCGCAACCAATAGGCCGGGGGACGCGATCGCACGGATTGCCCTCCTGTGCCCCGACCTACTGTTCGGATCGAAGGTCGAGGGGGCGCTCGGGGTGGCCGGTCACACCGTGAACCGGTTTGCCGCCGAGGACGAGGTGCGCACGGCCGCCTCGTTTCACGACCTGCTGATCGTGGACCTCACCGCTGAGGGCATCGACGGCCCGGCGCTGGTGACCTCGATGCGCGAGCGCGGCGAGCTGGGAGCGGTGCCCACCCTCGGCTTCTACTCACACGTTGACCAGGACACCCGCAAGCGTGCCGAGGAGGCCGGGGTGAGCCGAGTGGTGCCGCGCTCGCGGATGGCGCGCGAGACGGCGGCGCTGGTGGACGGGCTGCTGCCGAAGAGCTGAAGCGCGACTGCTCCGCGGTGTGGGAGGCTCACTCACGATGCGGGGGAGAGGTGTGGGTCGGGCGGGACTGGTAGGAGCGCTGATCGCGCTCGCGCTGCCGGTCGGGGCGGTGGCGCAGGGCGTGGCGCGGGACTTCGACAACCCCGGGTCGAACGATCCCTCCCAGCAGCTCGACGGCGGCACTCCACCGGTCCCCGCGAATCCGCACAACTACCCCAACGTCCAGCGCGACGACACGCCCAACGACCCGGGCTATGAC
>Ga0136631_10000563_pt1 | contig 11579 bp, 10 predicted proteins | sample AntDrymUQ6012206_2_FD_104655 | JGI IMG/M metagenome (GOLD analysis project Ga0136631, IMG submission 104655) | Polar desert sand microbial communities from Dry Valleys, Antarctica - metaG UQ601 (22.06) | ecosystem: Environmental > Terrestrial > Soil > Desert | place: Antarctica: Dry Valley... | reverse complement strand
TGCCCGCCGGCGGCGCGGGCGGCGCCGCGGTCGCGATGCTGGCCGGCGCCGGCGCCACCACCGCCGCGACGTTCGCCGCGCTGCGCGGGTGCCGCGCGTGAGCACGGCGGCGCTGTCGGTCGTCGTCGCGACGCGCGACCGCCCGGCGGCGCTCGAGCGCTGCCTGGTCGCGCTGTCCTGGCAGACGGCGCACGAGCTCGAGGTCGTCGTCGTCGACGACGCCTCGGCGCGGCCGGCGGCCGTCGTCGAAGCGATCACCCGTGCCGGGCTCGACACGCGCACGCGCGTCGTCGAGGGCGCCGGCCGCGGCCCCGCGGCAGCGCGCAACCTCGGCGCAAGCAGCGCGCACGGCGCGGTCGTGCTGTTCACCGACGACGACTGCGTGCCCGGCCCGCGCTGGGCGCAGCAGCTGGCGGCGGCCTGCGCCGGCGGCGGCGCGGCGGCCGGGACGACGGTTGCCGACCCGTGCTCCGGGCGCGCCGCGGCTGCCTCGCAGCTGATCACGCACACGCTGCAGATCGCCTCGCTCGATCCCGCCTGCGGTCTGCTCGGCTTCGCGCCGACGTGCAACCTCGCCTGCCACGCCGGCGTCGTGCGCGCGGTGCCCTTCGACGAGTCCTTTCCGCTCGCAGCCGGCGAGGACCGCGACTGGTGTGACCGAATCGCGGCGGCCGGCGTCGAGCTGCGCCACGTGCCGCAGGCGATCGTCGAGCATCGCCCGCAGCTCGGACCCGCGGGCCTCGTGCGCCAAGGGGTGCGCTACGGGCGCGGCGCGGTGCGCTTTCGCGCCGCCGGCGAGGGGCGCCGGCTTGCGGGGCGCACGTTCTACGCACAACTCGCGCGCGACGCCGCGCGCGCCGGGCCGCGGGTCGCGTCGCTGGTCGTGCTGGCGCAGGCGGCGGGCGCCGCCGGGGCCGCGCTCGAAGCGATGCCGAGCCGGGGCTGACCTCAGCCGGACCGCAGCAGGGGCGAGCCGGACAGTCCGTCGTCGCCGACACCGCAGATCGCCGCGACCGTGCTCGCGACATCCGCCAAGCGCGGATCGGGGCGCTCGCGCGGAGCGCTGGCACCGGGCGCGACCACGGCCCAGGCGTCGCCCGGCGTGTGGTTGCCCGAGCGCCCGCTGCCCGCGCCGCTGCGCGTGACGTCGCCGAACTCGGGTGACGAGATGCCCTCAAGCGTCGTCGCGGGGCGCTCGCTCCAGCGCACGACGAGGTCGGGCAGCTGGCCGCAGCGCTTGCCGGGATGGTGCTCGGCGACGCGCTGCACCCCCGCGACCGCCGGCAGGCCGCCGGGGTCGCAGAACGTCGACAGCCCGCCCGCGATCCGCGCCAGCAGCTCGTCGGCCTCGGACGCATCGACGATCCCGTCGCGCTCGCGTCCGCGCAGGTTCAGCCGCACGTAGCCCTGGTTGTCGGCGGGATGCGCGAAGGCCTTCGTCTGCGACCAGTCGACGCCGCGCAGCTCCAGACGCGCGGTCAGCTCGAGCGCCGCGCGGTCGGGCAGCGCGCGGGCGATCGCACCGCGCGCGCTCGGCGGGATCGCGCCGCGCAGGCGCCAGATCGCGCCCGCCGCGCCGTCGCCGGCCGGCAGCGGCCCGCCCGCCAGCACGGCCGCGAGCATGCCGGGCAGCAGGTCGGCGCGCGAGCTGTTGACGTCCATGCCGACCGCCGAGGTGACGATCACGTCGGCGTCCCCGGGCAGCGCGCGCAGCGTCCGCGCGAACGCCGCGTCGACCGCCGCGTAGACCGCTTCGAGCGCGCTCGTCAGCAGCGCGCGCTCGCGCGGCGGGGGCTCGGCGGCGAGCTGCGACAGGTCCCAGAACTGGTGGCCGGCGAGGTGCGCGGCGCTGAACGTCAGCCAGGCGAGGTCGTAGGACTCCCGCCCGAGCAGCTCGACCGCCGCGTCGGCGACGCGGCCGGGGGCCGCGATCAGCGTCTCGCGCAGCGCAAGTAGGTCGCGCGCGCGCGGGCGCCCGAAGATCTCCGTCGCGCCCGGGCCACGCCCGTGGTGCTCGGCAAGCTTCGAGCCGACATCCTTGGGCAGCGACCAGCGCGGCAGCACGACGCGGTCGGCGAACTGCCAGCCGCAGACGTAGGTCCCGCGCCAGTCGCGCGGCGGGCGGCTCTCATAGGGGTCGATCGCCAGCGTGCGCAGGCCCGCGCGCGCGAGGCGCTCCCAGATCGCCGGGGGCGCCGGGAAGGCGGTCATGTAGCGCGCCCGCTGGACGGCCGGGTCCCACTGAAAGGGATAGAAGAGACCGTGGTCGCCCAGCTCGACGCCGCTGTAGAGCGTGTGGAAGGCGCCGGCCGCGAAGTGGTCGGCGGGGGTGCGCAGCTGCAGGCGGCGGCCGCGCTCGATCAGCCCGGCGAGCGTCGGCAGGCGCCCGGCGGCCAGCATGCGGTCGACGACCGCGACGCTCGCGGCATCGAACTGCAGGACGCAGATCAGTGGTTTGCACCGGGTCGGGCCCGTGCGGGACGGGCCACGTTCAAGCCGGCGACCGCGAGCGGTCGGCTTCGACGGGGGTGGCGTCGCCGCCGACGGCATCCGAGCGGCGGGCGGCATCGAGCACGCACATCACCGCGGCGCCCTCGGCGGCCGTCGCCAGCAGGCCGGCGTCCTCGCCGCGCAGCGCGCGGCCGTAGGCCTCGAGCTGCGCCGTCAGCGAGCGTACGAGCGGGTGCGCGCCGGGGGTCAGGCGGCTCGTGACGCCGCGCACGTGCCCGCCGCGCGTGGCGCGCGCGATCCGCCGGCCGGAGCTGTCGCGGATCTCGACGAGCTCGTGGTACGGACGGTCGGTCGCGACCTCGAGGCGCACGGTCCCGCGCGAGGTCGCCAGCGCGATGCCGGCCCGGTCGCGCGCGGCGTGCGCGCGGACGGCCAGCGGCAGCGCGCCGGTCAGCATCAGCGCGAGGTCGACGAGGTGCGGGCCGACGTCGAGCAGCGCGTCCTCGCCGCGCTGCAGCGGGCGCCACGACGCCCGCCGGTAGTGCAGGACGAGGTGCAGCTCGAGGTCGCCGATCGCGGGCACGCGGGGAGCGAGCTCGATGCCCTGGTCGAAGCGGCGGTTGAAGCCCGTGAAGGGAGCGGGCGTCAGCGCCGCGAGGCGCAGCGCGCCGGCCGCGTCGGGCGCCGGCGGCTTCTCGACCAGCGACGTCAGCCCGGCGGCGGCGACCAGCGCGGCCGACTCCTCGTGGTACTCGGGCGTCGAGCAGATCACGACGCCGTCGAGCGGTCCGGACGCCAGCAGCTCGCTCGTGTGAGCGTGCGCCGAGGCGCCGAGCTTGGACGCCAGCAGCCCGCGCCGCGCGCGGTCGGGGTCGGCGACCGCGACGATCTCGATCCCCTGCGCGCGTGCCACCGCGGGCGCGTAGCCGCACTCCGCCAGGCGGCCACAGCCGACGAGGCCGAGGCGCAGGCTCATCGGCGCGCCCACAGCACGAGCCCGGCGGGCACCGACAGCACGGCGGTCAGATGGTGCAGCGCGTGCAGCGGCACGCCGAGCAGCGCGAGCCGGATGCCGCCGCGCCGCGCGAGCAGGGCGTAGAAGCTCATGTTGGGCGCAATCATCGCGGCCACGGCGGCGGCAGCGATCCGCGGCCGGCGCAGGGCCACCGCGAAGGCCGCCGCGACCGCCGCCAGAGCCGCCACGCGGTGGCGCGGGCCGAGATTCAGCGACGAGCCCGCGGCGCGGCGCTCGAGCGCGAGCGCGACCCACGGTGCGCCGCGCCGGGCGAAGTCCGTCTGCACCATCGAGCGCAGCGTCCAGCGCTTGAGATGGGTCCCGCGCACCGCCGGATCGAGCGCGATCCTGCGGCCGGCGGCGTGCAGGCGCATGCCGAGCTCGATGTCCTCGATCGAGGGTGAGGGGTAGCGGCGCGCGTCGAAGCCGCCGACGGCATCCAGCGCCTCCCGGCGCACGGCGCCCAGGCCCGCCCAGAACGTCGTCGCCTCGCCCGGCGAGCTGACGTGGACGTGGTGGTGCAGGAGGTTGCGAAAGCGCGACACGGACTGCTGTGCCGCGGGCCGCTCGTCGTAGGCGCCGAAGACCGCGTCGAGCGCCGGGTCGGCGTCGAGGCGCTCGCGCAGGCGGCGCAGCGCGTCGGGATGGACCTCGACGTCGGAGTCGACGAAGACGACGATCTCGCCGCCGCCGCGAGCGACGCCCGCGTTGCGCGCCGCGGCCGGCCCGCTGCCGGGCGGCCCGCTGACGAGCTCGACGACGTGCGGCTCGTCGGAGCGCGCGATCGCGGCCAGGCAGCGGCCGAGCGAGGGCGGATCGTCGGTGGCGGGGATGACGACGGAGAGCACGTGTTCGGGCAGCCTAAGTTAGGGTGCCCCAACATGCGAGCCGAGCGACACCTCCCGATCGCGGTATTGGGGGCCGGACCCGCCGGGTTGACCGCCGGTTACGCGCTGGCGCAGGCCGCCCAGCCGGTTGTCGTCTTTGAGGCCGACTGCCAGGTCGGTGGCCTGGCGCGCACGGTCGAGCGCGACGGCTACCGCTTCGACCTCGGCGGCCATCGCTTCTTCACGAAGTCCGGCGAGGTCCAGGCGCTGTGGGAGGAGGTGCTGGGCGAGGAGCTGCTCGTGCGCTCGCGCCTGTCGCGGATCTTCTGGCGCGGGCGCTTCATCGACTACCCGCTGCGCCTCGCCGACGTCGTTCGCAAGGTCGGCCCGGTCGAGCTCGCGCGCTGCTCGGCCTCCTACGCGTTCGCGCTCGCGCGCCGCCGGCGTCGGGGCAGGGCCGAGACGTTCGAGGACTGGGTCTGCGCGCGCTTCGGGCGGCGCCTGTACGAGCTCTTCTTTCACGCCTACACCGAGAAGGTGTGGGGGGTGCCGCCGTCGGAGATCCGCGCCGAGTGGGCCGCCCAGCGGATCCGCACGCTGTCGTTCTGGCGCGTCGTGCGCGCAGCGGTCCTCAACGACGGCGGCGACGTGCACAGCCTGATCGAGCAGTTTCACTACCCGCGCCTGGGACCGGGGCAGATGTGGGAGGCGATGGCCGCCGAGATCATCGGCGCCGGCGGCGAGCTGCGGCTCGAGTCGCGCGTGCAGCGCCTCGAGCTCTCCGGCGACCGCGTGACGGCGGTGCACGCGGCCGGCGAGCGCGTCCGCGTCGACCACGTGATCTCGTCGATGCCGCTGCGCGACGTCGTCGCGATCGCCGACCCGCCGCCGCCGGCCGCGGTGCTCGAGGCCGCCCGCGGGCTGCGCTACCGCGATTTCCTGACGGTTGCGCTGATCGTCCGCGGCGAGGACCTGTTTCCCGACAACTGGATCTACGTCCACGACCCCGGCGTGCGCGTCGGGAGGATCCAGAACTTCCGCGCCTGGAGCGAGGCGATGGTGCCCGATCTCGCGTGCACGTGCGTCGGCCTGGAGTACTTCTGCTTCGAGGGCGACGGTCTCTGGAACGCGACCGACCAGCAGTTGGTCGCGCGCGCCACGCGCGAGCTCGAGCGGATCGGCCTCGCCGACGCCGCGCGCGTCGAGGGCGGCCACGTCGTGCGCGTTTCGAAGGCCTATCCGATCTACGACGCCGACTACGAGCGCCGCGTCGGCACGGTGCGCGCCTGGCTCGAGGGCATCGAGAACCTGCAGCAGGTCGGCCGCAACGGCCTGCACCGCTACAACAACTCCGACCATTCGATGCTGACCGCGCTGCGCGCCGTCGACAACGCCTGCCACCGCGCCGAACACGACCTGTGGGCGGTCAACTCCGACGGCGCGTATCACGAGGAGCGCGGGCCGGCCGAGCAGCCCTACCGCAGCGCTCCCGAGACCCCGGCGATGCGCGGCCTGGCCGAGGAGCTCGAGAGCGCGGCGCCGGTCGCCGGGCAGCCGACCGAGTAGACGAGCCATTCGCCGCGCGTGCCGAGCAGCACGCCGTGCGCGCGCAGAAACGGGCGCACCGGCCAGGGGGCCTGCGGCCCCACCACGAAGGCTCCCGAGCTCAGCGAGGGCGCGCCGAAGCTGACGATCTCCGACAGCGCCGCGTCGAGCTCCCACGCGAGCGCCGTGCGCACCAGCACGTCGCTCGTCGCCAGGCGCCCGCAGCGCAGCAGCCGGTCGCGGCCGATCGATCGCGTCAGCGCGGCGAGTCGGTCGTGCTCGCGCGCGATGCGCGCGGTGATCGACAGCGAGCGCGGCAGCTCCTCGGCGCGCAGCGCCAGCTGCACGACGGTCGCGATCGCGAGGGGCAGGATCAGCCAGAGCACCGGCCGCGAGCGCCGCGCCGCCAGCAGCGCGGCGAGGCCGATCCCGCCGAGCACGCCGATGATCGCCGCTGCCGGCGCCATGAAGCGCGGCAGGCCGGGGAAGCCCGCCGCGGCCATGACGGCGACGATCGCGATCCATGCCAGCGCGCCGGCGGCGAGCACCCGGACCGGCCCGCGCTCGGGCGCCCGCGCCCGGGCGCCGGCGATCAGCGCGAGCGGCCAGGCCGCCAGCAGCGGCAGGACCGCCGCCCGCCCGAGCGCCTCATACAGATCGTGTGCCGCGCCGCCGGACCCGCGCCGCGCTCGCTCGCCCGCGCTCGCCGCCCCCTCGGTGCTCAGCAGCCCGGGCACGACCCACAGCGCCGCGACGGCGGCCGCCGCGCCCGCCAGCCACGGCCGCAGCGCCGGCTCCGCGCGCCAGCGCCAGATCCCGTAGGCGCCCAGCAGCGGCCACGCCTCCGGGCGCACGAGCGCCGCCAGCGCGCCGAGCGCCAGCGCCGTGCGCGAGCGGCCGTCGAGCGCCGCTGCGATCGCGCCCAGCACGAGCGCGACGAGCAGCGGCTCGGACATCCCGGCCGCTCCCTGACGCGCCCACAGCGTGACGTCGTCGGACAGCAGCGCCAGCGACAGCGCGGCGAAGCCGCCCGCGGCGAGGCGCAGCCGGCGATCGTGGCCCGCCGTCAGCCGGTGCGCGAGCGCGCCCGCCAGCACGAGCGACATCAGCCATGCCGTGCGCACGATCAGCAGCCACAGCGTGGGTGCCGCGTCGCCGGCGAGCGAGAGCGGCGCGGCGATCAGCACCGGCAGCGGCTTCCACGACGGCCCGCTCGAGCTGTCCAGGCCGAGGTGCGCCAGCTCGCGTCCCCAGACCAGCCACGCCCACGCGTCGTAGACCGGCTCGGCGGCGATCAGCAGCGATGCGGCGGCGAGCGCGAGGCACGCGGCGGCGGAGAGGGCAAGGAGGCGCTTGGTCATCGCATTGTGGGTTAGGCTGGCCTAAGATTGCCGCCGCGAGCAGCTTCGCACGTCGCGACCCCTTCCGAGGAGCCCTTCCACACATGACCTCCCGCCGCGCCCGTTGCACCGCCATCGCCATCCTCGCAGCGCTGCTCGGCGGCGCGGGCCTGGCTTCCTGCGGCGGCGGCAGCGACGAGCTGACGATGTACTCCGGGCGCGTGCCGGCGCTGATCGACCCGGCGATCGAGATCTACGAGAAGGACTCCGGCGAGAAGCTCAAGGTGCGCACCGGCGACAGCCCGACGCTCGCCGCGACGCTCGTCGAGGAGGGCAAGAACTCGCGCGCGGATCTGTTCTACGCGCAGGACGCCGGCTCGCTGGACGCGATCGAGAAGGCCGGCAACCTCGCGCCGCTGCCGGCCGACCTGCTCGACGAGGTGCCGGCGCGCTTCCGCTCGAAGACCGGCCGCTGGATCGGCGTCACGGCGCGCTCGCGGATCATCGCCTACGGGCCGAAGGTCAAGACCTCCGAGCTGCCCGACTCGCCGCTCGAGCTGGCCGAGCCCAAGTGGCGCGGCCGTGTCGGCTGGGCGCCGACCAACGCATCGCTGCAGGGCTACGTCACGGCGCTGCGGCTGGTCGAGGGCGAGGCCGTCGCGCGCAAGTGGCTGACGGAGATGGTCGCCAACAAGACCGAGCCCTTCGACTCCAACGTGCCGATCCGCGACGCGATCGCCAAGGGCGAGCTCGACCTCGGCCTGATCAACCACTACTACGTCGCCGAGGCGCAGGCCAAAGACCCCGGCTACCCCGTCAAGGTGCACTTCCCGACGAAGGACCTCGGGTCGCTGGTGAACGTCTCGGGCGTCGGGGTGCTCGCGTCCAGCAAGCACAAGAAGGAGGCGATCGCCTTCGTCCGGACGATGCTCGGCAAGCCCGCGCAGACGTACTTCGCCGACAGCTCGAAGGAATATCCGCTGCTGGCGGGCGTCGCGCCGTCGAAGGAGCTGACCCCGCTGGACGAGATCCCCTCGCCGGAGATCGACCTCGCCGATCTCGGCGACCTCGAGGGAACGCTGAAGCTGATGCGCGACACCGGCGCGCTGTGATGCGCCACAGCGAAGATGGCGACCGCCGCTGACCCGCTCGCCCTGCCGCCGAGCCCGGCCGCGCCGGCCGGGCTCGTCGAGGGGCGCAGCTCGGGGCGCCTGCTTGGAGCGCGCCGCCCGCCGGCGGCGCTGCTGGCGCTGGGCCTCGTCGTCGCGCTCGCGGCGGCGCTGCCGGCGCTGTACCTCGTCGTCGTCGTCGCCGGCGACGCAAGGGCTGCGGCCGACGCGGTCCTGACGAGCCGTTCGCTGGGGCTCGTGCTGCGCAGCGCCGGCCTGGCGGTCGCGGTGACGGCGAGCGCGATCGCGATCGCCGTGCCGCTGGCCTGGCTGACCGTGCGCTCGGACCTGCCCGGGCGGCGGGCGTGGGCGACGCTCGCGACGCTGCCGCTGGTCATGCCGAGCTACATCGCCGCCTACGTGTTCGTCGCGGTGCTGCGCCCGAAGGGCCTGCTGCAGGAAGCGCTCGCGCCGCTCGGCGTGCAGGAGCTGCCGCAGATCTACGGCTTCCTCGGCGCCTGGCTCGTGCTGACGCTGTGCACCTACCCGCTCGTGCTGCTGCCGCTGCGCGCGGCGCTGCGGCGCCTGGACCCCTCGGTCGAGGAGGCCGCGCGCGTCATGGGCCGCTCGCCGCTCGAGGTCTTCCGCACGGTCGTGCTGCCGCAGCTGATGCCCGCGATCGGGGCGGGCGGGGTGCTCGTCGCGCTCTACGTCCTGTCGGACTTCGGCGCGGTCGCGATCCTGCGCTTCGACTCCTTCACGCGCGAGATCTACATCGCCTTTCAGTCCGCGCAGCGCACGGAGGCGGCGGCGCTCGGAATGGTGCTCGTGCTCGTCATGCTGCTGCTGTTCGCGCTCTACGCGAAGGTGCGCGGAGCGCGCGCGCTGCACCGCTCGAGCCCGGGCACGCAGCGCCCGGCGCCGCCGGTGCGGCTCGGCCGCTGGCGCTGGCCGGCGCTCGGCCTGTGCGCGGGCGTCGTCGCCGTCACGCTCGTCGTTCCGATCGGAGTGCTGCTGTACTGGGCCTCCAAGGACGTCTCGACCGGCGTCGACGTCGCGACGATCACCGCGGAGGCCGGCAACTCGCTGCTCGCGGCCGCCGCCGCCGCGGTCGCCGCCGCAGCCGCGGCGCTCGTCGTCGGCGTGCTGTCCGTGCGCTTTCCCGGCTACGCGACGCGCGCGATCGAGCGCGTCGGCTACGCCGGCTACGCACTGCCCGGGATCGTCGTCGCGCTGGCGCTCGTGTTCTTCGGCACGCGCGTCGCGCTGCCGCTCTATCAGACGCTCGCGATGCTCGTCTTCGCGCTATCGATCCACTACCTGCCGCTTGCCGTCGGGCCGGTCGGGGCGGCGCTGATGCAGGTGCCGCCGCGCCTGGAGGAGGCCGCGCGCGGCCTCGGGCGCTCGCCGCTGCAGGTCTTTCGCACGATCACGCGGCCGCTGGTGACCAGCGGCGTGCTGGCCGGCGCGGCGCTCGTCTTCCTGCACGCGCTCAAGGAGCTGCCCGCGACGCTGCTGCTCGCGCCGATCGGATTCGAGACGCTGGCGACCGACATCTTCCACCAGACGACGACCGGCTTCTTCGAGGCCGCCGCGATCCCGGCGCTGATCCTGCTGCTGATCGCGGCGCCGCCGCTGTACCTTCTCAACGAGAAGGGTGTGAAGGGGACTTGAGCGACAACGGCAAGGGCAACGGTCTCACGCCGCCGTGCGTGGGCCTGCGCGTGCGCGGCCTGCAGAAGTCCTTCGGCTCGGTGCGCGCGGTCGCCGGCGCGGACTTCACGGTGCGCTCGGGCGGGACCTGCGCGCTGCTCGGACCCAGCGGCTGCGGCAAGACGACGACGCTGCGGATGATCGCCGGCCTCGAGCGCCCCGATGCGGGCGAGATCGTCGTCGCCGGGCGCGTCGTCTCGAGCTCCGAGCGCTTCGTGGCGCCGGAGGAGCGGCGCATCGGGATGGTCTTCCAGGACTACGCGCTGTTTCCGCACATGGACGTCGCCGCGAACGTCGGCTACGGCCTCGGCCGCAAGCCCGATCACGGTCGCGTGCGCGAGGCGCTCGAGCTCGTCGGCCTCGGCGACTCCGGCAAGCGGATGGTGCACGAGCTGTCCGGCGGCCAGCAGCAGCGCGTCGCGCTGGCGCGCGCGCTCGCGCCGACGCCCGACATCGTGCTGCTCGACGAGCCCTTCTCGAACCTCGACGCGAGCCTGCGCGACCGGCTGCGCCAGGAGGTCTCGGCGATCCTGCGCACGGCGGGCGTGACGGCGGTCTTCGTCACGCACGACCAGGAGGAGGCGATGAGCATCGCCGAGCAGGTCGTGGTCATGCGCGAGGGCTGCGTCGAGCAGGACGGCACGCCCGAGGAGGTCTACCTGCGCCCGGCGACGCGCTGGATGGCGGAGTTCCTCGGCGACATCGAGGTGTTGCCCGGCGAGGCGCGGGAGGGGCGGGCGAAATGCGAGCTCGGCAGCTTGCCGACCGAGGTCCATCTCGACGGCGCCGTCGACGTGCTGGTGCGCCCCGAGGGCCTCGCGGTCGGCGTCAGCGGGCCGTCGAGCGCGGCCAGCGCGGAGGTCGTCTCGCGGCGCTTCTTCGGCCACGACCAGCTGCTCGGGCTGCGGCTGGAGTCCGGCCAGGTCGTTCGCTCGCGGCGCCTGGGCTTTCCGGCCTGGCATCCGGGCGACCACGTGCAGGTCTGGATCGAGGGGCCGGTCGAGATCCTGCCGCGCGCCGACGCGCCCGCTGTCGCCTGAGGCCCCTGCGGGCACCTCAGAGCGAGACGTGGCCGTCGGCCACGATCACGACGTCGCCCGCCACGCGCGGGCGGTCCTCGGCCCAGCTGCAGCCGATCCTGCTCGGGCGCCCGATCTCGTCGCCCTGGCGGATCGTCGGCGACCGCATGCCGGCGCGGTCCTCGAGGCAGGCGAGCAGCGGGCCGGCCGCCGAGCCCGTCGCGGGATCCTCGACGAGCGCGCCCATCGCCAGGAAGAACCCGCGGGCATGCGCGGTTCCGGCGTCGGGATCGACGGCGTGCGTCTGCTGGACGTAGGTCACCCGGCCGGTGCCGCGGGTGCGGGCGACGGCGAGGGCGTTGCCGGTGAGCGGCGTCGACGTGAAGACGTCGAGCCACGTGATCGGGTGGCGCACTACTTGTCGAAGTCGAAGTCGCGCGGGGGGCGCTGCTCGAACCACAGGCGGTCGTGGTCGGGCGTCTCCTCGAGGAACTCGGGCGTCTCCTCGAGCAGGTCCTCGCCGGCAGGCTCGTCGCCGCGGTCGATCGGCGGCGCGGGCT
>Ga0136631_10000562_pt1 | contig 11592 bp, 12 predicted proteins | sample AntDrymUQ6012206_2_FD_104655 | JGI IMG/M metagenome (GOLD analysis project Ga0136631, IMG submission 104655) | Polar desert sand microbial communities from Dry Valleys, Antarctica - metaG UQ601 (22.06) | ecosystem: Environmental > Terrestrial > Soil > Desert | place: Antarctica: Dry Valley... | reverse complement strand
GTATCTCTTAGAGGGATACGTTCCAAGGATTTGTCCGCGTTCTGTGGCTCACAGCCCAAGGCTCGGCCCGCGTCGTTGTGCGGCAGCGCGCGTCCGCGGATCGATGGTGCGCTGCTGCTCGAAGGCGATTTCGCGCACGCGATAGGCCAGTGCCGCCGTCGGGTGGTCGGTGGGCAGGCGCCGTCCGGCGGCTGCCTCGTCAAGCGCTCGCGCGGCATCGATGCCGCGGCGTTGGAGTTGGTCGAGCTGCTTGGCCAGGCGCATGGTGTGCTCGTCTCGACCCCCGACGTGCCGCACGATCCTGGCCTCCCACCCCTTGAGGACATCGCCGTGCGACGCGTCGACCGCGCCCACGAGGCTGCGGTGGTACGCCGCCTCGCGATCATCGTGTGGTGGGGGACCGGCCCAAGTTCGATCGCCGCCCCCGATGCCGTTTGCCGCTCGCCATACCGCGAGGTCGTCGCGAAGTCCGGGCGTCAGCATGTCGTCGTACCGGCTCATCCACCGCGGGAGGACAGCACGCTTTCGGACCTCGGTCGTCAGGGTGGAGACCCGTCGCGCTCGGGCGGCGAGATAGGGGCCCCAAGCCGAGTGGGACGCCACTTCGTCCGGCACACCGGCGAGCCAGGGAAGTGGTCCGGCGGGTGCTTCCTCGAGGTCGACTCGCAGTCGCGAGGTCGCCAGAGCCAACGCGTCGGCGTAGCGGATCGTGGCGTCGTGCAGTTGCGTCTCGGGTGATGTGGCCAAGGTGCGAGTCGTCGTCGCCGAAACGGCGGCTGCGTCGCGGGCGAGGATGCTTTCGAGTAGTTCGCTCGCGGTGGCCTGCCGATCGAGAGCTGGGCTGGGTAGCGCGTGATCGTGTGCCGGTTCGACGTGCACGACGTGAACGTGGTTCTCCTCGCGGCCGCGGGTGAGCATCGTGTAGAGCGTCTGCCGGGTCTCCTCTCCGGTGGCGATGCCGTGCATGACGTCCGCAGTGAGGCCTTGCGCGGTGTGGACCGTGGAGGCATAGCCGAGTTCGACGTGTGCTGCGACGTAGGCCGAGGGCAGCTGTGCGTGGAGACCGGAGTCGCGGTGTCGCACCGACATTGCGCCGTCCTTGATGTCGGTGACGATCCAGCGGTCGCCGTTCTTGACCCAGTCGGTGCCACTGATTCCGAGACGTCGGTCGTTGCGCCGGCTGAGGAGGATGTCCCCGACATGGGCCGAGCAGCCGTCCGAGATCGGGACCGACTGACCGCTGAGTCCGCGAGCCGCTTGTGCTCGCATGTTGAGCTCCCGGACCAGGTCACGGGTGGGTGCCAGCATCAGGCAGTCACGACCCATCGACAGTTCTTGCGACCAGGCGTCGAAGACGGCGTCGGCGCTCGTAGCGTCGTCGCCGACATGGACCCGGTCGTGGTCGAGGTAGTACCCGAGCGCCGCCGGGTCGCCCTCGCGGAGGTCGAGTGATGCCGCAGCCTCTGCCTGATCGGCGAAGCGGACGAGCTCGTCCAGACGAAGCGCGCCGTGCGTGGTCGCGATGTCACGCAGCACCCCGCCGGCTCCAATCGCCGCGAGCTGCTGGTCGTCACCGATGAGGCGAACCGATGCGTCGCGCTCGACAGCGTAGGAGATGACCCGGTCGAGAGTGAGGGTGTCGGCCATCCCTGCCTCGTCGATCACCACCAAGGTCCCCGGACCGATGGAGCCAACGAGGGTGGAGGCTGGGGAGTGGGATAGGTCGTGGTCCAGCTTGGCCAACGTCTCGCACGACAGGCCGGTGGCTTCCGCGAGCGCCGCCGCGGCAGCGGCCGACGGCGCGAGGCCGACGACCTTACGGCCGTGCCCAGCCCAGACCTGCGCGAGCACCCGCACAGCGGTTGTCTTGCCCGACCCGGCGGGCGCCAGGGCGAGCTCGAGGCGGGCACCTCCGGTTGCTGTGGCGCGGATGAGTGCCTCCTGACCCTTGTTGAGGGACGCGCCATCGAGCCGCGCGGTGAGCACGGCGAACTCGACGTCCTCGTCGGCCCACGCCACCCCGTCGCGCAGGCCGGCCAGCGCCACGATGCGCTGCTCGGCATCGAGGATGCGCTGGCTGGCATAGCGGTCGCGCCCCGTGTGGCGATAGACGCTTTCACCGTTCGTACGCCGCAACAAGCTGGGCTCGCCAAGCGGGTCGAGGTCGGGGGAGAGGTTCACGCAGAGTCGCCCGAGGACATCGTCGACCACCCAATCGGCAACCTCCGCCAGTCGATCCGCGGGGAGGTCAGCCCCGCGAACCAGCCGCTGTGTCTCCGCGCGGACATGCCAGATCTGCCAGGACGCGCGACGGGCTTCAAGTTCGGCGACCACCTGCCCCGCCGTCGCCTGCACCCAAGCGGACGAGACGTGCTGGCGAGTGCGAGGAGCCGGGTGCAACGCCGCCGAGACCATCTCGGCCGCGGCCTGCTCGGAGCCGAGCACATCAGTCGCGTCGGATCGCCATGTCGTCCGCTGGTTGGCGTACGACCGCGGCTCGTGCTTCGCCTCCCGTGTTTCCAGGTTGGCCTGCTGCGCAAGCGCGACGGCCTCGACCGGCGTCGGCGGCCGTCCGTGCGCCATGGTGAACTCCCGTGACAACTCAAGCTGTCGGGCCACTATGTCGGAGCGGCGCTGCGACCACCACTCGCACAATGCTAGGTCGACGCCCTCGATCTCTCGCACAGGTCGCCTGTCTCGCGGCGTGCCCGGCCGTTCGATGAACTGCACCCCGAGCGCTTCGCTCAGCCGCAGTTCGAGCGCCGTGTTGTAGGTCTCCGACGCGGCGACGATGTGCTCGTGGAGGACCTTGCCGTAGATCGTCAACCATTTGCCCTGCCGCGTCTGCACCTTGTTGGCGACCGCGACGTGGGTGTGCAGGTCGGGGTCTCCGGCGCGGGAGTCACGGTGGGTGAACGCCGTGCCGATCAGGCCGCGGGTCTCGACCTGACGGGCACCTCCCCGGCCTTCGCGGGTGAAGAGCACCTCGCGCTCGATGAAGTCCAGGGCGTCGCGGACGGCGGCATCGTGCGCGCTCTCGATGGCACGGGCGACCTCCACGGGCGCCACCGCCCACAGCGCCGAGACGGACTTCACCGGGCTGAACGTCAGATCAAAGCCGGCGACCGCGGTCTGCCGTGGCCGCGAGTAGCGCCGCAGTGCGTCTGAGAGTTCCCGGGCGCTCGCCGGACTTCTCCCGTGGTCGCGCTCGAACCACTCACGGGCGAGCTCGCTGCGGGCCTGGGCGAGGACGTCGTACGACGCATTCCCGACGCCGTCAGCGGCGCGTGCCCGGCGCCGCACCTCGGCGTTGAACTCGTCGACAGCGCTGTTGTCGAAGACTTGGTACGCCTTTCCGAGTGCCTCCCCGGCGAGCGGGTGCGAGCCTGTGCCGAACAGGTGCTTCATGTGTTCGGCGGTGACGACGTCGCCGTCTGCCAGACCATCGAGCCCGATGAGCCCGGAGCCGACCCAGCGCCCGGGCGACTCGCCCTTGGCCGAGTAATAGTCGGCGAGCGAGGTGCGCCCCTTCTCGGTCGAGTCGAGCGCCGCGACTTGACGGGAGGATGTCCCGAGTTCCGTGGAACTTCGGTGGCGGTCCGGTGAGCATCAGGCTGCGCTCACGTCTTGAGTGTTGCAGTCGGCACCGACAGTCTGCTCGGCAGCGATGTGGCGTTCCAGCGCTGTGCGGAGGGCCTGTAGGTGGAGGTGGCCGTTCACGCGGCGGAACTGCTTGGACGCCTCGACCATCCCGGCCGCGCACCAGCGCAGCGCCATCTGACCGTCGCGCCACCGCTTGACGTTGCGGGAGTGGTCGCGGCAGATCGAGATCATCGACTCGACCGCGTTCGTGGACCGCAGGGTTCGCGCCAGCGTGGGAGGTAGGTCGAGCCGGAGCACGGTCAATGTCTCGGCCATCCCCTCCCGCAGGCTGCCCGCAGCGCCGGGGTGAGTCTTGTTCAGCTCCCGGGCCAGCGCCTCGAGCAGCGCCTGGGCTTGCAGGGCAGAGTCGGCGTGGTAGGCCGCCCGCATCCGTTTGGCCACCGGGCCGCGCATCTTTTCGGGCAGGTGGTCACGGACATTCCTCAACTTGTGGATCTGACAGCGGCCGATCACTGGGGCGTCGAAGACCTCCTTCACGGCCGCGGTGAGGGCCTTGGCGCCGTCCAGGACGGCCAGGATCGGCTTGGTGGTGTCCAGGCCGCGCTCGCGCAGGCCGACCAACAGCCCGCGGACCAGGGTGGTGTTCTCCGTGGACCCCTCGACCAGGGCGAGCGGGTGCTTGGTGCCGCCTATGTCGATGCCGAGCGCGACCACGCACAGGTGGTCGGCGAAGTGGACGCCGTCGATCATCAACGCCACCAGGTCCAGCCCGGTCAGGTCTGCGGCGAGCAGGTCGCCCAGTGCGTGCTCGGTCATCGCCACGAACTTGCGTGAGACCGCCGACTTGCTCGTCGACCTCGCCCCGACGGCCTCACCGACCGGCTCCAGCCCGACCGGGTAGCGCCGGGTCGAGAGCCCGCCGAGCATCCGCTCCATCGCCATCCGGCCGAGCAGCTCGGTGGAGTTGAACAGCTCGTAGGCCGGCACCGGCAGCTCGCCAGAGCCGTCGGCGGCGCGGACCCTGGGTCGGGTCACCGGAACCCGGCGGCCCCCGAGCGTCACCGACCCGGCCCCAGTGCCATGGCGGGTCGCGGACCGCTCAGCGTCGTGCCTGCCGCGCGGCCCGCACACCGCCACGACATCGGACTCCATCAGCTGGCCCATCACCTGCAGGCCGGCGCCGACCGCGAGGGCGAGCAGTCCCTCGCGCATGTCGGCGGCGATCTCGTTCATCGCCACGCTCACCTGCTCGGGCATGGCGAGCGCGCTCGCGTTGCGGGTCTTGGTCTGATACTTCTTGGTCACGCTGGTCCCCTGTCTCTGGGTCGTCTTTGGCGGACGCCCAACACCTACCGCAAGGCAGGCGTCAGGCGGGGGACCGCCACCTCAATTTCCACGAGAGCCGGGACAACCTCACTTGACGGGTCAGGTACTCATACCCCGACCCGGCCGAAAGTTTGTGCAGCGTCATCACACCCCAAAGGGCCGGCGATCGAGCGCGAGTGGCCAAGGGGGAACCTCGGTGAAAGAGGTGTGTGGCTGTTCGTCGTGGGGGAGGGGCGCTGAAGTCGGGAAAGGCCGAGTGGAGGTCGGGATTCGCGGATAGCGTCGTGGGCGTGACTGGGGGATCGACAGCGGGCGAGAAGCGGATGCGGTTGCGGTATGCCGGGATGTGCCGTGTGTGTGGTGCCGAGTTGCCGGCGAAGGCGGACGCGATCTACGAGCGCACGACGAAGACGGTGCGATGTGTCGACTGTGTTCCGGCGGTGGCCGAGGTCGTCGTGCCCGTCGTCGCGCCGGAGGTCGAGGAGGCCATAGTTGTCGGCACTCCGGGTGCCTCGGCGCGACGAGAGTTCGAGCGTCGGCAGGGCAGGCGCGAGGAACACATTCGGTCCAGGCACCCGAAGCTCGGTGGTCTCATCCTGGCTTTGAGCGACGACCCGCAGTCGACGAAGGCGTGGGATGTCGGCGCGGTCGGTGAGGAGCGGGTAGGCGCTCGTCTCAACGAGCTCGCGTCCGAGTCTTTGCGGGTGCTGCATGACCGCCGCATCCCAGGGACGCGCGCCAACATCGACCACATCGTCGTTGCGGCGACCGGCGTGTATGTCGTCGACCCGAAGAGGTACAAGGGGCGCCCGAGTCTCAAGGTCGAGGGCGGGCTCTTTCGGCCGCGCGAGGAAAAGCTGCTTGTGGGCAGTCGTGACTGCACCAAGCTCGTCGACGGGGTGCTCAAGCAACTCGACGTGGTGCGCGGGATCGTCGGTGACGAGATCCCAGTCCAGGGCGTGCCGTGCTTCGTCGACGCCGACTGGCCCCTGATCGGCGGTTCGTTCACGACCCGCGACGTCGACGTCCTCTGGCCGAAGAAGCTCTATCCGAAGTTGCAGGCCATCGGGCCGCTGGCGGTGGACGCGGTTGACGACCTGCACCGAAGACTGGCATCGGGGCTTCCGGCGGCCTGAACCGTCGTGAGCACCCGGGCATGCTCCGCGGTGAGGCGTGTGTTCAACGCGAAGAGAGACGCGTGGCAGTTCGGTGGCCACTCGCAGGCCCATCGCGGCCTTTGGGGGTAGGACCAACCCCGACAGGCAGGAGCCGACCATGACCGAGAACCTCCACAGCAACCCGACCCTCCGCGATGAACTGCTCACGATCGAGGAGGTCGCCGAGCTGCTCCGCATGCCCGTCGCCTCGCTGCGCTACTGGCGCGTGCTCGACGCCGGGCCGCGCGGCTTCATCATCGGGCGGCGGTTGCGCTATTGGCGCCAGGACGTCATGGACTGGCTCGATGGACAGCGCGAGTCCACGGGCCGCGGAGTTGCCTGATTTTCCACAGGCATGGCGATCGCCGTCGCCTCGGACGGCGATCGGTGCTACGGCGGACAGATGAGTAGGCAGCCAAGGACGACGCCCCGACAGCGACGCTCCCAACGCGGAGCCGTCGAGGACCGTTGGCGCAAACGCATCAAGGACGAGCACGGCAACACTGTCGAGGTGCCGTCGGCCGTAGCCGGTGAAGTGACCCGCTGGCGCGCGCGGTACGTCGACGACGCTGGCCGCGAGCACACGCGTGCCTTCGACCGGAAGGCCGACGGACAGAACTGGATCGACAAACAGGTCGCGGCGTTGCTGCGGGGCGACCACGTCACACCCAAGGACGCCAAGCTCACCGTGGGGGAGTGGTGCGACAAGTGGCTCGCCGGCTACGGCACGCGGCGCAAGTCGACCGTGCGGCAGGCCGTGGCACACATCAAGATCATCAAGGCGCACTTCGAGAATGTGCCGCTCTCGGCGGTGAAGCCGTCCGATGTCCGTTCCTGGACCGCCGTGCTCAAGGACGAGGGACGCGCTGACTCCTATGTCTACGCGCTCCACTCCCGGCTCTCGCAGCTCTTCACCGACGCCGTCCACGACGGGCTCGTCGCTCGTAACCCGTGCTCGCGGCGCACATCACCGGGGATGGGGAAGCAACGCCCGTACCTCGCGACCACCGAGCAGGTGTGGGCGCTGTACGACGCTGTGCCCGCCGGCGTTCGGCCCGCGATCTTGCTCGGAGCCCATGCTGGGCTGCGGTTGGCCGAGGCCGCTGCGCTGCGTGTCGAGGACGTCGACTTCGCGACGGGCGTGGTTTCGCCAACGCGTCAGTGGCTCGAAGAGCCGCTGAAGTCGGACGCGAGCCGTATGCCGATTCCGATCCCCACGGAGATGGCGCATCTCCTTGCCGAGGCTATCCAGCTTGGCGACGGACGGTTCCTGGCCAGCGACCAGTGGGGCAATCCCGCTGGACCGTGGACGATCGAGCGCGCGATCCGTGCTTGCCGCGAGACGGCGGGACTGACCACCGACTTCCGGTTCCACGACCTGCGGCACTACTTCGCATCGCTTCTCATCGCGTCCGGGCTCGACGTCAAGGTCGTCCAGGCGCGGCTGCGGCACGCCTCGGCCAAGACCACCCTGGATACCTACGGCCACCTCTGGCCTGACCGCGACGAATCATCCCGAACCGCGGTGGCGTCGGTCTATCGCGAGCGGAGTCCAGGTGGCGCGCTTGGCGAGTGATGGTCCGTCCGCACTCGGGCGGTGGTGCGGCATTCCGGCATTCCAGATAGACGCACCTCAATTGGTTCTGCCCGGAGCAGTCGCCAAAAGACGCCCGGTGACGGTTTACTCAGCCCATGGAACCCAGACATCTCAACCCGGCCATCGTCTCGGTGACATCGGCTGGGAGGGCACCGACCAGGCCAAAGGCCAGCGCGGACACGTCACGTCGGGTCAAGCCCGCGGCGCAGCCATGACCCGGCATGCAAGCGAGTACGAACGAGGGCTGGAGGCGCTCGGAATTGCCGCCAGCGCCTTGGACGCGGCGCACCTAGAGCACTGGTTCTTCGGCGGTTGGGCCGTCGATCTCTGGGTCGGCCGGCTCACTCGCCCGCACGACGACATCGATGTCCTCGTCTGGCGACACGACGAGGCTCGTGTCCACGACGCGTTAGGGGGCGCAGGCTGGCTGCACACTCCAACTCGCGAGGACCTCGTGGGCACCAACTACGCGCGCGACGGGTACGAACTCCAGCTCACCTTCGTGGTGCCTGGCGACGAGGCCGGCGTTGTCGTGCCGGTCCCGGACCAGCCGATCGTGCTATCAACCGGACCATTGGCCTTCGCGCGCCGGCACCTCGGTGAGGTCTCGGTCCGGGTCCTGACGTTGGACCTGATGCTCGCCATCAAGGGCACCCCGCGTCCCGATGAGGTGGGCGGCGCAAAGGACCGCGCCGACCTAGCCGCCCTCCGCTCGGTCACGCTTGGCTCGTAGCGACAAAGATTCGTCGGAACCGGCGGCTGCGTCTAACCACCGCCTTCCGGCGCCCAGCTGATGCCGATCCCTGGCGGACTGACGGTGTCGGACACAGTGATGGTGGAAGTGCCCGAGTCGAGGCGACTAGCGAAGCGGCTGTCGTGTGATCTTGACCGATCGAAGATCTAGCCACCGTGGCACAGACGCTCGGTACGCCTCGTATTCGGCGCCGAAGTTGGCGAGCAGCGCGGGCTCCTCGGCGGCAATCTGCACCCGGTCAATGATCACCGTAAAGACCGCAACCGGGAGCAGGGCTGTCCAGGATCCGAGGCGCGTCGCATTCGCGACCAGCAAGCCGGCCATGCCGACGTACATCGGATTCCGGCTGATCGCGTTGACGCCGGTCGTCACCAGTACGGCCGCTCGAGAGGGTTCGAACGGCTCGACCGTGGTGCACTGACGTCGGAACTGTCGCGCTGAAGCAGCAGCCAGGCCTATCGAGGCACCTGCAATCGCTGTGGCAACCACGGCATGGGCTGCTGAGGTCGGCGGCGCACCTTTGGTCAACGTTCGTTGGGCGAAGCCTGCGGCTAGCGCCAAGAGTGGAGGAGGTGGACGCTTCACCTCACCTACCCTGCCACCGGCGTACCAGTTCGTCTAAGTCTATGGCCGCCACCAGCGTCCATCCGCCGCCTGTCGGGGACCGTAAGACATCCGGATCTGCTTGAGTTCCGGTCGGTTGCCCCCAGTCTGGTACATCAGGACAGGACTCCGAGAGGATGCCGTACTGACCCTGCAGCTAGGGCGTGTCTCTGAAGTCATGCCAGCCAAAGCATGATCGCGGCAAGTACGACTCCGCCTCGAAAGACGACCGCGTGCTTGTCGTAGCGCGTCGCTAGGCCGCGCCAGTTCTTCATATGGTTGAACGCCCGCTCGACGACGTTGCGGTTCTTGTAGTCGCTGGCGTCGAAGGCGACGGGTCGACCGCCGCGCGAGCCCTTGTTCTTGCGGTGTCTGATCTGGTCGGAAGGTTCGGGGATGACCGCGGTGATTCCCCGCGAGCGCAGGTGCACCCGGTGACCACGCGCGGAGTAGGCCTTGTCCGCCCGTAGCGCCACAGGAGTCGTCCTTGGCCGGCCAGGTCCGAGTCTGGGAATCCGAAGCTCAGCAAGGAGCTTCGGCAACGCCGGGGAGTCGTTGGCCTGGCCAGGAGTGAGCGCGATAACCAACGGCATCCCGTTGCCGTCAACCAGCGCGTGGGTCTTGGTCGTCAGCCCGCCGCGTGAGCGGCCGATCGCGTGATCGGCAGGTTCAACGACGCGATCGGGCGGATCCTTGTAACTCGACCCTGCCCCCTGTGTGGGAACTGGGCCCGCCCTGCGACCTCGAGGCGGTAGCACCGTGCTGATGAACCCGCGATGAGGTCGAGTCGACTGAAACCCGCCAGTCGATCTCGCCGCGGGCGTCAGCCTGGACCTGCAACGCCGTCAGGACTTTGTCCCAGGTCCCGTCCGTCGAGAACCTGTGGTGACGCTTCCAGACCGTCTGCCACGGGCCGAAGTCCAAGGGAAGATCACGCCACGCAACACCCGTCCGGTAGCGGTAGATGGCGCCCTCAACCAACAGACGGTGATCACGCATCGGCCTGCCCATCGCACCCTTCACAGGCGGCAGAACCGCCTCGATCTGGCCCCACATCTCATCGTCGAGCACTGCCATCCGCGTCATGTCACCAGCATCGAGCCCAAACCCGCTCAACATTGGAGACACGCCCTAGTCGCGCGCTTCTTCTTTCTGGGCGACGTGCCACGTGGCGTGCTGAAGAAGCGTCCCAAACAAGTACCGCCAATCGTCGACCCCGCTGTTGAGCTTGCGGTTTGACCATTTCGCCCGAGCTGCCGAAAGCAAGAAAAATGGGGAGACGGACTCAGGTCACGTTCGGCTCGAATGCCGGAACGATGGCCAAGTCGACCATGGTCTGCCAGATGCGGGAATCAAAGCTGGTGGTGTCGTCGAACCAGGTGGATGCGACCACGACCAGGCGCAGGTCAGGGACGACCTCGATGATCTGTCCCCCGTACCCGATCGCCGCAAACGCCGGTTGCTCACCGGACGAGGTGACCCACCACTGATAGCCGTAGCCAGGTCCCCCGAAGCCACCGGTTCCCGTGCTCACGGCGGGACTGGTCGCCTCCTCGATCCATCCGCTTGGAACTAGGGCGTGTCTCCGATGTTGAGCGTCGATCGCACGTGATGCTCATGTCATGACGAGGACAGCAGTGCTCAGCGACGAGATGTGGGCTCGGGTCGAGGAGGTCTTGCCGCCGCCCAAGGGCCCGATGGGACGGCCGATGCGTGATCACCGGCTGCTGGTCGAGGGCGCGATCTACCGCTACCGAACCGGTGTTGCCTGGCGTGATCTGCCCGCCGAGTTCGGGCCGTGGCAGACGGTGTGGAAGCGGCACCACCGGTTCTCCACCGATGGCACCTGGGACAAGGTCCTCAGTGCACTCCAGGTCCAAGCCGATGCTCGCGGCGAGATCGACTGGCAGGTCTCGGTCGACTCCACCAGTGTGCGTGTCCACCAGCACGGTGCGACCGCGCCTAGGACCCAGGGCGGGCCCAGTTCCCACACAGGGGGCGGGGTCGAACTACACGGTTTCGTCCAGGCGTAGCGACGAACCGGGCGATCATGCGATCGGGCGTTCTCGTGGCGGTCTGACGACCAAGACCCACGCGTTGGTCGACGGCCATGGGCTGCCGTTGGTGATTGCGGTGACTCCGGGCCAGGCCAACGATTCCCCCGCTCTGCCTAGGCTTCTGGCTGAGCTGCGGGTTCCCCGTTCCGGTCCAGGTAGGCCACGGACGCGGCCCGAATCGCTGCGCGGGGACAAGGCCTACTCGGCGCGATCGCACCGTGAACATCTGCGCGCTCGCGGCATCACCGCGGTGATCCCCGAGCCCTCCGACCAGGTCGGTCACCGTCTGAGGAAGGGCTCACGTGGCGGCCGACCGGTCAACTTCGATGCCCACGACTACAAGAACCGCAACGTCGTCGAACGCGCCTTTAACCACTTCAAGAACTGGCGTGGCCTCGCGACCCGCTACGACAAACACGCCCTGGTCTACCGAGGCGGAGTCGTCCTCGCCGCCATCATGCTCTGGCTGGCATGACTATGGAGACGCGCCCTAGT
>Ga0136631_10000561_pt1 | contig 11594 bp, 9 predicted proteins | sample AntDrymUQ6012206_2_FD_104655 | JGI IMG/M metagenome (GOLD analysis project Ga0136631, IMG submission 104655) | Polar desert sand microbial communities from Dry Valleys, Antarctica - metaG UQ601 (22.06) | ecosystem: Environmental > Terrestrial > Soil > Desert | place: Antarctica: Dry Valley... | reverse complement strand
CACGCTCGGCACGATCGGCTACTACGCCACCGCCCGCGCGAGCGGCTCGTAGCGCGCGCCACCCGGGCCGGTGTGCGAGCGATAGAGGACGAGCGCCTCGGGCGCGAACGCCAGCGCGGGCGGCGCGGGGTCGATCGGCGCGGCGCGCAGGCGGGTCTCCCGCCGCGCCCGCGCCACCGTGACGTGCGCGCGCAGCGCGCGCCGCTCGGGCTCGAACCCGATCGCGTCGCCGAGCGCTGCCACGAGGTCGGCGTGCAGCTCCGTCAGCGCCGGGCCCGCCTGCAGCGCCACCGCCAGCACCCCCGGACGCCGCGGGGGCAGCCAGAGCGCGCCGTCGACTGCGAGCTCGCCGACCGGACGGGCGAGCGCGTCCAGCAGCCCCGCGACGGCCCCGGCGTCCGCCGGCGTACGGGCGCCGAGGAACGCCAGCGTCACGTGGAGGTTCGAGGCCGGCACGCGGCGCATCGCCTCCGGCGCCGCCGCGGCCGCCCACGCCGCCACCGATGCCCGCACCTCCGCGGGCAGCTCGAGCGCCACGAAGAGGCGCATCACGCGCTCAGCCTGGATCCGTGCGCAGCAGCCGCCGCACGAGGTGCAGCGCGACCGTCGTAGAGCGGTCGCGGACGTCGGCGCGACTGCCGGGGAACGTGACGCTGCGCGTGAGGCGTCGCCCGTCACGATGGGCGACCGAGAACCACACGAGCCCGACGGGCTTGCCGGCCGTCCCACCGCCGGGCCCGGCGATGCCGGTCACGCCCACGCCCACGTCGGCCTGCAGCCGCTCGCACGTGCCGGCGGCGAGCGCCTCGGCGACCTCCCGCGAGACCGCCCCGTGCTCGGCGATGAGCGCCGGATCCACCCCTGCAAGCGCGACCTTCGCCTCGTCGGAGTACACGACGAGCCCACCGCGCATCACCTCCGAGGAGCCCGGTCGCTCGGTCAGCCGCGCGCACAGCAGCCCGCCCGTGCAGGACTCCGCGACCGCGATCGTCTCCGAAGCCGCGCGGAGCAGCCGGAAGACCTGCTCGTCGACGGTCGTGCCGTCCTCGGAGAACAGGATCCCCGGATGGCGCTCGCGCACGAGCGCGGCGAGCTGCTCGTAGACGGGCTCGTCGGCGGGCTCGTAGCGCGTCACGACCTCGACCTCGCCGCGGCGCAGGCAGGTCGTGACCTCCAGGCGGTGCAGCTCGATCCCCGCCTCCTCCGCGGCCCGCAGCGTCGCTGCGATCTCCGACTCGGGCATGCCGAAGAGGCGCAGCATCGCCCGGCGGTAGGTGACCGCACCGTCCAGCGCGCTGTGCACGGTGCGGCTCTGCACGGCCGTCGCCCACATCGGCTGCAGCTCGCGCGGCGGACCGGGCAGGACGACGACGGTGGGCCCGCCGTCCTGCGCGAGAGGCGGCACGACGAGACCGGGCGCGGTCCCGACCGGCTCGAGGATCTCCGCCCCGACCGGCACCACCGCCTGCTTGCGGTTGGAGACGAGCACAGCCTCGGGATCGAGATCCGGCCAGCGCGCCAACAGCGGCCGCAGGATCACCGCGATGCGCCCTTCGAGCGCCTCGTCGAGGACCATCTCGCGCCCCTGGAATCGCCCGACGACCTCGGCCGTCAAATCGTCGGCGGTCGGCCCGAGGCCGCCGCTCGTGACGACGAGCGAGCAGTCCTCCGCCGCCAGGAAGCGCAGCGCCCTGAGGATGTCCTCCGGACGGTCGCCGACGACGGCGATCGCGACGACGTCGGCGCCGAGCTCGAGCAGCCGGTCCGACAGCCAGGGGCCGTTGCGGTCCGAGACGCGCCCGGTCAGCACCTCGGTCCCGGTGACGACGATGCCTGCCCGGACCGTCATCGCGAGGGCTCGCCTCTCATGGTCGAACCGACGATCGGCGAGCAACGGCGCGCGGTCACCGGCAGACGGGCCGCCGGCTCGCGGGCAGCGGCCGGCGCCCGGCCGTGGGCGTGATCTGCATGCCGATCGGATCCGGCGACGGCGCGACCGGCCGAGGCCGGCCGTTGATGCGCAGGAGGACGCCGTTGTTGCCGAGCGTCAGGCGAAAGCGCCGCGAGCGGAACGTCGGCGTGCGCTGGCCGGGCTCGAGCGTCACCCCGTTGAGGAGCGTGCGGTCGCCGGCCTTCAGGCACACGTAGACCTGGCCGGTGGCCTCCAGCCGCAACCGCACGACCCGCGGTCGCGCGGGCTTGCTCTCGGCCACCGGCGGCGTCGCGGGCGGCGCCTCGGGCTGCCTCGCCGCCGGGCGATCGGCCTCGGTCGGCGCGCCGTCGCCGCCCCACGTGCCCAGGAGGTAGAGCGCGACGACGAGCCCGACGACGATGAGGCCGAAGACCGCCCCGGGCGGGAGGACCGGCCCCGTCCGCCGCCGCCGCTCACGGCCCGGCGCGGCGGCGTTGATCGGCTGCAGCTCGACGTCGCTCAACCGCTCGTGGCGCAGCTTGTACTCGTCGACGAGGAGCTTCGCGTCGAGGTCCAGCGCCTCGGCGTACGTACGCAGGAAGCTCTTGACGTACGTCGGCCCGGGCAGGAGATCCCACTCTTCGTTCTCGAGAGCGCGCAGGTACTTCGCACGGATCTTCGTCTCGGCTTCGACGTCGGCGACGTCGATCCTCGCGCGCATGCGAGCCTCGCGCAGGGTGGCCCCGATGTCCGGCATCGCCCAGAGGCTACTCGTGGACCGGCTCGGGCTCGGCGGGCTCGGGCTGCGGTTCGGGAGGCGCCGGCTGGCCTGCGCCGTCGCGCTCGCGCAGGTTGGCGATGAAGCGCTCGACGTCGCCGGCGCCGACGAGCACCTGGCGCGGTTTGGAGCCCTCGTAGCCGGAGATGACGCTGCGGCGCTCGAGCATGTCGATGAGCCGACCGGCGCGCGTGTAACCGAGGCGCAGGCGGCGCTGAAGCATGGAGGTCGAGGCTGTGCCCATCTCGACGACGAGCCGGATCGCGTCCTCGAGCAGCGGGTCCTCGTCGGGGCTGAAGCCGTCCTCGGCCGCGCCCGTCTGGGTCGCGTCCTCGCTCTCGACCTCGTCCAGCAGATCCTCGCGCAGCTCGGGCTCACCTTGGCGGCGCCAGAAGCTCGTCAGCGCCTCGATCTGCGGCTCGTCGATGTACGCGCCCTGGATGCGCTGCAGCCGCGAGGACCCGACCGGCGAGAAGAGCATGTCGCCCTGGCCGAGCAGCGACTCGGCGCCGTTGCAGTCGAGGATGACGCGCGAGTCGGTCTGCGAGGAGACCGAGAAGGCGATCCGGCTCGGGACGTTGGCCTTGATCATGCCGGTGATGACGTCGACGCGGGGGGACTGCGTCGCGAGCACGAGGTGGATCCCGACCGCGCGCGCCTTCTGCGCGAGGCGGATGATCGAGTCCTCGACGTCGGCGGGCGCGACCATCATGAGGTCGGCGAGCTCGTCGATGACGCACAGGATGTAGGGCAGCGGCGGGTCGCCACGCTTGGCGCGGGCGCGGTTGAGCTCGACGAGGGAGCGCGTCTTGGCCAGCGACATGATCGAGTAGCGCTGCTCCATCTCGCGGACGAGGTTCTGCAGCGCGTTGGCGGCCATCCGCGGGCTCGTGATGACCGGCGTGAGCAGGTGCGGGATCGACTCGTAGTGGTTGAGCTCGACCTGCTTGGGATCGATGAGGACGAGGCGCAGATCGTGCGGCGTCGCGCGCAGCAGGACGCTCGAGAGCATCGCGTTGATGGCGCCCGACTTGCCGGCGCCGGTCGTGCCTGCGACGAGCAGGTGGGGCATCTTCGCGAGGTCGGCGCCGATCGCCTTGCCGGCGACGTCCTTGCCGAGCCACACCGTCAGCGGCGACCAGCCCGCGGGCGCCTCCTGGAAGACGTCGCCGAGCTGGACGATCCGCCGGCGCACGTTGGGCACCTCCACCCCGACCGCGGTCTTGCCGGGGATCGGTGCGAGGATCCGGATGTCCGTCGCCGCCAGCGCGTAGGCGAGGTCGTCCTTGAGCTGCGCCACCTTGCTCATCTTGATCCCGGGCGCGAGGCGCAGCTCGAAGCGGGTGATGTGCGGACCGGCGACCGTGCCGACGACCTTCGAGTCGACGCCGAAGTGGCCGAGCGCCTCGACGAGCCGCGCGGCCGTCTTCTCCTGGCCGGCCGTGTCGGGGCGCGTCTGCTCGGCGCTCGAACGCCTGAGCACGTCGGGGCTCGGCAGCCGCCACTCGAAGCCGGGGTCGTCGGTGACCGTGCCGCGCAGGCGCCCCTGCGGCGTGAGGTCCGAGGGCGACAGCGCCCGATGCACGCGCGCCATCACCTCGGTCGAGTCGCGCTGCGCGTCGTCGTCCTCGGGCTGTTCCTCCGGCGCAGGAGCCACCGCCTCGACGACGGGCTCGTCGTCGGGCTCGGGCTGCGGGTCGGGGGCCGGCTCGCCGAAGAGGTCGGGGTAGCGCGTGGCGCCGTCGAGCGAGGGCGCCTCCACGTGGGTCGCGCGAACGATGACCTCGCGATCGGGGGGCTCGGGCGGACGCAGCGGCGTGCTAGCGGCCGCCGGCGCGGGGTCCTCCGACCCCGGCAAGCGCTCCCGGCGGGCCGGGACCGCACGGCCGAGCGCACGGGTCGTGTCGGCCAGGCCCGACCCCGTCGCCTGCAGGATGCCCGCGACCGATGCGCCGGTCAGCAGCAGGACCGCCACGACGAAGAGGAAGACCGCGAGGATGTGCGCGCCGATGGTCGAGAAGGCCGTCGCCGTCGCGTACAGGAGGGCCTCGCCCACGATCCCGCCGCGCGCCTCGAAGAACGGCGCGTTCCAGTACTCGGCGCGCTGGCCGGGCGGCCCCAGCCCGAACGTCCCCGCGGCAAGCGCGAGCGTCAGCGCTGCGAAGAGGCAGATCGCCCCCGCTCGAAACGGCCGCACCGCCGGCAGCACGGGGCGCAGGACGAGGGTCGCGCCGCCGGCGACGACGGTGATCGGCACCCCGTAGCCGACCTGCCCGAAGACATAGGCGATCGCGTGCGTCGCCGCCTGCCCGGCCGAGCCACCGTCCCAGCCGAGGTAGATCGGGAAGGCGAGGAAGACCCCGAGCGCGACAAGGCCGAGGCCGATGAGATCGAGGTGACGCTGCTCGAGCCGCCGCACGCGCATCGCGCCCAGCGACGAGCGCCGCGCGCGGGCGCGCGGCTTGGGCTTCGCCGCCGGGCGGCGGGATGCTGCTGGCTTGCGGGCGGATGCCATGGTGGCCGTCGATCACTTCGACGGCGACTGCGCTCGCTCCTGCTCGCGGCGTCGCGAACGAGGCGTTGCAGCACGCCCCGCCCTACGGGGACGCAGCCGCCCCTGCACGGGGACGCCGTCCGCCAGGTGCGCGCCGCATGCGCTCAGCGGTAGCGCAGGCGCAGCTCGACTCGCCGGTTCTCCGCGCGTCCCGCCGCGGTACGTGGTGGACGCGCCCGCGACGTTGGCGATAGGGGCCACGCGGCAGTTGGTGTACGTGGCGGTGTAGGTCCCATCCGGTGCGCCGGAGAGATCGACGTCGAACTCGCCGCCCTCGGTCTTCGTGCTCGGCAGGCAGGCGGTCATGGCGGCGTCCGTGACGGGCGCCGACGCCGAGAACGCCGACGGCCCGGAGATCTGGACGACTCCGACCGTGAGCTGTGCGGCCGGCGCGGGGCAGGCCGCCGGAGAGCTGTAGATCAACCCGACGTGGCCGGTGACGTGCTGGCCGGCGCCGATCGCGGCACTGATCGAGCCACCCTTGATGTGACTCCGCGGAGGCGGGCGCGGCGAACAGCAGCAGCAGCAGGCCCGCCGCGCAGGTCAGCAGGAGGCTGGACTCGAAACCGAACTGACGGCGGTTGGGCGTGGGTGCATGTCTGCAACCTCCCTGACCACGGCACCGGGAGCACAGGACATGCGAAAGCGTGTAGCCCGTGTCGTTAAGCCTCTGTTGAGCCGTATCCCTACCCTGGATAGTCATGACGGATCGCGCTCCACGCGTGCTCGTGGTCGAGGACGACCACGAGATCGCTCAAGTGCTCCTGCGTTCGCTGCGCATGGAGGGCTACGAGGCGCGCGCGAGCTACGACGGCGAGGCGGCGCTCGGCGACGCCCACGAGTTCAGTCCGGACCTCGTCATCCTCGACCTCGGCCTACCCAAGCTCGACGGCATCGAGGTCGCGCGCAGCCTGCGCGAGGACGGCGACGTCCCGATCCTCATGCTCACCGCACGCGACGCCGTCGAAGCGCGTGTCGAGGGCCTCGACGCCGGCGCCGACGACTACCTCGTCAAGCCGTTCGAGCGCCAGGAGCTGCTCGCCAGGATGCGGGCGCTCCTCCGCCGCCGGCCGCCGCGCGGCAGCGCGTCGCTCGTCGTCGGCGACCTGCAGCTCAACCCCGACACCCACGAGGTGCGGCGCGAGGGACGCCAGATCGAGCTTACGCAGCGCGAGTTCGAGCTGCTCGAGTACCTCATGCGCAACGAGCGCATCGTCGTGCCGCGCCAGCGCCTTCTCGAAGAGGTATGGGGTTACGATCCGTTTGCGACGACCAACACCATCGAGGTCTTCGTGTCCAACCTCAGAAGAAAGCTTGAAGCCGGCGATGAGCCGCGTCTCCTCCATACGATCCGCGGCGCAGGCTACGTTCTCCGCGCCTAGGCAGATGCCCATCCGCTGGCGTCTGGCCGGCGGATCGGCGTTGCTGACGCTCGTGATCCTGTGCGGTTTCGCGGGCGCCGTCGGCGGGCTGACCTCCCAGCGCATCTACGAGGACTTCGACCGGCAGGTCGCGAGCGCGGCCGACGAGCTGTCGGTGCGCGTGCGCTACGACGCCGTCGTCCCGGACGTGCGCACCGACCGCTTCCACCTCGACGGCCTCACCCCCGACCTCAACGGCATCGCGCCGGGCAGCGGCACGATCATCCGCATCGTCAACAGCGAGGGCTACGAGTTCGACAGCACGGCCCGCTCGAAGAACTTCGGCCCGCCGAAGGAGCCGACGGTCGAGCGGGACGGCTACCGCGTCGAGACGCGGCCGCTGGCGCAGACGCTCGGCGACCTGCCGCCGTACCGCCTCTTCGTCCAGTACGCGCGGCCGATGGCCACCGTCGAGGCGACCTTGGGGGGCCTGCGGGTGTTTCTCATCATCGGCGTGTTGAGCGGGGCCGGGCTGGCGCTGCTGGCCGGGCTGATGGTCGCTCGGCGGGCGATGACGCCGATCGCGGCGCTGACGGCGATCGCGCGCAGGATCGAGCGCACCCGCGACCTCGGGCAGCGCCTCCCCGAGGTCGAGGCCGACGACGAGATCGCCGAGCTCGCGCGCACGCTGGACGACATGCTGCAGGCGCTCGACGCCTCGCGCTCGGACACGGAGGGGGCGCTCGCCCGCCAGCGCGAGTTCGTCGCCGACGCGTCGCACGAGCTGCGCACGCCGCTGACGAGCGTGCTCGCGAACCTCGAGCTGCTGGCCGAGAGCCTCGACGGCGAGCAGCAGGAGGCGGCGCGCTCGGCGCTGCGCTCCTCGCGGCGCATGCGCCGGCTCGTCGCCGACCTGCTGCTGCTCGCCCGCCACGACGCCGCTCGCCAGGCGCCGCACACGCCGACGGACGTGGGGCAGGTGCTCGTCGAGGCGGCCGCCGAGGTCGGAGCGATCGCGGGCGGGCACGAGCTGTCGATCCACGCTCACCGCGCGATCGTCGACGGCGCCCGCGACGAGCTGCACCGCCTGGCGCTGAACCTCATGGAGAACGCGATCCATCACACGCCGTCGGGCACGCACGTGCGCGCGGCGGTCGAGCGCGTGGACGGCTCCGTGCGCCTGACCGTCGAGGACGACGGCCCGGGCATCTCCGCCGAGCTGCGCGAGCGCGTCTTCGAGCGCTTCGTCCGCGGCGCCGGCGATCGCGGCGGCTCCGCCGGCCTGGGCCTGTCGATCGTCCACGCCGTCGCCGGCGCGCACGGGGGATCGGTGACGATCCAGTCGCCGACGAAGAACGGGGCGAGCCTCCCGCGCGGCACGCGCTTCGAGGTGACGCTGCCGCTGTCGACGAGCGCGCCCCACGCCGGACCTGTCGGCAGCGCAGCGATGTAGCGTCGGCGACAGCGGCACGCCCGCGCATCGAGAAGCAACCATGAATGTCGAGTCGCAACACGAGCGCGAACCGCAGATCGGCCGGCGAGAGCTTGAAGTCCTCCTCGAGGTCCTCGGGGCCGATCTGCTCGGGGAACGTGTCGAGCGTGCGGCGCTCCGCGGGGCTGGGCCAGCCGGGCATCAGCACTCGACGTCCATGCGTTCCATCGCCGCCAGACGGTCGGCTTTGGACGGCAGGCTGTAGCGACGCGTCGTCTCGACGCGAACGTGCCAGCCCCAAAGTGAAAACCGGTATCCCGTGCGAGGATGTCGAGCATGGCCGAGATACCTGCGGGTCCCGCCGACGCGCCTGCGCCATGTCTCCCGCGCCCGGCCGACGCGTCCGATCTCGGGTTCGTTCGCAGGCCGATGGTGCGCTGGTTCGATCCCCACCAGCTCGTCGACACGGCTGTCCGGGTGCTGCTCTCCGGCATGTTCAGCTCCTACGCCGACAGCCGGGAGCTGCAGGCGCGCGAGCCGGCCGAGGTTCCGGATCGCTCCGGGCATGCGGATCTGTGGCTTGACTATGTCGCCGACCTCGGCGACGGCTGGAACTCGACGTACACCGTTGCCAGGCTCCTGGCCGCCGAAGAGCTCAAGCTTGACTGGGGTGATGAGACGCATCGCACCGAGCGCGGGCGCCTGCTCGTCCTGGGAGGCGACGCGGTCTACCCGGTGCCCAAAGCCACCGAGTATCAGAACCGTATGCTCGGCCCGTACCGGTCGGCGCTGCCATGCGTTCAACAGGAAGCTCCTGAGCTGTTCGCCATCCCGGGAAGCCACGACTGGTATGACGGGCTGGTCAACTTCACCAGCATCTTCTGTCGCAACCGCTGGATCGGCGGATGGCGAACACTGCAGCGCCGAAGCTATTTCGCGCTCAAGCTCCCCCACGGCTGGTGGCTGTGGGGCATCGACATCCAGTTCGGGGCGTCCGTGGACGAAGTCCAGCTGCAGTACTTCGCCGATGTCGCCGCCGACCAAGTGCAGGCCGGAGACCGCGTCATCCTGTGCATGTCTAAGGAGGTCGAGAGCGGGCGCAAGGAGGCCGAGGTGCATTCCGAGCTGGACGTGGAATATCTCGAGCGCGAGATCATCCAGCCCAGCGGCGCTGAGTTGCTGCTGTACCTCAAGAGCGGAAAGCACTACTACTCGCGTTACGAGGAGAAGGACGGCCCGCGCCACCACATCGAGTCAGGTGGCGGCGGCGCCTTCTTGCATCCGACCCACACCCTGCCCGCCGAGCGCATCGATCTCCCCGGAGCTGATGGAGCCACCGCCTACCGCCGAGCCGGCACCTATCCGTCCGCGGCGGTCTCGAAGCGGCTGAGGAAGCGCATCTGGTTGATTCCCGCCTACAACCTTCCCCTGGCCGCGGTGTTGGGCACCGTCCAGGTGCTGTTGGCGTTCATGCTGAGCCTGCATCTAGGAGAGCGCCATGTGTCGCTTGGCATCGGCGACCTGCTTCGTGCCATGTGGGAGAGCCCGACGGCCTTTCTGCTCAGCCTGCTCGTGTTGGCGTCGCTGGTCGGGATGGTGCGTTTCGCCCACGACGCCCGCGGGATCGGCCGAGTACTGCTCGGGTTGGCCCATTCGACGCTGCAAATAGCGAGCGTCGTCGGGGTCATGCTTGCCGCCTCGTACCTGTCGTCCACCCTCGGGCTTGAGGGCGTGTGGTCCTTGCTCGCCTTTCTCGGCCTCGTTTGGCTGCTGGGCGGCATCTCGGGAATGGTCGGCATGTCGGGCTACCTGTGGGCGACCGGCTGCCTCGGCCTTCACGGCACCGAGGCCTACGCGCCCCTGCACCACCAAGATCTCAAGCATTTTCTGCGTCTGCACATCCAGGCCGACGGCACTCTGACGCTGTACCCGATCGCGGTCGACCGCGTCGGCCGCAAATGGACACTGTGCCCAGACGCACCTGCGCACGCCCCCTGGTTCGCCCCCGACGGGCCTGAGCCCGAGCCGCATCTCATCGAACAGCCAATCAGGATCGGGGCACCCGACGCTCACCCATCGGTCACGACGACAGCATCTTCCCCAAGCGCTGTCGCACTCAGCCGCGACGAGCGGGCGGCGCGACGTTCTGGCGTATCAACCCCACCGACCACGGCGCGCTGAACGATCTCACGCGCAACCAGGTCAACCCGACCACCTCGCCGCCAACGGGCCCGGTTTCCGCACGAACTCTCTATCGACCCCGGTTGCACCCTCCTCGCGGCGCTGACGACATGCAAACACCCCGCGCCCTGATCATGAAGCGCTCGCAGCGATCACGCTAACCCGCACGGCGGCGAACATCAAGCGACGCAATACGCGCGGTGGCTAGCGTTACCGCTTGCTGGGCGCGATCACCTCGCAGCGCACGGCGGCGACCGTCGCGGGCACGGTACGGCGACTAACGCTCAGCGTTGTCCCACGGAGACTTGTGGTCGCAACCCCGACCTTGGCACCGCGGAGCAGCTCGGTTGGGTCCCGCCCCGTCCGCTCTACCTGCTGCGGGCGACACGTGCCAAGCGTCAGGCTCGGCACGCGGCCGCGCGCGACCGCCTCTAGGCCGCAGACTGAGGTTCCAGACGTGGTCGGTGTGCTGATGACATCGACGAGCGGAGCAGGTCACGTCGGCGCGCTGCTGCCCTTCGTAGCCGCCGTGACCGGCGCGGGCGGTGACGTGCTCATCGCGACCAGCGGCGCCGGCGCCGCCGCGGCGCGGATCGCGGGCTTCGGCGTGATCGAGCTGGGCCGGGCGCCGGCGTCGCAACGCGACCACCTGTTCGCCGCCGCGCGGCGTGAGCCCGAGGGCAACGTCAACTCGCGCGTCGTTCGAGAGGTGTTCGCGGGAGTGGACGCACGGGTGGCGCTGCCCGGGGTGCTGGCCGCCTGCCGGCGCTGGCGGCCGGACGTGATCGTGCACGAGTCGTGCGAGTTCGCCGCCGTGCTCGCCGCCGAGCTGACCGGCGTGCCGCGGGTCCGCGTGACGATCGGCACCGGCGCCACGGAGGACGTCATCCTCCGCGCGGCGGGTGCGGCACTCGACGCGCGCCGTGGCGAGGCCGGCCTGCGCCCGATCCTGGCGGCGCCGGTACGCGGATCGTGCCGACGTTCTCCCTCCCCCGCGGCGCTGGAGGACCCTGCGATGCCCGGGCCGTCGGCCACGCTGCGATTCCGTCCGGCGAGCGCCCCGGTCGGTAGATTCCCCGACTTGTGGCCGGGCGACGAACGGCCACTGGTGCACCTGACCCTCGGGACCGTTGCGCCCGAGACCGATCCTTTCCCATGGTCTACCGCGCGGCGGTCGACGCGCTGGCGGCGCTGCCTGTCCGCGTCCTCGTCACGGTCGGGCGCGACGCCGATCCCGGCGCGCTCGGGCCGCTGCCGCCGGCGGCCCGCGCGCTGGGCTGGGTGCCGCAGGTCGACGTGCTGACGCAGGCCGTCGCGGTCGCCTGTCACGGAGGCTCGGGAACGGTGCAGCTGGCGCTGTCGGCGGGCGTTCCGCT
>Ga0136631_10000560_pt1 | contig 11612 bp, 13 predicted proteins | sample AntDrymUQ6012206_2_FD_104655 | JGI IMG/M metagenome (GOLD analysis project Ga0136631, IMG submission 104655) | Polar desert sand microbial communities from Dry Valleys, Antarctica - metaG UQ601 (22.06) | ecosystem: Environmental > Terrestrial > Soil > Desert | place: Antarctica: Dry Valley... | reverse complement strand
GCCCAAGGAGAGGGTCACGAAGGCAGCGACCATCAGGGCGTTCGAAAGCACAGCCCAGAGCGTCGTGCTCGCGGCGATCCTCGACGCCAACGACGGCGAAGGTGTGACGGACGCCGGGGTGAACTGGGGCTTGAACGGCTGTGCGGTTGTGAGCATCGGAGGACCTCGGAAGCGGGTGGAATGGACGCTGCCGTCAGGATCGACCGCGTCGGCCACCGCGGCTACGCCAGCGCACCGGCGGCGCCCCGACGAGTCAGGGACCCGGGAACGGCTCGCTGTCGGACCGGCGTCGGATCGGTGTCCGGCCGGGCGCCTACCGGCCGCCCTCCCGCGGCCCGCGCATCTGCGGGGCCGCCGCCTCGACGACGTTCGGCGGCAGGTCGCCGGTGACCGTCTAGCGGACCGCGGCGATCGCCTCCGGCGTGCCGATCCGCTGCAGCGCGTACACGGCCTTGCGCGCCATGTGGCCGAACTCGTCCCAGTCCGGGATCCAGGTCACGGCTCGGCGCAGGGAGTCGATCGCGGCGGGATCGGCGACCGGATGCAGCGCGTCGACGATCTACTCGCTGTTCATGTCCTCGCGGCGCTCGTCGAGCACCTCGCACAGCAGCTGCGCGTACTCGCGCGAGGGATATCTGCCGGCCACGATCAGGTAGCGCTCGAAGAAGTTCCAGTCGCCGCTCGCCCGTGCTTGGCGCAGACCCGTGCCACGCGCGGCTCGACGCCGGTGCGCCCCTTCAGCCCCTCGAACAGCCCGGGCGTGAAGGCGACCCAGTCGCGCACCTGCCGGTCGATCTCGCGACAGCGCGCCTCTCGGTCTGCGTGCTCCACGGCTCAGATGATGGCGTGCGAGCCACCCGGACAGGGCGAGGCCGGCGCTTTCGACGGCCCGTCGTCATGCTCGGGGTGAGCGACCGCTACTGAAACCCATGGGTCCTCGACCGCCTCACCGTCGCGCCCGTTTGACCTGAATCCGCCATAGGCTTGGCGACGTGAGCCGCGCGGAGGGTGAGATCTCGAGCTGGGTCGCCGGCTGGGCGAAGCGCAGCCCCGACAGGATCGCGATCCGCTTCGAGGACCGGGAGATCAGCTACGGCGAGATGGAGCAGCGGGTCGCGCGGCTCGCCGGCGTGCTCGCCGAGCGCGAGCGGATCGCGGAGGGCGATCGGGTCGCCTACCTCGGAAACAACGCGCCGGAGCTGCTCGACCTGCTGTTCGCGTGCGCGCGCATCGGCGCGATCCTCGTCCCGCTGAGCGCGCGGATGCCGGCGGCCGAGCTCGAGGTCGTGCTCGCCAACACCGAGCCCGTGGCGCTGCTCGCCGAGGACGAGCTCGAGCGGACCGCGCGCGAGGCCGGCACCTCCCTGCAGCCGCGGATCATCACCTTCGGTGAGCTGCACGAGCTGCTCGAGGATGCGCCGCAGAGGCGCTGCGAACTCGATCGCCCGCCACGGGCGCCGCTGATGATCATCAACACGTCGGGAACGACCGGGCCGACGAAGGGCGCGGTGCTGACCCACGAGATGCTGCGCTACAACGCACTGAACGTCGCCGCCGCGGTCGGCATCTCATCCGAGGACGAGGTGCTGACAAACGGGCCGCTGTTCAACACCGGGCCGCTGAACATCCTCACGACGCCCGCGCTGGCCGCGGGCGCGACCGTGACGATCCAGCGCGCGTTCGAGCCCGGCGCGATGCTCGAGGAGATCGAGCGCCGCCGGATCACGCTCGCGATCTCCGCGCCGGCGATGACGAAGGCGCTGACCGGCGACCCGCGCTGGGAGACAACGGACCTGTCGAGCCTGCGTTGCGTGATCACGGGCTCGGCGACCGTGCGCGAGGACGTGCTCGCGCCGTGGTTCGGTCGCGGCGTCTGCGCCCTGCAGGACTACGGCCTGACCGAGGCGATGCCGGTCGTGACCGTCGTCCCGCGCGAGCACGCCCACCGCCTGCGCGCCACGGCGGGCAGGCCGGTCGCGCACTGCCGCGTGCGGATCGCCGCAGAGGATGGCTCTGCGGTGCAGGGCGGGGAGGTCGGTGAGGTGCTCGTGCAGGGCCCGACCGTCATGCCCGAGTACTGGCGCAACCCCGAGGCGACCGCCGAGGCGTTCCACGAGGACGGCTGGCTGCGAACGGGCGACGCCGGGCTGCTCGACGCGGAGGGGATGCTGACGATCGTCGACCGCCTCAAGGAGGTGATCATCGTCGGCAGCTGCAACGTCTATCCGGCCGACGTCCAGGCGGTGCTGGAAGGCTGCGAGCAGATCGGGGAGTCGGCCGTGATCGGCCGCGCGGACGACGAGCTGGGAGAGGTGCCGGTCGCGTTCGTCGTGCTCGCGCGGCCCGGGTCGATGAGCGAGGACGATGTCAAGGGCCTGTTCGACGAGCGGCTCGCCGACTACAAGCACCCGCGCGACGTGATCTTCACCGAGTCCCTGCCGCGCAGCGCGATCGGCAAGGTGCGAGCCGACGAGCTGCGCCGCGCGCTCGAACCTACCGACGAAAGAAACTTGCTTGACAAATAAAGTTGTCGGTGAGAGGGTGCTCCCATGCACGACGTCACCGTCATCGAGGACCCCGCCGCCGCCGAGGCGTCGCTGGATCCGATCCGCGCCCGCCTGCTCGCCGAGCTCGCCGTGCCCGGCTCGGCCAGCACGCTCGCCGCGCGCGTCGGGCTGACCCGCCAGAAGGCGAACTACCACCTGCGCGCGCTGGAGCACCACGGCCTGGTCGAGCTCGTCGAGGAGCGCCGCAGGGGCAACTGCAACGAGCGCGTGTTCCAGGCGACGGCCGCGTCCTACGTGATCTCGCCGGCCGCCCTGTCGGCGGTCGCGCCCGATCCGTCGCGCGAGCCCGACCAGCGCTCGGCGCGCTGGCTGCTCGCCGTCGCCGGCCGCCTGGTCGGCGAGGTCGGCGAGCTGATCACCGCGGCGAGGGGAGCCGGCAAGCCGCTGGCGACCCTCGGGATCGACAGCGAGGTGCGCTTCGCGTCCGCCAAGGACCGGGCGGCATTCGCCGCCGATCTGGCGCAGGCCGTCAACGGCCTCGTCTCCAAATACCACGACGAGGCCGCCCCGGGCGGTCGCTCGCACCGCTTCGTCGTCGCATTGCACCCCACCATCACCAAGAACGAGGAGCCCAGTCATGAGCCGTGAATTCGAGGTCGTCCGCGACGTCGACCTGCCCGCCGCTCCAAGCGACGTCTGGACCGCGATCACCGCCGATTCCGCGGCCTGGATGTTCCCGACGGGCATGGAGATCCCCGCCGGCGCCGATCCCCCCGAGGGCGCGCCGATCACCACCTGGGACCCGCCGAACCGCCTCGTGATCCGCACGGAGTCCCCGGACGGGACGTTCAACGCGCTCGACTACGCGATCGAGGCGCGCGCGGGCGGCACGGCGCACCTGCGCTACGTCCACAGCGGGATCCTCGCCGACGAGTGGGAGGACCAGTACGACGCGATCGGGGCGCACACCGACTTCTACCTGCACACGCTCGGGCAGTACCTCGAGCACTTCAACGGCCGCCAGGTCACGTACGTCGGCCAGCCGTCGTCGGGCATCGAGGGACCGCAGAGCGCGGGAGCGCCGGACGCGATGAACGCGCTGCGCGCGGCGCTGGGCGTCTGCGCGGACGCCGGCGTGGGCGACTCGGTGAACGCCTCGCTCGGCGACGCCGGCACGCTGGACGGCGTGATCGACTACTGCACGCCCGAATTCCTCGGCGTGCGCACGGCCGAGGGGCTGTACCGCTTCTTCGGGCGAAACCACTACGGCAGCGTCGTCGGGATGAGCGCGCACATGTTCGCCGACGGCGTCGACGCCGCGGCGCAGGAGGCGGCGCTCAAGAGCTGGCTCGACGGCGTGTACGCGTAAGGCTCAGCCGTGCACCGCCCGGTAGTTGCAGATCAGCACGCCGCCGTGGGCGAAGCCGTCGGGGTCCTCGTCGGCTCCGCCGGGGGACTGCACGACGCCGTCCAGGGCCATGAAGTGGCTGAGGATGATCTGCATGGCTGCTCCTCGCTGAGGTGTCTCGCGCTAGTGTCGCTGCCCGGCGATCCGAGAGGGGAACGATGGCTGTTTCGAGCAGCGCTTCGACGGTTTGGCATGGTGGGCTGGCAGATGGCTCGGGAGTGACGACGCCCGCCAGCGGCGCATTTCCGGCGACCGACGTCAGCTGGGCCTCGCGCACGAAGCGCGCGGCCGGAAAGACGAGCCCCGAGGAGCTGCTGGCGGCGGCGCACGCGGCGTGCTACTGCATGGGGCTGTCGCACGAGCTCGGCGAGGCGGGCACGCCGCCCGAGCGCCTCGAGGCGACGGCAACCGTCGACTTCGTGCCCGGCGAAGGGGTGAAGTCCTCGCACATCGTGGTCAGCGGGAGCGTGCCCGGCATCGATCAGGACACGTTCGCCGCGGCCGCCGCCGCCGCGGGGGAGGGGTGCCCGATCTCCGGCGCGCTGAAGGGCAACGTCGAGATCACCGTGCAGGCGACGCTCGACGCGTAGCGCGTTCGCGGCCCGTCCCGGCGGGGGGCGCTCAGCGGTGGACGGTCGACATGTCGGCATAGCGGTCGCCCGCGCCGGCTCCGACGGGCGCCACCTCGTCGATGCGCCGCAGCTCCTGCGGCGTCAGCCGGACATCGGTCGCGGCGGCGTTCTCCTCGAGGTACGTGCGCCGCTTGGTGCCCGGGATCGGGACGATGTCCTCGCCCTGCGCGAGCACCCACGCCAGCGCGAGCTGCCCGGCCGCGACGCCCTTCTCCTCGGCGATCTCCTTGACGCGCTCGACGAGGTCGAGGTTGCGCTGGAAGTTCTCGCCCTCGAAGCGCGGAAAGCGCCCCGCACGGCGCGAATCGTCGGGTGGCAGATCCTCCAGCGAGCGGATGCGGCCGGTCAGAAAGCCGCGCCCGAGCGGGCTGTAGGCGACGAAGCCGATGCCCAGCTCGCGCACGGTCTCGAACACGCCGTCCTGCTCCGGATCGCGCGTCCACAGCGAGTACTCGGTCTGCAGGGCGGTGATCGGGTGCGTCGCGTGCGCGCGGCGGATCGTCTCCGGCGCCGCCTCGGACAGGCCGAGGTGGCGGACCTTGCCCTGGGCGACGAGCTCGGCCATCGCGCCGACCGTCTCCTCGATCGGCGTGCCGGGGTCGACGCGGTGCTGGTAGTAGAGATCGATGTGGTCGACGCCCAGGCGCTTCAGCGAGGCGTCGCAGGCCTCGCGCACGTACTCCGGGTCGCCGCGCACGCCGAGGAACTCGCCGTTCTCCCCGCGCACGTTGGCGAACTTCGTCGCGAGCACGACCCGGTCGCGGCGGTCGGCGATCGCCTTGCCGACGAGCTTCTCGTTGGTGAACGGGCCGTACATGTCCGCGGTGTCGATGAAGTCGACCCCGAGCTCGAGCGCGCGGTGGATCGTCGCGATCGCCTCGCCCTCGTCGCCCGAGCCGTAGAACTCCGACATCCCCATGCAGCCCAGGCCCTCGGCCGAGACCTCGAGCGCCGCGTCGCCGCGGCCAAGCGTTCGCCTGTCCATGCAAGCCTCCTTCGAAGCGTGTACAGCGCATGCGGCTACCCGGCCGCCGCGTGACCTAACGGGAGGCGATGGCGGCGAGGTGGCCGCACGCCGCCGCCCAGCCGAGCGCCGTGCCGCGGTAGACGCCGGCATCGACGCCGGCTCCCCGCGCGACGAGCCGCTCAAGCTCCGCGACGCGGTCGTTGCGCGGCCGAGCTCCCCGGGAAGCTAAGGTCAGAACCATGCTCTTCCTGCTTGTGGCGCTCGTTCTGGCACCGCTCGCCTGGCTTGCGATCAAGCGCATGCAGCTCGCCGGCCCGCCGTCATCCGGACGGCTCCTGCGGGGGGCGATCCTGGGCCTCGGCGCGGCGCTCGCGCTGCGCATAGCCTTCGCGGCGCCGGCCCCGCTGCGGATCGCGCTCTTCGCGCTCGCGATCGGGGCGTTCGTAATCTGGCTGCGCAGACGCGGCCAGGGCGGCGACGGCCCGGACGACGGCCGCGACCCGCCGGTCGACCCCGGTCCGGACCCGAGCGGCGAGCGCCTGGACCCGGACGCGTTCGACCGGGCGCGCGACGAGTGGGAGCGCACGCTGAGACCAGGGTGAGGCGTGAGGCGAACGGGTCGCGCCGGGCTGCGAGACTCGGCGCTGTGCTGCGCCCCTTCGCCCAGGTCGACGTCTTCACCACGACGCCCTACGGCGGCAATCCGGTGGCGGTCGTGCTCGACGCCGCGGGGCTGAGCACGGCGGAGATGGAGCGATTCGCGCGCTGGACGAACCTGTCGGAGACGACGTTCGTGCTCGCGCCCTCCGATGATCGCGCCGACTATCGCGTGCGGATCTTCACCCCGACCGCCGAGCTGCCGTTCGCCGGGCACCCGACGCTCGGGACCTGCCACGCGTGGCTTGCCGGGCAGAGCTCCGCAGAACGCAGCGAGATCGTGCAGGAGTGCGCGGCGGGGCTCGTGCGCATCCGGCGAGGCGAAGCCGGGCTGTCGTTCGCCGCGCCGCCGCTGCTGCGCGACGGGCCGGTCGACGAGGCGCTCGTGCAGCGGATCGCGGCGCTGCTCGGCCTCGACCGCGACGAGATCCTCGACGCCGAATGGGCCGACAACGGGCCCGGCTGGGTCGCGGTGCTGCTCGAGGACGCAAGCGCGGTGCTCGACGTGCGGCCGGGCAGCGCCAACATCGACCTCGGCATCGTCGGCGCCTATCCAGCTGGCTCCCCGGAGGCGTTCGAGGTCCGTGTGTTCTTTCCGAAGGACGGCGTGCTCGTCGAGGACCCGGTCACCGGGAGCCTGAATGCCGCGATCGCGCCGTGGCTGCTGCGCACGGGCCGCGCGCAGGCGCCGTACGTCGTCTCGCAGGGCACGCTGCTGGGCCGCGCCGGACGCGTCCACGTGGAGCGCGACGACGACAACACGATCTGGGTCGGCGGCGCGACGGTGACGTGCGTGTCCGGCGAGGTCGAGCTGTAGGAGACGGCCGATGGCGCTTCGGAGCTGGAGTCCTCGGGCCAGCGCTGGAGGGTCCAGACCAGGCGGGCGGCTCCGATCACGGCTTCAGCAGGACCTTGAACGTGTTGTCCTCCTTCTTCTGGAAGGTCTCGTACGCGTGCGGCGCATCGTCGAGCGCGACGTGGTGGGTCGCGAAGTCGTCCACCCCGAGCGGATCGTCGTCGCCCTCCAGCAGCGGCATGATCTCGCCGATCCAGCGCTTGACGTTGGCCTGGCCCATGCGCAGGCTGATCTGCTTGTCGAACATCTGGATCAGCGGCATCGGGCTGGCGGCGCCGCCGTAGACGCCCGACAGCGAGATCGTGCCGCCGCGCTGGACGATCTCGATCGCCGAGTGCAATGCGCTGAGGCGGTCGATGCCCGCCTTCTCGGTCATCGGGCGCGCGATCGCGTCGGGCATCAAGCCGGCGATGCGATGGGCGAGCTTGCCGACCGGTGCGCCGTGCGCCTCCATGCCGACCGCGTCGATGACGGAGATCGGGCCGCGCCCGCCCGTCATCTCGCGCACCGCTTCGGGCAGATCGCCGTTGTACTGCTCGAGGTCGAGCGCCTCGACGCCGTGCGCGCGCGAGCGCTCCAAACGCTCCGGCACGAGATCGACCGCCAAGACGCGCCCGGCGCCGCGGTGCTGGGCGATGCGGGTGCACATCTCGCCGATCGGGCCCAGACCGAGCACAAGCAGCGTCTCGCCCTGCGGGACGTTCGCGTACTCGACGGCCTGCCACGCCGTCGGCAGGACGTCGGAGAGGTAGACGAAGCGGTCGTCGGGCGGGCCTTCGGGCACCTGGATCGGTCCATAGTGCGCCTGGGGCACGCGCAGGTACTCCGACTGTCCGCCCGGCACCTGCCCGTAGAGCTTGGTGTAGCCGAACAGCGCGGCGCCGGTGTCCTGCTCGTGGACCTGGGTCGTCTCGCACTGCGATTGCAGGCCCTTGTCGCACATGTAGCAGTGCCCGCAGGAGATGTTGAACGGGATCACGACGCGATCGCCGGGCACGATGTTCGTCACCGCGGAGCCGACCTCCTCGACGACCCCCATCGGCTCGTGGCCGAGGATGTCACCGGCGTCGATGAAGGGCCCGAGGACCTCGTAGAGATGCAGGTCGGAGCCGCAGATCCCGCTCGAGGTCACGCGGATGATCGCGTCGGTGGGCTCTTCGATCGCCGGATCGGGAACGTTGTCGACGCGGACGTCGCGGGTGCCGTGATAGGTGAGTGCTCGCATGAGCGGCGCGTCTACCCGCGCGTTGCCGGCGCCAGCGGGCTACGTGCCGGGCTTCGGCGCATCGCAGCGGCTCGCCCCGCTTGTCCGCGCGCTGCCGGCATGCCACGCTCACGTGATGGCCCATCCGATCATCAGCACGCCCCGGCTGGAGGCCGCGATGGAGCGCATCCGGCCGGTCGCACTCGCCCTTGCGGGAGTGGTCGAGCGCCCGTCCCACGGCTCCCCGACGTTCTTCACCGGAGAGGGTCGCAAGGGGCGCACGTTCGCGTCCGTGCACGACGAGCGCGAGTGGCACGAGGGACGGCTGTGCCTGTGGGCGGCCGGCCCGAAGGAGATCCAGGAGGCGATGGTCAGCGGGGGCCCCGAACGCTTCTTCGTCCCGCCCTACGTCGGCCATCTCGGCTGGATCGGCCTGCGGCTGGACCTCCCCGAGGTGGACTGGGACGAGGTTGCCGGCGTCATCGAGGACGCCCACGCATACGTTCTGGACCGCTGAGCGACGCGTGCGGTCCGCACTCCTCGCCGCCCAACCGGGCTACCGCGATGCCGGCGGCAACGAGATCGGCTTCGGCGGCGCGGTGGATTGAGTGGGGCGGACCGGCACGTTCGCGGTGGGAGCGGCCGCGACGCTGGAGCAGCTCGAGCGAGACCCGCACGCGCTGCTGGCGAGGCTGCGAGAGCGCGAGCCGGTGTCCTGGGTGCCCGTGTTGGAGGGCTGGCTCGTCACGCGCCGCGACCTCGCGATGCAGGTGATGCGCGACCCGCGCACGTTCACGGTCGACGACGCGCGATTCTCGACAGGGCAGGTCGTCGGGCCGAGCATGCTCACGCGCGACGGCGACGAGCACCGCCGCCATCGCGGCCCGTTCGCCCAGCCCTTCGGGCGGGGGGCGGTGCACGCGCGCTTCGCTCAGCCCGTGGCGGATGAGGCGGAGCGACTGATCGACGTCATGCGGCCGGCCGGCCGGGCCGAGCTGCGACGAGAGCTGACGGGGCCGCTGGCCGTCGCCGTCATCACGCGCGCACTCGGGATCCGCGACGCCGACGCTCGGGCGGTCCTCAGCTGGTATGAGCGGATCGTCGCGGCGGTGACCGACCTCACGGCCGGGCGTCCCCTCCGCGCCGAGGGCCGCGACGCATACGCGGCGCTGTCGGCGGCGATCGCGCCCGCGCTCGATGGCGACCCGGTCTCCTCGCTGCTGGCGGCCGTGGCGGGCGACGCGGGTGGCCTGCAGCGCGAGCGCGTGATCTCCAATGCGGCGGTGCTGCTGTTCGGCGGCATCGAGACGACCGACGGCATGATCGCCAACGCGATCTGGCACCTGCTGTCCCAGCCCGATCAGCTCGCGCGCGTCACGGCGAGCCCGGATCTGCTGGCAAACGCGCTCGAGGAGTCGCTGCGCCTCGAGCCGGCCGCGGCGATCGTCGACCGCTACGCGACCGCCGATGTCGAGCTGGCCGGCGCCGCGATCCGCTGCGGCGAGTTGGTGCGCGTCTCGATCGCCGGCGCCAACCGCGATCCCGCGGCGTTCGCCGACCCCGACCGCTTCGACGTCGCACGCGCCAACGCTCGCCTGCACCTCGCGTTCGCGCACGGGCCGCACGCCTGCATCGCGATGCACCTGGCGCGCCTGGAAGCCCAGATCGCCGTCGAGCGGCTGCTCAGCCGGCTGCCGGCTCTGCGCCTGGACCCCGCCGCCCCGAGCGCGCCTCGCGGCCTGGTCTTTCGCAAGCCGCCGGAGCTACGCGTTCTCTGGACGGCGCCGCCGGCCTAGCCGATGCTTGACCGCCACGACGATCGCGCCGACGAGAACGCCGAGGACCGCCGACGCGGCCGTGTTCGTCAGCCAGGCGCCGACGCCGCCCAGCGCGCCGAGCGCGTGCTCGACGTCCTGCTCGAGGTGGTGGACGGCGTCGTACGGCAACGAGACGCCGAGCTCGTCGAGCCCGACCAGCAGGATGTGCCCGCCGACCCAGAGCATTGCGGCGATCCCCACCGTCGAGAGCACCGACAGGACGACCGGCATGGCGCGGACCAGCGCGCTGCCGAACGACGCTGCGGCGCCGTCGCGTTCCTGGGCCAGGCGCAGGCCGACGTCGTCCATCTTCACGATCATCGCCACGGCGCCGTAGACGACCGCGGTGATCGCGAACGCGACCACGACGAGGATCAGGGCGCGCGAGAGCAGCGGCTCGTCGGCGACCTCGTTGAGCGAGATCACCATGATCTCCGCCGAGAGGATGAAGTCCGTGCGGATCGCCCCGCCGACGAGCTCGTTCTCGTGCTCGGGCCCCTGCTCGCTGGCCGGCAGCTCGGCGTCGTGGTGATGCGGGTCGATCCTCTCCCAGAGCTTCTCGGCGCCCTCGTAGCAGAGGTACGTGCCGCCGACCATCAGGATCGGGGTGAGCAGCCAGGGCAGCAGCTCGCTGAGCAGCAGGGCCGCGGGCAGGATGAAGAGCAGCTTGTTGCGCAGCGAGCCGGCGGCGATCCGCTTGATCATCGGCAGCTCGCGCTCGGGCCGGAATCCCTGGACGTAGCGCGGGGTGACCGCCGCGTCGTCGACGATCACGCCGGCCGCCTTCACGCTCGCCCGGCTCGCACCGGCGGCGACGTCGTCGACCGAGGCCGCGGCCGCGCGGGCGAGCACCGCGACGTCGTCGAGCAGCGCCGCGAGGCCGGCGCTCATCGCCCGGATCTCCCGCGCGGCGGCGCAGGCGTCATGTCGCCGCGCCGGACGTGATCGCTGTCCTCACCGCGCACAGGGTAAGCCGCGAAGGCCCCGGGGACGCGCCGCCGGGCGCCGGGTCGCGGCCGTTCGGCTGACCCGTCACCCTGCTAGAAGGTCAAACCGCAGCCGCGTGTCCGGATCGACGGCGATCTGCGCAGCAGCCACCGCAACCGGGGAGTCGCTTTGTCCTACGCACGAATCTTTCTCAGCGTGGTCATCCTGATCGCTGTCCTCTTCTTCCTGCTCGACGTCACGATCGTCGCCGCCATCTTCGGATTCTTCGCCCTGATCGTGCTGATCATCGTCCTCAAGGAGGGGCTCTAGGCGGTGCGCCGCTGTGGCGTCGCCGGGGCGCTTGACCCGCGAAGCTAGCCTGGGCGTATGCCCGCGCAGCCACAGTCGTCGCAACCGCAGAGCCTCTATGACGCCGTCGGCGGCGAGCCGGCGTTTCGCCGGATCGTCGCTCGCTTCTACGAGCTCGTCGCGGTCGACGAGATCCTGCGGCCGCTGTACCCCGAAGCGGATCTCGGGCCGGCCGAGGAGCGGCTGAGGCTCTACCTCGCCGAACACTGGGGAGGCCCCGCGGCCTACACGCAGCTGCGCGGCGCGTCACGCCTGGCGGCGCGTGGCG
>Ga0136631_10000559_pt1 | contig 11622 bp, 10 predicted proteins | sample AntDrymUQ6012206_2_FD_104655 | JGI IMG/M metagenome (GOLD analysis project Ga0136631, IMG submission 104655) | Polar desert sand microbial communities from Dry Valleys, Antarctica - metaG UQ601 (22.06) | ecosystem: Environmental > Terrestrial > Soil > Desert | place: Antarctica: Dry Valley... | reverse complement strand
GCGCAGGCGCAGCCGATGATCGGAGGCTCGATTGTCGAGCTCCAGAGTACAGCGTATCGAGGGAGATCCAGCGTACAAAGTGACGACGAGCCGAACCCCGATGGTCCCGGTGCGTTCGCCCCGTGCTCCCCGCCCGGCCGGCAGGCGCCACCGAGCTTCCAGCGACGCGACCAGCGGGCCGCCGGCGAGCGGACGTACCCGCACCGATCCCGGGGCCCGCTGAACCCGGTCGCGGGCGGGCGGGCAGTAGCTGTAACTGTCTCCCACATCCCCGCTCGATTCCAGCAGGAACAGCTCGCGGAAGCGCTGCTGGTTGCGGCGATCCCTGAGCTGGAGAGATCCGTTTGGGGCGATCTTCACCTCCAGAAACTCGTTCCCGACTGTCCGTCCCCGCTGCCACGCGGTGCCTGAGAGATGGGCAGAGTGGTGCTCCCCTGCCTCGAGCGTGACCAGGCCCAAGCCGCCGACCTCGGGAGCGCGAAAGGCCACCCGGGCCCATTCCACTTCATCCTGGTCCGGGTAATGGTGCGGCGCGTCGAGCCGCTCCTGACCACCGCGGCGTCCCATCGGCTGCACCGGCACCTCGCCGGCAGCACCGAGCAGGTGGAACGGGTGGTGTCCCGGTCCCACCCGGGAGAGGCGATCGCCTGGCGGTCCGATCAATACATCCCGGCGGAACCAGCTCAGGTCGGCCACCACCACCGATCGTCTGCGGCGCGGCACCGGATTCCAGAGTACGAGTCGGGGCGCGGTGCCCTCAGGCTTGGCCCGGGCGCGATCCGGAATATTTCCGGCCAGCTCGTCCAGGCTGGTGCGGGATATCTCCGACGCCGCGGTCCGAACGTCGTCCAGCCGCAGCTCCACCCGGCGAGCTACCGGATCGCTGGTGGTGCCGGCGATCGAGTCATGAAACTGGCACTGGAGCAGGGTACGCCAGGCATGGCCCAACAGTGGGCGGCGGTCACCACCCCTGGTGACGAGCGCCAGGGCAGCCAGCGGTTCGGCGATCCGGCTGAGTGCAAGCTCGGAGATCGCGTGCCGTCGTTTGAGCGGGGCGCGGGTGGCATGTACGCCCTGAAGAGTCCAGGTATAGCCGTATGACCAGCGGAGCTCGCCGCACACAACCGGGAGCCCCACCGCCTCGGGCGCGGCTGCCGCGAAGAAGTCCTGGAGCTTCGAGATCCGGAACTCGCTGTCCGGCTCGATCTGCTCCAGCAGCGAGCGAAGCCGGCCCAGCGCGGGGTGAGCCGAGTGGTGGTCGGCGCCGATGAAGACCGGTATGTGGCGGGTGGAAGCGCGCGGAACCAGCGCCGAGCGCACCCGGTTCCAGGCGAGCGGCAGGCGCTCAGGATCGGCGGGCAACCCCGCACCAACCTCGTAGCCGTCCGGCGGGAGGTGGTAGACCAGGACCTCGCGGCCATCGGGCCCGCGCCAGCGATAGAGGTCCCGCTCCTGTCCCGGCTCCCCACCCAACCCGCGCCAGATCACCCCATACCGGATTCCGAACTCGGCCGCGAGTGTGGGCCATGCGGCAGGATGACCAAACGCATCCGGTGAGTACAGCACGTCTGCCCGGCCACCGAGGCGTTCGGCGTCGACCTGGCCCGCCAGAAGGTTTCGGATCAGCGACTCCCCGGAGGGGATGAACTCATCGGCAAGCACATACCAGGGCCCCACCTGCAATCGGCCGGCTCGCACCAGGTCAGTGACTGCCTGCTCGCGGTCGGGCCGGACCCGCAGATAGTCCTCAACCAGTATGGTTTGGCCATCGAGAAGAAAGGTGGCGCCGGGATCCGAGTTGAGTCGAGCGAGAAGATCGTCCAGGGTGGGTACGAGCCGGGTCAGGAAGGCGCTTTCCGGGAGATACCATTCCCGGTCCCAGTGGGTGTGAGGGATCAAATGGAAAGCGAACCCGGGCATCGCGGGAACTTAGCTCCGGCCGGGGATTGCTGGCGAGCGAGACAGGTCAGTCGTAGCCGGTGTACGGCTCAGTGAGCAACCGGACGCCGAGAGGGGTGTAGTCGAAAACGTGGGTGATGCGGAGGCTGGAGGGGAGCCGTTCGACCCTGGATTCGATCAGCTTGAGGTCCGAGGCCTTGTCGAGGCCCATGACGTTGAGCCGCTCGGCCTCACCCTTGGCCACATCCCCGGGAGTGGGACGGCTGGCCGGATAGGCGTCCTCGTGGTGGCGGATCAGGGCTTGCCAGTGCGCGTCACCCGCTCGCTCGACTGACGCCCGAATCTCGTCTCGGGTGAATGCCATCGGTCCTCGTCGGTTCCTGTTCCAGTTCAACCAGACAGACCGCCGCCAGGATGGCGAAGCCCGCTGCCAGTGGCGCGAAGCGGATGTTCCCGAAGAAATACCCCAAGCAGGCCATGGTTGCCACCAGGCCCAGACACAACCAGCCGGTCCACCGACGGATCCTGTCGCCGAACTCCATGATTGGCTCCCGAGAGGGTTATGCGGAGGGTACACCGCAATATGCTCGTCGGGGTTTTCCGGGGCTGTACGGCGGGTCACGGGGCGGGGGTGACGCCGAGCAGGCGAACCGAAGACTGAAAGATCTCGGCGTCGAGCAGTGGCGCTATGCTCGTTCCCGGCACGTCCATATGACCATCATTGTCCATGGTCAGTTTGACAACATCTGCATTCCGGCCGAACCAGCGGGTGCTGGGCTCGAGATCCGAGGGGTAGACGAAGCCCGGGAGCGAAGCCGCCGCGAGGGCGGCCTGCGAGCCGATCCCGGACTCGGGCATCGTCCCCGCCCACAACTCGGCTCCATAGTCCTGCGCCATGGCATACACCCGCACCACCTCCGAGAGTCCACCCATTCGGTGCACCTTGATGTTCCATACCCTGGGCCCACCCAGCTCGATGATCTGGCGCGCCGCCGTGGCATCCTTCAGGGTCTCGTCCAGGCAGATCGGTGTATTCAAGTCCTGCGCGAGCGCCGCGTGGCCAACCAGATCGTCCGGTGCAAGTGGCTGCTCGATGTAGAGCAGGCCGGCCTCGTCCAGTCCGCGCAGATTGGATTCGTGCTCCGGCCATTGGTACCCGCCGTTTGCGTCCACCGTGAGGGGAAGACCCGACCCCGCCATGGCCTGACGGGCGGCTTCCACCGGGGCCAGGTCCCAGCCAGGGGCCACCTTGATCTTGACCCGCTGGTAGCCGCGGGCCAGAGCCTCGTCGATCCAGCGGCGGAGCGTCTCATTGGAGCGATCCTGCGGAATGCCCAGGGCCACACCGCAGGAGATGGCGGACGCCGGTTTGGCCTTGACCCTCTCACCCAGCAGCACCGACAGACTGGTGCTTCGGCGAGCAGCCTCGAGATCCCAGGCGGCCGTATCCAGCGCGGCGCGCGCGAACCGGTTGCCGCGAATTCCGGCGCGGATGGCAATGTCCATCTGCTCCGGCGAATCCACGCCCTGCTTCATCACCCGTGGGATCAGGACGCGCTCCAGGATGTCGCGCGCGCTGACGAGCGTCTCCTCGGAGTAGAACGGCAGCTCGAAGGGCGGCGCCTCGCCATAGCCCTTGTTTCCCATGTCGTCATGGAGAACCACGACCAGGGAGCGTCGCTCCGTCATGGTCCCACCGGAGATGATGAACGGCTCGAGCAGCGGAAGTATCAGCTCGTAGAGCTCAATGCGTACAATCGGCATTTGGTAGTTGGGTTTTAAGGCGATCAAAGGGTTGTAGATCAAGGAATTTCAATTCCCCTCCCCGCCGCTCCAGGCCGCCTTGGGCCTCCAGGTCGAGCATGCAGGCGACGAGACCGTTAACCGGGTCGAAGAACAAGGCGTGAAGCGCGCGTTGGGGCCGGGAGCCTTCGGTGGCGGGGTACTCGGAAAGCGGGAGCTGGAAGAACGTGTGCAGCTGGACGCTCTCACACCCGAGCCGGGCATACTCGACGATGAGACGGCCGCTGGAGACGTTGCCGGTGCCGGCCAACGGCGGTGTGCGGAGCCCACCCACTCGGGCGGCTTGGAGCACCCGGAGATTCCGGTCGCTCAGGTCGAAGCCGCCAAAGGCGACGCCTTGCTCCGGATCCCAGAGCCGGTTGAACACCACGAGTGAGTCGGCCGAGCTTGCGGCCTGCAGCATCTCCAGCTGAAAGGCATCGTCAAAGCGGGCATTCATCAGCTTGAGGGCCAGGCGAACCGGAGTCGAGCCGGCTCCGGCCCGCACCTGCGCCGGCACCTCGCGCAGCCAGCGGAGGATCTGGTCCTGCTCCCCAGCCAGCTCGTTCCCCGCCAACGTGGGGGAGAAATCCTTTTCCAGGGGAAGCTCGTCCGCGCCCCATGCTCCACAGAGCCGTTCGGTGGTGTAGCGATACTCCTCGGTGCGGAACGGCTCCCCCAGGCGCGGCAGGTGATACTTCACCGAGGGCACCGCCACCATCTCGCCCGAGCGGGTGCAGTCGGCGGCCGCGCGCACCAGCGCCAGATACTCGTCGAAGGTGCGATCCCATCCCCTGCCCTTCCATGTCACGGTCCAGCCGTCCCGACCGGCCGAGCGGCGTCGCTCGACTTTCATCCGGGTCTCGTGCACCGCCCAGGCACCCATGGACTTTTCGCCGGCGGGATCCTCCGCAATGACGGTCTTGAGTACCACGAAGGCGAGGCCCGCCACCCGGTCGGTCTCCAGCTGCTCCAGGCTGAGCGAAAGCTGGCCTGACCCCTTTCCGATCGGGTGCGGCAGGTTTCGGCCGAGGTAGCGGGCGGTCAGGTCTATGCGGTAGGCGTCCCGGATGTACCCGGCGATCTCGCGGGGAAGCTCCCGCTTGAATCGCTCGAAGTCACGCTCGAGTAGCGCGCGCATCCCGAACCATTCGCTCAACGGCCTCGCGCTCCTCACTTGGGAGCGGGGGACCCCAGGGATCGTCGCAAGCATCGGCCGGCAGGGCGCCGTCCGCCGCGGCCGCCCAGAGCATCCGGCGGATATACCCCTCCATCGGATCGGTGAAGGTGACCTGGGCAAAGCGGTCGCACAGATCCGAGAGCAGGATGAACCGGGCCCAGTCCTCCGCGGCACGGGCTCGGATCAGGTCCGCCTGGAGATCGGGGAGTGCGGCGCCCATACCGATCAGTGCGGCCCGGGCACCGAGCAGAAGTGAATAGCCGAGAAAGCGATCCTCGCCGGTGATGAGCAGCTTCGATGGGTGCTGGCGGAGTACCGCGGCGATCCGCTGAAAGGTCATGACGGAATCCAGCGTCGCAACCTTGATTCCGATCACGTTCGGCAGATCCAGGATACCGTGGAGCGTCCTGTCGTCGTAGGCGACTCCGCCGGCCGCAGGGTAGAGATAGAAGGCGATCACCGGGAGCTCGCGGCTGAGCCGCTGGTGATAGCCGACTGGATCGTTCTGTTGGGGAAAGGCGAGCAGCGCGTCGGCCTTCCCGCGCCGGGCCTCGATGGCCATGCCGATGTCTCGTGCCCCCGCTATCAGAACTCCGTCCGGCAGCGCCTCACGCCAGGTATCCAGTACCTCTCGCCGGGCCTCGGGGCTCAGGTGCGGACCGCGTCCGGTGTGGGCCCATACCGCCACTCCGGCGACGGGCTGCGCCGCCATCCACCGGGCGTAGCCCTGTTGAGCCTCGGCATCCATAACGGAGCCGCGGTGCGGGACGGGCACGGCGGGGATCAGGCCCCCCTCGAGGCGTTCGGAGAGAGTACTCACGCGGCGCTCGGGGCGACAGCAAGAGCATTGTCGCTCTCAATCGAGGCCCGCTGCTCCCGGGAGAGGTCCAGCAGATCGAGCTTGGCCACGCTGTTCTCCGGCAGCCGCAGCGGCTGGCCGGTCCCGAACACGAAGCGGTTTACGCCGACCGTGCGAAGGAGCGTCTCCAGATGGTCCTCGGGCGGCCCCCAGATCCAGCAGATGTCCCACAGGATCCGGCTGGACTCCTCCGGGGTGGACCCAAAGTGGACCTCCTCGACGAAGGGCCGGTCGGCATGAGTGATGATGAGGCGAGCCCGCGCATCGCTCCGGATCAGCGTCCTCACCGCCCACGGCGGGAGCTCGCCGGCCCGGTCGTTGGGATGTCGCTGCCGGCCATCCTCCAGCCGCACGGCCAGCATCAGTGGCAGGCCTTCGGCCGAGCAGGCCTGCGTGAGCGCACGCATTTCGGGGCCCACCGGGTCGAGGCCGTAATACGTCGGATCGCAACGAACCGCAGGCACGCCCGCGGACCGCGCCTCGGTGAGCACCGCTTCCCATCCATTCAGTCCGGGATGAACCGCCGGCACCGGCTGCAGCCGGTCGTGCCGGGCAGTGGTCTCGTAGAGCCAGGGATTGCCGGCGGCAGGGTCGCGCCAGAAGATCCCTGGCAAGTGGGTGACCCAGGCCCGATCGATCGCTACCCGGTCCATGGCGCGGAGCAGCGCGTCGGGAGACGTGCCCGGCACCCGCCGGAAGGGATACGATCCAAGGAAGCTGTTGACGTCGAGTCGCATCAGTCAGAAGTAAAAGCCGTGGGGGGAAAAATGCGGGCGGCATTGCGCCAGCGAACCAGCTCCAGATCGGGGCCGGAGAGCAGGTGCTCCAGGTACCGGAGCTTGGCCCAGCCGGTGTCGATGGTCAGGTCACAGCCCCAGAGCAGCCGCTCGACGCCCACCGCATCGAGACACGCCTCGAGCATACCCCCGTCGACGCCGCTGCCGGAGAGATCCACCAGCACATTGGGCTGGTCGCGCAGGGCCGCGAGCGAGTGAATCCAGTCGCCGCCGCCGCCGATATGCGCCAGCAGGAAGTTGACCTTGGGATGGCGGGCGGCCAGCTCCGCGAGCTCGACCGCGTCCGACGCTTCCTGCCCCGCGTACTCCCGCCGCCGGTGCTGCCAGATGTGGTGCAGGACGGGCACACCCCGCTCGGCAGCCACCCCGCAAATCGGATCGAGCAGCGGATCGGTGGCTCTCCGGCTCGCCGCCAGCTTGATCCCGATCATGCCGGCATCGAGGCAGCGCTTCAGCTCGGACAGCGCGTGAGCGCGAAAGTTGGGATTGACCACGCAGTAGCCGCGGATGCGGGCTGGCTGGGCTCGCTGCAGGCGCAGCAGGCTGTCATTGCCATACCCGATGTCGGCGGGAGAAGGAAAGTAGATCGGAGACGTCAGACCCCAACTGCCGAGGATCGACGCCACGTGGAAGCTGATGCCGACTCGTTCCCCGGCGCGGAGGCGACTGGCGTTACGCTCCTGCCAGTCGCTGCGCGGAGACCGGTCGTGGAAAAAGTGCGCGTGAACGTCGATGAGCGGCGCTATACCTCCTCCTCTCCCACGATCTCCTCGTCGTCGAGCTCGTCCGGATTTATCGGTCCCTCGAGCCGAGGATCGCTTCCCAGAATCAGCTCGTCCTGGGTCTCGACTATGAGCGTCATATCGGTTTCCTCGGAAATCTCTTCCTCGACAGCTCCGTCCTCGTCATCCACGTCGTCCAGGTCATCTACGGTCGGCTTGCGGCTTGACATGGTCCACCTCCTTTCCCTCAATCTAGGCAGGTTTTGCCACGGTCGAGAGGGCCTCGGCCAGGAGCGCGAGCGTCCGGTCGATCAGCGGCTCATCGTGAGCCAGTGAGACGAAGTTGTAGGCCGACCGCTTGAAGAGCAGGCCCGACCGGGCACAGGCGGCGGTGACGGCGCGGGACACGGTCTCATCGGCGTACTGGAGGAAGCACATCTCCGAAATGCCGCCCACGCCGGTAATGATTTCTGGATGACTTTGCTGTATCCGAACCAGCCCGTTGCGCAGTCTTGCCCCGACCCGACCAAGGTGTTGCGGCACCTTGCGGGCGATCATCACGTCGAGCGTGGCGCGAGCCGCGGCCAGCGAGACGAATTCAGTAGCGAGCGTCGAGGATATCCACGTTCGGGTTACCCCAGCCATGGCCTGCGCTCGCCCGCCGACGGCCGCAAGCGGAAAACCGTTGGCCAGCGCCTTGCCCATGACGACCAGGTCGGGTCGTATGCCGTAGCGCTCACAGGCGCCGCCTACCGCGATTCGACACACCGTCTTGATCTCATCCACGATGAGCAGCGCCCCGATCCGTTCTGTCTCATCGCGGAGCACCGCGAGCCACTCCGGGTCCGGTTCGCGAAGGATGACCGGCTCGAAGACCACGGCCGCCAGGTCATCGCCCGCTCCACGGATGAGCTTTCGTGCGGCGGCCGCGTCATTGAATGGAAGCTCGGTGTACAGATCGCGGGTGGAACGGGGCACGCCTTCGGCGGACTGGCACCAGTCGAGCCATCCGTGATACCCGCAGCCGAGGATCCGATCCCGGCCGTTTGCCACCCGGGCCAGCCGCACCGCCGCCGCCATCGCCTCGGCACCGGTCTTGAGGAAACGCACCTGCTCGACCCAGGGCATGAGGGCGGAGATCTCGGAAGCCAGATCTTCTTCCAGCACGGGAGCCAGAGGCCCCACCACGCCGTCTTCGATCGCTTCGGCCGCGGCCCGGGTGACCTCGGAGTGGCCATACCCCAGCGCGACCGAGCCGAGACCCATGATGTAGTCGATATACTCGCGGTGGTTCTCGTCCCAGACCCGGTACCCCGATGATCGGATCATCCGGGATGGCAGGTCAGGATCGACAGATCCGAAGAGAATCTCGGGGCGTTTGCTGCCGGTGGAGGTGAAGCCGGCGACGTGTTCGGTCAACGTGCCTCGCCGCCGCCGTGCGGGCGGCATAAATGATTCGTTGGCATCAATACGATCTTAGCGCAATTCGAGCGTCCCGAACCTCGAGGGATCCTGACGGTCGCCGCGGAGCCAGACCCATCCTCCGCCGCCGCTCCACACCAGCTGGCCCGCGCGCCGGAGACGATCGGGCTGCATTTCGTTTACCAGCAGATCGAAGCCGATGGCTTCGCCGCGGCGTACAGCATTCCAGCCCACGGGGCTGATTGCGGCGGTGATCCGGTACCCCGACTCGGTCGGCTGCCAGTGGCCCCGAACCAGCTCCGCGGCTCCGGCCGTCCCTGGTATGCCCCGAATGATGAGATCACCGTTTTCAGTGGACGGCACAATCAGGAGACCGACCACGCCATCCTCGCCCGGCAGGCTCAGGTACACCTGAATCCCGTCGCTGTGAATTTCATCTGCCTCGTTGTCCAGCCTCAGCGGCGGAGCATTGGGGTCTCGGGCAATGATCTCCGACTTTACCACCTCCACCGCCAGAAAGAGCCCCTCATCGCTCCAGTTGACCGTCGCGCTGGTGGAAAACTCCTCCGGCCCCGCATAGGGCTCCTCACTCCGCCGGTACTGATCCTCGTGATCGAGCTGAAGCGGCTCGCCCGGATCGAAGCCGTCGAGCGTTCCGTCCAGCGCGGGAGCATCCCTTATCTGAAACGCGGCACCCCGGCTGATCAGTGGACGATCCTTCGACACCAGGGGCACGAACGCAGCCGGGGTTCGACGATTTCCGGTGAGCTTTAATGATTCCTCTGGAGTTCGAACTTCCCAGCCTTCAACGGTGGCCAGATGCCGGTCCACCCCGGCGGCGGTCTCGACCTCGATGGCGGCTGGGGCGGCGCGCACCGCGCGAACCAGTGGCTGCCGGTCGGTGGATTCCAGCACCGAGACCAGCCGGATGTTCCGACCCCTGGCGCGCAGCAGGAAAAACGGAGCTGGCTCTGTCGTTCCTGGGGCACCCGGCGCCACAGTGCGCAGCAGCTCGGCCTCCGAGGCGAGATGAACGCTCAGGGTGGCGCCCCCGTCGCGCGCGCGCGCGCGAAGGACCACGGGGGCACTCGATGCAGGCACGAATCGCTCTACCGAGCGCACAAACTCGTCCGGGAGCTCGGCCGGGACCCAGTTTCCCGGTGGTTCCACCTCGACTGTCCCGCTCAGGTGCCAGGGGAGCTCCAGCATGTGATCCTCGCCTGAGGCCAGCTCAACAACATCGAGCAGATACGCCGGGCCAGAGATCAGCGTACGCACAAGCTGGCCGTAGTGAGCCCGCACCCAGGCCCATTCGCCACGCTGGTCGAAGTTGTCGCAGGCGGCGTCTCCAGGCGACTGGGATCTGCCGTCCAACCGAGGCGCATTGTGTGCCAGCGTCGAGCGATACCAGAACAGATCCCGCGAGACATACGATCCGGTGCCGAAATCAGGCAACCAGTATTCCCCGTTGGCGTGGAGCACGAGGTTGAGGCGGTCGGGATGGCCGTGCCCGCCGCCGTAGTTGCCCCCCTCGAGGCTGGCGTACCGGTCTCCGTGCCGGAGCACCGCCAAACCCTGGCCCTCGACGAAGACGTTGCCGGGAGCCCAGGCGGGGGTTCCCAACGGCAGCGACGGAGCCATCTCCAGCAGCGCCCACCAGGAGAGATCCGACCGCTGCCGCACCGGCACGGGAGTGGCATCCGCCGCGTCGTGGAGGTAGGAGTCGAAGGTTTGTGCCTTCGGTGCGGGAGACTGATAGAGCTGACGCAACCAGCTCCAGAGCTCGCCCCGCTGCTCGGCGCCACCCACCCGCGCCAACCCGATCTCCCACAGCTCCAAATACATTGGCTGCGCCAGTGAGACGCCGAAACGAGAATCCTTCCGCGCCGGAAACGTCGAATCGGGAAGCGCGGTAGCCGCAGGGGCACGCAGCGCTCGAGCCAGCCGCTGGGCGAGCAGCGGGTCGGCCAGCATGTCGACGCCGGCTTTTCGAGCCCACCACATGGCCAGCAGCTGGCCACGGAGGGCGAAGAGATGGTAGTTGTCCCCCTCGTACCACATACCATCCTCCCCGAAGCCGTGGAGGAGGTGGGCGACGATACCGCTCCCGCCCTCGACGACCCGCGAGGCAAGCTCCTCGTCCTCAAACCACACGGCGATGCTCGCGAGAGCTGCATTGTGCCAGGTCTGCCGGTTGGAGAGACCCTCGTCAAATTCACCGATCAGATTCGCGGCCTCGTCGGCCACCATCGCCACCACCTGCGCGGACGCGTCGTCCAGCAGACCACCCTCCCGGAGCAGCATAGCGGCCGCGAGATAGTTGGCAATCCAGATGGACTCGAGGTAGGTCGAGAAGAAGAGCCGGCTGGGTCCCAGTACGTTGTCGCGGTTGGGGTAGTCCAGGTACCCGCTGTAGGCCCGTAGAAGCTGGTTGGCCCGCCCGGCCGCGGCCTCGTGTCCGGCGAGCACGGCGACGGCGGCCAGATGGACCGCCCGTTCGGCCAGCCACAGGTGCTGATAGTGGGCCCACGCCCGATCGTGTCGCTCGCCGGTGAACTGTTTTCCACAACGGGAGCAGCGATGCGCCGCCGGGCTCCAGGGATCGAACTCGAGCCGGGTGCCATCGTCGGGGCAGACACCGCCATCGGCCGACAGCAGGGCCTTGAACCCGGGCACCGGAGGCATGCGCTCGAGCACGGGTGCCGCTCGCTCGACCAGCCGCTGGAGCAGCGCACTCAGCTCGGGAGCAGCTTCGATCTCGGACCGGCGCTGCTCCAGCTCTTCCGCGGTCAGCACGGCCGCACCCCGTACATGGCCCAGCGCACCGGCAGCACCTTAACGCCACAGGCACGCGCCGCCTCGATCACGGGTCCGGGGTCGTCGGGGCCCAGGAAAAACATGCAGCCTCCGGCGCCAGAGCCGGCCGCCTTGCCACCCAGGGCACCGGCGCTGGTTACGGAT
>Ga0136631_10000557_pt1 | contig 11639 bp, 8 predicted proteins | sample AntDrymUQ6012206_2_FD_104655 | JGI IMG/M metagenome (GOLD analysis project Ga0136631, IMG submission 104655) | Polar desert sand microbial communities from Dry Valleys, Antarctica - metaG UQ601 (22.06) | ecosystem: Environmental > Terrestrial > Soil > Desert | place: Antarctica: Dry Valley... | reverse complement strand
CAACGCGCATCATCTCCGTAATCGGCCGCAAGAACGCTGGAAAGACGACCCTCGCCGTTGCCCTGACGAGCGAGCTGGCCCGCCGGGGCCATCGGGTCATGACGATCAAGCATGGGCACCACCCCGCCAACGTGGACCGAAGCGGCAGCGACACCTGGCGGCACTTCAACGAGGGACGCGCGGAGCGGGTGCTGATCGCATCGCCCGACCTGCGGGTGCTCTTCGAGCGCAGCCCGGACGACTACGATCCGATCGGCCTCGCGCGGCGGTACATGCAGGGAGCCGACATCGTCCTCACTGAGGGGTTCAAGGCCGCGCCACTCCCAAAAATCGAGGTGTTCCGCCGGGTTGCCGGCGATCGGCCGATCTACGATCCGTCGGCACCCAATGCCCGCGAATGGGTGGCCATCGTCACCGACGACCAGGACTTTCAGGCAGAGTGCCCCGTCCTCCGGTTCCACGACACCATCTGGCTCCAGCTGCTCGCCAGCCTGGCCTGGGAGAGGGCGCTGGTCCTCGACTCATGAGCGCGCCGCTCGGTGCTGCCGAGGCCGCAGCCAGGATTCTGATCGACGTCCGGCGCCAGCCCCCACTGCGGATGCCCCTCGACGACGCTCTCGGCGGTGTACTGGCCGAGGATATCGTCAGCCCGCTCGACATTCCTGCCTGGACCAATTCGGCGATGGATGGCTACGCTGCTCGGGGGGAGGATGTTCGGGGGGCCGGGGAGACCAGCCCGGTGCGGCTCCGAGTGGTCGAACATATTCCGGCGGGACACTTCCCGGCGCGCCGGATAGGCCCGGGCGAGTGCGCCCGGATCTTCACCGGAGCACCGCTGCCGGAGGGGGCGGACAGCGTCATCCGCCAGGAAGACACCGACCAGGGCGCTGAAACCGTCACGATCGTGAAAGACCGCGACGTGGGCGTGAACACCCGGCGGGCGGGCGAGGACATTAGAAAAGGCACCACCGCGCTGGGTGCCGGCAGCGAGCTGGGTCCTGCGCAGCTCGGAGTGCTGGCATCGCTGGCCGTCGCCCACCCGCTGGTCTACCGCCGACCCCGGGTGGCGATTCTCGGCCGCGGCGACGAGATCGTAGACGTGGACCAGCCAGAGGAGATCCTCAGCGGCCGGAAGATCGCCAGCAGCAATACCCACACTCTCGTGGCGCTGGTGCGGCAGACCGGGGGGGAGCCGGTGAATCTCGGAATCGCGGGAGATACGCCCGAGAGCCTGCGCGAGCACCTGGGCCGGGCCATGGACTGCGATCTCCTGGTGACGACGGCCGGCATCAGCGTCGGAGAGCACGACTACGTGCGCAGTGTGCTCGACGAGCTGGGCGCCCAACAGCGCTTCTGGAAGCTTCGGATGCGGCCGGGAGCGCCGGTTGGCTTTGGCCTGCTGGGCGAGGTGCCATGGGTCGGGCTCCCGGGAAACCCGGTGAGCACAATGGTTACCTACGAGCTGTTCGTCCACCCGGCGATTCGGCGGATGATGGGGCACGAACGCGTGTTCCGCCGCAGCGTGCCGGTCCGCATGGCCGAACCGATAAGCCTGAAGCCCAAGCTCCAGCATTTCCTTCGTGGGATCGTGACTGAGGGACCGAACGGGCCCGAGGCCCGGCTCACCGGCCCGCAGGGCTCGGGAATTCTCACGTCCATGGCCCTGGCCAACGCGCTGCTGATCATTCCCGAGGGCCAGCATGAGACGCCGGTGGGTACGATGGTGCAGGCGATAGTTCTGAATGACCCGGTGCATCGAGAAGAGCCGGGGTTCTAAACTGAAGAGCGTAAACGGTAAACGGTGAACGGTAAGCGGGCGACACCACCCCCGTTCACTGTTCACCGTTAACTGTTCACGCTTTTCTCTCGGGCTTAGAACCCGAACGTCAGCCTCCCGTAATAGAAAGCGCCGTTGAAGCCCCAGGGCGAGATCTGGTTGTACGGGAAGATCCCGAAGTTGTTGTTCCCCGCGGTCGTGGCGCTCCCCTGATTGTTCACGTCGGGGTACACGTCGAAGACATTATCCACGCCGACCGAGACCGTCAGTCGCTCCCCAAAGGTGTACGAGGCATTCACGTCGGCGATCCACTTGGCCCCGAAGGTCTGATCCAGCGAGCCGTCGGTGGGGGTACCGAAGCTGGTGACCTCGCCGAACCGTTGAGCGCGCAGGGTGAACCCAAGATCGTTGTAATTGAAGACCCCGCTCAGGTAGAGGTTGTCCCTGGGCTGGCCTACCTCGATCCGGGCGCGCTCTACCCGGTCGAACAGCGTCTCCTGAAACGCGCTCAGCGCGGCGGGGGTGGGCGATACCCGGAGAACCCGGTTGACGTTGTAGTTGAAGCCGCCGGTCAGGCGGAGCGTGCTGGTGGACCCAATGGGAAACCCGTAGTTGGCCACGATGTCCAGGCCAAGCGTCCGGGTGTCGATCGCATTGGTGAAGTACCGGCCACCGGCCACCCCGGTAAAGCCCTGACTCTCCAGAAATGTGCGGACAGCCGCACCGGTAAAATTGCCGGTGAAGACGATGCGGTCGTCGATCAGGATCTGGTAGTAGTCGGCGGTGACCGAGAGATTCTTGACCGGGTTAAGCGCCACCCCAAAGCTGTAGTTCTGGGACTTCTCGGCGGTGAGCTCGCTGGCCCCGAGCGCCTGGGCAACGGGGGTCGTCACAGGAAAGGTCCGGTTATCGAATGGCACGCCGTTGATGAAGTTGGTCGACGTGGCCGAGAAGAAGGATTGGCCCAACGAAGGAGCCTTGAATCCGGTCGCGACCGCGCCACGCACCGCAAAGCCGGGAATCGGCTCAAAGCGGGCGGTGACCTTCCCGTCGGTAGTGGAACCGAAGTCGTTGTAATTCTCCGCCCTTCCCGCGATGCCGATCAGCACTTTCCGCACCACCTGGGCTTCGAGGTCGATGTATCCCGCCACGTTATGACGGCTCTGATCGGTGGCGTCGCCGGGCCGGAAGCCGGGGAAGACCTGGGCGCCGGGCGCGCCCAGGCTGTCTTGTCTGGGCCCATCCAGAATCCGCACCCCGCCATCGCGGTAACTGTCCGGTTCTCCCGCGGTGATATGATACCCATCCCGCCGGAACTCGCCGCCGACGGCCACATTCAGCGGCGACGCGAGTCCCAATGCAAACGACTTGGCCACATCGAGGTTGGCGGTAAACTGGTCGGACTTGAGCGTGCCAGCGTAGAACTCGGTTGGGCTGGTCGCCCCGAGAGTCACGTTGGCGCTGTTCCGAACGTCGAAGTGAAACAGGTTGCGGCCATAGTCGGCGCTCACATCCCAGCGCCATCCCGCCTGTTCGCCGCGGAGCCCGGCCACCCCGGAGAAGTCAGAGATCTTGGTGCCGATAAGCGGGAGGAAGCCGTTGGGATAGATGGCCCTCACGGTCCGGTCGTCGAGCGCGCGCCGGAAGAATCCGGCCGATTCTCCGCTGCGGAGCGTGCCACCGCCGAAGGCGTAGACCTCCATGGCATCGGTTACCGGCTTTGCGAGGTTGAGGAAGAGTCCGCCATCCTGCGTGTCGGCATCCCCCTGCCGGTGATTGACCAAGCCGTTCAGCGAGGGATCGCTGTTCCTCGGGTCTCCGGCAAGGTACTGGGTGCGCAGGTCCGGCGCCGAGCGATTGGTGAAGCCCCGGTTGCGGTACTCGCCCGCGATCTGGAGGACACCATCCCCGCCCACCGCCAGCGCGTAATTTCCTCCGGCCTGGATCACACCACCGTCGCTCTCGACCGTCTGGCCGATAGTCGTCCCGATCTCGTTGGGGGCGCCTTCCTTGAGGATGATGTTGATCACGCCCGCGATGGCATCGGAGCCGTATTGCGCCGCGGCGCCGTCACGAAGGATCTCGATCCGCTCGATCGCGCTGGCTGGAATGGCGTTGAGGTCCACCATGCCCGACCCCCGTCCAATGCTTCCATTCACGTTGATGAGCGCGCTGCCATGGCGGCGCTTCCCGTTGACGAGGACCAGCACCTGGTCCGGGGCAAGGCCGCGGAGAGTTGCCGGCCGGGTGTGGTCGGTACCGTCGGAGATTGTGGCACGGGGGAAGTTGAACGAGGGCGCCAGGGCCTGGATGATCTGGGAGGTCTCGGTGCGACCGGTCTGCTTGATCTCGGCGGCGGTGAGCACGTCCACCGGTACTGGGGCTTCGGTCGAAGTCCGCTCCGCGGCCCGCGTGCCCACGACCGCCAGCTCCTGCAGGGCTAACGCCTCTCGGTTGAGCTGGAAGTCGCGGGTCAGGGAGGCACCGGGCTCAACCTGAAGGGTGTCCCCCACCAGACCATACCCGATGTAGGCCACCCGGATCTCACGAGTGCCGGGGGTAAGGCGGAGGCGGTAGGTACCGTCCATCCGCGTGGTAGCCGACATGACCGTGCCGGGCACGAACACCCGTGCTCCGGTGATGGCTTCATTGCTTTCGGCGTCGCTCACCTTGCCGGTGAGAATGGCATCCTGGTTCTGTCCCGCGAGAGAAGCGGGGCCGATGGCCAGAGCCCAGGCTCCGGCGGAGAGCGCCGTGTAACGGCGCAGGTTCGACCCAACACGTCCGACTATGCTTGCATACATAGGTGTGCCTCGAGGCTGAAAGACGAGGTGAGGGTACTGTGACAGCGATAAGATATTCCACGGAACGCCCCCTTACCCCGCTTGTCAAGCCGGGAACCCCCACCCCTTCGGTTGGTTGACTCCCGATTGACGGCAGGCTTAAATTCGTGACTGTAGAAGGGGAGTAGCTTATCCGCCACCAAGGCGGACGGATGGATCGTCAAGACTGTTCGCCAAGTGCGGGCACGGTCCATTCAGAAGGTAGCAGGCGGCGGCCCCGGGCCGCTCCTGCATCTTAGAGCGAGACCTTCGTCCACGCGAAAGCGGAGCGGACGGGGTCTCGCTCTCTTATTTGGCCCCCCCTGGTTAAGAAGGCGCACCATGAACAACGTCAAGACTTTCGTACTCATGGCCGGTTTGTTCGGCCTGTTTCTGCTGGTCGGCCAGCTGCTCGGCGGCTCCAGCGGTCTCGTCATTGCGCTGGTGTTCGGAAGTCTTTTCAACTTTATCATGTACTTCTTCTCCGATCGCCTGGTGCTCAAGATGTATGGGGCGCAGGTCGTAACTGCCCAGGAGGCGCCGGAGCTCCATGCCATGGTCGATCGGCTTCGCCAGAAGGCAGGCCTGCCGATGCCGACCGTTGCGGTTGCGCCGCATGAGCAGCCCAACGCCTTTGCCACCGGACGGAATCCGGAGCACGCCGTGGTGGCAGTGACGACCGGCATCCTCAAGTACATGCCTCAGGCCGAGCTTGAAGGCGTCCTCGCACACGAGCTTGCCCACATCAAGAACCGTGACATGCTCATCGCTACCGTGGCGGCCGGCATCGCTGGCGCCCTGAGCAATCTTCCCTACCTGCTGATGTTCGGGGGCGGCCGGGATGATGAGGGCGGGCACCCGTTCGCCCAGATCGCCCTGATCCTGCTGGCTCCACTCGGCGCCATGCTCATTCAGTTCGCCGTCTCCCGCCAGCGGGAGTTCGAGGCGGACCGGGTTGGCGCCATCATCCTGGGCCGGCCTACCCCGCTGGCCAACGCCCTCATCCGGCTGGACGACTTCGCCCACAAGATCCCCATGCATGTGCCGCCGGCGGTGGCGCCGCTCGCCCAGGTCAATCCGCTCGCGGCAACCGGCGGAATGATGAGCAAGCTGTTCAGCACCCATCCGCCGACCGCGGAACGGGTGGCGCGGCTCGAGGCCATGATGCTGGGCGCCTAGGTGGGCAGCCACAGTTCGGCGGTCTGGCTGGGCTTCACCGGGCTGGTCCTGGCACTCCTGATTCTCGATCTGGCGGTGCTCAACCGGCGCTCCCACGTCCTCAGCTTCAAGGAGGCGATCAGCTGGAGCGGCGGGCTGGTCTCCATCGCCCTTCTGTTCGGGCTGTTCGTGCTCTGGCAGGAGGGCACTCAGCATGCCCTGGAGTACTATACCGGCTACCTGATCGAGCTTTCGCTCAGCGTAGACAACCTGTTCGTCTTCCTGCTCATCTTCTCCTACTTCGGCGTCAGGCCCGAGGCCCAGCCGAAGGTGCTGAAGTGGGGCATTCTCGGCGCCATCGTGATGCGGCTCATCATGATCGCGCTCGGCGCCCTCCTGCTGGACCGGTTCCACTGGATCGTGTACCTATTCGGCGCCATCCTGGTGATCACCGGCATCAAGATGTACGCCCAGAAGGACCAGGAGCTGGTCGATCTCGAGGGGAACCTGGTAGTCCGGCTGGCGCGGCGGGTGCTTCCCATCGACAAGGCCTATGACGGGAGCAAGTTCTTCACCCGCACGGTGGACGGGAAGCTTCTGGCGACGCCACTGCTGCTCGTGGTTCTGGTGGTGGAATGGTCGGACCTGGTATTTGCCATCGACAGCATTCCGGCCATCTTCGCCATTACCCGCGATCCCTTCCTCGTGTACAGCTCCAACATTTTCGCCATTCTCGGGCTCCGCGCCATGTTCTTCGTGCTGGCCGGCATGCTGGACAAGTTCGTGTACCTGAGGCCCGGCGTGGCGTTTATCCTGGTATTCGTCGGGCTCAAGATGACGTTGAGCGCCTGGATCCACATCCCGACCGCCCTGTCCCTGGTCGTGATCCTCCTTACTCTGGCCACCGCCATCGGCCTGTCGATCCACCGAAGCTCCCGGGAGGCGCGGCCCTCGGCGTAAGGACGGGCGGACGGGCGGACTGATGGACGGACGACGTCGCGACGGTCAGCCGCCCCTGGTATTGTACGTCCGCCTGTCCACCCGTCCGTCCGTCCGTCTTACGGCGCCGCCGGGTTCCGCCTAAGCTTCCTGAAATGCCACCACCATCTCTCTGGTCTCGCCTCGGCCTTGGCCGTCCGGAGCTTCGCGCCTGGGCGATGTACGACTGGGCCAACTCCGCAGTGCAGACCACCATCATGGTAGCGGTCTTTCCCATCTATTTCGTGAAGGTGGCTGGGGCCGACCTACCCCCCAGCGGGGCCACTCAGCGGCTGGCGGTGGTGAACACCGTGGCTCTCGTCGTCATCGCTCTGCTCTCCCCTGTTCTGGGAGCCATGTCCGATTACGGAGGCATCAAGAAGCGGCTGCTGGCGGCGTTCATGATCCTCGGGGCAGGAGCGGTGGCCGGGATGTTCTTCGTTGACCGGGGTGAGATCGTCCTGGCGTCGGCGTTGTTCCTGGTTTCGCTCATCGGCGTCACCGGGAGCATCGTCTTCTATGAGGCCCTGCTGCCGCACATCGCGGCGCCCCACGAGATCGACAGGGTCTCCACCGCCGGCTACGCCATGGGTTACGTCGGCGGCGGCATCCTCCTCGCCCTCAACCTCGCCTGGATTCAGAAGCCTGTATGGTTCGGGCTGCCGTCGGGGGAGGCTCTAGGCGAGTCCCAGGCTACCCTGCCGGTCCGACTCGCATTCCTCTCGGTGGCACTCTGGTGGCTGGCCTTCTCGATTCCACTCTTCCGCCGAGTGCCTGAGCCGTCACCCCGATTGGAGCCGGACGAACGGCCAGGGCAGGGTCCCATTCGAGTGGCGCTCCTGCGGCTAGCGGAGACGTTTCGCGAGCTACGGAGTTACCGCCAGGCGTTCCTCATGCTGGTTGCATTTCTCATCTACAACGACGGGATTCAGACCATCATCAGGATGGCCACCGCGTACGGTACCGAGATTGGGATCGGACAAAACTCGCTCATCGGAGCGATTCTGCTGGTGCAGTTCGTGGGAATCCCTTGCTCCTTTCTGTTTGGGACCCTTGCCGGGCGGATCGGCACTAAGCAAGCGATCTTCCTCGGGCTCGCTGCGTACACTGCGATCAGCGTTCTCGGATATTTTATGACGACCGCAACTCATTTTTATATGCTGGCCGGACTCGTAGGCCTGGTCCAGGGCGGAACTCAGGCGCTCAGCCGCTCTTTGTTCGCCAGCATGATCCCTCCGCACAAGTCGGGGGAATTCTTCGGCTTCTTCAGCGTGTTCGAAAAAGCGGCCGGAATCTTCGGACCGCTCATCTTCGCCGGCACCATCGCCGTCACGGGATCGAGCCGCAATTCGCTCCTGGCGATCATCGGTTTCTTCGTGGTGGGAGCGGCACTTCTGTGGCGAGTGGACGTAGCGGAGGGCCAGAAGGCCGCCCGGCAGGCATACCAGGCGGCTGGTCCGGCACCGACCCGCATCAGTTAGTAGAGGGTGGCCTTGGCTGCCTACCGACACCGTGGCTACATCTGGGTTGCTGCTGGACCAGGCAAAAGCCGCCTCGAGCGGATCTCCGAACTCGTCGAACAGCTTCGCCGTGAGCTGAACCGCCTGTCCCTCGCCGATCGTCGCCAGGCTCGGGACTACGGACACGGTACTCGACCCAGAGGCCGCGGGGCCGAGCGACTCGCCACCGCAGGCACCGGCAGTAGCGAGGAGAACCAGCGCCAGAAGCCGAGAGGAGGTTACGTCCTGCCCGTTAACGGTCCGTTAATGGTCCTGCGAACACCGTGAAACCGCGGCTACGCCTCTTGCAGGGTCCGCGACGCTTTCCTAACTTACAATGCTTCTCGACACTGCATCCGAGCCCATGCATCTACACACGCCCGTAACCGTTCTGACTGCTCCTCCGGCCGCGCCGGAGACGGTGAAGCGCGGAATGAAGCGGGACATTCGTGGCAAGCTCGGGTCGGCGTAACGCACCAAGGAGTTCACCTCTGACCAGGAGCCCCGCCGCGGATGCCGCTGGCGGGGCGTCTCGTTAATGGACGCACTGGAGCTGACCCGTTCCCTGGTGGCTCTCGAGACTCCCACCGGAGCCGAGGGACCGGCAACCGATTTTCTGGACGCCACGTTGAGGCGAGCCGGATATCAGATCGTGCGCCAGCCGGTGTCGCCCGGGCGCGACAATCTTTATGCCTACAGAGACCACCCCGCCCTGGTCTTCTCGACCCATCTCGACACAGTACCGCCATATATCCCGCTCTCCGAGGACGCAGATTCGATTCACGGCCGGGGCAGCTGCGACGCGAAAGGTCTCGCTGCGGCGATGGTTGCGGCGGCAGAGCGCCTGGCAAGCCAGGGAGAGCGCCGCATCGGGCTGCTCTTCGTGGTGGGAGAGGAGAACGGATCGGACGGCGCTCAGGCGGCCGCCAACCTCGGACCGCGAGGCCGCTTCCTCATCAATGGTGAGCCTACCGAGAACCGCCTTTCAATCGGGCAGAAGGGCACGCTCCGCGTCGACCTCCAGGCAGCCGGTCGCGCCGCACACTCGGCCTATCCCGATGAAGGTGTGAGCGCGATCGCCGCCTTGCTGGATACCATCGAGCGGATCCGGCGGATGCCCCTGCCGACCGATCCGCTGTTAGGCAAGTCCACCCTCAATCTGGGACTCATCGGTGGTGGCGTGGCGCCCAACGTCATTCCGCCGGCAGCGAGCGCGCAGATCCTCATACGCACGGTAGAGCCGACGGGTCCGTTGAGGGACGCCATCAAGGCTCTCCTGGCACCCGGGGTGACGGTGGATTTCCGGGTCGAGCTTCCCTTCCACAAGGGAGGAGCGGCGCCCGCGGGATGGGAGACTACTGTCGTGAGCTACGCGAGCGATCTCCCGTTCCTGGAGCCGTGGGGCGAGCGATATCAGCTGGGGCCGGGGACCATCCGGGTGGCCCACACCAGCGGGGAGCACATCCGGAAGGCCGACCTGCTGCGGGGCGTCGACCTGTACGTGCGCCTGGCCTCCGACCTGCTCGCGAGAGAGACGGCATGAGCCGGCGAATTCCCGTCGCCGTTCTCGGCGCCACCGGCACGGTCGGGCAGAAGTTCATCCGCCTGCTCGCCGATCATCCCTGGTTCGAGGTGACCGCAGTTGCGGCCTCATCGGCCAGCGCGGGCCGCCGCTACGAGGATGTGGTCCGCTGGCGTGAGCCGGTGGCCATTCCGCCTTCGGTGGCCGGCCTGGTAATCCAGAAGTGCGCACCCCCTTTGCCTGGGCAAATCGTTTTCTCGGCCCTGGATGCGGAAATAGCGGGACCGATCGAGCAGGAGTTCGCCCGGTCGGGATCGTACGTGGTCACGAACACCCGCACCCATCGCATGGATGCCGACGTACCGCTCCTCATTCCGGAGGCCAACGCCGAACACCTGGCCCTGATCGACCGGCAACAGAAAGAGCGCGGCTGGACGGGGGCGATCCTTGCCAACCCCAACTGCTCCACCGCCGCGCTGGCACTGGCGCTGGCACCGCTGCACCGGGCTTTTGGAGTCGAGCGGCTCTTCGTAGCTACCATGCAGGCGGTCTCCGGCGCCGGCTATCCCGGCGTCGCCTCGCTCGACATCATCGGCAATGTCATCCCTCACATCGGAGGCGAGGAGGAGAAGATCGAGCGCGAGAGTCGGAAGATTCTGGGCGCACTCTCCAACGGCGCGGTCCAGCCCGCCCATTTCGCGGTCAGCGCTCACACCAACCGCGTTCCTGTAGTTGATGGGCACATGATGGCGGTCTCGGTGGGCCTCGGCCGCAGAGTGTCCCCGGACGAGGCACTCGCCGCCCTTCGCGACTTCCGGGGGCCACCGAGCGTTGCCGGCCTGCCATCGTCCCCCAATCCCCCGATCGAAGTGGACAGCCGCCCCGACCGGCCCCAGCCTCGTCTCGACCTGGACCGCGGCGGCGGCATGGCCGTCACGGTGGGCCGGGTGCGGCCCTGCCCGATCCTGGATCTGCGCTTTGTCGCCCTCGGACACAACACCGTCCGGGGTGCTGCGGGGCAGGGCGTGCAGATCGCTGAGCTGCTGGTGGCCGAAGGCAGAGTGGACCGCGGTCCCGGGCCTGAGCGAGGACAATGATCGTCGCGAAGTTTGGCGGCACCTCCGTAGCGGACGCGGAGGCGATCGGGCGTTTGTTAGAGATCATCCGCTCGCGGACCGCCTGCCGGCCCCTAGTCGTCGTTTCGGCACTGGCCAAGGTCACCGATGCCCTTCTGGCCCTGGCTCAGCTGTGCGGGCCCGGCGGCGGCAGCGCCATCGATGCTGCGGTTGCGGCACTGCTGGAACGACACGAAGGCATCGCCCGTTCACTGCCGGGCTGCTCGCCGGCGATGGATCTCATCGGGGACGATGCGGCGGAGCTTCGGCGCGATCTCATCGCCGCAAAAGACCGCCGGCTCTCGGCGGCAGAGCTGGACGCCGTGGCGGGACGGGGTGAGCTCTGGAGCTCGCGGCTGGTAGCGGCCGCCATGGTTGGAGCCGGGCTTGCCGCCGATTGGGTGGACATTCGCGCGATCCTGGTAACAGACGGCCGCTTTGGGCCGGAATCCCCATCGTGATCCTCAACTCACTGCACGCCGAGCGTTCCGGGACAACCATAAGTCCGCAGGCCGAGCTGAAACCGATGGGCGACTCGCCGATCCGCTCGATCTCGTGGAAACAGGGTATCACAGTCGTCAACATTCGCGCGCCGCGGATGCTCGGCACCTATGGCTTCCTGCGCGCCCTGTTCGAGGTCTTCGAGCGGCACGAGACGGTGGTGGATGTGCTGGCCAGCGGAGAAGTGAGCATCTCGATCACCATCGAGGACCGCGCGCGCCTCGACCACATCGTCCGTGACCTGGGCGAGCTGGGGGAGGTGTGGGT
>Ga0136631_10000556_pt1 | contig 11640 bp, 9 predicted proteins | sample AntDrymUQ6012206_2_FD_104655 | JGI IMG/M metagenome (GOLD analysis project Ga0136631, IMG submission 104655) | Polar desert sand microbial communities from Dry Valleys, Antarctica - metaG UQ601 (22.06) | ecosystem: Environmental > Terrestrial > Soil > Desert | place: Antarctica: Dry Valley... | reverse complement strand
TGAACGCGCGTCGGTCGCTGACGCGCATCCGCGCCGCCGAAGCGCTCGGCGCGATGGGCGTCCAGGAGGCCATTCCCTGGCTGCGCGCCGGTCTCGCCCACAAGGACCACGAGCTGCGTTTTGCGTGCGCCCGCTCGCTCTCGGTGCTCGGGGCCACCTCTGCGGTCGCCGACGTCGACGCGGCGCTCAGCGAGACCGCGTCCGAGCTCAGCGAGTGCATCGACGTGCTGCTGCACTTCGGCCGCGTGGCGATCCCCCTGCTAATCGGCCACCTCAACGCGGCGCCCGACCGTGGCGCGCGATGGCTCGCCGCGGAGGCGCTCGGCGAGCTCGGCGCGCTGCAGGCCGTGCCCGCGCTGAGGGCCTCAGTAGACGCCGCTGATGACGAGCTCGCTGCGCGCGCCGCGCGCGCGCTCGGACGGATCGGGGACCGCGCCGCGACCGACACGCTCGCACGGGCGCTCACCAGCCAGCGGCCGTGGTTCGTACGCGCCGCCGCCACCCGGGCACTTGGCGCGCTCGAGGACCCAGCCGCAGCCGACTTGCTGGTCTGGGCACTGGCGGCAGACCAGTGGGACATACGCGACGCGGCCGCCCGAGCGCTAGCCGCGTTCGGCGATGTCGGCATAGCCGCCGTCACGCGCCACCTCGACACACTCAGCGACGACGCGGTAGCGCACTTCGCCGGCACCTGCGACATGGACGGCGAACTCGACCGACTCGCCACGCGCGCGGCAACCGGCAACGCGGGCTGCGACGCGGTGATTCGCCGAGCACATCTCGTTGGCGTCACGGCCGCGCTCCAGCGGCTCGCAAGCGAGAACGGCGCCCGCGGCCGCTACGCCGCGGACGTGCTGTCGCGCGCGCCCGGGCGAAGCGCGGGCTGCTGATGACGATCGCTGCCGGCGGCGTGTCAGCGATCGTGCAGATGCTCTTGCGCGACCTCGGCATAGCCGTGCTCGTGTACTTCGCGTTGTTGACGCTCACCTACATGGCGATCACGATCGCGTCCTCGATTCAGATCCACCATTACTACCGCCAGAGGTCCGGCGTCGCGCTGCTGCGCGTCCTGCGCTCGCAGATGACCCCACCGGTCACGATCTGCGTCGCCGCCTACAACGAGCAGGCGTCGATCGTCGCGTCGGTTCGGGCCATGCTGACGCTTGACTACCCCGAGCACGAGGTCGCGCTCACCAACGACGGCTCGACCGACGCGACCCTCGACCTGCTGAGCGCCGCGTTTAACCTGCGACGCGTCGACCAGCCGATCCGCCCCGCCATCCCGACGTCCCCAGTCCGCGGCGTCTACCGCTCCAGATCACACCCCAACCTCGTGGTCATCGACAAGGACAACGGCGGCCGCGCAGACGCACTGAACTGCTCGATCAACGTGGCGCGCAGCCCGATCGTCTGCTTCGTCGACGCCGACTCGATCCTCGAACCCAACTGCCTGCTCACCGCTGTGCAGCCGTTCATCGAGTCCCCAGACATCGTCAGCGGCGTCGGAGGGATCATCCGCGTCGCCAACGGCTGCCGCATCGAGGACGGACACATCGCCTCCGTCGGACTACCGCGCGAACCGCTCGCGCTCTTGCAGACCGTGGAATACATGCGCGCGTTCCTCGCGGCCCGCACCGGCTGGAGCTCCTTCAACGGCCTGCTCATCATCTCCGGCGCGTTCGGCGTCTTTCGCCGCGACGACGTCCTCGCCATTGGCGGGTACGCCGCCGACTCGATCGGCGAAGACTTCGAGCTATGCGTGCGCCTGCACCGCCACAACCACAACCAGCAGAACGGCAAACGGCTGCTGTTCGTCCCCGACCCCGTGTGCTGGACGGAGGTGCCCACCAGGATGCGCGACCTCGGCGGCCAGCGCCACCGTTGGCAGCGCGGGCTCATCGACACCCTCTGGCGCCACCGCGACATGATCGCCAACCCCCGCTACGGCGCCGTCGGCATACTCGCGCTGCCGTTCTTCACGCTCTTTGAGTTCCTCGGCGCGTTCATCGAAGCCACCGGCTACGTCATCGTCCCCGTCGGACTGCTGATCGGAGCCATCAACGTCCCGTTCGCGCTGCTGTTCTTCGCCATCGCCGTGCTCTCCGGGGTCCTTCTCTCGCTCTCAGCAGTACTGCTCGACGACCTCGCGTTCCGCCGCTTCGGCCGCCTACGCGACCTGTTCGTGCTCATCGCCATCGCCGTAGTAGAAAACTTCGGCTACCGCCAGATCCTCACGATCTACCGCGTACGCGGATTCTTCGCCTACCTCCGCGGCGACATCGCCTGGGGCACGATCCAGCGCACCGGCTTCGACACCCCCGCCCCCCCAAGCCAAGCCTGACCCATCTGACCACCCGTCCAACCACGGACGACCGACGGCCCCTCGCGTCGGGGTCTCCTGAGTAACGGCGCAAAAACGGCGGCCAATGCTGCTGCTAACGCGGTCTGAGATCCCCGCTACGCCGAGCAGACCGACGCGACCGTCGACGCCGAGCTACGCCGCTGGCGCGACAAGACGCAGGCGATGTCGCGCGTTGACCAGTCCAACCGAGCGAAGACCCACGCGATGAGCCCCCGCTGCTCAACATGACACGCGAGTCCGAAACCCTCGCAGGCAAGCAGACCGGCAATCCGACGGCCCTACATTGCCCCTCGTGACAGCTTCGTTAGCGGCACCCCTGCTCGGGAGGCGCGTCGCGTCCCCCGTCGGGATCTGTGGGTCGCCGTGACCAACATCGGTCCGCCATTGCTGCGCATCTACCTTCGCCCCCGTGAGGACGTACCGACAGAAGCCGAACTTCTGTGGATCGAGGAGAAGGTCTAGCTTCTATGACCGTGCCAACGCCCCAAGCGACCCAACGCGGTGCCGACGGACACGACTCCTAACGGCTACGCGTTTCCCGTCCGCGACCGGGAGGCCATCCTGACCGATTTTCGGAAGGTCGCCGCCCCGCCGAAGGACCCGCGCGACCGCAAGCGTCTGAAGCCTGCCTGAAGGCCGGCGGCTTGCGCTGCGGGCCAGTTCAGTGCGCCGCGCGCTTTAGGAGTACGCGAACATCGGGTCGGGGTCGTCGCGACGGTTGTAGCGCCACGCATACTCGTTGAGGTAGCTCTGTAGCAACTCGCTGATACGGCGTGGAGACGCTGCCGGAAGCTGTTCTTGAGATCTACGGAGTGGACCCCCGGGAGCCTGGTGCTTCGTGTGCGCCGCCAGCCGCCGGCCCCTTGTGGGGCTCGTCCGGTGCGATGGTGAGGGCGCGTGGATCGTCGGTTAGGCGAAGCCGTCCGGCGGCGATGAGCTCGTCGACGCGTTGGCGCAGGTCGGCGTGCTGTACATGGCTGAAGCGCCCGTAGTCGGCGTGCTGCGCGTATCGCAGCTTGGTGGCGGGGCCGTTGCTGCCCCAGAGGATGTGGGCGGGCATCGCGGGTCCGAGCTCGCCGGGTGCGTCGCGGACCAGTCCGATGATCGCCTCGTCAAGGTCGTCGGTCTGCGCCGCGGGCAGTTCGTGCACGCGAGCGCGCTCGTCAGAGCCCGCGGGCCCGGTCGTCCGCGCAGCCGAGTTACGAAGGCCATGTGGCGACGGGGCCGCTGGCGGCACTGGCAGCCGGTCGGTGCTCGCTGGTCGTGCGTCGAGGTCGAGGGCTTGCTGTAGCCGGCGTTGCATGTGTGTGCGTCGTGCGGTGCAGAACTCGACGAACGTGTCGAGATCCTCGGGTAGGCCGTGAAGGTCGTGGCCGGCGAGGTACAGGCCGATCGCGTCGTCGTCGGCGAAGGCCGATCGAGCCCAGTCGGCGGGCATCGTTGCCTGTTTGCTGGTGTTGATCGGGCCCTCGAGCAGCTGCAGGTTCGTCAGGCCGTTGACGAGCGCGCGGTACTCGTCGACACGCTCCTGCGGAACGCCCGTCGCGCGGAGCCTGGCGGGCGTGAATCGTGATTTCGGGAAGACGTGATCGACGTGAAACTCGTTGCGGACGTCGATGCCGGTGTACATCAGGGCGAGCAGCGCGAACGTGCGTGGCTTGCCGTATTGGCTGTCGAGAAGCTCGTCGATCTCCTGTGCGGAGAACGTCAGCACTTTGCCTGCGCGTGCCATCGCAGCCTCGATGGCGTCGACGGGGAATCGGTCGTGGCCGGCGTCTCGTTGCGCACGGCGGATCGTCAGCAGCAGGGTGTCCAGGCCCGAGCCCCAGACGCCGCTCTTGAGCAGGCTGCGCACGACCCAGCCGCGGATCGCTTGGCGGTCGGCGTGAAACTCCTTGGCGTCCAGCCAGCGCTCGCTGGTGCCGCGCTGGTAGAGGTAGTCGGCGATCGGGATCAGCACGCTGTTGGCTGCCAACGTGCGCTGTGAGAGCCCGAAGGATGCGAGCAGGCGCGTCGCGATCCTCAGGGCGTTCTCGATGCGCTCCCAGCTGATTTCAAGGCGCGCCATGTTGGCGTGGTTGAAGTTCATGACCTTGAAGCTGATGCCGCCCGCGTCGGTCATCACCAGGCCCGCCTTGAGGACGAGGTCTTTGTCGAAGCGAAAGCCCTGCCCGGTCTGATTGAGCGCGTCGACGATCTGCGTGATCGCTTCTCGCGCGTCGCGGTCAGTCCACTGAGCGGTCGCGATACTCAACAGCAGATCTGATGAGGACAGCGTGGTGCCGGCGCTGTTGACGCGGATGAAGATGTTCAGCACCCGGTCGAGGTCTTGGTCGTCCTCTTCGTGAAAGGCGATGACCGGATCGTCGTGGACCGTCCGACGCAGGCGGTCAAGGGTCGCGAGGGCGCGGTCGACGCGTTCGTCATCGACGATCTCGCTGCTTCTGACGTATCCCAGCAGCGGCATCGCCCCGGCCGCGAGATCGATCACATCGCGGACGCGAAACCAATGCGTCTCGCTGCCGCTGTCGTTCCTGGCGCGCTCCGGAGTCAGAAACTCGAAGCGGTAGTGCATCGAGAGCTCGTCGTCGGGGGCGCTGTGGCAAAGTTCGAGGAACATCTCCTTGGCGGGGTATGCGTCGGCGCTCGTGCGCCACTTGCGTGCCAGCCGCGCGGCGTGCGAGCCGTTGAGCGCGATGTTCAGCGACGTCAGGCGCTGCTGACCGTCGAGGATCGCCGTGATCGCCCTGGGTTCGGGCAAGGCCAAGCGCTCGCAATGACGGCATTCACGCTCGTGGTAGCGGGCCATGACCTCGTAGAACACGAACTCGCGCGAACGCGTGGGCGTGACGTTCCAGAACAGAAATGCGCCGATCGGATAGCCGCGCAGCAGGCTGTCAAACAGCTGACAGATCTGCTCGGGACGCCACACGAACTCGCGTTGAATCGCCGGCAGCACGTATTCGCGCGCGTGGATGCGCTGCAGCGCCTTCTTGATCGTGATCGGGGTCTGATACGCCATCGCTCACAGCCGCGCGCGTCCGCGCGAACGGGCAACACAGTAACGGTCAGTTGACGGGCGGCCGCTCCCGACGGCGAGCGGCCCGGCCCGGCCTACGACGAGGCGGTCGCATACGCTCGCGACGCCGCAGCGCATCGACCGTGACACGGGCGGAACGCTGGTCGGCGACGGGCGACGCGGTGGATAGCGGCTTCGGAGGGGATAGCGGCTTCGGAGGGTTTACCAGGACTGTGCCGCGCCGCCCGCCACGACGTCAGCGCCTGATCCACGCGGTTCCGCAGGATCGTCGCGTTTGCCTGCGAGGACGACGGTGCGGCGGGGTTCTGCATGTGCCGCGCGAAGCGGTCATCCGGCGCCCTCGACACCCTCTGACCTGCGAACCGGCCTATGGGAACCCGGCGCGCCGCAGTGTGATCCGGCCGCGGTAGGAGCATGCTGTGGTGCCCCGGGCCGAGGACCCGCATGACGATCGATCGTAGGGCTCGGCGCTGGTCCTGAGCTTGGGGTTCGCTGGTCTTGTGATCGGTTTGATCTGTCGCGCGCGGCGGGGTCGACGACTTCGCCGGATGACGCTAGGCGGGGATGGTGAACGGCCGCGGGCCTCAATCCGTCCTTACCTGCGTGTGGCCGCCGACGGGGGTGGTTGGGTCCTGGGCACGTGCGGCCCAGCCGTCGCGACGCTCATGGCATCATCGAGTCTCGCGTTCCGCGGGCGCGTCGGCGTGCGCGCCCCAGCACTCCCGCGAGGTCCGCGACGCTCCCGCGCGCGGTGGCGATCCGCGCTGTGAGCGCGCGAAGGGGGTGGAATTTGGCGTGCGGGGCGCTCGGCCTGTGGCGCTTACCGCCCGCCGCGCCACGACGTCCGGGTCTCTTGCCGACCCCACCTGATTGCCGAGCATGGCTCTGGGAGACTCTGCAGCGTGTACTCAGTTTCTCTGCGGCTGCTGACGGGCAAACCTCGGTGCGATGAGTGCTGACGCCTCGAGCGCGGATCTGCTGCTGGCCGAGGAGCTGCTGTTGCTGGTGCTCGACGACGGCAAGGGCCACGACAAGACCTTGGGCGGCGCCGACAGCGGCTTGGCCGGCGCCCTTCTGATCGAGTTGGCGGCCCGCGGGTGGCTCGAGCTGGCCGCCGGAAGGCTCGTGCCCACCGTGCCTCCACCGGCAGTCGCGCCAGCGGCCTCGGTCCTAGCCGTCGCGCTCGCGATCATCGCGGCCGAGGGCACGCCGCGCGACGCCGGGCACTGGGTGCGAAAGCTTCCCGGCGAGCTCAAGCCGATCAAGGGCAGCGTCGCCGCGCGCCTCGTCGACCTCGGCATCCTGTCCCCGCAGCGGCGGAAGGTTCTAGGCCTCGTGCCCGTCGACCGCTATCCCGAGCTCGACCCCGAGCCCGAGCGCCTCCTTCGCCGACGCCTGCGCGCCGAACTCACGGGCACCACTGACCTCTCGTCGCGAACGGCAATGCTCATCCCCCTGCTCCGCGCCTACAACCTCGTGGACAAGCTTGTCGACAGGCCACAGCGCAAAGAAGCCAGCCGCTTGACCAAGGCCGTCGCTGAAGACCCCGGGAAGGTCACCGATGCGGTCGGATCGGCGCTGAACGACACCCAGATTGCCGTCTCCGCGGCGATCACCGCTGCCGTTGCGGCCTCCGTCGCGAGTGGCGGAGGCGACGGCTCGTGCTGATCTTCTGGCGCTGCTGGCTAGAAGCCGAGCTCGTCGATCACGGGCGTGCCGCGGGCCGTCCACGCCCAACGAGCGATCGAGATCTTGCTAGCCCGCACAGTCGCTGTGCCGGCAGCCGGTAGCAAACCGGCCTGGTCATCGACGGCCACGAGCCAGCGGTCGCCGCCCTCATGAGCCACAACGATGGCGTTCGGTAGCGATCGCCCCCCGAGAATCACGCTTGCCCCGGGCGCCACGGCGCGGCGCCCGCCGTCGTGCAGCGTCGCGTCGATGAGACCATTTCCGCCGCTGCGCTCGTAGTGTCCGCCTACATCGGCGTTCACTGGAACTGTGGCAACGACGACGCAGAGCGCGACGACGAGCGCCGTCATTGTGGCCATCCCGCGCACGACGCCGACCGTGCGTCCCTGCGCGCGCTGGGCCGTGATGCTCGATCCCAGAGCGGCGATCGGCACGCTGAGCACGCCCAACACGATGACCATCCACACCACGGCCCCGACGAACCCGGCCCGGAGCAACAGATCCTGGTAGGCCAGCAGCGAGTACAGCAGGAGCGCGGGCCCGCACAGCGCGCAGGCCACGCCGAACGCCACGAAACCGGGAGACAGCCCGCGTTCGGCGGACGACATCGGGGTGCCGAACAGCAGCCGCCGAATCCACGCGCCGGCGCCGCCGATCGCCTCGCGGCGAAGGTTGGGACGGTCCATCAGCGAGGACAGGAGCCAGTATCCGTCGAGCTTGACGAACGGGATCAGGTTGTAGACGCACATGCTGAAGTTGATCAGCACGTAGAGCAGCAACCAGGCCTGCAGCTCCTGGCCTAATCCGAGCCATAGCCCGAGCGCAGCGAGCGATGCGAACAACAGCTGTGCGACGACGCCAGCGGCGGCGACGGTCGCGCGCTGCCACGGGTAGGGGAAGCGCCATGCGTCGCTGGCGTCGCAGAACATTGCGGGCAGCAGGTAGAAGAGCATCACGCCCATGCGCCGCACTCGGCCGCCGAACGCCATGACCGCAAGTGCGTGGCCGAGTTCGTGAACGGCTGTCGTGATGCCGACCGCTAGCACGAGCGTCACCAGCACGAAGGGATCGGTGACGCGGTCGGTGCTGATCGCCGAGCCGTCGAGATGCACGGCGAAGCTAACGAGGCCGGCGAGTGCGAGCAGTCCGAGCGCGGCTCGCACCCACGTGAGTTGCAGCAAGCGCAGAGCGGGGCGGACGCGCTCCAAGGCGGCGGCGGGGTCGACGAGGGTCAGCTGCACGGTCGGGCCGCGGACGCGCAAGCGCGGCTGGGGCTCGTCCGATCCGGGCGGCCCGGTTCCTTCGAGCAGGCCGATCTCCGTCAGCTTGGTCAGCAGCGGGGCGACAACCCGCGCCGGCAGACCACCGTCCTCGGTGAGCTCGCGCAGTGTGCGCGAGCCGTTGAGCCGCTCGATGAACGCCGCCTGGGCGAGCTTGACCCGCAGGTAGATCCCGGCCTCGGAGAGATGCACCACGCGATGCTCGGCGGCGGGAGCAGGCGGCTCGACGACCACGCCGACCGCCAGCCTAGGCCGATCGGACGCTGTTGCGTCTGCGGCCGGGAGCGCAAGCTCCGAATCTGGGGGTCGGCCGCCGGCCGTCAGCGGGAAGCGAGTGCCCTTCGCTGACAGCGGTATCGCCGGCGCTATGACCGCGAGCGCCGGCTGCAACCGAACGGCCCAGTCGCGAGCTGCGGGATCGGCGCCGTCGTATCCGCCGCCGGACAGCAGGGCGCGCGCGACCTCGTTGCGCGACGCCAGGGCCACGTGCTCGGCGCCGACGGGATCGACTGCGTCCAGCGCCGCTCGCAATTCGCGCGCTTCGCGCGCGCCCTCCGCTGCGCGGACCTCGCCCGAGCGGACCGCGCGAAGCAGCTGCAATCTGCGCAGCGGGAGAGAGCGCGGAGCAGGAGGGGTGTCGGCGCGACCGGCCATCAGGCGATGGTGCTCGGCGCGCGCGCCGTCTGGTGCGACGAAGACGCCCGTGCCCCCGATCGGGGGGCCGGGCGCCAAGGTCGGTCGCGCGTCGTTTAGCGCGACTTGCGCGGGAACGTTGCGCGGCTGATCATCGCGACCAGGCACAGCATCACCAAGATGATCAGCACGATCGTCACGGTCGAGCTGGCAACGATCGGGCTCAACGCTGCGAGCATCGCGATGAGCGCGACCATCACCGCGACGCGTGGCGTGAGGGATGACGGTGAGGTGCGCGCCATGGTCATGTTGCCGCCGCGACGCCTAGGCCGACGAGAGCGACGCCCGTCGCGAAGCCGGCGGCGAAGTCGGCGAAGCCGGGGGCCACCATGTCATCGAGCTCCTCGATACCCAAGTCGAGGCCGAGGTCGAGATCGGGAGTCACGTCGGTGGTGTCGCTGGCGAGCTGCGGGTTCAGGGTCTGCATGGGGTGTGTCCTTCCGGTTGTCTGTCGCGGACTGGCCGCGCGGACTACTGGTTTCAGTCGGGGTGCTGCGCTGGATCAGGTGGCGAAGAAGACGACCGCGCCGCCCACGGCGGCTCCGGCGGCGACGCCACCAGCCCACTCCCAGAAGCCCGGGGCGACCATCTCGTCGAGCTCCTCAATGCCGAGGTCGAGGCCCAGCGCGTTCTCCGGATCGAGCTGCACTGCGGTGTTCTGCGGAATTGTCGTATCAACCATGTGATCGCTCCTTATGAGGGTGTGATCATGCTTGAACAAAGGAGTGCCCTCGCAGGTCAGCCTCACACGTGCCCTGCCCGCTGTGGGGGAGCAATGGCCCCCCAATGGTGCGAGGTGAGGCTCGGGTACTCGGCCGGCGTTACGCCCGGCAGCAGACGAGCAAGCGTATGGTTTCGGCTGCGGCACCCTCGCCGAGGCGCGCGGACTCGGTGACCGACTCGACCGCGAAGCCGGCCTCGTCGAGCTGGGACCGCAATTCCTCCTCGGTGACGATCGCCTTCTGGGTGGAGCTGACGTAGCGGTGGGTGCGCCCCAGAGCATCGACATCCTCGGAGTAGAAGTTCACGATCTGGAGGTTCTCCTCGGGCACCCAGCGGCGCCCCATGAGCGTGAAGCGCTTGCTGCGCGGACCCAGCGCGGGAACGCAGGCGATCTGGTCGTCCTGCGCGCGCAGCGCGATCTCGTTGGTGGCGAGGAAGTCGAAGCACAGGCGCCCATCCGCCTCCAGCGCCTGACGGATCGACTTGAACGCACGCACACGGTCGGCGTGCTCCCGAATGAGGCAGATCGACACGGCGCCGATGATCGCCAGCCGGTGGGGGGCGTGTAGTGCGAGCTCGCGTAGGTCGCCGAGGACGGGTGTGACGCGCAGCGCGACATCGCGGGGCTCGTCGAGCAAGCGCCGGCGCAGCGCGCGCAACATGTCGGGGGCGAGGTCGACCGCGGTGACGTCGTAGCCCGCCTGGGCCAGCGGCACGGTTACGCGGCCGCTGCCGCATGCCAGCTCCAGCACGGGTCCGCCGTACTTTGCGGCATGTGCCAAGTAGGCGGGCACGTCGTAGGCGTCATCGCCTGTGATCAGGTCATAGAAGCCCGCGTGGAATCCCTCGTACAGCCCGCCGGCGGTCGTCGCGGGAAGATCCAGGCCGCCGATCGCCTCGAAGACGCCGAACAGGCGCTCGCCAGCGATCGACTCCGGAACGGAAGGGGCGGCAGGATCGGCGGAACGAGGGATAGCGGTGCTCATCGGGCCTCCAAGTAGGCGGCGACCGCTGCGGCGCGGTTCTTCACGCCGAGCTTGCGGTAGACGCTCGTCATATGCGACTTCACGGTTTCCACGGTGACGCCGAGTTCAGCGGCGACCATGTTGTTGGTCATGCCCTGTGCGACGGCGTCCAACGACTCCTGCTCACGCGGCGTCAGCGTGCCGCCCACGCCGCGCACGACCTCCTTCGTGACCGCCGCACCGAAGCCGTCGGAGTTCACTGCCGCGCGAATCGCCTCGACGATCTCGTGAGGCGAGGCAGTGAGCGGCAGGCATGAAGCCTTGACGCACTTCAGCGCCTCGGTGTGGATGCGCAGGACGACATCCGCCAGCAGCACGATCACGGGCGCGCCGTCGACGCGGTGGCGCAACAGCGGCACGATGGCGGCATCGATCCCGTTCGTGGGCGCGATGAGGACGACATCGACGCCGTCCAGATGACTGGTGCTGACGCCGTCGAGATCACGGATGATCCCGGCGACTGCGACCTTCTCGCTGCGCAGCGTCGCGGTCAGGCCGGCGACAAGCACCTGACTGTCGCAGACAACGAGAACGCGCAACGGCGCATCATCGGCCGGCTGCGGCGGCGTGCGGGAGCTCACGGAGCGGCGGGCAGAGTCACGGGCGGAGCCTCGGCGGGAGCCTCCGAGGATACGTGGACCGCTCCCAGCATGCCGGCGAGCTGCAGCCGTCGAGCGGCTGTCGCGACACCACGCTCAGCGTCACGCGCGGTCAGCCCGCGGCGCTCCACGAGCCAGCCCACGACGGGCTCCGCCGCTCCACCCGTCGCGTCGAGGCCCTCCCAGATCGCTGCGAGATCGGCCGTCAGCGTGAGTGCCTGGCCGCTGA
>Ga0136631_10000555_pt1 | contig 11643 bp, 9 predicted proteins | sample AntDrymUQ6012206_2_FD_104655 | JGI IMG/M metagenome (GOLD analysis project Ga0136631, IMG submission 104655) | Polar desert sand microbial communities from Dry Valleys, Antarctica - metaG UQ601 (22.06) | ecosystem: Environmental > Terrestrial > Soil > Desert | place: Antarctica: Dry Valley... | reverse complement strand
TCTGGTCGGCGGTCGACTTCGCCGTCACCGGCAACCCGCTGTACTCGCTGACCGCCACCGGAGATCTGGCCAAGTCGCTCGGTCGAAACAAGGGCATCGGCGCCGTGCCCGACGCGATGTACACGTTCCTCATCACGCTGACGAAGTTCCCGATCGCCGTCGCGGGCGCGATCGGACTCGTGCTCGCGGTCGTGCTGATGCCGCGCCGCGCGCTGATGCCGCTCGCGCTGTTCGCCACCGGCGTCGGCACGTTCGCTGCCGTCGGACTGGCCGGGCTGTCGGTGATCGACCGCTACCTGCTGATCGCGTCGCTGGCACTGATGATCTTCGCGGCGGTCTTCATCGGCGGCTGGACGATGCTGAGCAAGGGCACGATCGCGCGGCGCGTCTGGGCGGTCGGGGGCGCGGCGGCGGTCGTCATCGGGATCGCCTTCAGCGTGACCCGCGTCGATCTCGACAGCCTCGACACGGAGCTTGCGTTTCGCAGCGACGCGCACGTCGCGCTGAAGGAGGTGCTACACGATCCGGCGGTCCAGCGGGTGCTGAACTGCGGCAACGTCTACGTGCCCAACCACAAGCTGATTGCAGACGTGCGCTGGATCCTCGACCGCCCGCAGTCGGCGGTGCTCGCGCGCTCGGATACCGAGCGCCTGGGCGAGCCGCGCCGCAAGGAGGTCACGCCGACTCGCGGCGTGGCGATCCTCGTCCACGACCGCCTCGCGATCCACCGCCAAGCGCTCGTCACGTCGCTCGACAGCCCCGATCAGAACCTGCCGCCACCGGGCTTCGATCGGATTGCGGTCAGCGACTACTACGCCGCCTATGCCCGCTGTTGAGCGACCGCCGCGCGGGGCGGCGGTGAGCAACAACCGCCTCTTCTGGGGGCTGGCGATCGGCGCGGTGGCGCTGCTGGCGTTCGGCCTGCGCGTGTGGGGCGTCGATCACGGGCTGCCCTACGCCTACAACGCCGACGAGAACGCGCATTTCGTCACGCGTGCCATCGGGCTGTTCGAGCACGACTGGAACCCCGAGTACTTCGTCAACCCGCCCGCCTACACGTACCTCGCGCACATCCTGATCGGGATCTGGTTCGGCGGCCGGGAGGGCGTGGCGAACTCGTTCGCCGCCGACCCAACCGAGATCTGGGTCTTGACACGCATCCTCGCCGGCGTCGTCAGCACGATCGCCGTGTGGCTGCTCTACCTCGCCGGCTCGCGGCTGATCGACCGCCGCGTCGGGCTGCTGGCGGCGGGCATCTTCGCGGTCTCCTTCCTGCCGGTCTTCTACTCCAAGCTCGCGCTCAACGACGCGCCGACGCTGGCCCCGGTCTGCCTCGGCTTGTGGGGCGCGGCGGGCGTGCTGCGCTTCGGCCGCCTGCGCGACTACGTGATCGGCGGCGTCGGGCTGGGGCTGGCGTGCGCGACGAAGTACACCGGCGGGATCGTGCTGATCGCGCTCGTCGCGGCGGCGGCGGTGCAGTTCGCCGCCCCGCGCGGCAGAACCAACGCGCTGCGTGGGATCGCGCTCGCTGGCGCGCTGGCGCTCGGCGCGTTCCTGGCGGCCAACCCCTACTCCGTCATCGACCGCGATGCCTTCTGGGACGGCCTCACCCACCAGTCCGACGCCTCCGGCGACTCGTCGGGCAAGCTCGGGCTCACGCAGGACAACGGCTACCTCTATTACCTGTGGTCCTTCGGCTGGGGCCTGGGATGGCTGCCGCTGATCCTTGCCGCCGGCGGCGCCGTGCGCCTGTGGTTCGACGAGCGCCGGCTGGTCTGGGTCCTCGTCCTGCCCGTCGTGTTCTTCGTGCTGTTCATGGGCTCGCAGGAGCGCTATTTCGGTCGCTGGCTGATGCCGGTCTTCCCGTTCGTCTGCATTTTGGCGGCCTACGCCGCGCTCGAGCTGGCTGCGTTCGCCGCACGCTCCAAACCGGTGCTGCGCCCGACGTTCATCGCGCTCGCGGTCGTCGCCGTCTGTGCCCAGGGCTTCGTGTACTCCGTCCACAGCGGCCTCGTCCTGTCGCGCGAGGACACGCGCAACCTCGCACGCGATTGGATGGTCGCCAACGTCCCGCTGGGGTCGAAGATCGTCGTCGAGCCGGTCGTGCCGGACATGTGGGCGCAGGACATCGGCAACCCGTCGCCGGTCACGAGCAACGGCAACCGCTGGGTGAAGTTCCCGACGACCAGGTCGCTGATCGACCCGCGCACGCAGATACCCGCGCCGGAGGGGGTGACCGTCAACATCGAGGACTACGAGCGCATCCTGCGTCCCGCGCTGATCGACTCCTACGAGCGCGGCGGCTATTGCCACGTGGTCGTCGGATCGACGCAGCGCGGCCGTGCCGAGGCCGAGCCCGAGCAGGTTCCCAAGGCAATCGACTATTACGCGGAGCTCGCGCGGCGTGCCGACGTCGTCTACGCGGCCTCGCCCTACGGCAAGGGCGAGGGACCGGTGAAGTTCAACTTCGACTGGACGTTCAACTTCTTCCCGCGGGCCTACCACCGGCCCGGGCCGGAGATGACGATCTACCGACTGCGCGGCGGTCAGTGCGCGCGCCTGCGCAACCCTTGAGGTGACATTCGCCCATCCGCCCGTATGCTCTGGCCGGTGGCGTTGATCAGCTCGACGGACGCGGAGCACCTGCAGCGTGCGATCGAGCTTGCCGAGCATGGGCTCGGCCGCGTTCATCCGAACCCGATGGTCGGGGCGCTGATCGTGCGTGATGGCGCCGTCATCGCCGAGGGCTGGCACGACGAGCACGGCGGACCGCACGCCGAGGTAAACGCGATCGCCGCCGCGCACGGCGCCGACCTGACCGGCGCGACGCTGTACGTCTCGATGGAGCCCTGCTGTCACCACGGCAAGACGCCACCCTGCACGGACGCGATCCTCGCCACCGCGATCACCCGCGTCGTCGTCGCGTCCGACGACCCCAGCTCGAAGGCCTCGGGTCGCGGACTCGGGATCCTGCGCGACGAGGGCATCGAGGTCGAGGTCGCCGACGGCGATCTGGCGCACCGTGCGCGGCTGATCAACCAGCCGTTTCGCAAGCACGCGCGGACCGGCCGGCCGTGGGTGCTGTTCAAGTCCGCGATGACGCTCGACGGCAAGGTCGCCACGCGCACGGGCGACTCGCAGTGGATCTCCGACGAGTCCAGTCGTGCCCGCGCGCACCGTTGGCGCGCGAGCGTCGACGCCGTCGCGGTCGGGATCGGCACCGCGCTCGCCGACGATCCGCGGCTGACCGCGCGCGTGGAGGGCGTCCACCATCAGCCGCGGCGCGTCGTGTTCGACGCGGAGGCGCGGCTGCCGCAGCACTCCCAGCTCGTCTCGGCGGCGCCGGACCCGCCGCTGACCGTGATCGTGTCGCGCGCCGCGCGCCGCCCTGCCACCGAGGCGCTCGAGATGGCGGGCGCCGAGGTGATCGTCGCGACCGGTGGCAACGAGCCCGAGCGCGTGCGCTCCGCGCTGGAGCAGCTCGGCTCGCTCGGCGTGACATCGATCCTGCTCGAGGGCGGCCCGCATCTCGCCGGGGCCTTCCTCGATGCCGGCGAGATCGACGAGGTGCGCCTGTTCCTCGCGCCGCTGCTGCTCGGCGGCCGAGCCGCCCGCGATCCCCTCGAGGGCGAGGGCGTCGAACGGATCTCCGAGGCCCTGCGCGCCCTGACGCTCGACTGCGAGCGCGTAGCGGACGATCTGCTGATATCGGCACGGCTGCGAGAATGGTGAAGATCTTGCGAGACGTGATGTCGAGCACAATTTCTAGCGCGGGGCCGGAGGCCCCGTCGGAGGTACATGTTTACCGGCTTGGTTGCTGATCTGGGCTCCGTCGCTGCTGTCGATGCGACGGCCGACGGCGTGCGCCTGACCGTTTCGACGCCGCTTGCCGAGCAGCTCGCCGATGGGGATTCGGTGGCCGTCAACGGGGTCTGCCTCACAGCGAATGATGTCGCCGCGGATCGCTTCGGTGCCGACGTCATGCACGAGACGCTTCAGCGCAGCACGCTCGGCGCCGTCAGCGCCGGCGCGCACGTCAACCTCGAGCTCGCGCTGCGCGCGGCCGACCGCCTCGGCGGACACATCGTGCAGGGCCACATCGACGGCGTCGGAACCGTCGGCGAGGTGCGCGAGGACGGCTTTGCCCGCGTCGTGACGATCGAAGCGCCGGCCGCCGTGCTGCGCTACGTCGTCGTGAAGGGGTCGATCGCGGTGGATGGCGTCTCGCTGACCGTCGCGCGGATCGACGACGACGGCTTCGACGTCTCGCTGATCCCCGAGACGCTGCAGCGCACGAGCCTTGGCGCGGCCGCGCCGGGGATGACCGTCAACCTCGAGGTCGACGTGCTGGCAAAGTACGTCGAGAAGCTTGTAGGAGCCACCGCATGAGTCCAGCCACAAAGAGTCCTTTCGCGACGATCGAGCAGGCGCTCGAGGACATCCGCCAGGGCAAGATGGTCGTCGTCTGCGACGACGAGGATCGCGAGAACGAGGGCGACCTGACGATGGCCGCGCAGTTCGCGACGCCCGAGGCCGTCAACTTCATGGCCAAGGAGGGGCGCGGGTTGATCTGCCTGTCGCTGACACCCGAGCGCTGCGACGCCCTCGGCCTCGATCTGATGGCGGCGAAGAACGAATCGCCGTTCGAGACGCCGTTCACCGTCTCGATCGAGGCGCGCGAGGGCGTCACCACCGGGATCTCCGCGCCCGACCGGGCGCGCACGATCCAGGTCGCGATCGACCCCGAGAGCTCGCCGCGCGATCTCGTCCAGCCCGGTCACGTCTTTCCGCTGAAGAGCCGTACCGGAGGCGTGCTGGAGCGCGCCGGCCAGACCGAGGCCGCCGTCGACCTCGCGTGGCTCGCGGGGCTCAACCCGGCGGGCGTCATCTGCGAGGTCATGAACGACGACGGCACGATGGCACGCGTCGCCGACCTCACCGCCTACTGCGAGCGCCACGACCTCAAGATGGTCACGGTCGCGGACCTGATCGCCTACCGCCGCCGGCACGACAAGCTCGTCGAGCGTGTCGTCTCGACGAAGTTGCCGACCGGCTTCGGCGACTTCCAGGCGATCGGCTATCGCGAGCTGATCGGCGGCAAGCACCACGTCGCGCTCGTCAAGGGCGAGGTCGACGGGGAGGCCGACGTGCTCGTGCGTGTGCACTCGGAGTGCCTGACCGGCGACGTCTTCCATTCTCTGCGCTGCGATTGCGGCGAGCAGCTCGAGTCGGCGCTGGCGATGATCGAGCGCGAGGGGCGCGGCGTGCTGCTGTACCTCGCCCAGGAGGGCCGCGGCATCGGGTTGCTCAACAAGCTGCGCGCCTACAAGCTGCAGGAGGGCGGCATGGACACCGTCGAGGCCAACCTCGCGCTCAACCTCCCGGCCGACCTGCGCGACTACGGCATCGGCGCGCAGATCCTCGTCGACCTCGGACTCAGCTCGATCCGCATCCTGACGAACAACCCGAAGAAGATCCGCGGCCTGGAGGGCTACGGGCTGTCGGTCGCCGAGCAGGTCCCGATCGAGCACGTCTCCAACCCGTACAACGAGGCCTACCTGCGCGCCAAGCGCGACCGCATGGGCCACACGCTGCACCACCAGGGGGTCGATGTGGACGAGCAGATGCTCCATGACGAGGGCGAGCGCGACGAGCGCGACCGCCGCCGCGGGGACGATCGGTCATGAGGGTCGCGATCGTCGTCGGGCGCTTCTACTCCGAGCTCGCCGATCAGCTCGTCGCCGGTGCCACGCGCGTATTCAAGGCCGCGGCGGCCGATCCGATCGACGTCTTCGAGGTGCCGGGCGCCTTCGAGCTGCCACACGCGGCGCTGATGATCGCCGAGAGCGGTCACTACGAGGGGATCGCCTGCCTTGGCGCGGTCATCCGCGGCGAGACGTCGCACTACGACCACGTCTGCGCCGAGGCCGCGCGCGGCATCCAGGACGTCGCGCTGCGCACCGGCGTGCCCTGCGGCTTCGGCGTCCTGACCGTCGAGAACATGGACCAGGCATTGGCGCGGGCCGGCGGCGACAAGCGCGACGAGGGCGCCAACGCCGCCGAGGCGGTGCTCGCGCTGGCGCGCGTCAAGGCCGAGCTCGCGGACGAGGTCCAGATGGGCGATACCGACGCCTCAGCTGGGTAGGCTCAAAGAGTGCCCGTCGGTCAAGCCGAAGAGATCCTCGCGCTGTCGATCGTCTTCCTCGTGCACGTCGTCGGCGGCCTGCTGCTCGTGTGGGGCGTGCTCGGCGACGAGGGCCGCGGATCCTGGCGCCGGCGCTGGGGCGGCGGTGGCACTGACGACGACGGGCCGCCGCGCGAGCCGGAGCCCGCACCGCCCGGCGAACGCTCGTCGTTGCCGCTGCCCGATGCGGACTCAAGCCGGGTGCGCCTGCGTGAGGACGGCCGCGTTGCCGGCGGCTATGAGCGTCCCGCGCGCCGGCCGGAGCACCCGCCGCAGCGCGCGCCCACGCCGTCGCGGCGCGGGCGCGGCTGACCGCGCTCACTCGTCGTCGTCCTTGCCGTTGCGCTTGGGCTTCTTGTCCGGCGCCGCCCCACCGCCGACTGCGGCCTGTGCGGCCGCGAGCACCTTCTGGACCTGCTCGGGCCGATCGTCAGGGCTGACCCGCAGGCGCTCCTCGAGGTAGGGGATCGCCTCGCTTGACCGTCCGGCCCCGTGCAGGGCGGTGCCGAGGTTGAAGAGCGCAAAGCCGTAGCCCTGGCTGCTGGTCTGCTTGCGTGCCCGAAAGCCCTCGACAGCCTGCTGTGCGATGGGGACCGCCTCCGCGAACTTCCCCTGCTTGATGAGGTCGTAGGCGCGAGCGTCGATCGCCGAGGGGTTTTCGCCGCTCGCGGCTGCGGGCGCTGTCGCCGGCTGTTCTGTCGCGGGTGGGGGAGTAGACGTCGTCTTCGCGGTCGATTTCGTACCGTCGCGCCCGAGCGTGGCGGTGCCGGAGGCCTTGTCGTTGGAGGACGGCTTCTCCTCGCCTCCCGCCGCGAGCGCGGCGATACCGCCGATCGCCAGCGCGCCGGCCGCGAGCAGCGCGAGCGGTGTGAGCCGGCGGCTGCGCTGCCGAGGCTCGGGATCGGACTCGGGCGCCGGTGCTCTGGGGGGCTGTCGAGGGCGCGTCGGCGCGGCGACGGGGACTGGGACTGGGACGGGGGGTAGCGGACGGGACGGCTCCTGCCTGTGCGTCGGCTGCGTCGGGAGCACAGGGGCGATCCGCCGGGTCGGTTCGACCGCCGCCGGCGCCTGTGGTTCCAAAGCGCGCTCGAGCTCGTCGACGAACGCCGTCGCGCTCACCGGCCGCTGCGCCGGCTCCTTGGCCAGTCCTCGCGCAAGCACGGCGTCGATCCCCGGCGGGAGGTCGGGCGCGGCGTCGGATGCCTTCGGCGGCGGTGCCTCGACGTGCTGGCGTGCCTGCACGGCCGGCGGCCCGCCGGTGAACGGGCGCGCGCCGGTCAGCAGTTCGTATGCGACGACCGCCAGCGCGTAGCGATCGCTGGCGTCGGTCGCCGGCTTGCCGAGCGCCTGCTCGGGCGACAGGTACGCGGCGGTGCCGAGGACCTGACCGGTCATCGTCATCTGCGTGTCGTCGGCCAGCCGCGCGATCCCGAAGTCGCCGACGGCGAGGCGGTCGTGGGCATCGAGCATGAGGTTCGCCGGCTTGACGTCGCGGTGGACGATGTCGGCGGCATGAGCGGAATCGAGGCCGATTGCGGCCTCGCGTAGCCAGCGCAGCGCCGTCTCGCGCGAAATGCCCACGCCCTCGCCCGCCGCGCGCGCCGCGCGCAGGCGGTCCGCAACCGTTCCGCCGGAGCAGTACTCCATGACGATGAACGCGTGCTCGCGATGCTCGGCGATGTCGTAGATCGTTACGATGTGCGGCCGGTCGGAGATCTGCGCGGCCGTCCGCGCCTCGCGCTGGAAACGCTCGCGGGCGCCGCTGTCCAGGGCTAGCTGGGACGCGAGCACCTTGACGGCGACCGTGCGGCGCAGCATGAGGTCCTCCGCTTCCCAGACGGAGGCCATGCCGCCGCTGGCGATGTGCCGGGCGACGCGATAACGATCGGGCAGCTCGATCTGCGAGGCCAATGGCATCGGCAAACACGTTACCCCGCGAGCGCCGCGCCCCAACCTGGTCGGACGCTCTACACTTCGCCGTCGCGATGGCCAAGGTATGTCACAGCTGCGGTAAGGGACCGGCGTTTGGCAACAGCCGCAGCCACTCGATGGTTGCGACCAAGCGTCGCTTCAACCCGAACCTCCAGAAGGTCCGGATCCTCGTCGGCCGCGCGCCGCGGCGTGTGTACGTCTGTACGCGCTGTCTCAAAGCCGGCAAGGTCACGAAGGCTCTTTAGGCGCGTAACGTCGCCCGAAGGTTGCCGGACCCGGCAACCGAGGGCGAAACTCATGCTCCGCAATCCGCCGGCTCCGTATGTCTGACCCAAGCCTCGTCCGCTTCCGCGCCGTCGTCGAGGGCGCACTGGTGCATCTGGAGTCGCGCCGCCAGGAGATCAACGACCTCAACGTCTTTCCGGTGGCCGACGGCGACACGGGCGACAACATGGCGCTGACGTTGCGCTCGGTTCTGACCGAGGTCGACCGGCTCGCGGCCGACGAGGGCCGCCTCGACGAGATCGGCCGCGACGAGATCGTCGACTCCGTCGCGCGCGCAGCGCTGCTCGGCGCACGCGGCAACAGCGGCGTGATCCTCTCCCAGCTCATCCGCGGCGCGGCAGAGGAGCTGATCAGCCGCCCCGGCGAGCTTGTCGATCCGGTTCTGATCGGCGCCGCGATGGCGCGTGCCGCCAACCGCGCCTACGGCTCGGTGCGCGAGCCGGCCGAGGGCACGATCCTCACGGTCATGCGTGAGATGGCGACGACCGTCGCGACCGAGCTCGCACACATGGGCGACACGCGGCTGGGCTCCGAGGGCGACCCCGCGGTCCAGAACGAGCTGATTGCCGACATCCTCGAGCGTGCGCTGCGGGCGGGCGAGGAGTCCGTGCGTCGCGGCCCGGAGATGCTCGCAGTGCTCCGCGAGAGCGGCGTCGTGGATGCCGGCGGCCACGCGCTGACGATCATCGTCGCCGGCATGATCGCCGCGCTGCGCGGCAGCGAGGCGCCGGCGCTGGCTCACCAGCCGCCGCCCGTGCGCGTCAGCCTCCCGCATCACAGCTCCGCGACACACCGCTACTGCACGAACTTCGCTGTCACCGGTCACGATCTCGAGCCGACTCGCTGGATCGCGCCACTGGAAGCGATCGGCGACTCGGTGCTCGTCGTCGGCGACGCCGTCACGCTCAAGGTTCACGTCCACACCGACGAGCCGCAGGCCGCGACAGCGCTGTTCGACGGGATCGGCGATGTCTCGCGGCTCGATGTCGCCGACATGCATATGCAAGTCAAGGAGCGCGCCGAGCGCCTGTCGGCCAACGGCGCCGATGGCGCCGGACGTGGTCAGCCGCGCTGCGGCGCGCTGGCCGTCGTTGCAGGCAGCGGGCTGCGCGCGCTCTATGAGAGCCTCGGCGTCGCCTGCCTGGACGGCGGGCCGACGCTCAACCCCTCGACCTACGAGCTGCTGGCCGGCATCCACGAGGTGCGCGCCGAGGAGGTCGTCGTGCTGCCCAACTCGCCGAACGTCGTGATGGCCGCCGAGCACGCCGCCGAGCTGTCGGAGAAGACGGTCCGCGTCAGCGCCGTGCGCTCACAGCAGGCCGGCCTGACGGCGGCGCTTGCGCTCGATCCCGACCGGCCGGCGGCCGACAACGTCGTCGCCCTTGACGCGGCGCTCGAGCACCTGCGCACCGGCTCGGTCGCGCAGGCCGCGCGCGACGACGTCAACGGGCGCTTTGTCAGCGGTGACGCGGTCGGCTTCGTCGACGAGCAGATCATGGCCTGGGGCGAGCCCGCCCCGACGCTGGGAGCGGTGCTCGCGCAACTCGGCGCCGACGCCGAGTTGCTGACCTGCATCGCCGGGGACGGCGCGCCGCTGGGCGAGCAGGACATCCGCGCGCTCGCGCCCGCAGAGGTTGAGCTCGAGTACGAGGTCGGCGGCCAGCCGAGCTACTGGTGGCTGCTGGCGGCCGAGTAGGTCACGGCTCGCGCAGGATCGTGTAGATGACGACCGCCTTCGCAGGTGCAGAGCAACCCGACCGCGAAGCGCTGCTGTCGGCGCCCCTGCGCTGGCCGCGGCCCTCGGCGCTCGAGCTTGCGCTCAACGCCGGCACGGCAAAGGCAACCGAGGCCGCCCAGCAACTCGGCCTGCACACGATCGGCGATCTGCTCGAGCACCTGCCGCGCGACCGCCGGGAGTCGCGCACGGTCGCCGCGCTGACGCCGGGGGAGAGCGCGACCGTCGTCGTCGAGGTGCGCTCGATCACAAGCCGCCCGGTGCGCCGGCGCGGCATGAAGCCGCTCGTCGAGGCGACCGTCGCCGATGAGAGCGGCGTCATGAAGGCGACGTTCTTCAACCAGCCCTGGCTGCAGCGCAAGTACACGCCGGGCGCGCGCCTCGTACTGCACGGCAAGTACGAGGCGCGCAACCGCTTCAAGGTCACGAGCCACGCGCCAACCGACGAGCGCACCGGCGGCGCGCAGGCGGTCGCGCACTACCCGGCCACCGAGGGCCTGTCTTCGACGCAGATCCTGGCGCTCGTGCGCGCGCACCTGCCCGCCGCCGAGCACGCGATCGAGCCGCTGCCGGCGCGCCTGCGTGCGCGCGGTCCGATGCCCGACCGCAACGCTGCGCTCATTGCCGCGCACGCCGGCGACCACGAGGCGGGGCGCGTTCGACTGGCCTTCGACGAGCTGTTGCTCGCGCAGCTCTCGCTGCTGCGCCGCCGCGCGCAGCGCCGCACCGCGCAGAGCGCGCCCGTGCTCGACGGCGCGCCCGGGCTGTCGCGGCGTTGGCGCGAGGAGCTGCTGCCGTTCGCGCTCACCGGCGATCAATTGCGTGCTGTGAAGCAGCTCGACGAGGAGCTCGCTCAGCCACGGCCGATGCAGCGCCTGCTGATGGGCGAGGTCGGCTCGGGCAAGACCGTCGTCGCCTTGCACGCCATCCTGCGCGCGGTGGAGCACGACATGCAGGCCGCGTTCATGGCCCCGACCGAGGTGCTCGCCGAGCAGCACTTTGCCACGCTGCAGGCGCTGCTGCCAGGCGAGGCGGTGCGCGCGGCGCTGCTGACCGGCTCGACGAGCGCCGCGCGCCGCGTCGACCTGCTCGGCAAGCTCTCAAGCGGCGAGCTGTCGTTCGTCGTCGGCACGCACGCGCTCGTCGAGGAGGACGTGCGCTTCGATCGCCTGGCGGTCGTCGTCGTCGACGAGCAGCACCGCTTCGGCGTGCGCCAGCGCGCAGCGCTCGATGCCAAGGCGGGGGCGGGGCTCGTCCCGCACGTGCTGCACATGACCGCGACGCCGATCCCGCGCACGATGGCGCTGCTGCGCTACGGCGACCTCGACATCACGGCGCTGCGCGAGCTGCCGCACGGGCGCAAGCCGATCGCGACGCACGTCGCCTCGACCGATGCCGAGCGGGCGCGCGCGTATGAGCGCATCCGCGAGGAGCTCGACGCGGGCCGCCAGGCGTTCGTCGTCTGCCCGCTCGTGGAGGAGTCCGAGGCGCTGCAGGCGAAGGCCGC